>Ga0081539_10001151_pt1 | contig 47918 bp, 45 predicted proteins | sample TabmetS4T2R2_FD_71023 | JGI IMG/M metagenome (GOLD analysis project Ga0081539, IMG submission 71023) | Tabebuia heterophylla rhizosphere microbial communities from the University of Puerto Rico - S4T2R2 | ecosystem: Host-associated > Plants > Roots > Rhizosphere ... | reverse complement strand
CATCTGCGTGGTGCTCTCCACCGACCACGGGGACTCGTGGGCCAGCAGCCGGTAGAGCAGCACACCGAGGGCGTACACGTCGGAGGCCGGTAGGACCGTGTCGCCGGTCAGACGCTCCGGCGCCAGGTACGCGGGCGTGCCCACCAGCATGTCCTCCGGCGCCGCCGGTCCCACGGCCGCGGCGATGCCGAAGTCCACCACCTTCGCCCCGGCGGGGGTGACCATGATGTTCGCCATCTTGACGTCGCGGTGGACCAGGCCGTCCGCATGCGCCGCGGCCAGCGCCGCCGCGACCTCGCCGCAGATGCGGAAGACCGTACGCGGCGGCAGCGGGCCGGACGCCAGGCGTTGCTGCAAGGTGGGGCCGTTGACGAGTTCCATCACGACGTACGGTCGTCGGGTGCCGTCCTCGACCGCCTCGCCGTAGTCGTAGACCTGAGCGATATTCGGATGCGACAGCGTCGCGGCGGCACGGGCCTCGTCGCGGATTCGCACCCGGGATTGCGGATCATCGGTATATCGGCCGGCGAGGAGTTTCACCGCCACCTGACGTCCGAGTACCTCGTCGCGGGCGCGCCACACCACCGCCATACCGCCGCTACCCAGCTCTTCCAGCAAAGCGTAGCGGCCCTCGATCGTCTGCCGTACCTGCACCGTGGCAGTGTGCCTGCCCGGCCGGAAAATCGCACATCCCGACGCACTCGAATGGCATTCACATTCCCTTGTGAACCTGCTCGACATAGAGTCTCCTGCGCCGCGAACAATGATCGCCGAAGGAGCGTCATGGGAATTTCGAACCGGCCGCGTCCGGCCGACGCCGCGCTGGGCCGGCGGCTGGCCGACGCCGCGCTGAGCCGGTTGCTGCGGCAGTCGGAGGCGCTGAACGGCTACGTCGTCGAGACGGTCCGGACGCCGATGCGCGACGGGATCGTGCTCGTCGCCGACCATTTCGCGCCGTCGACCGCCACCCCGCGGGGCACGGTGCTGATCCGTACGCCGTACGGGCGCGGCTTTCCCACCTCGGCGCTCAACGGCCGGCTGTTCGCCGCGCGCGGATATCACGTCGTGTTGCAGAGCGTGCGGGGCACCTTCGGATCCGGCGGCAGGTTCCGGCCGATGGCCCAGGAGAGCGACGACGGTCAGGACACCGTCGCCTGGCTCCGGGAACAGGAGTGGTTCGACGGGCGGCTGGCCACCCTCGGCGGCTCCTACCTCGGCTGGACACAGTGGAGTCTGCTGCAGGACCCGCCGCCCGAGCTGCGTGCCGCTGTGGTCTACGTGGGGCCGCACGACTTCCGTGCGGCGGTGTTCGGCACGGGGGCGTTCACGCTCGGCGACTTCCTCGGCTGGAGCGACCAGGTCGCCCACCAGGAGGACGGCGGCTTCCTGCGCCGGCTGCTGTACGCGGCGACCACGGGACACCGGGTCCGGCCCGCGCTCGAGGGTCTGCCCCTTGCCGACGCCGCCGAGCCGCTGCTGCGCGGCAGGGCGCCCTGGTACCGCGAGTGGGTTTCCCACCCGGACGACGATGATCCGTGGTGGGCGCCCTACCGCGCCGGGATCGCGTTGCACCGTGTCGAGGCGCCGGTGCTGCTGGTCAGCGGGTGGCAGGACCTGTTCCTCGAGCAGTCGCTCGAGCAGTACCGGGTGCTGGCGTCCCGCGGTGTCGAGGTCGGCCTGACCGTAGGGCCGTGGACGCACCTCGACCTCGGCACGCGAGGGGCGGCGGTGGTGAGCCAGGAGAGCCTCGCCTGGCTGAATCAGCACCTGGCGGGCGGCCCGCGGGCGAGAAAGTTCCCGGTGCGGGTGTATCGCACCGGCGAACAACGGTGGCACGAGCTCGAGGCGTGGCCGCCGGCCGCCGAGCCGGTGCGGTTCCGGCTGCACGCGGAGCGCACGCTGACGCTCGCCGACGGCGGCGCGGCAGGCGACAGCGGCGCGGAAGGCAGCGTCACATTCCGGTACGACCCCACCGATCCGACGCCGACCGTCGGCGGCCGCACCCTCACCGGTTCCATGGGAGTCAAGGACAACCGTGAGCTGGAGGCCCGGCCCGACGTCGTCGTCTTCACCACGGATCCGCTGCCCACCGCGGTCGACGTGATCGGCTCGCCGGTCCTCGAGCTGGCGATCGCGGTCGACACGCCGTACGCCGACGTGTTCGCCCGCCTCTGCGACGTCGACGAGCGCGGCCGCTCGCGCAACTTCACGGACCGCTTGCAACGGCTCGACCCAGCCGTCCCGGCCGGCCAGGTGCAACGCCTCTCGCTCACCCTGGACGACTGCTTCCACCGCCTGCTGGCCGGTCATCGGCTGCGCCTGCAGATCTCCGGAGGATCGTTCCCCCGGTACGCCCGCAATCTCGGTACTCCGGGCGCGCCGACCGAGGGCCGCGCCATGCGGCCGACCGAGCACACCATCTGGTGCGCCGACTCCCGCCTGCTGCTACCGGTCGCCGCGCCGGGCGACTCCGGGTAGCGGGCGCGGCCGCCGTCCGGCTCGCGGTTCCGGCGCCTCATCGCTGGTACGCCGCCTTCCCGAACTCGGTGAGCGCCCCGTTCCACAGCAGATCGGCGACCTGGCTGAGCACGATCACGATCAGCCCCTCGGCGGGATCGTTGAACCAGGTCGTGCCGTACCCGCCGGACCACCCGTACCGCCCCGGGCCGGACACCTCGTCGCGCTCGACGGTCACCGCCAGGCCGTACCCCCAGCCGCTGCCGCCGAGCAGGATGCCGCCCGACGCGATCTGTTCGGGGGTCAGGTGATTGGTCGTCATCGCCGCCACCGACTGCTCGGAGAGCAACCTGGTCCCGCCGTGCACCCCGCGGTTGAGCAGCAGCCGCGCGAAGGCGAGGAAGTCGTCGGCGGTCGACACCAGGCCACCCGACCCGGACGGGAAGACCGGCGGCCGGCTCCAGATCTCAGGACCCGTATCGGTGCGCTCCGCCGGGCGGCCGGTGGCCGGGTCGGACAGGTAGTAGCGCGGCAACTCGGCGGCGCGGGCCGGGGGTAACCAGAACCCGGTCCCGGTCATGCCGAGCGGGTCGAAGAGGCGTTCCCGCAGCAGCGCGTCGAGCGGCTGATCGGCCGCCCGCGCGAGGAGGACGCCGAGGATCAAGGTGCCCGCGTTGTACATCCATGTCTCGCCGGGCTGGCGCATCAGCGGCAATGAGCCGAAGCGCCGGATCCACTCGTCGGGGCCATGCGGGCTGCGTGGATCGGGCTCGCCCATGACCAACCCCAGTCCTCGCCACGCCCGGACGATCGGCACGGGCGGATCGAACTCGTCGCCGACCACGAGCAGGCCGAAACCGAGGGTGAAGGTGAGCAGGTCCGCCACGGTGACCGGACGGACGACGGGCACCGTCTCGTCGAGCGGGCCGTCCGGCCGGGCCAGGACCCGCTGACCGGCCAGCTCGGGCAGCAGCTTGGCGACCGGCTCCTCCAGGTCGAGCCGACCGTCCTCGGCGAGGATCAGCGTCGCCGCCGCGAGCACCGGCTTGGTCATCGAGGCGATCCGGAACGGAGTGTCCCGCCGCATCGGGACGGCACCGCCGAATCCGGTGACGCCGACGGCGTCGACGGACACGTCCTCATCGCGGGCCACGAGCGAGACGACACCGGGAAACTCACCGCGCTCCACCCGGGCGGCGATGGCGGCATGCAGCTGGGAAGGCATGCGGACAGCCTGCCACCCACCACCGACGATTTCCGCACGGCCGCTTTCTGTCATGGGTCGTCGTTAAAGTCCGCGCCATGACTCACGACTGGGACCACCTTCCGGTTCCCGCCCGGCCGATCGCGGCCGCGACCACCGCCGCGGTCTCGGCTGCGCAGGCCCACGACGGCGCCGCTCTGGACGGCGCCGCCGCCGACCTCGCGGCGCTCGACCCCGGTCAGACCGGGCTGATCCTCGGCACCGCCGTGCGCCTGGCGCTGGAGCAGAACCATCCCGACGGCCTTGCCGGGGAAACCGTGCGCGACATCCTGGAGCAGTGCGTGCGAAATGCCGCCCGGTGGCAGCCCGACGTCGATGCACACGTGGTTCTTCTGCTGCTCGCGGGTGCTCTGGGCGTGGGCGAGGAGGACGGCGAGCCGGCACCCAAGCCCGAGGTGCTCGCCCGTCACGCGGCCCTGCTGCTCGCCCACCTGCTGGGCGCGCGGCCCGCTGCACCGGTGCTCGGCGCGGCACTGGCCGAGATCGAGCGCACCCAATTCGATGCCTGAGCCGTTCGCGTTCACCGACCGGCAATGGCCGCCTCACGGTCCACCGCCTTGACGGGAGTCGGCCGAGCACGATCCGCGGGCTCGCGCCCTGGAACCGCGTGACTCGTTGGACAGCCCGGCATCCGACGAGAGGAGAGCAGGGTATGGCCCACCCGGGGCTGCATCTGCAGCCGATGATCCACGTCGACGACATGGCAGCCTCGATCGCCTTCTACGAGCGACTGGGGGCCGAGATCATCCACGGCGGGCGGGACTCCGACTGGGTACTGATGCAGCTCGGCACGATTCAGATCGGCCTGCTCGGCCGCCCGCCGGACCGGGACCACGGCGAGAGCCGGGTCGAGCTCACCTTCGGCGCGGTCATGCCCCTCGAGCAGCTGGAACAGCGGCTGCACCGGGCCGGCGTCCCGGTCTCCGGCGTGACCAGCGATCGTGACCTCGGTGAACAGCTCCAGGTACGCTCACCCGACGGCCTGCTGATCAAGATCAGCCAGCGGGAGCCGGACTACTGACGCCGGCCAGCCGCGTCGAGGATCGACCGGCGGTCCGCCCGGTCCGGCACGGCCGACCGCAGTATCACCAGGCCGGCCAGCGCGCCGAGGGTGTTGGCGAGCAGGTCGTTGACGTCCACCGTCCGCCGGCTGTCCAGGGTCAGATCCAGCACGAGCTGCACGAGCTCGATGCCACAGCTGACCGCCACCGCACGGCTCGCGAGCCGGCCGACGCCGTCGGCCGACGGCCACAGCAGCGGCACGAGCACACCGAACGGCACGAACATGATGACGTTGAGCACGAAGCTGGCCGCTTCGACCTCGAACGGGATGTAGTGCACCATCGTCCACCACGGCTCGCCCGACCGGTAGGGCGGCGGCGGAAGCGGCGTGAGCGGGAAGACGGTCACGGCGACGACGGCAATGGCGTACGCAATGAAGAGCCAAGTCGTTATCGAACGCCGCAATGCAGTCTCCCCCGGCCGTCGAGCCCTGTACAGTCTGTGCGCCCCGGTACGGGCCGCGCCCGATCGCGCGGCGTAGGCAGACGGGAGTCGGCTACAGTCTGTGTCCCAATGTCGCTGTCGGTAAGCTTCGCAGGCCGGCCGGCTGATGAGCCGGCCGATGATTTTCGGTCTGGTGGCCGTCCCGAGAGCTCCATCACGAAGGCCTGCCCGGTGGCGAGGTGTCAGGCCGCACGCGGCGCGTACATGATGACGGCCACGCCGGCCAGGCAGAGCAGAGCGCCCACGAGGTCGTACACGTCGGGGTGGAAGCCGTCCAGCACCATCGCCCACACGAGCGAGCCGACGACGAAGACGCCCCCGTAGGCGGCGAGGACACGGCCGAAATGCGGGTCCGACTGGAGGGTCGCGACAAAGCCGTACGCCCCCAGCGCGACGATCCCGGCTCCGGCGAACAGCATTCCCCGATGCTCCCGGACTCCCTGCCAGACGAGCCAGGCACCGCCGATCTCGGCCAGCGCGGCGAGCACGAACAACCCGATCGAGCGCAGCACGGTCATGTGCCGCAGTCAACCAGGAAAGATCAGACGGGGCGCAACCCCACCGAGGTCCGCGGCGACGGCGGCTCGGCACAGCCGAGCAGACCGACCAGCCCGGAGATCCAGAGTTGCCGGTAGACGGTCGGGCTGGGGTGGCCGACGACCAGCCTCACCCCGCTCGCGGCGGCGGCGTGGAAGCAGGCGACCAGGATACCGATCCCGATGCTGTCGATCAGCATCACCCGTTGGAGGTCGAGGCAGATCTTCCCAGGCGTGGCGTTGGTCAGCGCGTCGTTGACGGCGTCCCGCATCACGTGGGCGTTATCCAAGTCGATCTCACCGCTCGGCGCGATCTCGACCGTGCCATCGGCCAACTGGCGGGTGGTGATCGGCAGATACACGGCTGCCCTCTTCCTGGCGTTGTTCGCCCGACGCCCCTTGCCGCGTGGACACGCACCGCCGGCCGTGGCTTCGGCGGGGCGCCCGGCGCCTGTCCCGGCGCCGGCTTCCGAACGCGTCCCTACAACAATCCGCTGGTCTGCAAGTTACGCCACGTAGGCGCGGAACGCCAGAGTAGTTCATATGGCCTGAATGTGCTGGAACGGTCAGTGCCCGGCGGTAACGTTGACGATCGACGCCCCGGGGCCGAATACTCACTGTATGCGATGGAGCCCGCTTCGGCATGGTTGACGTCTCCCCGAGACCTGTCACGGTATCAGCCGAAGTGCCCGACATCGTGCATTTCAGCAGCGCGGATATCGAACAGGCACGCTTTGTGCTAAATCGGTTTTACTATCCTATGGCGGTCACCACCCCGGCCGGTGCGGACCACTTCGGGCTCGGCGTAGAGGTGATCCAACTCGGACCCCTCACCGTGGGGCAGCTCAGCTTCGCCGGGCCCGTGACGCTGCTCGTCTCGGAACTGGACGCGTACCACGTCAGCATGCCGACGACGGGCCGGATGCATGCCCGGCACGCGGGACACGAGGTGGTCGCCGGCCCGTCGACCGGCGTCGTGTTCGGCCCCGGCAACCCCGTCTGCACCCATCACGACGCGAATTCGGTGGAGCTCGCGGTGAAGATCGAGCGGGACGCGCTCGAGCGGGAACTCTCCGCCCTGCTCGGCCGCCCGGTCGAGGGACCGATCGACCTGCCGCCCGCGATCGACCTGTCGACCGGGCCGGGCCAGAGCTGGAGCCGGCTGATCCGGTTGCTGCGCGAGGAACTGGAGCACGACACCAGCCTGATCTACCAGCCCCAGATCGCGGAACATCTGCGCAGCACCGTGCTCAGCGGCCTGCTGCTCAGCATGCCGCACCGGTATCACGACGAGCTGACCGGACCGGCGACGGCCGGACCGCCACGGGCGATCCGGCGAGTCGTGGACGCGATCCACGCGGAGCCGGACCGCACCTTCAGCGTAGGCGACCTGGCCCGCATCGCCGGCATGAGTGTCCGCTCCCTGCAGGAGGGGTTCCGCCGCCACCTCGGCTGTGCCCCGATGACGTATCTCCAGCGGGTGCGCCTCGCCGAGGCTCGGGATTGCCTGCTCCGCGCCGGCCCCGTGGGCGTCACCGTGGCCTCCGTGGCGCACCGGTGCGGCTTCACGCACCTCGGCCGGTTCGCGTCGGCATATCGGGCACGCTTCGGCGAGTCACCCTCGGAGACGCTGCGCGCGGCCGGCGGATGATCGCTCCCGGCTGCGAGGACAGCCGTGGTTCACTCCCCGGGATCGCACCGCCGCGGTTGCGGAACCCCGTTCATCCGCCGGACTCCGGGAACGCCGAACATGTGGCCGCGCGGGGGCACCCAATCCCGCCACGGACCGAGGCGGCGCGGCACGACGGCCAGTTCACCGTCCCCGGCTCCCCGTTGCTCGCGCAGATAGGCCACCACCCGGGCGGCGGCCGCACCGCCGTCCTCGGCGATACCGAGCAGCAGGCGCCGCGCATCGTCGTCGACCAGGTCGGGTCCGGCACGGTCCAGCGCCCCGGCGAACCCGCGCATCAGAGCGGCGATCCCCGCCAACGCCTGCATGACGTCACACGCGTCCCGTTCGGCATCGGACAGGCCGCTCACACCCGCACTCCCCTGCGCTCGGACATGCGTCTCCCCCTCACCGCGCACGATGGACGATCCCCACCCGATGAACGGCCCCACCCGAGGAACGGCGCGATCGTCCAGAAACGCACCCAAGCCGGAAATGTATTCGCCCCACTACTCACCGTCCATCCGTAACGCGCGAGTCCTGTCCAGTTAGCGCTCAGTTCGACCGCCGGAGGCTCGAACGTCCGATTGCGCGGCGTCGTTGCCGCGGATACGCCCGAAGCGGGAGGGTACGAATCATGGTGGTCCGCGACTCCAGAGCGGGCACAGAAGAAGAAGGAGGCACAGTCATGACCGACGAGATCCGCCCGCCGCTCGAGGAGCAGCCGGAGGTCGCGGACGCCGTGGCCGACGACGTCGCGGTGGACGCGTTCATCACCGGCGGCGGGCCCGACCGGGACAACCCCGAGTTCCGGGAGCCGGGCGGGGAGCCGCGCTGGCGCACCGGCGCCGAGCAGCCGTGGGACCCGGAGGACCTCGCGGTCGCCGAGGGCCGCGATCCCACGCCGGCGAACATCGAGCGGGCCCGCCAGGAGCTCGAGCGCGACGGCGCGGCCGCGATCGAGCGCACCGTCCCCTGACCGGCGGCGCCGCCGGCCGCGGCGATCAGTACGCTGTGCCGGGTGAACGGTCCCTTGTCGGTGGCGACGATCGTCGCCGCACTGCTGCTGGCGGCGTGGTACCTGCTGCGTGCCGCGCTGAACCGCGCGCCCAGCCGCCTCGACGTCCTGGCGGGCGCACTGCTCGGCGTGCTCGTCGCCGTCCTGGTGGTGGTCGCCGTCGTGGGGCTCTTCGACGGCACCCGGCCGGCCGAGCTGGCGACCTTCGCCGGATACCTGGTCACCACGATCGCCTTCGCTCCCGTGGCGCTCTACCTCGCGCGGCTCGAGCCCACCCGCTGGGGCAGCCTCATCCTCGGCGTCGCCTGCCTGGTGCTGCCGGTCCTGGTGCTGCGGCTGCAGCAGATCGCGTCGGTGAGCGGTGCCTGACCCGTCGCCGGCTCCCGTCACCGCCCGACCCGCCGACGCGGCCCTGAACACCGGCGTCGGACGCGTGCTGCTCTTCGTGTACGGGCTCTTCGCCCTCTCGGCCAGTGCCCGGGCCGGGGTCCAGATCGCCACCCACTTCGCCGAGGCGCCGCTGGCTTACCTGCTGTCGGCCGTCGCCGGGCTCGTCTACCTCGTCGCCACCGTCGGCCTCGCCGTGGGCGGCCCCCGCGGGCGCCGGATCGCGCTGACCGGCTGCACCGTCGAGCTGGTGGGCGTGCTCCTGGTGGGCACGCTCAGCGTCACCGACAAGATCGCCTTCCCGGACGACACGGTGTGGTCGCGGTTCGGCAGCGGATACGGGTACGTGCCGCTGGTGCTGCCGTTCGTCGGGCTCTGGTGGATCTGGCGGCACCGTCCCCGCGCGTCCGCCTGATCGATCCGAGCCGCTCAGCCGGTGGATCAGGCCCGCGGCCCGCCCGCCACGTAGACGACCTGCCCCGACACGAAGCCGGCACCCTCGCTGACGAGGAAGGACACGGCGTGCGCGACGTCGTCGGGACGGCCCGCCCGGCCGACCGGGATCTCGCGAACGGCGGCCTTCTCGAAGTCGGCGAAGTCCATGCCGACGCGAGCGGCGGTGGCCGCGGTCATGTCCGTCACGATGAATCCCGGCGCGACCGCGTTCGCGGTGATGCCGAACTTGCCCAGTTCGATGGCGAGCGTCTTGGTGAAGCCCTGCAGCCCGGCCTTGGCCGCGCTGTAGTTGGCCTGTCCCCGGTTGCCGAGCGCGGAGGTGCTGGAGAGGCTGACGATGCGGCCCCACCCGGCGTCCACCATGTGCTTCTGCACCGCGCGGCTGAACAGGAAGGCGCCACGCAGGTGGACCGCCATCACGGTCTCCCAGTCGTCCTCGCTCATCTTGAACAGCAGGTTGTCGCGTAGCACCCCGGCGTTGTTGACCAGCACGGTGGGCGGCCCGAGCTCGGCGACCACCCGCTCGACGGCGGCCGAGACCTGCACCGAGTCGGCCACGTCGGCACCGACCGCGAGCGCCGTGCCGCCGGCGTCGTGGATCGCGGTCACCGTGCCGGCGCAGGCGCCCTCGTCGAGGTCGACCACCGCCACCGCCATCCCGTCGGCCGCCAGCCGGCGGGCCGTGGCCTCGCCGATGCCCCGGGCGGCCCCGGTGACGATGGCGACACGGCGGGGTGCGGACTGCGACATTGCGGCCTCCGGCAACGCTGACGGCGATAGCGACGGCCGACTCTAACCCGGTTCAGAGGCGCTTGCGCAGCCGGATCCACCGATATCCGTAGCCCGCCACCCGGATGTCCGTCAGGTCGCCGGGTTCCGGGTACTCCTGGTCGGCGAGCACGTCGTTCGGGGATTCCGCCTCGGAGTAGATCGAGCTCAGATCGACCACGCCGTCGTCCGCGCCGAGATTGTGCACGAACAGCATCGTGCCGGTGACGTCGTCGGCCCGGTGCACCAGCACGCCGGCGGGAGCAGGCACGTCGACGTGCGTACAGCTGCCGGCGCCGATCTCCGGCGCCTCCCGCAGCGTACGGATCATCCGCTCGAACCAGGAGAGCAGCGACCGCGGGTCGTGCCGCTGCCGGGTGACGTTGATCGTCTCGTAGCCGTACTCGCCCTCGGTCACCACCGGGCGCACGAGCTGCTTCGGTTTCGCGCTGGAGAAGCCGCCGTTGGGCAGCATCGACCACTGCATCGGCGTACGGATGGAGTCGCGCCCCTCCAGGGAGAGGTCGTCCCCCATCCCGATCTCCTCGCCGTACCGCAGGACCGGGGTGCCGCGCAGGCTGAACTGCAAGGCGTACGCGAGCTCCAGCCGCCGCCGGTCGTTGCCGAGCATCGGCGCGAGGCGGCGCCGGATGCCGCGCCCGTAGAGCTGCATCTCGGGGTCCGGGCCGAACTTGGCGAAGACGTCCTCGCGCTGTTCGGCGGTGAGCCGGGAGAGGTCGATCTCGTCGTGGTTGCGCAGGAAGGTCGCCCACTGCCCGCCGGCCGGCAGTTTCGGGGTGTCCCGCAGTCCCTCGATGATCGGTTCGGCGTTCTCCCGGGCCAGCGCCAAAACCATCCGCCCGTTGAGCATGAAGTCGAACAGCATGTGGATGCGGTTCGCCGAGCCGCCCGCGTCGCCGAAGAACTCGACCAGTTGGTCGGGCTCCACATTGGCCTCGGCGAGCAGCACCGCGTCCCCCTTGCGCCACTGCACGAACTGGCGCAGTTCGCTGAGCCAGTCCATGTCCTTGGGCGAGTTCGCGTTGCCCGGCTCGGTCTCCTCGATGATGAACGGCACCGCGTCCATCCGGAATCCGGCGACGCCGAGCTGCAGCCAGAACGCGCAGATCTTCTTGATCTCCGCACGGACCTTCGGGTTCTTGAAGTTCAGGTCCGGCTGGAAGTCGTAGAACCGGTGGTAGAACCAAAGCTTCGCGGTGTCGTCGTAGCTCCACGTCTCGGCCTGCTCGCCGGGGAAGACCATGCCCTGCGTGCGGTCCGGCGGTTCGGTCTCGGACCAGACGTACCAGTCCCGGTACGGCGAATCCGGCGACGAGCGCGCGGACTGGAACCACGGGTGCTCGTCCGAGGTGTGGTTCACGACGAGGTCGATGATGACCTTGATGCCCAGGTTCCCGGCCTGGTGCAACAGCTCGGCGAAGTCGCCGAGCGTGCCGAAGCGCGGATCCACGTTGTAGAAGTCGGTGACGTCGTAGCCGTCGTCGCGGTCCGGCGACGGGTGGATCGGATTGAGCCACAGGCAGGTGACGCCGAGGCGGGCCAGGTAGTCGAGCCGCCCGATGAGTCCCCTGATGTCGCCGCAGCCGTCGCCGTCCGCGTCCGCGAAGGTGTCGATGTCGAGGCAGTAGATGACGGCCTTCTGGTACCACCGGTCGTTCATGCCGCTTTACTTGTCCGCGGTGCCCCCGGGTAAAACCCGACCGCCGGGGTACGTGTCGGCCGTGGCCGAACTCCAGGGACTCGCCGGCTGGGTGGAGTCCGTCATCGGATCGCTCGGCGAACTCGGCGTCGGGCTGCTCGTGGCGCTGGAGAACCTGGTACCTCCCATCCCCAGCGAGATCGTGCTCTCGCTCGCCGGATACCTGGCCGGTCAGGGCCGGGTCAACCTGGTGCTGGTGCTGGTCGCCGCGACCGCCGGCTCGGTGCTGGGCGCCCTGGCTCTGTACTGGCTCGGGCAGGCGGTCGGCGAGGACCGGCTGCGCCGCTGGCTGGACCACATCCCGATGGTGGACGCGGAGGACCTGGACACCGCCGACCGGTGGTTCGAGCGGCACCAGCGCGGCGCCGTCCTGTTCGGCCGCTGCGCACCGGTCGTGCGCAGCCTGGTGTCGATCCCGGCCGGTGCCAACCGGATGCCGCTCGGCCAGTTCACCCTCCTCACCGCGATCGGCAGCGGAGTGTGGAACGCGCTGTTCGTCGGCGCCGGATACCTGCTGGGCGAGCGCTGGCAGGACGTGCAGCGGTACAGCAACTGGTTCAACTACGCCATCTACGCGTTCTTCGCCGTGGCCATCGGCAGCTGGGTGGTGAAGAAGATCCGCAAACGGCGGCGCGCGACCGCCGGGCCGGGCGACCGGGCGTCGTGATCCGGTTCAGGGCATCGGTCGCGCCGATCTGCACCAGGCCTGCTCGGCCGCCGTCCACGCGGTCGAGGTGACCAGGTACAGCGCGCCGGCCAACGGCAGCCAGGCCACCGCCGCGACGGCGAGCCAGGGCAGCAGGCGCAGGAGAGAGACCAGGTCGGGTCCGGGCTGGACCGGCATCGAGGAGGCCGGCCGGGCGATTCGGCGCGACGACCACCAGGCCAGCGCCGCCGCGATCGCCAGCAGCACCGCGAAGGCCGGAAGACCCGCGGTGAGGTGTGCGGTCAGCGGCACCCCGAACAGCGCGCCGGCCGGCGCGTCCAGTGCGACCCGGTACATGACCAGAAAGAACGGCGCCTGGGCCAGTCCGGGCAGGAGGCTGACGAACGGGCCGGCGCCGTTCGCCCGCAGCAGCGCGACCGTCTCGGCAGCCACCCGCTGCGGGTCGTTCCGGTGCCGGTTCCGCAGCTCGGCCAGGCGCGGGGCGAGCGCCGCCCGCCGTCGCTCGGCGCGGACCCGCAGGTAGGTGAACGGGCTGATGAGAAGGCGGACGCCCGCGGTGAACAGGACGATCGCGAGCGCGGTGGCGAAGCCACCGGTGACGGGCGCCAGCAGGGCCGCGAGCCCCACGATGGCGGAGTGCGCGGCGCCGGAGGCGGCGCCGAGCAGGGCGAAGACAGACATGGCCGTACCCCTGAAGGTCCGAAGGAAGGTGGACGCCGCAGGCGGCCGGGGCGACCGGCACCACGCGCGGGCCGGCGCCGGTTACCCGGCCGCGGGAAGCGCCGTCGGTGCCCGGGAACGCGGACGGCCGGCCGCGTCGGGGTCCGTCAGGCGGGGCGGGGCGGCGACCCGGAGCCGGCGGGCGAACGCCCGGGCGCCCAGCCCGGCCGGCACCGGCGCCGGCACACCCAGCACCGCGGCGATCAGCAGGGACGCGGCGACGACCGCGAGAGCGACCAGGAGACCGGCCGGCGCGGCCGGGTCGAGGCGCACGGGATCGAGGAGCGGCGCGAGCGCCCACAATCCCTCGAGCACCATGAATGCCAGGGTAGGCCCCGGCGGCAAACCCGAGACAGTTTCCGTGGAGCAAGCACCGGGTAAGTCGCGGGCATGGACACGGCTTCCGGGGGTACCGCGATCTCCGAAGAGTTGGCCGAGGCGGCTGAGGCGCAGGACCTGCTGACGCTGGGCGTCGAAGAGGAGTACCTGCTGGTCGACGCCGTCGAGCCGCGGGCCGTCGATGCTGTCGAGGACGTGTTCGACCGGGTGCCCGAGGAGCTGCGCGACTCGGTACAGCACGAGTACATGCGTACCCAGATCGAGGTGGCCAGCCCGCCCCAGCTGGAGCTCGGCGCCCTGTTCGACGCGATGCGCCGGCTGCGCGGCGCGGTGGCCACCGCCGCCGAGGAGGCCGGCACGCGCCTGGTAGCGGTCGGCACCGGGCCCGCGGCCGGCCCGCACGCCCGGCTGGTGGACCGCCCGCGCTACTACCGGATGCGGGAACGCTTCGGCGACCTCTCCCCCGGCTGCGGCATGTGTGGCACGCACGTGCATGTCAGCATCCCCGATCCGGAGACCGGCGTGCGGATCCTGAACCATCTGCGCCCCTGGCTTCCGATCTTCCAGGCCGCCACCGCCAACTCGCCGTTCGTCGGCGGCCACGACACCGGCTACGCGAGCTGGCGCTCGATGCTCTGGGAGCGCTGGCCGACCGTCGGCCCGACGCCGTACCTGCGGTCGCACGAGCAGTACGAGACGCTCGTCGCCGATCTGGAGACGAGCGGCGCGATGCTCGACGAGGGCATGCTCTACTGGTACGCCCGGCTCTCGGCGCGCTACCCCACCGTGGAGATCCGGATGGGCGACGTGACTCCGACGCTGGACGACGCGATGCTGCTCGCCGCGCTGGCCCGGGCGCTGGTCGCCACCCTGCTGCGGGACGTCCGCGCGGGCGTGCCCGCTCCCGACGTGCCGCACCCGCTGCTCATGGCGGCGCACTGGCGGGCCGCGCACGACGGTCTCGAGGGCGTGAACATCGACATGGCGACGCGCGAGCCGCGCTCGGCGTGGCGGCTCATGCGGCAGCTCTTCGACTACGTCCGGTCCGAACTCGACCGGCACGGTGATCTGGAGACCGCGACCATCCTGATGGGACGGCTGCGGGCGAACGGCACCGGGGCCGCCCGCCAGCGGGCGGTGCTGGCGCAGCGCGGCTCGATCGCCGAGGTCGTGGACTGGCTGGCGAAGGCCACCCGCGGCGAGCAGTGAACTCAACCCCGCCCTCGTGCCGCCCGGCCGTAGGTAGGCTGGCGGCCGGGAGCGAGGAGCGGAGGAAAGGCGAATGAAACTGGTCGTCGTCGGCGGGGACGCGGCCGGCATGTCGGCCGCCTCGCAGGCCCGCAAGCGGATCGGCCCGGGCGACCTGGAGATCGTCGTCTTCGACCGGGGCCACTTCACGTCCTACTCGGCGTGCGGCATCCCGTACTGGATCGGCGGTTTCGTCGACGAGCGGGACGCGCTCGTCGCCCGCACGCCGGAGGAACACCGCAAGGCCGGCATCGACGTGCGGCTGCAGCACGAGGTCACGGCGATCGACCTGGATCGGCGCGAGGTGGTGGCGCGAGACCTGGCCGGCGGCGGCGAGGTCCGGGAGTCGTTCGACCGGCTGGTGTACGCCACCGGCGCGGTGCCGGTCACACCGGACTGGGCCGGCGGCCGCGACGCGGGCGTCTTCGGCGTACAGACCCTGGACGACGGTGACGCCATCCACGCCTGGCTCGACGCCGCGCCCCGGCCACGCCGGGCGGTCGTGATCGGCGGCGGCTACATCGGCGTGGAGATGGCCGAGGCGATGGTGCGCCGCGGGCTCGACGTCACCCTGCTGGAGAAGGCTCCGCGGCCGATGGGCAAGACCGTCGACGAGGACATGGGCGCCCTGGTCGAGCGGGCGATCCGGGGTCAGGGCATCGAGGTCCGCACGAACGCGCACGTCGAGGGCATCGACACGGCGGGTGGCCGGGTCCGGGCGGTGCTGACCCCGGACGGCCCGCTGCCGGCCGACGTCGTGGTGCTGGGCCTGGGCGTACGCCCGAACACCGCGCTCGCCCAGAGCGCGGGGCTGCCGCTCGGCCCGACCGGCGGAGTGCGCACCGACCTGCGGATGCGGGTCGAGGGCGTGGACGGCGTCTGGGCGGCCGGCGACTGCGTGGAGACCCGCCATCTACTCACCGGGCGGCCGGTGCACGTGCCGCTCGGCACGCACGCGAACAAGCAGGGTCGGGTCGCGGGAATCGGCATCGGCGGCGGTTACGCGACGTTTCCCGGTGTCATCGGTACGGCGGTGACCAAGGTGTGCGACCTCGAGGTGGCGCGGACCGGGCTCACCGAGCGGGAGGCGAGCCGGGCCGGGTACGCCTTCGTCACCGCGAAGGTCGAGTCGACCAGCCGGGCCGGCTACTACCCCGGCGCCGCCACCATGACGATCAAGCTGATCGCGGAACGGCGGACCGGGACGCTGCTGGGTGCGCAGATCGTCGGGAGCACCGAGGCGGCGAAGCGCATCGACGCGCTCGCCATCGCCGCCTGGAACCGGATGACCGTGGAGGAGATGACCGCGCTCGACCTCGGCTACGCACCGCCGTTCGCCCCGGTGTGGGACCCGGTGCTGATCGCCGCCCGGAAGGCGACCGACGCGGTCCACGCGAAGCTCTAGGCGGCGCCCGGAGCGGGAACAGGGACGGCCGGCTGGCACACCGGGCACCAGTAGAGGTTGCGACCGGCCAGCGGCCCACGCGCCACCTCGGTGCCGCAGACCAGGCAGGGCTGACCCGGCCGGCGGTAGACGTACACCTCGCCGCCGTGCCGGTCGACCCGCGGGGCCCGCCGCATCGCCTCGGGCGTGTGCCGGGTGTGCACCGTGTCGATCCGGCCCCTCGTCACGCCCTCCTTCATCAGGGCGCGCAGGTCGGTCCAGACCTCCTGCCAGACGTCGGCATCGACCGCCCGGCCCGGCGTGGTCGGCGCCAGGCCGGCCCGGAACAGCACCTCGTTCGCATAGATCAGCCCGCAACCGGCCACGATCGACTGATCCAGCAACAGCGCGAAGACCGGCCTCGTGCTGGTGCGCACCCGCGCGTACGCGGCCTCCGGGTCGGCGTCGTCGCGCAGCGGGTCGGCACCCAGCCGGGCCCGCAGCCGGTCCGCCTCCGCCGGAGCGAGGACCTCGCAGGCGGCCGGCCCGCGCAGGTCCAGCCAGTGATCCGCCGTCACCAGGCGCATCCGCACCTGCCCCACCGGCTCCGGCACGGGCGGCACCCCGTCGGTGAACCGCCCGTAGAGTCCCAGGTGGACGTGGACGATCCGGTCGCCGTCGTAGTGGTGCAGCAGATGCTTGCCGTACGCCTCGGTGTCGCGCAGCACGCGGCCGCCGACCAGCGCGGCGCCGGCCGCGAAGCGACCCTGCGGGCTGCTCACCGCCACCGGCCGGCCGGCGAGAAGTTCGCGGTGGCGGGCGGCCAGGCGGTGGATGGTGTGTCCCTCTGGCACGAGCAGCAACGGTATCCCGCCGTCCCGGCGGACCATTATGCCGACAGCTGATTCTCCCACGGGGGAATCGTTGGGCCGTACGGGCACCCTGAGGAAAGCTGGGGGCGTCGAACCGATGCGAGAGGGTGGAGTCATGAGTGTTGACGAGTTGACGATGCGGGTCGGCGGCGCATCCTTCGACGACCAGGTCTTCGAGCGGCTCCTGCGGGAGCGGATCATCTTCCTCGGCAGCGAGGTCAACGACGAGGTCACCAACCGCATCTGCGCCCAGATGCTGCTGCTCGCCTCGTCCGACAGCGAGCGGGACATCGCGCTCTACATCAACTCCCCCGGCGGCTCGATCAGCGCCGGCATGGCGGTGTACGACACGATGCAGTACATCAAGAACGACGTGGCCACCATCGCGATGGGCATGGCCGCCTCGATGGGTCAGTTCCTGCTCTGCGCGGGCACGCCCGGCAAGCGGTACTCGTTGCCGCACGCGCGGATCATGATGCACCAGCTCTCCGGCGGCATCGGCGGCACGGCGGCCGACATCGCCATCCAGGCCGAGAGCATGCTGCACATCAAGCAGGTGATGAACGAGCGCATCGCCTTCCACACCGGGCACACCGCCGAGGAGATCGAGCGGGATGCCGACCGCGACCGCTGGTTCACCGCCGAGCAGGCCAGGGAGTACGGCATGGTGGATCACGTGATCAGCCGGGCGAGCGACGTGCGCGCGACACCTTCCCTGGTCTGACCAGGTTTGTCAAGGGAACGCGGGGATCTCCGCGTGCCTCTTTGTGTGCTCCGCGGGTGAACGGGGTATAGCCATCGCATCCCCCGAATACATCCAGGAGGAGGTGCTGACGTGAGGCTCCCGACGCACTCCCGCCAGACCGAGACCGAGACCGCGGCGAACGATCATCCGGCGACCGCCGCCGGCGCCGCGTCGACCAACACATCCCCCGTACCGCAGCGGCCGGACTCCGAGGCACCGACCGTGACGAACCTGCCGCCGGCGCCCGGCGGCCGGACCGAACCGCCGCCTCCGCCGCCACCGGGCATGTACCGCAGCGACCAGGACCGGCCCATGGCCGGCCGGCCCGTCCCCACCTACCGGCACGCCGAGCCGGACGCCACGACGGCCGGCCACCCGATGAGTGACCACACGGTCACCGACGACACCATGGCCGACCGCACCCCCGTGGTCGCCGGTCCCAAGCCGCGGGCCAGCCTGCTCGCGACCCTCGGCCTCATCCTCGGTGTGGCCTCCGCGCTGCTCGTGCTCTCCGGGCCGCTGCTCGGCTACGGCATCGGGGTGGCCGCGCTGGCGCTCATCCTGTCGCTGGCCGGCATCCACGCCACGGGCAAGCGGCACGTCGCCGGCAAGACCGACGCGCTGATCGGCATGGTGCTCTCGCTCGGCGCCATCGTCGTCGGCGTGCTTGCGCTGACCGGCTCGCTCAACTGGCTGGGCACCGACACGCAGCCGGTGACCAGCGTGCGCGATTGGCTCGACGCCCAGTTTGTCGACCGGTTCTGATGGGTACTCCCGGTTCGTGCCCGGCAGTGCGCGGGGCACGAACCGGAACCGGGACGGTCACCACCGGCCCGCCCCGCAACTCCTCCGGCGGTGCGCCGGAGAACCCTTCGGACGCCGGGGGTGGCTCGGACTGAGCCGCCCCCGGCGTTCGTGCAACGAATCGTCGTCGCCGCCTTCGATCACGCAATGATCGAAGGCGGCGCGCACGTTTGTAGCAGGGTGTTCGCCGGTCGGTTCCACATAGCGTGTCAGCCATGACCACCACCGCCGGCCCGCGCCGGTACCTGATGTGCCGGCCGACCTACTTCGCGGTCACGTACCGGATCAACCCGTGGATGGATCCGACGGCGCCGTACGACAACGCTCTCGCCCTCAGCCAGTGGGAGAGCCTGCGGCGGACGTATCTCGACCTCGGCCACACCGTCGATCTGATCGAGCCGTTGCCCGGGCTGCCGGACATGGTGTTCGCCGCGAACGGTGCGACCGTGGTGGAGGGACGGGTTCTGGCCGTGCAGTTCCGCGACGCCGAGCGGGCCGACGAGGCACCGGCGTACGCGGCGTGGTTCCGGGAGAACGGTTTCGACGTTCATGAGCCGAAGCACACCAACGAAGGCGAAGGCGACATCCTGCTCGTCGGCGACATCCTGCTGGCCGGTACCGGGTTCCGCACCGCGCACGCGTCGCACGCCGAGACGCAGGAGGTGCTGCGGCGCCCGGTGATCACCCTGCAGCTGGTCGACCCGGCGTACTACCACCTGGACACCGCGCTCTGCGTGCTCGACCAGACCAACGTGGCGTACCTGCCGTCGGCGTTCTCCCCGGGGTCGCAGGCCGTCCTCCGGCAGCTCTTCCCCCACGCGGTGATCGCCGATGCGGAGGACGCCGCGGTGCTCGGTCTCAACGCCGTGAGCGACGGACGTACCGTGGTGCTGCCGGTACAGGCCACCAACCTGGCCGCGCGGCTGCGGGCGGCCGGCTACCAGACCGTCGGGGTCGACGTCTCCGAGCTGCGCAAAGCCGGCGGCGGCCCGAAATGCTGCACGCTGGAGGTGAGGGCGTGACCGACTGCACCGAGCGGCACCCCGCCGCACCAAGCAACGGCCTCGCAGGCGAGGGCCAGGAGGGCACGCCAAAGGAGGCCCAGTCGTGACCGACTGCACCGAGCGGCACCCCGCCGCACCAAGCAACGGCCTCGCAGGCGAGGGCCAGGAGGGCACGCCAAAGGAGGCCCAGTCGTGACTACCGTCGACATGCGTACGCCGGCCGCGCTCGCCGAGGCCGAGCGCTGGACCGCGCACAACTACCACCCGCTGCCGGTCGTCATCGCCGAGGCCGAGGGCGCCTGGGTGACCGACGTCGACGGCCGCCGCTACCTGGACTTCCTCGCCGGATACTCGGCGCTGAACTTCGGCCACCGGCACCCGGCCCTGATCGCCGCCGCGCACGCCCAGCTCGATCGCCTGACGCTGACCAGCCGCGCGTTCGTGCACGACCAGTTCGGCGAGTTCTGCCACGCCCTCGCGGAGCTGTGCGGCAAGGACCTGGTGCTGCCGATGAACACCGGGGCGGAGGCGGTGGAGACCGCCATCAAGGTCGCCCGCAAGTGGGGCTACCTGGTCAAGGGCGTCGCCGACCAGCAGGCCGAGATCATCGTGGCGGCGGGTAACTTCCACGGCCGTACCACCACGATCGTCAGCTTCTCCACCGATCCGGACGCCAAGGCCGACTTCGGGCCGTACACCCCGGGCTTCGTCGTGGTGCCGTACGGCGACCCGGCGGCCGTGGCCGCCGCGATCACCCCGAACACGGTCGCCGTGTTGATCGAGCCGATCCAGGGCGAGGCGGGCGTGCTGGTCCCGCCGGCGGGCTACTTCGCCGGCCTGCGCTCGCTGTGCACCGACAACAACGTGCTGCTCATCGCCGACGAGATCCAGTCCGGCCTGGGCCGGACGGGCCGGACCTTCGCGATCGAGCACGAGGGCGTGGTTCCGGATATGTACGTGCTGGGCAAGGCGCTCGGCGGCGGCATCGTGCCGGTCTCCGCGGTGGCGGCCGACGCCGCGGTCCTCGGGGTGCTCAAGCCGGGCGAACACGGCTCGACGTTCGGCGGCAACCCGCTGGCCTGCGCGGTCGGCACCGAGGTCGTCAAGCTACTGGCCACCGGCGAGTTCCAGGGCCGCTCGGCCGAGCTGGGCGACCGGCTGCACGCCGGCCTGCGGGAGCTGGTCGGCAAGGGCGTGCTGGCGGTCCGCGGGCGTGGGCTGTGGGCCGGAATCGACATCGACCCGGTGCTGATGACCGGCCGGCAGGCGTGCGAGCGGCTCGCCGAGCGCGGCGTGCTGGCCAAGGACACGCACGGCTCGACCATCCGGCTCGCACCGCCGCTGGTCGTCACCGCCGATGAGCTGGACCTGGCGGTGGCCCAGCTGGCCGCGATCCTGCGGGAGGCCCGCCGGTGACGCGGTACTCACACTGTTGACAGCAGGAATGACAGCACGAACCCCGCCGTCGTGCTGACCGCCACCAGCGGACCGCCCTTCTCGTACGCCTCGGGCATCAATGTGTCTGCCAACGACGCGAGCACCGCCCCCGCGGCGAACGCGAGCGGCAACGAGATCGTCTCCGGCGAGGTGTTCGACAGCGGGCCGGCACCGAGCACCACCGCCAGAGTCAGCACGGCCGCGCAGGCCACCCAGGTGCCGAGGATGAACCGCTGCGATCGCCCCTGCTCGCGCATGGAGGCGCTGCCGACCAGCGCTTCGGGGAAGTTCGACACGAAGATGGCGGCCAGCAGGGCCAGGCCACCGGTGCCCTCACCGAGGGAAACTCCGAGTGCGATGTTCTCCGGAACGCCGTCCAGTGTGACCGCCCCCAGCAGGGCCAGCCCCGCCGCGCCGGAGGTGGACGCCGGCGACGGGGCACGGTCGGTTGCCGCGGCGTCCGGATCCAGCTTGTCGCTGCCGTGCGGTTCGTCGCGGCCCGGCTCCGCCAGCCGATCGAGCCATGCGCTGAGCACGGTGAACACGACGGCGCCGGCGAGCAGGCCGAGGGCGGCCCGCCAGATGCCGCCGTGCTCGTAGGCGTCCTCGAACAACTCGAACGCCAACGCGGTGATCAGCGCCCCGGCCGCGAAGGCCAGCATCGCGGCCAGCACCGCCTTGGGCAGCCGCACCCGCGCACCCACCAGCGCGCCGATGACCAGCGCGCTGGAGGCAATGAGACCGAAGACCAGAGTTTCCACGCCGGGCCGATACCCAGATGACTAGCGTTGGAACTTCCGCAGGGCCATCGTCGGCGCCTCGCCCATCACCGACTCGGGTTGGACGACGCCGCCGGTGGCCCACATCTTCGACCGGCCCACGTTGACCCCGGCGTAGAGCTCCACCACGTCGGCCGGGGCCAGCGTACGGGTCTCGTTGCGGCCGAGCGTGATCCGCTCCTCGTCGTCCGGCGAGCCGCCGGGCCGGATGCCGGTGCCGTTCGTGCTGACGTCCTGGGCGGTCAGCCGGCCGCCGCGCAGGGTGAACAGCACGTGGCCGCGACTGATCCACTTCCGGGCGTCGTCGGTCAGCCACTGACCCAGCATGATGCCGCGGCCGTCTTCGGGAGCCCGCCCCACCACCACGGGTGCGTCCTCGGCGACGACGAAGCGCCGGCGGATCACGCCGTCGATGCGTACCGAGAGCACCTCCACCGCCGGCCGCGGGCCCGCGTCCGTCAACCTCGTGCCGTGCCGCGGGCACGTCGGTCCACCCGCGCGCAGCGCCGGCGGCGGTTGCGCGACGGGGCTGGTGAAGGTGCGCATGTCCGCGAACGGGCTGTCCGGGTCTCCGCCGTGCCCGAACGCCGCACAGTTCGACTCGGGGCACCGCCACACCCGGGCGAGTAGCCGCTCACCCAGCGGGGACCGCTCGGCGGGACGCGGCGGTTCGCCGCGCCCCACCCGCGCGACCAGCACCGGGCTGCCGCTCTCCCCGCCGACCGCGGCGAGCAGCCGGCCCGGCTCGTCCACCCAGGGCCGGCGATCCCGGAACTGGTCACCCCGGCCGCGGGTGAGTACCGGCACGCCGAGCAACTCGGCGACCTCGAAGACCCGGTCGTCCAGCTGGGGCACGACCTCGACCTTGCCGTCGTCGGCCCAGCGCCGTACCACCATGCGCTCGTTGGAGGTCAGCTCGGTGTCGGAGAGCAGCCCGCGCGGGACGACCACGTAGACCGGTACGTTCTCCTCCGCCAGATATCGGCCGAGGGCGTCGATGACCAGGCCGAGACGCACCGAGCTGGCCGGGCGGCCGCCGTCCAGGTCGGCGTAGCGCACGATCTCGGACAGGTCGACCACCGCACGGGCCAGCGCCGGGTCGGTGCTGAGCCGGGCCTCGATGGCGTCGAGGACCTTGCTGACCTCGAATCTCACGAGTACTCCCTGTGCATGCCCTGATGCTCTTTCTCCGTGCGGTGCGGCGACGCCACCCAGGCAGCCGGTTCCGCATCCGGTCATCATGCCGGGTCGTTCCGGGCACCGGTGTCGCACCCCTGCGCTACGGTGTCTGCCGACCGCAAGACATCGACGGGGAGGATTTCGATGAGGCTCACCCGAGTGGTCGTCGCGGCCACGGCAGTCGCCGCGATCGCCGGCCTCGGCGGCTGCGGCACCGGGCCGGATGCGTCCAGCGGCGCGAGTAGCGCCGCGACCGCGCCGAGCACCCCGGCCGACCCGTCGGCCGAGCTGTCCGCCGCCGCCGAGAAGCTCGCCGAGACCACCGCCAAGCTCACGCTGACGGCGGCGGGCACCAGCGCGGCCGGTGTGTTCGACCCCGGCGGTCAGCGGGTCGAGCTCACCATGACCGTAGGTTCGGGCGGCCAGCTGGTGATCCGCCAGATCGGCGACGACCTGTTCGTGCGCACCGACGAGTCGATGGCCCGGGCGCTCGGCGCCACGCCGGGCAAGTGGCTGCACACCGACCTCTCCCAGGTGCCGGAGACGAGTCCGCTGAACCCGAAGAACAACGACCCGCGCAACACCGCCCGGTTGCTCGCCGCCAGTACCGAGGTGACGAGGTCCGGCGACCACGCGTTCACCGGCACGCTCGACCTCACCAAGTCGCCGACCGGCAACCCGGCGGCGCTGAAGGCGATGGGAGACAAGGCGAAGGCGGTGCCGTTCTCCGCCACCACCGACGCCGACGGCCGGCTCACCTCGATAACCATCGACATGGAGTCCGTCGTGCCGGGTGCGGGCCAGGTGAAGACGGAGTACTCGGACTTCGGTGTCCCGGTCTCGCTGGAGGCACCACCGGCGTCCCAGGTCGCCGAAATGCCGGCACGGTTCCGCCAGGCGCTGGGCGGCTGACGCGTCGTGACCCACCTCCGTGGCGTCCGATGTCGCCCGTTTGCTGCTGACCATCATCGGGAATCACTGCCGTGCATCAGCCGGCCTCACTCCGGGCGGTCGGCACGGCAGGGAGGACGGACATGCGGAAACCACGGCTTGCCGGGTTAGGTTTCGCGATGATAGCCACCGCCGCGTTCGCGGTGGCCGGCTGCGACAACGGCGGCGACGCCACGCCGAGCGCGAACGCGCCCGCCCCGAGCACCGCGGCCAGCTCCACCGGAGCGGCCGACCCGGCCGCCGTCTCGGCGCTCGCCGCGGCCACCGCGCAACTCGACAGCACCAGCTTCAAGATCACTGCCACCTCGGGAGGCGGGTTCAAGCTCACCGGCGCGATCGACGCGCCGAACGGCGTCGGTACGGCACAGGTGACCGCGAGCGGCCCGAACGCCGAGATCAGAGTCAAGACCCTGCTGATCGACCAGGACCTGTACGTGCAGGTGCCCGGCATCACGAAGGCCGGGACGTGGACGCACGTCGACGGCGCCCGGCTGCCCGCCGGCGCCAACGTCGGCCTGCGGCCCGAGCAGATCGACCCGGTGAACACCGCGAACCTGCTGAGCTCCACGACCGACGTGCACTCCACGGGGGCGCGCAGCTACGCCGGAACGCTGGACCTCACCAAGGCCGCCGGCGTCGCGGGCCTCAACCAGGTGACCATCGACAGCTACGGTGACGCGGCGCAGAACGTGCCGTTCACCGCGGGCCTGGACGAACAGGGCCGGCTGTCCGTGCTGACCATCGACCTGCCGGCCGTGAACGGCCAGAAGGCGCAGCCACTCGAGGTGCTCTACACCGACTACGGCGCGCCGGTGAACGCGAAGCGCCCGGCGGCCGGCCAGATCACCGAGGCCCCGGACGACCTCTACGACTCGCTGGGCAGCTGACTCGCGCCTTCCACGAACAGCGTGAGCGCCCACGTTCGCTGAACGTGGGCGCTCACGGCTGTGTGGAGAGCTCCAGGCAATGCTCAGATTTCCGCGCCGGTGGACCGGCGAGCCGTCCAATCCGTACTCAAGGGACGGGGTGCGGGCCGGTGCTCCTCGATCCAGGCGTCGATCCGCGCCCACCAGTCGTACAGCCACGCGACCCGGTCGTCCTCGTCGACCGGCACCTCCTCGGGCGGCACGCTCCAGAACCGCATGATCAGCCGCTTGTCCATCGGCAGTTCCCGCCACACGTCGGCGACCGTGAGCATACGGTCCAGGCCGGTGTGCGCGACGAAGATGACTCCCGCGTCCGGCGCCGCGTCGATCGCCGAGAACAGTCCGCCCGGCTTGGGCGGCAGCACGTTGCGCAGGTGCTCCGCCCGAGCCGCCGCCTCGGCCTGGCCGCGGGCCCGCAACCGGGCGATCGCGCTGATCCGGCGGCGCGGGGTGAAGTTGCCGCCCTCCGGGAAGATGACGAACGCGTCGTTGTGGTCGAGGCCGGTGGCCAGCTCGCTGATCTCCTGCGCCAGCGTGTGCGTGCCGGTGCGGCCCGGTGAGATGAAGCGGTTCGGCAGCCGGTTGAGCAGCACGTCGACCGCCGGGTCCCACTGGAGGGTGGCCTTGAGGACGATCCGCGGTTCCCGGTCGAACCAGTTGACCAGGGCGTGGATGAGGATGAAGGAGTCACCCGGCCCGGCGTGCCGGCTCACCACGATCTCCGGCCGGCCGGGAACGGCGGTGTCCGGGTCGGTGCCGACCACGTCGACGGTCAGGTGCAGCGACCAGCGGGCCAGCCAGAACAGGATGCGCAGGAACCAGCCGGTCACCACATAGTGTGCCCGCTGGAAGCCCGGCGTGCGGATCTTCCAGCCGAAGCCGGAGGCGACCCACAGCACGCCCAGCACGACCAGCGCGGCGGCGTCCCAGACCAGGTAGACGATCGCGAGGAAGACCAGCCGGGGCACCCGCAGATGGCCGGGCACCAGCGGCGAGGCGGCCAGGGCGAGCAGCAGCCAGACGGGGAGTGTGGTCAACAGGGCGATCGCCAGTACCACGACGGCGGGAGCGGTCACCAGCCGGCGTACCCAGATCGGTAGCGGCATCAGCGCACGACCGATCCGGGTGAACTGCCGTCAGTCCGTCTTAGGGCGGTGGGTGGGGCGGTTGGCAGCGGATTCACGTTGGCCGCCAGATACCGCCGCGACGCGGTGTACGCCCGGCTGATCCGCCGCCCCACCGCCGCCATGTCCCGGTACGCCCACGGGCTGTCGTCCCGGCTCTCGCCGCCCCCGCTCGGAAGCACGTGCACCCTGACATCGTCGGGCAGCGAGGCAAGCTCCCGGGCGAACCGGTGTCGCCGGGCGATCTCGAACGCCACCTGGGCCACCTCCCACGGCCGGCGCGGGACGGTGAGCGGGCGCTCCACCCGGCCCACCTGTAGCACGAGGATCAGCTTGGCGCCCATCCGGACCGCCTCGCCGATCGGGATCGAGTTCACGATGCCACCGTCCACGAAATGCTCACCCTCGATCTCCATGGGCGGCAGGAGTCCCGGCACGGCGGAGGACGCGATCACCGCGTCGACCAGGGGGCCGCTGTCGAACCAGTGCTCGGCGGCCCGCTCGATGCTCGCCGCGCAGCAACGGAACGGAATCTTGAGGTCGGCGAACGTGGACTGCTCGCCCAGCTCTCCCTCGAGCAGGCGGCGCAACGGAAGGGGGGAGTGCAGATGGGTACGGGTGGCGAACCGGCGCATCTGCCGCCCGATCGAGTCGCCGTACACGGCGGCCGCTTCGGGTGAGGTCCAGAGCCGCACCAGCCGGTCCGTGACCGCCTCGCTGGGGTCCGCGGCGACCAGGGCGCCGTTGACCGCCCCGATCGACGTGCCCACCACCAGGTCCGGCCGGAAGCCGGCCCGGAACAAGGCCCGCAGCATGCCGACCTCGACCGCGCCGAGGACACCACCCCCACCGAGCACGAACGCGACCGGATTGTCGACCATGACTCTCATCGTGGCACGCGCCCGGCTGGATGACCCGGCCACGCCGCGGTGTCGATCGACCGCCCGGCACGGGGGTCAGTCCAGTTCCGGCATCGCCACCGGATGCGGTCTCGGGCGGCAGGTGCCGCACTGCACCGCGTCCTCGACCACCAGCGCCTCGGTCCGGTGCCGCGTCTGGGACCGGCTCACCTGGAGCAGGTAGGGCCCGAACCGGGCATGCTCGGCGCACACGCCGCGACCGCAGAACCGGCAGGCCGCGCGGGCGGATTCCGGGCAGAACCAGCAGAGCATCGTGCCTCCCGGTGTCAGGCGGCCGACGGCGTCACCGTGGGACTCGACGTGGCGTCCGGCGGTGTCGCCGACGGGCTGGTCGGCGTCACGGTAGGGCTGGAGGTGATCGTCGGTGTCGGGGTGGTCGGGGTTGTGGTTGCGGCCGGCGGCTGGGTGGTCATCGGCTGGGTGGCCGGCCACGTCGTCGCCGGCGCCGTGGGAGACGCCTGGGTCGGCGTGGGCGGCTCCCGGGTGGCGCCCGGGTCCGGCGCCTGCGTCGGAAGCGGCAGATCCACTGTCGGGCGGGTCGACGGGGCGACGCTCGGAGCCGTGGACGGCGGCACCGACGCGGGAGCCGGCGGGGTTCGCTCGCCGCCGGTCGACAGGGGTGCGGCCGGTCCGCCGGTGTCGCAGGAGAGCTCCCCGCCGCTCACCGGGGCCGGGAAGCTCCCCGCGGTGACCTGGCCGGCGACCACCGTGAGCACGGTGGGTTCGACCGCATACCGGGCCGCACCGGCGTTCGTGACGGTGTTCTGCACCCGGTCCACGGTGAGGCTGAGCGCGTCGTACGCTCCGCTGGTGCCGGCCGTGTCGACAAGGACCCGGCCGCTCTCCAGCGTGAGCCCAGCCGCCGGGCTCCGACGCCGGCCGGCGTCGGTGTACAGCCGGCTCAGTTCGAGACGCGATCCGCCGCACAGCACGGCGCCCGCTCCGCCGGAAAAGGTCAGCCGGGCGGCTGCGCCGACCGGCACGTCGACGCGCGACCCCGCACCGACGTAGCGCCGGTCACCGGACACGAGCCCGGCCGCCTGGCCGTCCTGCACCGCATCGACCTCGCCCTCCTCGACGCTGAGCAGCACCCGGTCGGCGGGCATCTCGGCCCAGGCCGGACCCGTGCGGAAGCTCAGCCCGGTCAGCACCAGCGCCACCACCAGCAGCAGCACGACCAGCCACCGGAGCCGGCCGGCGAACCGGCGATCCAACTCGGGGTCGTCCGGTCCCTCCGGCGGGCCGGGCGGGACGGCGAGCGGGGGATACACCGGCTCGTCCGCTCGGGGGGCCCACGGGTCCGCGCCGAGCGACCCGACGGGCATCGGCGATCCCGGCCGGTGCATGTCCCCGACCAGCGGCGGGATGGCGGACGCGTCCGGCATCACCCACAGACGCACCGGCGTGCGCGCCCGCGCCACCATGCCGGGCGTCCCGTCACCGACCGGACCGACCAGGGTGCCTCGGCGCAGCTCGAGGCCGTCCGGCATGGCGATCACCCCGGACTCGACCACCACGGCATGGACCGGCCCGGGCAGCAGGACCGGGGCGCCGGCATCGAGGTCGATCGGGTGTGCCGACGCGATCAGCGCGAGCCGCTGGTCGAGGGCGAGTGCGGCGAGCGCCGGGGTCTCGGCGAACAGCGCCTCGGCCTCGGCTCGGTCCTCAGCCGGCGGTCCGGGCAGCGGGCCGATCACGGTCGCCACGGTCGCCGCCGGTATGGCGATCAGCGTGGCGCCGACCGGAAACCAGTCCAGTTCGGCCGGGCGGCCGGTGAGCGCGTCGACCAGCCCGACCACCCCGCCCGGGCCGACGCGGTGCCGGATCGTGGCAGTCGGATCGCCGGAACCCCGGGCCTGCAGCGAACCCGCCACGACGACGTACACAGTGGACGGCGGGTCGCCGGCCGGCACCAGCAGCCCACCGGTGGGCGGACGGACCCAGCGGGCCGGCGCGGCCAGGCGTCGCACCGCCTGTTCGGACAGCCCGCCCAGCTCGGAAGCGCGCAGCGCGGCCATCCGGCGGGGGGCGTCGGCCTCCGGGTGCCTCTCGACGCGCCTCTGCCGGAACCGCTGCCAGGCGTGGCCGAGCCGGCCGATCGCGACGGAGACGGCCGGCCCGCCGAGGCCCAGCACGATCAGGACGAGAAGGAGGCCGCCGAGCAGGCCCGCGGGCGCCAGGCCGGTGGCGAGCCCGGCGATCCGGTCCGTCCAGACCCGGTAGGCCAGGCAGGCTGCCACGGCGAGCCAGGTCACGGCGAGGATGCCGGACAGCGCGATCAGCCGGCCCTCGCGGTCGAGCGCCGGCCACCGGGGCGGCCGGCCGCGCAGCCGGCCACCGGCCCAGGCGACGGCCCGCTCGGGCAGCTGCGGAATCTCCAGCCAGTCCATGAGCAGCCGCTGACCGTCCATCGGAAGGAGGGGATTGAGCTGGAAGAAGACCGCGAGACAGCAGAGGAACGTCAGCTTGAACGCCACGCCACCGAGCGCCGGCAGGGCGAGCCCGAAGAACTGCACCACGCCGCCGAACAGCAGGATGCCGAGCGGACCGGACGCGGACACCAGCAGCCGGGTCCGGCGGCTCGCCAACCAGACGTCGGACGTGTCGACGAAGAACGACGGGACACCGAACGTGACGAGCAGGCCGGCGGCGGGCACCTCACGGCCCGCGTGTCTGGCCGCGAGCGCGCGGCTCACCCCGTGTACCAGCGACACGATGGCGTGCAGCGCCAGCAGTACGACGGCCCCGGCCAGGTAGGAGCCGCCGACCAGGAACAGCGACTGGCTGCCGCGCACCCAGGTGGCCACGAACAGCGCGAGGCCGGTCACGGCGAGCACGCCGGCCACCACCGCCGCGGCCCGGCCGAAAAGGAAGGGCCCTGCGGCCCGGTAGAGCGAGGTGAGCGCGCCGTCCACGTCGAGGACCAGCACGCGCCGGCCGCGCGCGGCGGTGACCAGCGCGTTGCCGGGGCGGCCGGGCAGCGGCCGGCGGCGCCCCTCGAGCAGCGGCCGGAAGGCGTCCACCGGCAGCTCGTCGAGCATCCGGTTGCCGGCCAGATCGGCGACCACCCGGCTGACCTGGTCGGGCGCGAGCCGTCCGGCGATCCGCGCGAAATCGGCGACCAGCCGGGCCACCGGACGCCGGCCGTCCATGAGCAGGGCGAGCTGCCACTCCTGCGGGGTGAGGCGCAGGTGACCGGCGCGGGTGCCGTCGTCCGGCGAGCGCACCATGACGTAGTCACCGCGTACGCCGGTGAGCCGCACCGCCTCGACGCCGGCGCGCAACGCCGGGCGTGCGCGTGCCGGGTTGAGCCGGTCGACGACCGCGCCCCACAGCCCGAGGTCCGCCGGCCCGGTGGGCTCGTCCGGAGCCCGCCCGGCCAGGGCCTCCCAGACGTTCACCCGGGTATCGACATACGTCAACTGTCAGTGGGCCTCTCATCGCGCGACGGCAATGGACAGTAAGCGCTCGGTGCGTCCGAAAGCGAGCCCACGGCGGAGAAAAGCGTCGGATGCGACGAAGGTCGGGAATGGTCGCAGCGGCGGCGCCGGCCCTACCGGGCTTCGGCCAATGTCACCGTGACCTGCTTCTTGACCCCGTCCCGGGTGAAGTCCAGCGTCATCTTCTGCCCCACGGTGCCTGACTGGACTGCCGCGACCAGGTCGTCCGAGTCCTCGATCGCCTTGCCGTCGGCCGCCGTGACGACGTCGCCCTGCTGCAGGCCGGCCTTGGCCGCGGCACTGTTCGACGTGACGCTGCTGACCAGGGCGCCGCCGTTCTCCGCGTCGGCGACACTGACGCCGAGCGCCGGGTGGCTGACCTTGCGTCCGGCCATCAGGTCGTCCGCCACCTGCTTGGCCTTGTCGCTCGGGATGGCGAAGCCGAGGCCGATGTTGCCCGAGCTCTGACCCTGCGTGGCGATCGCCGAGTTGATGCCGATCACCTCGCCGTTCGTGTTCACCAGCGCGCCGCCGGAGTTTCCGGGGTTGATCGGGGCGTCCGTCTGGAGCAGGCCGGACATCGTGGTGGAGCCGGACTGCTGCTGGTTGCCGCCGCCCCACGGCGTCTGCGGCTGCCCGTCCTCGCTGCTGGACTGGATGGTGCGGTCCTTGGCGCTGATGATGCCGGCGGTCACCGAGCCCTCCAGGCCGAGCGGGCTGCCGATCGCCAGAACGGTGTCGCCGACCTGCATGTTGGCGCTGCTGCCGAACTTCGCGAACTTCAGGTCCGAGACGCCGCTCGCCTTGATCACGGCGAGATCGGTACGCGGATCCGTGCCGACGATCGTCGCCGACGCCTTCTTTCCGTCCGCGAAGATCACCGTTACCGCGTTGCCCTGAGCGGTCGAGACCACGTGATTGTTCGTCACGATGAAGCCGTCGGCGGTGAGGATGACACCCGAGCCCTCACCCGACTCGGTCGTGATCGAGACGACACTGTCCTGCACGGCCGCCGCGATCTGGGCCAGCGAGGACCGGTCGACGACCCGGGTGACCGAGGAGTTGCCGGTGGCCACGGTACGCGTGCCGCCGTCGTCGTCGAGGGCCAGCGCCGTGGCGGCACCGACCCCGCCCGCGCCGAGCGCGAGCAGCACAGCGGCGGCGCCGGCCGCGAAGATCTTGCGGCCGCGGCGGGACCGGGGCGGCTGCGGGTCCGTGCCGACCGGGTAGGCCCACGAGGGCGGCCCGTCGGTGCCGGGCTGACCCCACGGCGACTGGCCCTCCGCGCCGGCCTGCGGCTGGGTCTGCGTGGCGCCCGGCGACCAACCACCGGCGTACGCCGGCTGCGGCGCGTACGGCGGATAACCGGGGTGCTGACCGTAACCGGCCGGCTGCCCGTGACCGGGATATCCGCCGAGGCCGGGCTGCTGCCACGGCGACTGCTGCCACGGCGCACCGGACCGGGAATCACCCGGCCGCGCAGACCCCGCCGGCGGGGCGGCGGACGGCACGGCGACGGTGGGCTGCGCGGCGGTCGACTCCTCAGACGGTCCCCGCTGCGGGGTGCCGCTCTCCGGGGATGCGTCCGCGGACCGCGGGCCGGTCTCGTTCTCGTTCATGCCACCCACCTTGCCCCGGCGTGCTCGTACCGGCCTGTGTTACCCCTGGATGTTTTCTGTGAACGCTTTATCCGGATTTACCGTCGGCAAAGTCACCTTGAACGTCGTTCCGTGGCCCGGCCGGCTGTGCACCGCGACGGTCCCGTCGTGGGACCGCACGATCGCCGCCACGATGGCCAGGCCCAGCCCGGTGCCGGTGGCCGCGCGATCGACGTGCCGGGTACGCGCCTGGTCCGCGCGGTAGAACCGCTCGAAGACGTGGGCCTGCTGCTCCGCACTCAGTCCCGGGCCGGTGTCCGACACCTCGACGACGGCCTGGTCACCGGGCTGGGCGGACAACCGCAGCGTCACCCGGGCGTCCGGAGGCGTGTGCACCAGCGCGTTGGTCATCAGATTGCCGATCACCTGCCGCAACCGGGCGTCGTCCCCGTACGCCACCAGCCGTTCCGGCCGGTCCCGGATCTCCAGCTCGATGCTCCGCTCCGGCGCGGTGGCCCGCGCCGCCTGCACCGCGTCCAGGGCGAGCACGGGCAGCTCCACCGGTCCCAGGGTCAGCGGCCGCTCCCGGTCCAGCCGGGCGAGAAGCAGCAGGTCCTCCACGAGCAGTCCCATGCGGGCCGCCTCGTCCTCGATCCGGCGGACCAGCCCCGCGACGTCCTCCGGCTGGGTCACCGCACCCTGCCGGTACAACTCGGCGAAGCCCCGGATGGTGGTCAGCGGGGTGCGCAGTTCGTGTGAGGCGTCCGCGACGAACCGCCGCATCCTCGCCTCCGAACGCAGCGCCCGCGCTTCGGAGAGCTGGGCGGCCTCGGCCGCCCGCTTCGCCGCCTCCTCGGACCGCTCGCGGGCGGTGAACGCGGCCTCGATCTGGGCCAGCATCGCGTTCAGGGCGCGGGACAGCCGGCCGAGCTCGGTCGTCGGCTCGCCGTCGTGCTCCTCCGGATCGGGGATGCGCTGGGACAGGTCGCCGGCCCCGATCGCCGCCGCGGTGCGCTCGATCTGCAGCAGCGGGATGAGGCTCTGCCGGACGATCGCCGCGCCGACCGAGGCGAGCGCGACCAGCACGCCGACGCCGACCAGGAGATCCACCCAGATCATGTGGGTGATCCCGAACTCGACGAAGTCCAGCTTCTCCGCGACATGCAGCACGGTGCCGTTCGGGTAGTAGGTGACCAGGACCCGCCAGCTCACCTTGCCGTTCGGCGAGCGCACCGTGTAGGGCCGGCCGAGCACGGCGTTGACCGCCTCGAGCCCCTTGACCACCGGGGGCAGATCCTCGGGGCTGAGGGTGTCGTCACCCAGCGTCGGACCCTCGCCCACTCCTTCGATGGAGGTGGCGTTGATGTAGTAGTCGCCCGGCACCGGCACCCTGCCGATCCGGACCTGGGCCAGCGTGCCGGTGTAGATCCGCAACTGCTCGTCGAGGCGGTCGAGCAGATAACTGTGCAGTGCGTAGGTGCTCGCCGCGCTGATCAGGGCCAACGCGGTCAGCACCAGGGTGAGCACGGACGCGACGAGTTTCGTACGCAGCGAGACCTTCCGCAGGCTCAGCCGCGGCGGTATCGACCTGCGGATCCGCTCGGCGAGCGTCACGGCGAGCCGGCTCAGACGGCGGGTTTGCGCAGCACGTAGCCGACGCCGCGGAGGGTGTGGATGAGCCGCGGCTGCACGTTGTCGACCTTGCGCCGCAGGTAGGAGATGTACGACTCGACGATGTTGTCGTCACCGCGGAAGTCGTACTTCCACACGTGGTCCAGGATCTGCGCCTTGGAGAGCACCCGGTTGGCGTTGAGCATCAGGTAGCGCAGCAGCTTGAACTCGGTCGGGGACAGCTGCACCCGCTGGCCGGCCCGGTACACCTCGTGCGTCTCCTCGTCCAGCTCCAGGTCGGCGAAGACGAGGCGGGACGGCTCGTCTTCGCCCTGCGTGGTGCGGCGCAGCACCGCCCGGATGCGGGCGGTGAGCTCCTCCAGGCTGAACGGCTTGGTGACGTAGTCGTCGCCGCCCAGCGTGAGCCCGCGGATCTTGTCGTCGGTGCCGTCCCGGGCGGTCAGGAAGACCACCGGCGTCCGCTGACCGCCCTCGCGCATCAGCCGGATCACCTCGAAGCCGTCGAGGTCGGGCAGCATGACGTCGAGGACGACCAGGTCGGGCGCGGAGTTCTTGGCCGCGCTGACCGCCGCGCTCCCGCTCGTCGCGGTGCTGACCTCGAACCCGGCGAAACGCAGGCTGGCGGAGAGCAGCTCGAGGATGTTCGCGTCGTCCTCGACGACGAGGAGCTTCGCCTCGCTCTGCTTGGGCTGGGTCTGAGCGGCCATGGCGCCATTCTTTATCAGCCCGCTGCACCTGCGCTGCACGGTGCCTGAAAGAAGTCTGAGAGCCAGGTCAAGATCAGGCGGCCAGCCGGTACCCCGCCACGCCGAGCGAGGCGTGCGCGGCGCGAGCCAGCGTCCGCCGGTCCGCACCAGGTGCCGGACGCAACGCCGGCGCGGTCACGAGGGTCACGGTCAGCGACCGTAGCGCGGACACCCGCCGCACCGAGGCCCACAGCGTGTCGTCGCCGATGAACGCCGCCGCGGTGGAGCCGTAGCTGATCCACGCCGGCACCACGGGGGCGCCCGCGTCGATCGCCGCCTGGAACATGGCCGGGCGGAACCGGCCCCGCTCCGGACCGCAGAACGTCGTGCCCTCCGGGAAGACCGCGACCGACCGGCCGCCGCGGAGCGCGGCGGTCACCTCGGCCACCGTGGCCGGCAGCCTCTTCGGCCGGGACCGGTCCAGGAAGATCGCGCCGGAGAGGCCCGCCAGCGCCCCGATCCCCGGCCAGCCGCCGACTTCGCCCTTGGCCACCAGCCGCGCCGGGGTCACCGCGAGCAGGACCACGACGTCCAGCCAGGACACGTGGTTGGCGACCAGCAGGCTGCCCGGGCGCGGCGCCGGGCCGCACCGCACCAGGCGGACGCCCAGGACCGCGAGCATCGCGCGGGCCAGGCCGCGCAGGGCGGCACCGCGCAGCAGCGGCACGAGCAGGAAACCCCCGAGAAGTACGCCGGCAAGCGTCACCAGGCGCAGGGTCGCCGTCCCGGGGGCGGCCTGCTCGTCTCCGCCGACCCGGCACCGGTCCCCGCACCCCGACACCGGCTGCCAGATCATCGCGCCGCCCCGAGGAAGTGCCGCCGGTAGCGCGGGTCCAGGCGGTCCATCGAGAACAGCACGTAGAAGTCGGCGCAGTCGAAGTCCGGGTCGTACGCGGGCTGACCGCAGACCCAGCTGCCCAGGCGCAGATAGCCCCTGAGCAGCGGGGGCGGGGGCGTCTTCGGGTCACCGACCAGGCCGGTCTCGGCGAGCCAGTTGCGGCGCGGCACGACCCGCAGCGCCGGCGGCGCCAGGTGCCGGCCCTGCACGCGGGCCCACACGCCGGCCGCCGTCGCTCCGCCGTCGTCCAGCGGCACCGAGGCGCAGCCGCCGAGCCAGCGCAGGTTGTTCAGGTGCAGGTAGCGGGCGATGCCCGCCCACATCAGGTTGACCACGGCGCCGTTACGGTGATCGGGGTGCACGCACGAGCGGCCCGTCTCGACCAGCTGGTCCCGCAGCGGCCGCAGGCCGGCGAGGTCGAACTCGCCGTCGCCGTAGCGGCGCCCGGCCCGGTCGGCGGCCTTCGGCGGCAGCATCCGGTAGGTACCGACCACCGTGCCGGTCGCGTCGTCGCGCACGATGAGGTGGTCGCAGAACTCGTCGAACTCGTCCACGTCCCGCCCGTCGACCGCGCCGGCCAGGCGCGCGCCGAGCTCGCCGGCGAAGATGTCGTGGCGCAGCCGCTGCGCAGCGGCGACCTGGTCCGCGTCGTCGGCGATGAGCAGGGTGTAGCCGCTGGTCCCGGTGGATGCGGCGGCGGTCATGAGTACGGCCATGAGACCTGTGTAAGGGTGACACCTGCCGATGGAATGTCCGCGCAGGTGGGGATGGGTGTCCGAGACGTGAACTACTTGTGCGGACCGGCCGGGCGACCCGGATAGCGGTGAGCTAGTACGTTGACCGGCGAGTCCGACGAGAAGGAGCCTGGTCCATGACCGCGCCCGGAGCCGACGAGATCGTCGTCGACCACCTCACCAAGCAGTACCGGAAGCTGCGAGCCGTCGACGACCTGTCGTTCCGTGTCCGGAGCGGCCGGGTGACCGGGTTCCTCGGGCCGAACGGGGCCGGCAAGACCACCACGCTGCGGATGCTGCTCGGCCTGGTCACCCCGACCGCCGGCACGGCCACCGTCGGCGGCGCCCGCTACGCCGACCTGGCGGATCCGGTCCGGCACGTGGGTGCGGTCCTCGAGGCTTCCAGCGCGCACCGCGGCCGCACCGGGCGCAACCACCTGCGGATGATGTGCCGCGCCGCCGGCCTGCCGGACACCCGGGCCGACGAGGTGCTAGCGCTGGTCGGCCTCACCCCGGCGGCGAACCGGAAGTTCAAGGGCTACTCGCTGGGCATGAAGCAGCGGCTCGGTATCGCCGCCGCCCTGCTCGGCGATCCGCGCGTGCTGGTACTGGACGAGCCGGCCAACGGCCTCGACCCGGAGGGCATCCGGTGGATGCGCGACCTCCTCAAAGGGCTCGCCGGCGAGGGGCGCACGGTGTTCGTCTCCAGCCATCTGCTCGGCGAGATGCAACTGCTCGCCGACGACGTGGTGATCCTCGCGGCCGGCCGGCTGATCCGGCAGGGCCCGGTCGACGAGGTGCTCGGCTCGATGGGCGCCGGCCAGGTGCGGGTCCGCACGCCGCAACCCGATCAGCTCACCGCCGCGCTCGACCCGCTGAACGCGAGCGTGACGCCGCAGCCGGACGGCTCGCTGCTGATCACCGGCGCGGACGCGGCCGCCGTCGGGCACACCGCGTTCACGGCATCGGTGGAACTGCACGAGCTGGCCGCCGAGCGCGGCGACCTGGAACAGGTCTTCCTGCAGCTCACGGCCGGAAAGGCGGGCATCCGGTGAGACTGATCAAGGCGGAGCTGTTCAAGATACGCACCACCGCGCTCTGGTGGATCATGGGCCTGGCGCTGCTGCCGTTGTATGTGGCGAGCCTCCTGGTCAACTGGGCCGTCGCGAACGCGGGCGCTCCGCCCGAGGGCGGCGTACCGGACAGCCAGGCGGAGCAGATCGAGGCGACTCTCCAACCGATCAACGTGGCCACCAACCTCTACACGACCGGGCAGTACCTGGGCGTGCTGATCGTCCTGCTGCTGTCCGCGATCATCGTGACCAGCGAGTTCTTCCACCTGACCGCGACCTCCACGTTCCTGGTGACACCGCGGCGCGAGGCGGTCATCCTGGCGAAGTTCGGCGCGGCGATCGTGGTGGGCCTCGTCGTCTGGGCGCTCACCACGCTGCTCGACCTGGCCCTGGTGCCACTGATCATGGGCTCGCTCGAGCTCGGCAGCCAGCTGGGTGAGCCCGCGGTGTGGCGGGCGATCGCGCTCAACGCGCTCGCCTTCGTGCTGTGGGCGGTGCTCGGCGTCGGCGCCGGCGTGCTCATCCGCAATCAGCTCGCGGCGACGCTGATCCTCGCCGTCCTCTACACGATCGGCAGCCAGGCGGTCGGGGTGATCTTCTTCCTGCTCGCCGAGAACGTCGCGCGCTGGATCGAGAACCTCCAGGTGCTGAACCCGACCACCGCCTCGCAGTTGATGATCGCCGGCACCGAGCTGCCCGGCAGCCCGCCGCGCTGGGTGGGCGCCGCCGTTCTGATCGGGTACGCGGCGGTCACCGGGACGCTCGGCACGCTGATCACCAAGCGCCGCGACATCAGCTGAGGCGGGCCGTCCGCCGGCACTCGCGGAGCCGACGTGTGCTCTGCCCGGGGGCCGCCACGGCGTAGCCTTATCTCCGAATCCTTTCCGCCCCAGGTGACGAACCAGTCGCGTGCCGACGAACACGGTGAAAGAGGCGAACACGAAAGTGTCGACCCAGCAGCAGACTTCGCATGACAACCCGCTCGCCGACTTCGGTCCCAACGAGTGGATCGTCGACGAGATGTACCAGCGGTACCTGGCCGACCCGTCCAGCGTCGATCCCGCCTGGCACGACTTCTTCGCCGATTACAAGCCCACGATGGCGACGGGGTCGATCGTGACGCCGGACGAGGCGACCGCGGCGAACGCGACTGCCTCCGCCGCGCGGGCCGGCACGGACGCTCCCGCGGCGACCACCGTCGCGCCGGTCAAGCCGACTGTTCCCGAGGCCGCGAAGCCTGCTCCCGCCCCCGCCGCGAAGCCCGCGGCCGCCCCCAAGGCGGCCGTGAACGGCAAGGCCCCCGAGGGTGCCACGGTCACCACGCTGCGCGGCGTCGCCGCCCGGATCGTGCAGAACATGGACGCCTCGCTCGAGGTGCCCACCGCGACGTCGGTGCGCGCGGTCCCGGCCAAGCTGCTGGTCGACAACCGCATCGTGATCAACAACCACCTCGCCCGCGGCCGCGGCGGCAAGGTCAGCTTCACTCACCTGATCGGCTGGGCGCTGGTCCGCGCGGTGCTGAAGCACCCGGAGATGAACAACTCGTTCGCCGAGGTGGACGGAAAGCCGGCCCTGGTGCAGCCGGAGCACATCAACCTCGGCATCGCGATCGACCTGGCCAAGAAGGACGGGTCCCGCAGCCTGGTGGTGCCGTCGATCAAGAACTGCGAGCGGATGGACTTCCGCAAGTTCTGGCAGGCCTACGAGGACGTGATCCGGCGGGCCCGGCGCAACGAGCTCACCATGGACGACTACGCCGGGACGACGATCTCGCTGACCAACCCGGGCGGCATCGGCACGGTGCACTCCATCCCCCGGCTGATGACCGGGCAGAGCGCGATCATCGGCGTCGGCGCGATGGAGTACCCGGCCCCGTACGCCGGGATGAGCGACGAGACCCTCACCGAGCACGGCGTCAGCAAGGTGACGACGCTGACCAGCACGTACGACCACCGAGTGATCCAGGGCGCGCAGTCCGGCGAGTTCCTCAAGGCCATGCACGAGTTCCTGCTCGGCGACCACGAGTTCTACGACGACATCTTCACCTCGCTGCGGATCCCGTACGAGCCGGTGCGCTGGGTGCGCGACGTCGCCCACACCTCCGAGGGCCAGATCGACAAGGCCGCCCGGGTGGTGGAATTGATCCACGCGTACCGGGTGCGCGGCCACCTCATGGCCGACACGGATCCGCTCGAGTACACCATCCGTAAGCACCCCGACCTGGACGTGCTGCAGCACGGCCTGACCCTGTGGGACCTGGATCGCACGTTCCCGGTCGGCGGCTTCGCCGGCAAGCAGAAAATGCGGCTGCGCGACGTCCTCGGCGTGCTGCGGGACACCTACTGCCGCCGGGTCGGCATCGAGTACATGCACATCCAGGACCCGGAGGAGCGCCGCTGGATCCAGGACCGGATCGAGATCAAGTACACCAAGCCGGACTCCGACGAGCAGAAGCACGTCCTCAACCGGCTGAACGCGGCCGAGGCGTTCGAGACCTTCCTGCAGACCAAGTACGTCGGCCAGAAGCGCTTCTCGCTGGAGGGCGGCGAGTCGCTGATCCCGCTGCTCGACGCCGTCCTGCAGGCGTCCGCGGAGGAGGGGCTCGACGAGATGGTCATCGGCATGGCGCACCGTGGCCGGCTCAACGTGCTGGCCAACATCGTCGGCAAGCCGTACGAGAAGATCTTCAGCGAGTTCGAAGGCCAGATGGACCCCCGGCAGGCGCACGGGTCCGGCGACGTGAAGTACCACCTGGGTCAGACCGGCAAATACACGACGCCCGACGGGGAGCACTCCACCACGGTCAGCGTGGTTGCCAACCCGTCCCACCTGGAGGCCGTGGACCCGGTGCTGGAGGGCATCGTCCGTGCCAAGCAGGACCGCATCAACCTGGGCCTGCACGGCTACACGGTGCTGCCGCTCCTGGTGCACGGCGACGCCGCGTTCGCCGGCCAGGGCGTCGTGGCCGAGACGCTGAACCTCTCCCAGCTGCGCGGCTACCGCACCGGCGGCACCGTGCACGTGGTGGTCAACAACCAGGTCGGTTTCACCACCGCGCCGGAGTACAGCCGCTCCTCGCTCTACTCGACCGACGTCGCCCGGATGATCCAGGCGCCGATCTTCCACGTGAACGGCGACGACCCCGAGGCGGTCGTGCGGGTGGCCAAGCTCGCCTTCGAGTACCGCCAGGCGTTCAACAAGGACGTCGTGATCGATCTCGTCTGCTACCGCCGCCGCGGCCACAACGAGGGCGACGACCCGTCGATGACCAACCCGCGGATGTACGAGATCATCGACACCAAGCGCTCGGTGCGCAAGCTCTACACCGAGGAGCTGATCGGCCGCGGCGACATCACCGTGGACGACGCACAGGAGCAGCTGCGCGACTACCAGTCCCAACTGGAGCAGGTCTTCAAGGCCACCCGCGACTCGGCCGGCACGCCGCCGCGGCCGCGGGCCATCGCCGAGGAACCGGAGCCGCAGGTCGACACCGCGGTCGACGCGGCGGTGGTGCGCTCGGTCGGGCAGGCGCACGTCGAGCTGCCCGCCGGCTTCACCCCGCACAAGCGCGTCCAACAACTGCTCGAGCGGCGCGCCAAGATGGCGAACGAGGGCGGCATCGACTGGGGCTTCGCCGAGCTGATCGCGTTCGGTTCGCTGCTCCGCGAGGGCGTCACGGTCCGGCTTGCCGGCCAGGACTCCCGCCGCGGCACGTTCGTGTCCCGGCACGCCTCGATCGTCGACGCCAAGACCGGCAAGGACTTCCTGCCGCTCTCCACGCTGGCCGCCGGCAACGCCCGGTTCTTCATCCACGACTCGCTGCTCAGCGAGTACGCGGCGATGGGCTTCGAGTACGGCTACTCGGTGGAGAACCCGGAGGCGCTGGTGCTCTGGGAGGCCCAGTTCGGCGACTTCGCCAACGGTGCCCAGTCCATCGTGGACGAGTTCGTCTCCTCCGGCGAGGTGAAGTGGGGCCAGCAGTCCTCGCTGGTGCTGCTGCTCCCGCACGGCCAGGAAGGTCAGGGCCCGGACCACTCGTCCGGCCGGCCGGAGCGGTTCCTGCAGCTCTGCGCTCAGGACAACATGCGGGTCGCCAACCCGACCACCCCGGCGAACTACTTCCACCTGCTGCGCCGCCAGGCCCTGTCCAGCAAGCGCAAGCCGCTGGTGGTGCTCTCGCCGAAGTCGCTGCTGCGGCACAAGCTCGCGGTGTCGGCGGTCGCGGACTTCACCCAGGGCTCGTTCCAGCCGGTGATCGGCGACGCCGGCGTCAACGGCACGCCGCTCGACGCGGGCGCGATCAAGCGGGTCCTGCTCTGCTCCGGCAAGGTCTACTACGACCTGTTCCAGGCCAGGGCGCAGCGCGGGGTCACCGACACCGCGATCATCCGGATGGAGCAGATCTACCCGCTGCCGGTCGCGGAGCTCAAGGCGGTCCTCGGGCAGTACCCGAACGCCGAGGACTTCGCCTGGGTGCAGGAGGAGCCGGCGAACCAGGGCGCCTGGTCGTTCGTCGCGCTCAACCTGCTGGAGCACCTCGAGGGCGTCCGCCTGCGGCGCATCTCCCGCCCGGCCGCGGCGGCCCCCGCGGTCGGCTCGGCCAAGCTGCACGACGCCGAGCAGGCCGCCCTGGTCGAGGCCGCGCTGCCGCGCCGGTGAACGCCGGCTTCGCCGTCCGGGGGCGCTCCGCTCCGGTGGTGCGCCCCCGCTTACGATCCGCACATGTACTTCACCGATCGCGGCATCGAGGAGCTGGTCGACCGGCGCGGCGAGGAAACCGTCACGCTCGAGTGGCTCGGCGAGCAACTGCGCACGTTCGTGGACCTGAACCCGGAGTTCGAGACGCCGATCGAACGCTTCGCCACCTGGCTGGCCCGCGGGGCCGAGGACGAGTAGCGCCCGGCGGGTTCTCCGGCCTGCCGGTACGTTGAAGCCGTGGCACGAAGCGTCTATGTGGCGGGTCTGGCACCGGGCGTCGGCAAGGGCACGGTCGCGCTCGGCCTGGTCGAGTTGCTGTCCCGGCAGGTCGCCCGGATCGGAGTGTTCCGGCCGCTGGTCACCGGGCCGGGTGACGATCCGCTGCTCACCCTGCTCACGAAGCGGTACCAGGTGATGGCGCCGTACGCCGACGCGTACGGGATGACCACCGCCGAGGCCGCCGCGCTCGTCGCGGACGGCAAGTGGGAAGAGCTGATCTCCCGGATCGTGGAGCGCTACCGCGAGGTGGAGCGGCGCTGCGCCTCGGTGGTGGTGATCGGCAGCGACTTCGCCGCCCCCGGGGACGGCCGCGACGAGATGCCCCGGGAGCTGGCCTTCAACGCCCGGCTGGCCACCGAGTTCGGCAGCGTCGTGCTGCCGGTGATCAGCGGCGAGGGCCGTACGCCGGAGTCGCTGGGTGCCGCCGCCCGCAGCGCGTACCACTCCCTGGTGGACCTGGATGCCACCGTGCTGGCGGTGATCGCCAACCGCGTCCCCGGCGGCGCCCTCGGCGGCCGGATCGACGGCCTCCCCGTGCCGATGTGGGCGGTCCCGCACGTCGCGGCGCTCGCCGCGCCGACCGTCGCGGAGGTGGCCGCCGCCCTGGACGCCACCGTGATCAGCGGTGGCGAGAACGCCGTCGATCGCGACGTCCTCGGCTACGTGGTCGGCGCCGCGCACGTGCCGACCGTGCTCGAGCATCTGACCGACGGGGCCCTGATGATCACCCCCGGCGACCGGGCCGATCTGCTGGTCGCGGCGAGCGCCGCGCACGCGGCCGGCACCGTCACCCTGGCCGGGCTCGTGCTGACCCTCGGCGAGTTCCCCGACCGGCGGGCGGTCCGGATCATCGAGCGGCTCAACACCGGCCTCGCGATGCTCGTCGTGCCGACCGACAGTTACCACACCATCGCCGCGGCCGGGCGGATCCGGGCCCGGCTGAGCACCGGCACGCCCCGCAAGGTGGAGGCGGCCCTCGGCGTGTTCGAGGAGAACGTGGACACCGCGGCGCTCACCCGCCTGCTCGATGTCGCCCGGTCGAGCCGGGTGACCCCGCTGATGTTCGAGAACGACCTGATCGACCGGGCCCGGGCGGAGCGCCGGCACCTGGTGCTGCCCGAGGGCACCGACGAGCGGATCCTGCGGGCCACCGAGACGCTGCTGCGCCGCGGTGTGGCGGACCTCACCCTGCTGGGTGACCCAGCGGAGATCGCCCGGCGGGCCCGGGAGATCGGCGTGGAGCTGGGCACCGCCCGGCTGGTCGACCCGGAGACCAGCGACTGGCGGGACCGCTTCGCCGAGACGTACGCGGAGCTGCGCCGGCACCGGGCCGTCACGCTGGACCTGGCGTACGACGTGGTTCGCGACGTCAACTACTTCGGCACGCTGATGGTGGCGGCCGGGCTGGCCGACGGGATGGTCTCCGGGGCCAACCACACCACGGCGGCGACGATCCGGCCCGCGTTCGAGATCATCAAGACGGTACCCGGCGTCTCGGTCGCGTCGAGCGTGTTCTTCATGCTGCTCGCCGACCGCGTGCTGGTGTACGGCGACTGCGCGGTCAATCCCGACCCGGACCACGAACAGCTCGCCGACATCGCGCTCTCCTCGGCGCGCACCGCGGCCGCGTTCGGCATCGAGCCGCGGGTCGCGATGCTCTCCTACTCCACCGGCAGCTCGGGCGCGGGCGCCGATGTGGAGAAGGTCGCGGCCGCCACCGAGCTGGTCCGGCAGCGGGAGCCCGGCCTCCCGGTCGAGGGGCCGATCCAGTACGACGCCGCGATCGACCCCGCCGTGGCCGCCACCAAGCTGCCGGGGAGCACGGTCGCCGGCAAGGCGACGGTGTTCGTCTTCCCCGACCTGAACACCGGCAACAACACCTACAAGGCCGTGCAGCGCTCGGCCGGCGCGGTCGCCGTCGGCCCGGTGATGCAGGGCCTGCGCAGGCCGGTCAACGACCTGTCCCGAGGCGCCACGGTGAAGGACATCGTCAACACGGTGGCGATCACGGCGATCCAGGCGGCGGCGCAGTGACGCCGGGTGACGGCAGCCGGGTCCTGGTGCTCAACACCGGCTCCTCGTCGATCAAGTACCGGCTGTTCGACGGCTCCGCGACGGTCGCGAAGGGCCTGATCGAGCGGATCGGCGAGCCCGGCGGGGACGCGCCCGACCACCGCGGCGCGCTCCAGCGGGTGATGGACGAGCTCGACCTGACCGGCCTCGTCGCGGTGGGGCACCGGGTGGTGCACGGCGGACCGGAGTTCTCCGCGGCGACGGTGATCGACGACGAAGTGGTGGCGCGGATCGAGGCGCTGGTGCCGCTGGCGCCGCTGCACAACCCCCCGGCCCTGGCCGGCATCGCCGTGGCCCGCAAGCTCCTGCCGGACGTGCCGCAGATCGCGGTCTTCGACACGGCTTTCCACGCCACCATCCCGCCGGAGGGGGTCACCTGGGCGATCGACGCCGGCCTGGCGGCCCGCTGGCAGATCCGGCGGTACGGCTTCCACGGCACCTCGCACGCCTACGTCGCCCGCCGCACCGCCGAGGTGCTGGGCCGGTCGCCCGCCGAGACCAACGTGATCACCCTGCACCTGGGCAACGGCGCGAGCGCCTGCGCCGTCCAGGGTGGCCGCAGCGTCGCCACCTCGATGGGCATGTCGCCGCAGGGCGGTCTGGTGATGGGTACCCGCAGCGGCGACATCGACCCGACGGTCGTGTTCCACCTGCACCGGGTCGCCGGCCTGCCGATCGGGGAGATCGAGACGTCGCTGATCCGGCACGCCGGGCTCCGGGGCCTGACCGGCGAGAACGATCTGCGGCAGATCCTGCGCCGGCGTTCGGCCGGGGACGAGGCGGCCGCCCTGGCGTTCGCCGTCTACTGCCGGCGGATCCGCGAGTACGTCGGCGCCTACCTCGCGGTGCTGGGCCGGGTGGATGCGATCACCTTCACCGCCGGGGTGGGGGAGAACTCCGCGGAGGTCCGAGCCGCGTCGCTCGCCGGACTGGACGCGCTCGGCATCGCTGTGGATCCGGACCGCAACCAGAACGCCGAGCAGGTCATCTCGCCGGACGGGATGCCGATCACCGTCTGCGTGGTACCGACCGACGAGGAGCTGGAGATCGCCGAGCAGGCCCGCGGCATCGCCGATAGCGGACGAACAGGTCCGGTACGGGGAATTCATCCCTAAGTGGGAGTGTCCCGCCGTAGCGTCACGTCATGGGGATATGGCGGATGGCCGGGACGGTGACGCTCACCCTGGTACTGGGTGCGTGCTCGGGGCCGCCACCACGGCCCACGCCGCCGGTCGTCGCCTCGGCACCGCCCGCCGTCGAGATCAGCTATCCGGTCGGCGTCCGCGTTCTGCATTTGCGCCGCGGTCCAATGCGCCCGCTGCCCACGCTGGTCTTCTATCCGGCCGTGCGGCCGCCCTGGGCACCCGCCGCCGGCGGATCCGGCGCGCGCATCGGACGGCTGCCGGCACCGGGCCGGTTCCCGCTGGTCCTCTTCAGTCACGGGCTGACCGGCTCGCCGGTACGCTACGCCGCCGTCCTCACCCGGTGGGCCGCGGCCGGGTTCGTGGTGGCCGCGCCCACCTATCCGTACACGAGCGAGTTCAGCACCCACTTCCGGCGCGGCGACATCGTCCACCAGCCCGCCGACGCGCGTTACGTGCTGGACCGGGTCCGGGCGCTGGACCGCCGGGCCGGCGACCCGTTGCGCGGCCATATCGACGGTGATCGCGTCGCCGCCGTCGGCCACTCGGCCGGCGGCTACACCACCAGCGGTCTGTTCCGTGCCGGGCACGACGCCCGGTTGCGGGCCGGCGTCATCATGGCCGGGTGGCGGGCGCCGGGAGCCTTCGCGGGGCCACCGGCGACCATGCTGTTCCTGCAGGGGACGGCCGACCCGGTGGTGCCGGTCGCGGTCAGCCGGGCGGCGTACGACCGGGTGCCCTGGCCGAAGCGCTACGTCCTGCTGCGGCGCGACTCGCACACCACCTACCTGCGGCCCGGCCGCCCCGGTTACCGGCGGGTGTCAGCCATGGTCGTCGACTTCCTGCGCTGGACCCTGAACGGCGACGAAGCGGCGGGCCGCCGGCTGCCGCCCACGCAGCCGGACCCGGCGGCGCCATAGGACGTGCTCCGCCGTGCCGAGGAGCCCCTCTCAGTGGAGGTGGTCGACGGCGACCTTGCCGAAGACGTCGCCGCTCTCGAGCCGGGCGAAGGCGTCGGCGACGGCCGAGAAGCCGTACGTCGAGTCGATCACCGGGCGCAGGTTCCGGGCCACGCAGAGGTCGAGCAGAGCGGCGAGCTCGTCCCGGGTTCCCATGGTGGACCCGAGCACGTCCAGCCGCATGGCGAACAGCCGGCGCAGGTCCACCGTGGCGAGATGGCCGCCGGTGGCGCCGCACACCACGATCCGGGCGCCGGGTGCGCTGCATTTCATCGAGTGCTCGAAGGTGGGCGCTCCGACCGACTCGATCACCACGTCGACCCGCTCCGGAAGCCGGGCGCCCGGCTCGACCGCGGTGGCGCCCAGCGCGGCGATCCGTTCCCGCTTCGCGGCGTCGCGGCTGGTGGCGTACACCCGCTTGCCGAGCGCCAGCGCGAGCGCGACGGCCGCCGTCGCCACCCCGCCGCCGGCGCCCTGCACGAGCACCGCGGCCGCCTCGTCGGCGCGACCGCGCGTGGTGAGCATGTGGTACGCCGTCAGCCACGCCGTCGGCAGGCAGGCGGCGTCCTGAAACGAGAGGCCGGCCGGTTTGGGCACGAGATTCTCCCGGGGCACGGCGACCCGTTCGGCCAGCGTGCCGGGATGGCGCTCGGACAGCATGGAGTAGCCGCGCGGGTCGGCCTTGTCCGCCACGACCGGGTAGAGCACGACCTCGTCGCCGTCCTGGTCCACGCCTGCGGCGTCGCATCCGAGGATCATGGGCAGCCGATCCGCGGGCAGGCCGACGCCGCGCAGCGACCAGAGATCGTGGTGATTGAGGGAGGTGGCCCGGACGTCGACCACGACCCACCCGTCCGGCGGGGTGGGTTCGGGGACGTCGTCGACGCGGAGCGCACGGAGGGGCTGATCGGGGTCGGCGGTGGTGGCGTATGCGGCGCGCATACTCCGGAACCCTAGCGCTCGCCGATGCCTGGCACCGGCCGGTCCCGGGCCCGGGCGCCGGCCGGTGCCGCCGGATGTCAGGACAGGATGGCCGGATCGACCGCCGCGGCGGTGGACGAGAGCGGCATGCGGCGCGCCACCCCGTCCTCCTCGGCGGCGGCGGCCACCGCCGCGGCCACCGCCGGGGCGACCCTGGGGTCGAGCGGCGACGGCACGATCGCGTCCGGCCGCAGCTCGTCCGCGACCACCTGGGCGATCGCGTCGGCGGCGGCCACCTTCATCCGGTCGGTGACGGTGCTGGCCCGCACGTCCAGCGCGCCCCGGAAGATGCCGGGGAACGCCAGCACGTTGTTGATCTGGTTGGGGAAGTCGCTGCGTCCGGTCGCGACGACCGCCGCGTACCGGTGGGCGACCGCCGGCGGGACCTCCGGGGTGGGATTGGCCATCGCGAAGATGATGCCGCCCGGGGCCATGCCGGCCAGCGCGCTCTCCTCGATGGCACCACCGGAGACACCGATCAGCACGTCGGCCCCGATCAGCGCCTCGGCGACACCCCCGGTACGCCCGGAGAAGTTCGTCGCCGCCGCCAGCTCGGCCTTGATCGGCGTGAGGTCGCGGCGCTCGCCGTGGATGATGCCGCGCGAGTCGCAGACGATCACGTTGGCACCGTCCACCCCGGCCGCGATCAGCATCCGGGTGATCGCCACGCCCGCCGCTCCGGCACCGCTGATCACCACCCGCAGGCCGGCGAACGGGCGGCCCAGCAGCGCGGTCGCGTTGCGCAGCGCGGCCAGCGTGACCACCGCGGTGCCGTGCTGGTCGTCGTGGAAGACGGGGATGTCCAGCGCGGCGTCGAGCCGGCGCTCTATCTCGAAGCAGCGCGG
>Ga0081539_10001150_pt1 | contig 47947 bp, 43 predicted proteins | sample TabmetS4T2R2_FD_71023 | JGI IMG/M metagenome (GOLD analysis project Ga0081539, IMG submission 71023) | Tabebuia heterophylla rhizosphere microbial communities from the University of Puerto Rico - S4T2R2 | ecosystem: Host-associated > Plants > Roots > Rhizosphere ... | reverse complement strand
CGCGGTGACGAGCCCGAAGTTGGGATTCGAGACGGCGCCGCATTCGCCATTGGCGTTCGGGTTGACGAGATCGCACTGCGGCACGAAGTCGCGGTTGCCGTCGGTCCACGGACGCGTCACGTTGTTGACCAGTCGATTGATGGGATTGTTGGCCGACGTCAGCGCGTTGTTGGCGGCGAACGAGAACGTCCCCAGGCCGATCAGGTACTTGTTCAAGCTCGCCTTGAACGCGGTCTTGCCGTTGCCGAACAGGTCGTAGGCCATCCCGAGCCGCGGTGTGACGTCGTGCCAGCTCAGATTGTCCACGGCCGGGAGCGTCACGTTGCGGCTCGGCGCGAACGGCCCTGGCCCGAGCTTCTGCTCCGGATAGCTGTTGGCGAAGTAGTCGTAGCGGATACCGCCGGTCAGTGTCAGCCGGCCCAGCGTCCAGCGATCCTGCGCGAACGCGCCGAAGTCGGCGTCGACGTCAATCTCGGTGGTGTACGGCGTCGCCCATTGCCTGATCTGATTCGGTTGCCCGCCGACGAAGATGTACGAGTAGGGCGCCAGCGAGTACGCCGTGTTCTCGTGATGCCCCCAGGCGTTGTTGAAGCCGATCTTTGCCTGGTGCGAGCCGGTAATGTAGGACAGCGCCGCGCGATAGTGCAGGTTGACGTTCCACGAGTTGTTGAACGGCGGTGTGCCGAGGAACCCGGCGGGATTCGAACGATAGTTCAGACCCGTGGTCTGTTCGTTGATGCCGACCATCGCCGCAGTCGGCGGCGTCACGCCGCCCGCGCCGCTCTGCAGATGCATCACGCCCCAGCGCTCCACGCGATGAATGGCGCTGGCGTCCATCAGCACGCGGTTGCTGATCGGGGAGTTCCAATCGAGCTGGACGAATCGCTGCAGCGGGAACCGGAACTCGGTTCCGGCCTCCGGCGCCGTGGTCGCGCTCACGCCCGAGTTGCACGTGCAGGTGTCCTCGTGGTCGTAGGTGATGCCGATCTTGTGCTTCTGCGCCGCCTGCCACGTGAATCGCATCTGATACACGTGCCAGTCGCGGTTGAAGGTTGCCGGTCGGGTCAGATCCGGATCGAACGTGAACGCGTTGGGATTACCGGCGTTCTTGTTCAGGAACATGCCGGTCACGTAGGTGTTGGCGACCTGATAACGCCCCGAGCCGAAGAACCACAGCTTGTCGCGCTTGATCGGACCGCCGAAGCCGGGATTGATCTCGCCGTTCCGCTTGACCGTGCTCGCCCTGTTGTTCCGAAAAACAGTTCCGCTCCGATCGACGTCGCGGATCGTATCCGGCTGCATGCCGTCACTGGCGATGTTGCCCGCGATCGTGCCGGAAAACCGGTTGCCGCCGTCGCGCGGTATGAAGTTCACCCGCACGCCTCCGGTGGAGATCGATGCGTCCACCGCCGCGTAGTCGTAGGCGATTTCCGCGAGGCCCGTGGCGTTCGGGATGGCGCCGCCGCCCCAGCCGCCGCCGATCATCGTGCTCAGCGCCACGCCGTTCATCAGCAGCCGCTGATCCTCGGTCTTGCCGCCGTGAATGCCGAGCGCCAGCGTGTCGGGACCGGTTGCGCCGCCGACGTCGGTCACGGAGCCGAACGCATTGCGCACGTTCATGCCGGGAATCAGCACGCCGAGCGCGAACGAGTTGCGCGACGTCGGCAACGCGTCGATGACTTCCTTCGCAATGACGGATTCACGCGTCGCCGTCTGCACGTCCACGGTGGGTGTTTCGCCCGACACGGTGATCGTTTCCTGCAGATTGCCGACGCGCAGTTCCGCGTCGAGCGCCGTCGTCTGCGCGCCGCTCAGCACGACGCCGTCACGCTTGACGACGCTGAAGCCGGAGAGCGTAAAGGTGACAGTGTAGGCTCCGGGACGAAGGTCGACGATCTGGTAACGGCCCGAGCCGTCGGTCACACTCGAACGCGCCTTCTCGATGAGCACGGGGCTCGACGCTTCAACGGTCACGCCGGGCAGAACGGCGCCGGAGCTGTCTTTCACGTTGCCGGCCAGCGTCGCCTGAGCGAACGCCGACGCCGGCGCAAGGCAGAGGGCAGCGGCAAGCACGACGGACTTCCATCCACGCATCGCAGGGCCTCCTGGAAGTGATAGAGAGCCAAGCTTATCGGCGCACCGCGCCGAGTCCAATACATCTTTGGACTGCTGATATACCGAATTGGTATAGAATCCGGCCACTATGGACCTTCGGCATGTGCGCGCGTTCATCGCGGTGGCGGATGCGTTGAACGTGACACGCGCCGCTGAACGCCTCCACATTTCGCAGCCCCCTCTCACTCGGCACATCCGTCAGCTCGAAGCTGAACTTGGCGTGACGCTGTTCGTCCGCCATCGCCATGGCGTCACGCTTACCGATGCGGGGCAGCGGCTGCTCGAGAAGGCGCGTCTCCTCGATCTCGCCGCGGCTGACTTCGTCGCCGCGGCAAAGCTCAACGGCCGGCAGGACGTGCCGACCCTCCGTGTCGGCATCGGGTGGGGCTTGTGGGATGTCGTCAACGACGTGCGCGTCGAGTTCATGCGGCGCTACCAGGACGTCGAGATCGAGGCCACCGACGCGTTCTGCTACTACCACTACGAGCAACAACTGAAATCAGGCTCGCTCGACGTCGTCTTTGCGCGGCCGCCGTTCGATTCGGCGTTCGAAGTGTCGGAGCCGCTGTTCCACGAATCGATCCAGGCCGTGTTCAGCGAGGACTGTCCGCTCGCCACGTTCGATCGCGTCACCATCCGGCAGCTGGCCAGTCAACCGTTGCTGTTGTGGGACCGGCATATCTCTCCGGTGCTCTACGACCAGATCCTCGAGCTCTACGCCGCGTCGGGCGTGAAGACGCCGATGATCCCGACGCCCGGTGCGGGACCGTACAACCACGCCGGCCTGATGCTCGTCGCCTCGGGCAAAGGCGTCTATCTGGGTTATGGGGTTCCGCTGACCTCGACACACACGCCGAGCGGAGTGGCGGTGCGTCCCGTGAACGACCCCGGCGCAACGATCTCGGTGAGCATGGTCAGTCGCAAGGGCGAGGTGTCGCCGCTGGTGATGCGCTTCCTCGAGTGCGCCGAGCAGTACCGCTCGATTGAACACAGCCCGGTGTCGAGCCTGCGCGTCGATCGCGATCTGCACGTCGCGAGCTGACGTCTCAGCTCGCCACGAATCCACACTCGATCCAGCCGGCGGCGATCCGTCTCCGCCGTAGCGGCGCGTTACTCGGGCTCGGGACGTGTCGATGATGAGCGGTTCGCCTGCGCGGCAAGGCCTTCGGTGATGACGCGTTGCACGTCGGCCGACGCAGACGGTTTTTCGATCGATCGGAAGATGCGGCCGTGCGTGATCGCGTGCATCGTGGACGCCAGATCCGCATACCCGCTCATGACCACACGCACGGTGTGCGGCCACCGAGTCGCGACCTGTTCGAGAAATTGCGCCCCGTCCATTTCCGGCATCCGCATGTCCGAGACGACGACGTCCACGTGGTCACGCTCCAGCGCTTTCAGTCCCGCGGCCGCGCTGTTGGCGACGAGGATCCGGAAGCCGGACGATCGGAAGGTTCGCCGAATGGCGGACAGGATGTGCTCCTCGTCGTCGACGAAGAGCACCGTCACTGAAGGATTCCGGTTAGCGTGAGCCTGGCCCATGAGTTTCGAGCATGCCGCGATGTGGCAGACTATGCGGGCTCGTCGGTAGAGGAATCGGCCGGCACCCGGTTTCCTTTAGCGGGTGTCACTCACACCTTGGTTGGGTGACCGGCGGCGACAGCATTCAAGGGGGTCCGAGCTATGGCGCGCGCACTGGTGATCGGAGGAACGCTTTTCATCGGCCGGGCGTTGGTCGAGCAGCTGCTCGAACGCGGTGACGACGTTGTCATCATGCACCGCGGCACGGGAACCCCGTTCGGGTCGCGCGTTGGTGAGATCCAGTGCGATCGGAACGACGTGGCCGCTGTCCGCGCTGCGCTGCAGGACGAACGATTCGACGTCGTCTTCGACAACGTCTACGACTGGCAGCGCGGCACGACGGCCGAGCAGGTGACCGCTGCGGCGACCGCGGTGGCCGGTCTGCGCCGCTACGTCTTTACGTCCAGCATCGCCGTGTTTCCGCCGGGCGGTCCGTACGACGAGGACGATGCGCTCGTGCCGTCGAACATTGCCAACGCGCCGTCGGACTTCGGGAACATATATGCCACGCAGAAGGCGGACAGCGAGCGCGCCTTGTTCGACCTGCATCGCCTGACGGGCCTTTCTGCTTCCACGCTGCGACCCGCGTTCATCTACGGGCCGCACAATCCGTTCGAGCGCGAAGCGTTCTTCTGGGATCGGCTCCGCGCCGGCAGGCCGATCATCGTCCCGGAGGACGGCTCACGCACGATGCAGTGGGTGCACGTGCGCGATGTGGCCCGCAGTGCCGTGCGCGCCGCGACGGAAGATGTCGCCATCGGCCACGCGTACAATCTCGCGAACTACCCGGCGATCACGCAGCTCGAATTCGTCCGGCTGTTGGCGATGATTGCGGGCGTGCCCCCGCACGTGGTGCCGGTGCCGCGTGACACCATCCAGCGATTCGGCGGCAACCTGTTGTCGGCTCCGCTGTATTTCGGCGCGTACCTCGACATCCCGCCGATCGTTGTCCGCGCCGATCGCGTCCGCACCGAGCTCGGCGTCGATCTCATGTCGCTCGAGGACGGCTTCCGCGAGACCTATCGCTGGTACCAACAGCAGCAGCGGCCACAACCGGACTTCTCATGGGAAGACCGCGTGCTGGCGTCGGCGGGGTAGAGACCCGGTAGGCCAGATGTCGTGAGGTCCGGCGGGAGTAGAACGAGGTAGGCCGAACCTTGTCAGGCCCGGCGTCGACGGCGTCCGAGCCGTCAGTGACCACCAGCGCCGTAGCCACCCAGTCGCGTGTTCGGCCAACCCGCCTTCGCCACGATGTAGTCGCGTGCCGCGACCACGCGGCGCTCGATCTGGGGAAGGTCGACTCCGACCAGATCGCCGCGCCATTTCTTGATCCGTCCCGCCACGAACACCGTGTCGACGTTGCTCGTGTCCATGCCGAGGACGACGGCACCGTAGGCGTTGTTGATCGGCATCACGTTGATACGGTCGGTCCGCAGCAGGATGACGTCGGCCTGCTTTCCGGGCGTGAGCGTTCCCACCTTGCGATCGAGCGCGTTGTCACGCGCACCCTCGATCGTGGCGAACTCGATGACGTCGCGAACGGTGAGCAGCTTCGGCAGGTTCTTTTCGCCCGCCCGTTCGCGCGCGAGCAACTGCATCCGCTGAAGCGTGAGGACGGTGCGCATCTGCGTGAACAGCTCGCCGGGCATTTCGGTCTCGACGTCGACGCTGAGGCTCGGTCGAATCCCGTGATCCAGCGCCTGCTGCACCGGCGGGATCCCGTGACCCATTTTCATCTCGATCGGCGAGGCGATCGACACGCTGGCGCCGGTCTTGGCGAGCAGCTGCCACTCGTCGGCGGTGAGGTTGGGGCAGTGAATGCACGTGACGTCCGGACCCAACGCTGACGCCACCGGCATCAGCGTGTTCGCGCCGTTGACGTGCACGGTGATGGGCGCGCCAACCTCGCGGGCGACGGCCCACTGTCGGGCATCGATCCCGGCCGCCATCGCCAGCGTCAGGAGCTGATCGCCGGATGAGAAGTGTTGCCTGCGCAGGCGGCGAATGTCGTCGGGAAACCGGTTGCGAGGTCCGGCCGCGCCGGCGCCATAGGCATATACGGCGCGGATCCCCGAGTCGCGCAGTCCCTGGATCGCCGCGTCCGTGTGCTCCGGACTGTTGCCCACGTGTGACCAGTCGAGAATCGTCGTCACGCCCGCGTTGAGGGCGCCGAGCGCGCTCACCAGGTCGCCGATGTGAACGTCCTCCGGACGATAGACATCGCGCGCGGCCCCGGTGATGTCACGCGTGTAGTCGCTGAGCAGGCCGTTGGGAAGAATGTTGCGGAGCGGACCTTCCCACATGTGCCGGTGCGTGTCGATCAGGCCGGGCATGACGATCGTGTTGGATGCGTCGATGACCTCCGCGGTCGCGGTGATGTTGGGTTTCACCTCGGCGATCGTGGCGCCGTCGATGAGGACGTCTGCGCGATCGAAATCGCCAACCGCGCGATCGAGGGAGAGGACGCAGCCACCCTTGAGGAGGATGCGGCGGCCGCTGGGCATGCGAGCCGGTGTCTGTGCGAGCGCCGCGTCTTCACCCATCGATGAGGTCAGGGCGATGCCGCCGGCGAGGCCAGCGATACTGCCCGTGAGAAAAGTGCGCCGACCGGAGTGGCGTGGCATGTTTCAACCCTCCGCGGTGAATTGTGCGCCAGGGGACGGGATCACGGGCGATGTTATCTCCGAACTCGCGAGGTCACGCGCGCGAGCGCGGAACGTGCTTCGGGGACGCCGGTGGCGAGCGTCAACCCGATATAGACGACCCCGTAGGGAACGAGCACGGCGGCGGCAATGACGATTGGATCCGACGCAGGAATCGTCAACTTGACAGTCCACGCGGCAACGGCGCCGGCAAGCGCCGACAGCCACAATTGCGCGATGAACGTCCGCGCGAGGCCGGTGGCTCCGATGCGGCGGTTCAGCGCGGCGCGCAGCAGCAGAAATTCAAGCCACCCGGCCACGCCGGCCGACGCCGTCAGTCCGGCGGTGCCCCATTCGCGAGGCAGAGCGGCCAGCGGAGGCAGCACGATTGCGCACAGGTATCCCAGGATCGTCGTCAACACGACGCGGACAATCGCATAACGAAGCGGTGTCCGCGTGTCCTGGAGCGCGTAGTAGGTCGACGAGTACAGCCGCCCGAGCGTCGAGGCGACGAGCCCGACCGCGGAGCCGGCCAGGATGCCCCAGACATACTCCGCGTCGCTCCTCGTGAATCGACCCGTCTGCAGCAGCGCGGCCGCGATCACGTCGCCGAGGGCGAGAAACGCCATCGCGGAGGGGACGACGAAGAAGGCGATCTGGCGCAGCCCGCGATTCAGGCGATCACGCAGTGCGTCGGCACCGGCGGTGCCCGCCACGCCGGCCATCGCTGGCAGTTCCGCCGCGGAGACCGACATGCCGAAGAGGCTGACGGGCAGTGTGTAAAGCAGCTGTGCGTTGGCGAGGCCGGTGACGGCTCCGGTCGGCAGGAGGCTGGCGAGCAACGAATCCACGTACGCGCTGATTTGTACGACGCCACGGCTGACGAAGACCGGCCCGAAGTTGCGAAGCACCACACGCACGTTGTCCGACGCGGTATCGAGCGCGAAACGGAGATCCGGAACGAGCGAACGCACGACCGGAAGCTGCACGAGCAGCTGGAGCGCGCTGCCGACCACCGATCCCCATGCAAGGAAGACGGCGAGCCTCGCCTGGGGCGCCGCGCCGAACGCGACAAGCGTGGCGATCATCGCCACGTTCCACAGCACCGGCGCCATGTACGACAGCAGGAAACGGCGGTGACTGTTCAGGATGCCGAGACACCACGCGGACAGAACCAGCAGGCCCGCTCCGGGGAACAGGATTCGGACGAGCGCGATCGTCAGGTCGCGCTTGGCCCCCTGAAACCCAGGTGCGATCGCGGTGATGAGCAACGGCGTCGCCAGCACGCCGAGGAGAACCAATACCGACGTCGCCAGCGTGAGAATGGCGGCGACGGCGCCGGCCACGCGTGCGGCCTCCTTCTCGTCGCGTCGAGCGAGGAGCGCCGCATAGATCGGGATGAAGGAGGCTGACAGCGCGCCCTCACCGAACAGGTTCTGGAGAAAGTTCGGGATGCGAAACGCCGCCATGAACGCATCCGCAGGGTCGGAGCGCAGGCCGAAGTAGTACGCGAAGACGCGCTGTCGGACGAGCCCGGTGAGACGGCTGCAGAGGATGCCGATCGCGACCAGGACGGCGGCGGGTCCACTACCCACGCTTCTTTTTCTGTTGTTGGCGCGCCCACTCCGACCGCATCTGCGCGATGCCGTCCATGAAGACGCGCGCCTTCTCGCGCTCCTCCTCGGAGTCGAGCGACTTCAACAGCTCGATGGCGTGTGCGAGGTCATGTTCGATGGTCTGCCTGGTCGTCTTGAAGTAGATGCGCCGAATCTGCTCGAGCGCGGTTTTTCGATCCGTTTTCGGCCCGGTCTTCAGCGATTTCAGCGAGACGAAGCCATCCGGTGTCTTCGCCACTACGTCGTCCGATTCCGGCGAAGCCGCGACCGCAGCTCGCCAAGCGGCAGCGAATTCAGCACGTCGGCCGGTGTGGCCCACGCGCGCCGCGCCACCTGAATGCCCCATCGCTGGTTCGCCAGGGCAGAAGCCGAATGCGCGTCGGTCGAGATCACGAGCGGAATGCCACGATCGCGTGCCATTCGCGCGTGTGCGTCGTTGAGGTCGAGTCGATCGATCTGACAGTTGATCTCGAGCGCCACGCCGTGTGTCGCCGCCACGGCGGTCACCCAATCCATGTTCAGTCGCAGCCCGTCGCGTTTGAGCAGCAGCCGGCCGGTCGGGTGACCGAGCACGTCGACCCACGGGCACTCGAGGGCACGCAGCACGCGCTCCGTCATCTGCGGCTCGTCCTGGCTGAAATGCGAATGGACCGACGCGATCACGATGTCCAGTGCGGCCAGGCAGTCGTGCGACAGATCGAGCGTACCGTCGGCGAGGATGTCGCACTCGATACCCGCCAGCAGCGTCAGTCCGTCGAACCGCCCGTTCAGCGCGCGGACACGCGCCGCATGTTCGAGCGCGCGATGTTCGTCGAGACCGTTGGCCATCGCCAGCGCCTTGCTGTGATCGGTGATGGCGATGTATTGATGGCCGAACCGGTGCGCGGCCTCCGCCATCGTCTCGAGATCGTCGCGACCGTCGGTGACGGTCGTGTGCATGTGCAGGTCCCCGCGAAGGTCGCCGGTCGTGATCAGCGTCGGCACCTCGCGCCGGATGGCGACCTCGACCTCGCCGCGATTTTCCCGCATCTCTGGCGGTACCCACGCCATGTCGAGCGCGGCGTAGATCCCTTCCTCCGTGTCTCCGGCGAGACGGCTGTCATCCTCAACTTTGAACACGCCGTACTCGTTCAACTTCAACCCGCGCTGGACAGCCCGATCGCGAATCACGATGTTGTGCGCCTTCGAGCCGGTGAAATACTGCATCGCCGCGCCGCGGCTCTCCGCCGGGACCAGCCGCAGATCCGCCTGATAGCCGCCTTGCAGGCGAACGCTCGCTTTCGTGTCGCCATGTCCGAGAACGCGGTCGACGCGCGGGTGGCTGGTGAAGACGTCCATGAGAGAGGGATCGCCACCGACGGCGAGAATGTCGATGTCGCCGCATGTGTCGCATCCGCGGCGAAGGCTGCCGACCGGCACGAACTCGACATCCGGTGCGCGTTCGCGGAGAAAGGCGATGACGTCTTCGGCCGTCACCGCTGTGTCCGACAGCAGATGGCGGCCGGCGTCCTTCTCGCGCTCCTCGATCGCCTTCAGGATCTGCGATTCCTTCTTCGCGCCCATGCCCTTGAGCGCGCGCAGGCGACCGTCGCGGGCGGCGGCCGCGAGGTCGTCGACCGATCGGATCTGGAGGGACGAGTAGAGCAGGGCGACCGTTTTGGGGCCGACTCCCTGCAGCCGAAGCAGGTCGAGGATGGTCGACGGGAATTCCTGCAGCAGCTGTTGATGAAACTGCACGGTGCCGGTGTCGACCAGCTCGCGAATCTTCAGCGCGAGATCCTTGCCGACGCCCGGCAATTCGCGCAGCTGCTTGTCGTCGAGACGGGACACGCCATCCGCCCACGCGTTGATCGTGTCCGCCGCGGTGCGATAGGCGCGAATCTTGAACGCGTTCTCGCCTTTGATCTCGAGCAGGTCGGCGATCTCGCCGAGCACCTGCGCGATGGCCCGGTTATCCACGCGTCAGTCCGTGACGTTCGATCCGGTAATCGAGGATGCGCGCGCCGCCGGCGGCCAGCGCGTCGCGAATCGCGGCGCGTTGCTCCGGCGGACCATACGCGAAGAGACAGCCGCCGCCTCCCGCGCCACACACCTTCGCCGCCGTGGCGCCCGCCGCCGTCGCGCGCTCGATGAGCGCGTCGATCACCGGCGTCGTGACGCCAGGCGCCAGTCGCTTGCGGTTGTCCCACTCCTCGGCGATGGCGCGTCCCACCTGATCCCAATCGCCCTTGGTCAGCGCCTCCCGCATCGCGCCGGCCGTATCGCGAATACGCTCGAAGCAGTCGAAGACGAACTGGTCGCCATCGATGTGCTTCTTCGTAATCTCCCAGTTGTTCGTGCCGGAGTTGCGTGGCTCGCCCGTGTAACACAAGACGATGCGCTGTTCGAGCTCGCGGAGATCGACCTTGAGCGGCAGCCGGCGAACGCCGTCGACGTCGAGCTCCAGGGCGGCCAGTCCGCCGTACAGCGCCGGCCGATAGTCCTGCAGTCCTGTGGGCACGTTGATGGTCTGCGCTTCGACGTTCATGGCTACCTGCAGCAGCGCTTCCGGCTCGTAATGCTGCCGCGTCCACTGCGCCAGCGCCGCGCAGACGGCCACGTTGAGCGCAGACGACCCGGCGATTCCCGCGCCTGCCGGAGAGTCGCTCGTCGTGGTGAGCGTCAGGCCGCGCGCTTCGAAGAAGTGCACGAGCAGCGATAACAGGCGCAACCGAGGCTCATCGCGCAGGCTGCGCCAGTCGTCGGCGTCGACGGTCGTCTCGGTATCGCGCGAATGAATGACGATCCGCTCATCGGTGCGCGACTCGAGGCGCGCACGCGCGCGCAGGCTGATCGCCGCGTTGATCGTCTGCGCTCCCGGATGGAAGAGATACAGGGGCCAGATGTCGATCGTGCCTCCGGCGAGATCGATGCGAGTCGGCGCGGACGTTTCGATGACCACGACAGAATTATAGAAGCGCTCTCGTTCCCGGTTCCGGGTTCCCGGTTCCCTGTTCCGACGGTTCGGAGTTCCTCGTCATGCGTTCCGCGGGTTCTCGCGTTCGGAGTTCGCGTTCCAGGTTCCGGGTTCCGGGTTCCCAGGACGAGATGATAGGATTCGCGCGATGAAGCCACTGCTCGTGACGGCCACCGCCGTCGCGCTGGGCGCGGTTGTGTCGTGGGGAGCCGTCGGGCAGGCGCAGGCGCCGGAGCTCGAAGTGCTGTCGGTGCGGCCCAACGTGTCGATGATCGCCGCGCCGGGCGGTGGTGGAAACATCACGGTCCACGTCGGCGAGGACGGCGTCATTGTCGTCGACGCGGGGCCGGCGGCGTCGGCCGCCGCCGTCGTGGCCGCGATCAAACGGATCTCGCTGGCGCCGATTCGCTATGTCATCGATACCAGCGCGGACGCGGATCACGTGGGCGGCAACGAAGCGGTGGCCAAGGCGGGACAGACGATCCTGTTGACGCGATCGATCGCCTTGCCGGAGAACTTCCTCGGCGGCGGCGCCTCCGTGCTGGCGGTGGAACAGGTGCTCGCACGCATGAGCGCGCCGACCGGCCAGGCGTCGCCGTATCCGGCGGCGGCGTGGCCAACCGAGACGTTCGACCACGCGCGGAAGTACATGTATCTCAATGGCGAAGGCATCGAGGTGCTGCACCAGCCGGCCGCGCATACCGACGGCGATGCCATCGTGTTCTTCCGTCGCTCTGACGTCGTCGTGGCAGGCGACATCGTCGACACCAACCGCTTTCCCGTCATCGATGTCGCGCGCGGCGGATCCATCGAGGGCGAGATCGCCGCGCTCAATCGCGTGGTCGATCTCGCGATCCCCTCGGTTCCGATCGTGTCGCGCGAAGCCGGCACGTTGATCATTCCTGGACATGGCCGCATTTGCCATCAGCTCGACGTCGTCGAATACCGCGATATGGTCACGATCATTCGCGATCGCGTGCGCGATCTGATGGCCGCCGGCAAGACGCTCGATCAGATCAAGGCCGCGGCGCCTGCCAAGGGATACACGCGACGCTACGGCGCCGATACGGGACCCTGGACGACCGCGCACTTCATCGAGGCGATCTATAAGACGCTGAAGGCCGGCAAGCCGTCATGACGCGCGGCCACGTATCGGTTGCCGCCGTCATCGCCGTCATCGCTGTCATTGCAGCGGCGCCGCACCTCTCACGTGCGCAAACGCCACCGGCGACCGCGCGCGCGGCGGCACCCATCGATCTCACCGGCTATTGGGTCGCGTTCGTCACGGAGGATTGGCGCTTCCGCATGATCGTGCCGCCCCGCGGTGACTACCGCGGGGTGCCGTTGAATGCGCGCGGACGGCAGGTGGCCGATGCCTGGGATCCGATGGGAGACGCAACGCCGACCAATCAGTGCAAACCCTACGGCGCTCCGGCCATCATGCGCGTGCCAGGACGTCTGCGCATCGGTTGGGTCGACGACAACACCTTGCGCGTCGAGACCGACGCGGGCACGCAGACGCGACTGTTCCGGTTCAACCCGGCGGCCACGCCGGCGGCGCGGAGCTGGCAGGGTGAGTCGTCGGCGCGATGGGATCAGGCCAACCGGAATCTGACGGTGACGACGAAGAATCTCCTGCCGGGTTATCTGCGCCGGAATGGTGTTCCGTACAGCGAGGATGCGAAGGTGACCGAGTACTTCGACATCGCGCCCACCCCGGGCAACGGAGAATTGCTCGTGGCGACGACGGTCGTCGACGATCCCACGTACCTGACACGGCGTTTCATCGTCAGCTCGCACTTCAAGAAGGAACGAGACGGATCGAAATGGAATCCCATCCCATGCTCCGCGCGCTGGTAACGCTGCTCGTCACCGCCGCGTTCGCGCTGCTGTTCGTGGCATCGGAGTCGCTGCGCGCCGAATCGGAGCTGACCGGGTCGTGGGCCGCATTGGGCAGCGAGGATCTGGCTGGAGACACGATTCCGGTCGATTACACGGGTCTGCCATTGAACGAAGAAGGGCGGACGCGGGCGCTCAGCTACTCGGAGTCGCAGCTCGGGATGATCGAGCGGCAATGTCAGGGCTGGCCGGCGTTCTACTTCGTGCAAGGGCCATTCGGCTTGAAGATCTGGAGCGATACCGAACCGGTCAAGGGCCGAGTGATTTCCTACACGATCGGTGCGTGGGAGGATCGTGCGCCCATGGTCATCTGGATGGATGGACGACCGCATCCGTCCGCGTTCGCCGAGCACACACGTGCCGGCTTCACCACCGGCACGTGGGAGCGAAACACGCTCGTGGCCTCCACCACGCACATGCAGGCAGGCTTCCTTCGGAAGACCGGCCCGCCGAACAGCGACCAGGCGACGATGACGACGCGGTTCTATCGCCATGACGATGTGCTGACGGTTCTGGCGGTGATTGAGGATCCGATTTACCTCGCCGAGCCACAGATTCTGACCCGCTCGTTCCAGCTGTCGGCGACGGAGCTGTCGCCCACCGGGCCGCCGTGCCTGTCGACCTTCGAAGGCCGCATCCCCGGCGAGAGCGCTCCACACTACGACCCCGACAAGAACCCGTTCGTCGACGAGATGACGAAGAAGTACGGAGTGCCCCGCGAAGCGGCGCTCGGATATCCGGAATCGCTGTATCCGGAGTACCGCCTCAAGATGCGACGGTGAACGGCGCCTTATAATCATCGGGTGCCAAGCGGTATCCGACGCGACATCGGTCAACTGCTGATCGGCAGTCTTCCCGGAACGACGATCTCCCCGGAGCTCCGCTCTCTGGCCCGCGAGTTTCAGCTCGGCGGCGTCACGCTCTTTGCGCGAAACATCGAGGCGCCCGAACAGGTCGCCGAGCTTACCTACGATCTGCAGTCGCTGGCCGCCGATCTGCCGCTGTGGGTCGCCGTCGATCAGGAAGGCGGCCGTGTTGCGCGGTTGAAGGATCCATTCACCGAGTGGCCGCCGATGGCGGCGCTCGGTCGCAGTGGCGACGTCGCGCTGGCGCGGCGCTTTGGCGCGGCGCTCGCCGCAGAGCTCAAGGCGGTCGGCGTCACTTTGGACTTCGCGCCGGTGCTCGACATCCACACGAACCCGAAGAACCCGGTCATCGGCGATCGCGCGCTCGCAGAGGATGCGGCGGCAGTCGGGCGACTCGGTACGGCGATCATCGAAGGCTTGCAGGAGAACGGAGTGGCCGCCTGCGGGAAGCATTTCCCCGGTCACGGCGACACGGCGACCGACTCGCACCTGGACCTTCCGCTCGTCGAGCATCCACCCGATCGGATTCGTCGCGTTGAGTGCGTGCCGTTTCGCGACGCCATTCGCGCGAACGTCGCGTCCATCATGACGGCTCATCTCCTGGTGCCGGCTCTGGACGAGGAGCGTCCGGCCACGCTCTCGCCTCGCATCGTGCAGTCGATTCTGCGGGACGAGCTGGGATACGCGGGAGTGATTCTCAGCGACGACCTGGAGATGAAGGCGATTGCGAAGACGTACTCGGTCGCCGATGCCGCGGTGCAGGCGATTGCCGCCGGGTGTGACGCGGTCCTGATCTGTGGGAACGAGTCGAGGGGCGGCGTCGAAGCCCAGGCAGCAGCGCTCGAGGCGCTCGTGCATGCCGTCGAAGAGCAACGCATCCCGTACAAACGCCTGGACGACGCGCTGACGCGGTTGCGACGGGCGAAGGAGCGATTCCTGGCGCAGCCGGTCACGGTGCCTGCGGGATCGCGAACACTGCGTCAGGTCCTCGGATGCGACGCTCATCGAAGAGTCGCCGACGAGATGGCGCGATATGTGTGATGGCGCTGTCATTCACGACGCACAATGAAAAATGCAAAACGGGAACGACCCGTGCCATTGGCCTTTTGCATTTTGGATTCTGACTTTTCCATTCCGTGAACAAGCCCCGCGCTCTTCGGCCCGGCGATCAGATCGCGCTCGTGTCGCCCGCCAGTCCCTTCTCACGCGAGGAATTCGACAGGGGCCTCGACGAGATCCGGCGCCTGGGATACGTTCCGGTTTACCACGACGACGTCTTCGCCCGATCCGGTGCGTATCTGTCGGGCACGGCGGAAGCGCGGGCCGCGGCCTTCATGCGGCATTGGCTCGACCGAGACGTCGCGGCCCTGCTGGCCGTGCGCGGCGGCTACGGCAGCGTGCACATCCTGCCGTTCATCGGCGACCTGGCGGCACGGCGCGCCAAGCTGTTCATCGCTTACAGCGACAACACGTCCGTCATGTCGTGGCTGACGTCTCACGGCATTCCAGCGCTGCATGGGCCGATGGTCGAGGGTCGCCTCGCCTGCGGGACAACAGCGTATGACGAAAGCTCGTTTTGCGCCCTGCTGCAGGATGGCGAAGGGCTGATGTTGCTCCCCGACGGCCTGCGTGTACTGCGCGGGGGTGAAACGGTCGGCCGGTTGTTCGGCGGCACGCTCACGCAGCTGACCGCATCGCTGGGAACGCCGTATGCGTTCGATCCGCCGAAAGGCTGCATCCTGTTTCTCGAAGATGTCAACGAGCGGCCGTATCGGCTCGACCGGATGCTGACGCAGCTGCGACTCGCCGGCATCCTGTCACGCGCGTCGGGGATCGTGTTCGGCGAGATGCGCGGGTGCGACGAGCCGGGCGGGGAGACCACGGCGCGCGACATCGTGGCCGAGTTGTTACGGGACTTTCCCGGTCCGGTGATCTTCGGGTTCCCGTCGGGTCACACCACTGGCCCATGCTGGACCGTGCCGCTCGGCGTTCGCGTGCGTCTGCTGACGGGTCCAAGACCTGGAATCGTCGTGGAGGAATCGGCGGTTGAGTGATTCGAAGCGCATTCATCTGATCGGCATCTGTGGAACGGCGATGGCCACGCTGGCCGCGCTGCTGAAGAGCCGCGGGCACGACGTGCGCGGGTCGGATCAGAACGTCTATCCGCCGATGAGCGACTTTCTCGCCGCTGAACGGATTCCCGCGATGATGGGGTACTCCGCGGACCACATCACGAGCGATGTCGATCTGGTCGTGGTCGGCAACGCGATCTCGCGCGGCAACCCGGAGCTGGAGACGGTGCTCGAGCGGAAGATCCGCTACTGTTCGCTGCCGGAAGCGATCCGCGACTACTTCCTGTGGGGTGCGCGCTCGGTGGTCATCGCCGGCACGCACGGCAAGACGACGACCACCGCGCTGACCGGCTGGCTCTTGACCCACGGCCGACTCGATCCGACCGTCCTCGTCGGCGGCATCGCGCTGAATCTGGGAGAGAACGGTTCGAGCTATCGCGTGGGGAGCGGGCGCGACTTCGTCATCGAAGGCGACGAGTACGACAGCGCCTTTTTCGACAAGACCGCCAAGTTCCTCAAGTACCTGCCCGACGTCGCCGTCGTCAACAACATCGAGTTCGATCATGCCGACATCTATGCGGATCTCGACGCCGTGCGGCTGGCGTTCCGCCGGCTGGTGAGCCTGGTTCCGCGCAACGGGCTGCTGCTGCTCGGTGCGGACAGTGCCGATGCGGCGGCGCTCGGCGAGCGCGCGGTCAGCCCGGTCGAAACCTTCGGCATGAGCGAGGACAGCACGTGGCAGGCGCACGACGTGGAGCACGCAGACGGGATGACTCGCTTCGAGGTTCGACGCCGCGGCCAGCCCTTCGAACGCTTCGAATCGCCGCTGCTCGGCCTCCACAACGTGCGGAACGCGCTGGCTGCGGTCGCCGTGGCGAATTACGTCGGGATCGATCCAGCCGATATCGCGGAGGGGCTGCGGCGGTTTCGCGGCATCAAGCGGCGATTGGAGATCGTGGGGGTCGAGGACGGCGTGACCGTCCTGGACGACTTCGCGCATCACCCGACCGCAGTGCGTGAAACACTCGCGGCGCTGCGGACCGGTTATCCCGAGCGGCGCATCTGGGCGGTCTTCGAGCCGCGGTCGGCGTCTTCGTGCCGACGGGTGTTCCAGGACGACTTCGCGCGTGCGTTCGACGCGGCGGACGAGATCGTCATCGCCGGTGTGTTTCGTTCGAGCCTTCCGGAATCCGAGCGGCTGTCGCCCGAGCTGCTCGTCGACGATCTGCATCGCAACGGACAGCATGCGCGTTACGTTCCCGAGGTCGACGAGATCATCAGCACGATCGTGACCGAACATCGTCGCGGCGACGTCGTGGTCCTGATGTCCAACGGCGGATTCGCAGGCATTCACCGCAAGCTGCTGCAGGCGTTGGCCACGTGAACGGAGACGCTATCCGCATTCGCGAGGCCGGCGATTCAGGCGTCCTGCTCGAGTGCGATCCGGTGATCGACGTGTCGATCAATGCCCGCGTCATCGCTATCGCCGACGCCATGCGTGCTCGCCGGATTGCCGGTGTCCGCGACGTCGTGTCGACGTTTCGCAGCGTCGCCGTGTATTTCGATCCGCTGCTCGTCTCGATCGATGCGGTGACGGACGCGCTGCGCTCGGCCGCGAACGCGCCTGCCGCGCCTGCGGCCGGTGGGCGGGTCGTCGAGGTGCCGGTGTCGTATGGCGGTGAAGCCGGCCCGGACATGTCCGAGCTGGCCACGCGGACCGGGCTCACCGACATCGAAATCGCCCGCCGCCACGCGGAGACGACCTACCGGGTGTTCATGCTCGGGTTCCTCCCGGGGTTCGCCTACATGGCGAGCGTCGACGAACGCATCGCGGCACCGCGTCGCGTGTCGCCAAGGGTCCGTGTGCCGGCCGGGTCCGTCGCCATCGCAGGTCGTCAGACCGGCATCTATCCGCTCGACTCGCCAGGCGGCTGGCAGATCATCGGACGCACGTCACTTCGGGTCTTCGATCCGATGCGGACCGAACCGTGCCTGTTTGCGCCGGGAGATTCGGTCCGGTTTGTCGACGCGGGCCACAACGCGGGCCACCTGAAGGTGGCCTCTACGAATACTTCAGCGCCCGGCTTCAGCCGGACCGGGAATCCCACCGTCACCGTCATCGCGCCCGGACTGTTCACGACCGTCCAGGACGAAGGGCGGTGGGGACATCAGGCCAGCGGGATTTCTCCTGCTGGCGCCCTGGATCTCATATCGCACCGATTGGCCAACGCTGTCGTCGGCAACAGTCGCGCGGCGGCCACGCTGGAGATCACGCTGCAGGGCCCAGAGCTCCGTTTCGATCGCGACGCGGTGATTGCCGTTGCGGGCGCTGACTTGGGTCCAACGATTGATGGCGCCAGCCTCCGCCAGACGGCTGCCACTCGATGTCGCGCTGGCAGCGTCCTTCGTTTCGGTGATCGACGAACCGGGACACGCGCCTATCTGGCGCTGAGCGGGGGCATCGACGTCGCGCCGGTGCTGGGAAGTCGATCGACGCACGCGATGACGGGCGTGGGTGGAGTCGCAGGACGACAGCTTCGCGCCGGCGATACGCTTGAATCCGGCGAACCAGCTGCGTCGGCCCGGTCTCCCGTGATCGCGGTCGAACCGCGACTGCGCGCAGTGCGGCTGCGCGCGATAGCCGGTCCGCAAGATGACTTCTTCGCGCCCGCTGCTTTCGCGATCCTGCAGCAGACGCAATTCCACGTGAGCGCTCAATCAAACCGGATGGGGTACCGGTTGACGGGCGGTCAGCCGATTCCCCGCAACACCGATCGCGAAATGATCTCGGACGCGACGTTCCCCGGCGGCCTTCAGATTCCGCCGTCGGGCGAACCGATCCTGCTGATGGCGGATCGCCAGACGACTGGCGGGTATCCACAGATCGCGACCGTGATCACCGCTGATTTGCCGGCCGCGGCGCAGTTGGCTCCCGGTGACTCCGTGCAGTTCGAGCTGTGCTCGCGCGCGGACGCGATTTCCGCGCTGGTCGCGCAGGAGGCGCGGCTGCTTGCCTCCATCTGAGGCTGTCATACAGCGCGACGTGGCCCTCGCGCCGTTCACCACGCTTGGGATCGGTGGCAGCGCCCGCGCGTTCGTGCGAGCGCAAACACAGGCGGACATCGTCACCGCGCACCGCTGGTCGGTCGAGCACGGCGTGAACATGTTCGTGCTCGGTGGCGGGAGCAACCTCGTGGTTGCTGACGAGGGGTTCGACGGGATCGTGGTGCAGATCGGACTGCGCGGAACTGCCTTCGTCGATCGCGGCGACGACACGCTGCTCACGGCGTCGGCCGGCGAGACATGGGACGATGTGGTGGCTGCCGCGGTCGAGCGGGGCCTGTGCGGGCTCGAGTGTCTCTCGGGAATCCCAGGCAGTGTTGGCGGAACGCCGATTCAGAATGTCGGCGCCTACGGTCAAGAAGTGGCCGACACGATCGAATCGGTTGTGGTCATCGATCGGGCGGACGGACGGATCGCCGAGCTAGCCGCCATCGAGTGCCAGTTCGCCTACCGCATGAGCCGGTTCAAATTGCGCGACGCCGGACGCTTTATCGTCTGTGAGGTCACGTATCGACTCGACAGGCGCACCCCGACACCGACGTATCCCGATGTCATCCGCTACCTCGACTCGTCCAAGGTCCTCACACCGACTGTCAGGGATGTGAGGCACGCTGTGCTGGCCATCCGCCGCCGCAAAGGCATGGTGCTCGATCCGAGCGACGCGGACACGCGCAGCGTCGGCTCATTTTTCATGAATCCCGTGGTGCCCGCCGCGACGCGGGAATATGTGTCGTCGATCGCCGGAGAGTCGGCGCCCGCCTTCCAGCTCGCCCACAGCCGCGTCAAGCTGCCCGCAGCGTGGCTGATCGAACACGCCGGATTTCACAAGGGCTTCGTCGACGGACCCGCAGGCATTTCGACCAAGCACCCATTGGCCCTCGTCAATCGTGGCGGCGCTACGGCACGCGACATGCTGCGCCTCGCGAAGCGAATCAAGCAGCAGGTGGCCGACCGGTTTGGCGTGTGTCTGGTGCCCGAACCGATTTTCGTCGGCTTCGATCGCGATCCGGACGTGGAATACTTGCGGGGCGAGACCGCCGGATAGTCCGTCCTGCGACTGAACTCATGTCAACTCTGCTCATCGAAGGCGGCCACCGGCTCGAGGGACGCGTGGCCGTCGAGGGAAACAAGAACGCAGCGCTGCCGCTGTTGGCTGCGTGTCTGCTGACGGAAGACGAGTGTGTCCTCCACAACGTGCCGCGGATCGGCGACGTCGAGGTGATGGCGCGGCTGCTCCTCGATGTGGGCGCCGAAGTCGAAGGGATCGGCACGACGACCCTGAAGATCCGGACCGCGCGCATTCGTACGCATTCCCCCGATCGCGCGCTCGTCGGCCGGCTGCGCGGGTCGGTGCTGCTGCTCGGTCCACTGCTGGCGCGGATCGGCAAGGCGCACATCGCGCCGCCGGGCGGCGATTTTCCGGCGCGCCGCACGATCTCCACGCACCTCGAGGCGCTCTTCGCGATGGGTGCACGCGATGCCGGCGGACCAGACCATGTGCTCGAGGCGCCCGACGGCATTCAACCGGCGTCGATGTATCTCTACGAGGCGTCGGTCACCGGCACTGAAACGGCGCTGCTGGCGGCGTCGATGGCGCGTGGCGTCACCGAGATTCGACATGCGGCCACCGAGCCGCACGTGGTGGAGCTGTGCGAGTTCCTGGCGAAGATGGGCGCCGGTGTGACCGGCATCGGCAGCGCGACGATCCGCATCGAAGGCGCCTCCCGTCTCCACGGCGCCGAGCACACGCTCGGTGGAGACTACATCGAAGCGGGCAGTTGGGCCGTTGTCGGCGCCATCACCGGCGGTGAGATGGCCATCGACGGGGCACGCCACGAAGACATCGAAGTGGTCGCCGCAGTGCTCAATCGCATGAACGTCGATTGCGGCATGCAGGACGGCACCTTCGTCGTGAGGCCAACACGACGCCCACAGGCCGTTCGGCGTATCACGACCGGCCTGTGGCCAGGCTTCCCCAGCGATCTCGTCAGCCTCGTGACCGTGCTCGCGACGCAGGCCGAGGGTCGGACGCTCGTGCACGACTGGATGTACGAGCTGCGTCTGTTCGCTCTGGAGCAGTTGAGCGGCATGGGCGCCGACATGTTCCTCGCCGACGCGCATCGCATCATCGTCAACGGCCGCACACGATTGCGCGGCGGCCGCATCCTCGACAGCCGGGATCTGCGATCGGGTATGTCACTGATCGCCGCGGGGCTGACCGCTGATGGGCAGACGCGCGTCACACCCCTCGAGACCGTCGAGCGCGGCTACAGCCAATTGGTCAGCCGATTGGTATCGCTGGGCGCGAAGGTGGCGAAGGTGGAGTAGGGAACGGAGCATTCCACCTGACAAGCGCAGGAGAGCTCACCGCACGAAGCGCGCCGACGACTTCTCGTTCTCGTTGCAGATGAACTCGATCAGGTTGTCGTCGGGCATCAGGCGGTGGGTCAGCGTTACCGTCCACGGACGCGTGTACGCTTTCGGATCGTCGACCGTGATCTCGACGGTCATCGTGCCGTAACGCTCGCGGCGAAAGCGCTCGATCGTCTTCGCTCGATCGGTGAGCGGGCTGCCGTTGACATCCAGCCAGCCGTCGTCTCGGAAGCCGGTGGTCTCGACCACCAGCGTGTCTCCGTCCCAGCGGCCGGCCGAATAGCCGTACCACCACGGTTGCGGATCGCCAGTGGGCACGCGGCGGCCGTCGGTGAAGACCTGCCGCAGCCCGTAGTTGGCCTCGTACTCGATCAGCATGACCACCGGTGTCTGAACAATCTGCCGTGGCTGCGGATGGGTGTGGAGCTGCATGTTCCCGAGCGGCAGGCAGTGCGCGTCGGGGTTGTCCTGCATGTTGGCCGACATCCGCGCCTTCTTCAGATCCGCGGCCCACGGCTGGAACGGCAGTCCGCCAGTCATACCGGCACCGATGTCGAAGAAGCGAGCGACGGCGGGTGCAAGCACCGCCGGCGTTCCCGGTGATCCGCCAGTGCCGCTGACGTTGTTGCTGGCCGCGGCCATCTCGCGCCAGCCAGGGTTTTCCCAGATGCCTGAGAAGTCGGGATGACCGTCGGTCATCCGCGGCGCCGGTGCATTCAGATCGATCGTGCCGTCAGCAAGGCGTGGCGCCCCCGGCACTGGATGACGCGGCCACTGGGCCGAGACCGCTGTCCCGAATAACACCGTGGTGAGGCAGGCGATCGCCGCGACTTTCATCCTGGCGGTGACTGTGCCCTACGCGCGATTCTCGCCGTTCGAACGCTTTCGGAGTTCGTCGTGCACCTCGCGAAGCTCCCGGCCCTGTTGCAAGACGAGCGACTCCAGACGCTGGACGGTCTCGCGCAGGTCTTCTTGTTCGCTGTTCGCGCGCAATGCCGCCTCGGCGACCCGCTTGATGCCCTCATTCGCGGCAATGAGCGCGTTGGCGGTCTCCTTCAAGCCCTCGAACATGTCACGGAAGGCCGGGTTCATAGCAACAGTATAGAGGCATGCTCCTACCGCCCCGGAGGAGTTGTCGGCGGCGGGACGATTGGCTGCGCGCCGCCGGGCGATGGTGGCGGTGGCACGGGTCGGTCCGGTGGCGGCTGCTGCGGACGCTGCTGATCCTGCGCGGGTGTGTCGCGTGGCGGTAGTTCCGCGGGTGGAATCGGCAGCTCGACGACTCCGCCGCCGATGCCCTCGTCGCGACCGACGCGGAACGGACGGAGGTCCTCCTCGGTCAGATCGAGCACTCGAATGATGTGCGGCGTCAGCGTCAGGACGATGTCGGTCTCCTGCGTTTCCTTGCGCGTGTGCGCAAACAGGCGTCCGACGACGGGGAGATCGCTCAGGCCCGGCACGCCCTCGAGAACGCGCCGCTCGTCGTCTCGGATCAGACCGGCGAGCAGATTCGTCTCGCCGTCACGCAGCCGGATGACGGTGCTGATGTAGCGGCTCCCGAACGTCGGCAGATCGCCGAATCCGGTTCCCGAGATGCTGCTGACGTCGATCTTCAGCGCCAGCGACACCTCGTCATCGTGATGCGTGCGCGGCGTGATGTCGATGTTCACGCCGATGTCCTGGTAGTTGAAGGACGTGATCGGCTGCTGCGCCACGCCGCCGGTGGCGATCGGAGAGAACGTCGTCACCGGCACCGGAACACGCTCGCCGAAGCGCGCCTGTGCCGGCATGCCCTCCGACGTCCGGAGCTGCGGATTGGCGAGCGTTCGCGTGTTGCCGTCCTGCTTGAGCAGGCGGTAGAACAGGCCCGGCAGATTCGTGAGGACGACGTCCGACTGCGTGAGGTTGCGAAGGTCGCGCAGCGTCAGGTTGTTGTTGACGCCCGCGGCGCCGTCGATGCCAGGCGATGCGGGTGACGCGAGCTGCAAGCCGTACTCACGCAGGCGGGTCCGGTCGACTTCGAGGAGCTCGACGTCGATCACCACCTCGGGCCGGGCCTTGTCGATCGCGGAGAGCACACGCGCGGCGGCGGCCACTCGATCCGGGGTGTCCTTGATCGTGATGGCGTTGGTCGCAGCCAGCGGCGCGATGCGACGCGCGTCGATGACCACGCGCAGCAGATCCACCGTTTCCTTCAGATCGGCGTTGCTCAAGTAGAAGGTGCGGACGATCTCTTCCTCGTACTCACGGCGTTTGGCCGGCGTGTCGGGGATGATCGTCACCGTGCGCGGGCCGGTGACTCGATAGAAATTGCGCGTCACGCCGGACAGCGCCTGCAGTGCATTCTCGAGCGTCGTATTCCGAAGATCGATCCGGACCGGTTGGTCACGGAACTGCGGATCGAAGGCGATGGTGATGTTGGCAAAGCGCGCAATCGCCGTGTACAAGTCGCGCGATCCCCCATCCAGGGCCATCGACGCGGGAAGCCGCGCGTCGGCCGGCAGGTCGAGTCCGGGAGGCGCCAGATCGCGCGAGCGCTCGATCAGCGATTGGAGCTGTGTCTTGCCTTCGCGCGCCACGGCCACTTTCGTGCGCAGTTGGGTGCGCACGTTGCGCAGCTCGTCGTCGATGTCGGCGCTGCTTGGATTGAGCTCCGCAGCCAGCTGCAGCTCGACGATCGCCTCGTCCAGCCGGCCGCCGTTGACCAGGCGGCGGCCGCGCGTCAGGTGGTCGATCGACGACCGCAGCTTGGCGCGTTCGAGCGAGCGTCGCGCCGTCAAGTCGTCGGGACGGGAGCGCAGGACCTTCGTGTACTCGATGATCGCGCGGTCGTATTCCTGCAGCTGCTCGGCCTGCTGACCGGCGCGCATCGACGCCGCGGTAGCGCAGCCGGCCAGCAAGCCGCTCAGCGCCGCCGCGAAGACGAACCGGTTAATTGCGTGTGCCATCAGTCGTCGTGACATCGACTCCGCGTGGGATGCGGAACGTGAACTGGTTATCGGAGATTCCCTGGTTTTCCTTCAGATTCGCAAACATCAGCGTCGATTCTCCGCCCTGGCGGTCCCTGGTGGTCAGGGCGCGAATCTGCAGCGTGGCGGGGTCCACGGTGACGACCAGGTATTCGTAATCAGGCTCGGATCGGCGCGGAGTGAGCTTCAGGGCCAGGGCGCCGGGGACCGCGCTGTCGATGTAGGAGGCCGTGAAGTCGCGCGAGATGTCGCCTTTGCCAGCCAGGAACAGCGCCGGGGTCGTCGCCTCGTCGTCCGACGGGACGTTGCTGACGATGACCTGCCGGTCCTGCGGAATGTAGGAGTAGATCTTCCGGCCGTCGGAGACGAACTCCTTCTTCTCCGGCTTGGTATAGAGCCAGCGCATGCGCCCCGGCTTCTTCACCGAGACCGTGCCCTGCTCCCGGGTTTGCGTGCGCAGCGCGCCACCGCGGTAAGTATGGGTGAAATCGGCCGAAAAGTCTCGGATGCCCTGATAACGCTGCTGGAGGGAGCGGGCGAGCGCGTCGGCAGACGGCCGGCTCTGGGCGGAGACGACTACCGAGGTCGCCATCACCATCGCGAGTACGCGGAGCATGTTGAAACCTTAAAAGTGGCTGCCTGCCGATGTCATGCCACGGCCGATCTGCGGACTTTCGGCCGATCTTGCGGCCAGCGACATGATAGCAGCGGGGATCCGGAACCGCGGTTGTTGCGCATACAGGCCAGCGGCATAGGCGGTCCGCGCCGGTCCACGCGGCGGCAGCCACAGGACGCTGACCCCGCGTTCGACGATCAGGGCATGCTCGCGCCCGTGAAGGACATGGCCGAAGCCGGCCCGCCGGAAGGTGTCCATGGTGAGCCAGGAGTCCATGCGGACGGTGAATGGCTCGTCCAGCACCCGGATACCGACCCGAAACGGCCGGCTTGACGCGAGGTAATGGGCCGGGGCGTCGCCCGAGATGCCGGCCCAGACCTCATAGGTCGGAGGCGTTGACCCATCGCGGGGGCCCGCATGACCGCGGCGTGGCGGCGCGTGCCGCCCGGTGATCGCGCTCACCGCGCGGTCGAACTCGTCTTCGTCGAAGGCCACCTCTCGAGACGGCGTCAACAGGCACAACACGTAAATCGACCCGCGTGGAATCGACTGGGCGATGTCGGTGAGCGTTGCCGCCGGCATCTCGTCGCGGACCAGGGGGAACTGCGCGCCGTAGGCCGACACGACCGCCGCGGCGGCGTCTGCGGTCAGCACGACGTCGCGACCGGTGGCCTGATTGTCGGCCACGAAGAAAGGAAAGTGGAGCAGGACCTTGGAGAGGCGCGCCCATGCCAGTTCCGGCCGCTGCCAGCGGGACGAGTACAGCAGCGCGTTCTCCGACTGCCAATCCATCTGCGAGATGAGCACTGAACGCTGATCATCGAGGCCGGTCGCCAGGCGCGCGACCATTTGTTCCGCGCGTCGATCCTGATGGCGATCGACGGCCGGCAAGGTATCCCACGCCCGCCAGCCTGCGTAGACAATCAGCAGCAACGGTAAAGCCCGAGCAGCGACAGTGTAGGGCGCGTCTTGCTGTTTAGACGCGCCGTGACGGCGGGTCCCAAGAGCAGCACGCGCCCTAGGCTTCGGCGCGACCGCAACGCCCGCCAGAATTGCCGTGAAGTAGTGACTCGGCAGGAAGAAGACGTGCGTGTCGCCGACGTTGTACGAGAACGCAAACGCGGTCGCAATGGCATACGCCGTCCAGACGAGAACCGCCCACGGCCGGGAGATGCGCCAGATGCGAATGGCACCTATCGCTGCCAGCGCGAGGCCGAACAGGCCAAACTGCTGCCGCGCATCCCACACCGTCATCGCCAGTCGATCCGCAATTTGTGTCGGCGCGAGCCCCATGACCATCGTCTCCCGCCAATCAGCCTTGGTGGCATCGAACCAGAAGTTGGCGAGGCGGTCGATCGACGCGACAGGTGCACTGAATCCATCGTCGCTGGCGAGGACGTTCGGGATGTACTGAAGCGCACCACCGACCGCGATCAGCATCGCCATCGCGATCGCGTCCAGACGGAGCAGCGGCCTGCGAGCCACGTGCAGCAGGAACAACGCGCACGGCACCAGCAGCAGGATCATCGACAAGTGATTCCCGAACGACAGCGCGTAGATGCTGAAAAAAACTGCGAGACGCGCCCGCGTCGGCTGTCGTCCGACGCTCGACAGCGCGAGGAGGCACGCGCCGATCAGCGCGAGATGCAGCGTATAGACCTCCGCAATGATCGACTGCGACCAGAACGTGTAGGAGAACGCCAGGAGGAACGCAGATCCGACGCCCGCCGGCGTCGAGGCGGTAATGGTCGAGACGACGAGGCAGAGCAGCCCGACGGCGGCAGCTGCCCAGACCGCGGAGAACAGATTCAGCCCGCGAGCAGGATTCGACTGGCTGGTGGCCGCAACAAACGGCTTCGCGACGTTGTAGTAGAGCGGGTATGCCTGCCGCGCGCTGATGGCGGGCCAAAGCACCGCTGCCTGGAAGCCGGCGGTATCGCCGACGTCGACGCCCGGCAGCAAGGTGCGCGAGTAGGCGGCAAATGCAATCGTCGCCACCACAGCCGCGACGGCCAATCTATCGACGCGCACGCTTGCGGGCGATGAAGCTGCGGACTTCGTCGATCGAGCGGGTGTTGAGCACATGTCGGGGCTCCACCCAGCCCCGTCGTGCGGTGCCCACTCCGAAACGCATCTGCCGCGCCAGGGCTTCCGCCCGGTGGCAGTCGCTGTCGATGGTGATCGTCACGCCCGAGGCGACGGCGCGTCGTGCGAGGCTGCCATCGAGATCGAGGTGTCCAGGTGCGCCGTCGATTTCCATCGCGGTGCCGGTTTCCGCGGCCGCCGCAAACAGACGCTCGAAATCGAGCTCGTATCCGCTCGAGTACGCGGGCGAACGATTCGCTGGATGGGTGATGACGTTGACGAGCGGATGATGCATGACACGCAGGTAGCGCTCGGTCAGAGACGCGCCATCCTGACCGCCGTGATCGTGGAGCGAGGCGAGCACGATGTCGAAGCCTTCCAGAATCGGATCGGAGAAGTCGAGCGAACCGTCCTTCATGATGTCGACTTCGATCCCGTGCAGAATCTCGATTCCGCTGACGCGCTCGCGCAACGACTGGACATCGGCGCGTTGTCGCGGCACGTCATCGGCGGCCAGCTTGCGGGAGGACCACGCTCGCTCGGAGTGATCGGTGATCGCCACGTACTCGTATCCGAGTTGCTTGGCGGCGTAGACCATCATCTCGAGCGTGTCGCGGCCGTCGCTCCAGGTCGTGTGCGTGTGCAGGTCGCCCCGGATGTCGTGATCCGAAACCAGCGCCGGAAGGGCGCCGGCCTCCGCGGCGCGGATTTCGTCGCGCCCCTCGCGCATCTCGGGAGCGATGTACGGAAGATCGAGGTGCCGGTAGAGCTCGCTTTCAGAGAAGGCGGTGACATCCGCGCCCGTGGCGCGCTGGAGATGCGCATCACGAAACCGCAGGTTGAAACGCTCGGCACGGGCGATGAGCTGATCGGTGTGCGCTCGCGATCCCGTGTGCCACGCCATCGCCGCCCCGGCCTGTTCGGCGGCGCTGACGTAGACCGTGATGGTTCCGCGCGTGGTCGCCACCGTGACGTTCGAGGTGGTTCGCGCCAACGTGCCGATCGAGGACGGGAGGTGGGTGAATCCGGTCAGGACCTCGTCGTGGAAGGGCAGAGAAGCGGTGACGACCAGCGAGACGTCACCGATGTCCGGCGCGTATCGTCGAAGGCTGCCGGTTGGAGAGATCGAATCCAGCGGCAAGCCCGCGCGCCTCGCCTCGCGGATGGCCGTCGCCGCCAGCATGTGCGCGCGGCCAAGAGGGAGGCGGGACGTTGTGGTCAATGCCGGCTCGTACGGAGGATGGCCGTAAGGCAACGCCGAGCCTTGTCAGGCTCGGCGACCATCCTCTCAAGCCAGCATTCTGACTGAAAGCGCGCGCGCCGGTCTACGGCCGGGTAATCGACCGGCGGCCGATGAACATGCGATACAACGCCAGCAGAATCACCGCCCCCACGAACGACATCAGGAATCCAGCCGATTCGTTGGGACCGTAAAAGCCCATCGCGCGGCCCACGAATCCGCCGAGCACTGCGCCGGCGATTCCAAGCAGCATGGTCACGATGATGCCACCCGGATCACGGCCGGGCATCACCAGCTTCGCCAGTGCGCCCACGATCACACCGAAGAGAATCCATCCCAGAATGCCCATCAATTCCTCCACCCCATGCGCGGGTCACTGACCGAGGTTTGCAATCAAGGGGCCTGTTCTCGCACGTGCGTCGAGGTCATCGGCGCTGCCGCGTGGTCGCCGTCGAGACAGGGGGCGATCCTGGCCGCCGACGCAGCCTGAGCTGAATAGAGGTGCCGGACCCGCTGGACATCGAGACGACCCGTTCGTCTGCGACATAGCCATCTTTCGTTGCGCGAACACGCTTCATCCCAGCGGGCAGGTTGCGGATCGTCACCGGCGTGATGCCCCACCCGACGCCGTCGACCGTGACCCGCGCTCCCGGCGGATCCGATGCGACTCTCAACACTGGCTCGCTGATCACAGCTCGTGGTTGCGGCTGGGCCACAGGCAGGGACGGCGTTGCAGGCAGCGGCTGGACCGTCGCCGGCTGCGATGCGGCGCTGCTCGCCGCGGTCGATGAAACCGGTGCGGAGTAGGTGACTTCTGGTCTCGATGACGACGACGATAAAGAGGTCGGCGGGTCAGGGCGTGCGAGCCAGGCAGCCGTGACGATCGCTGCGACAGCGGTCGCGAGGGCCACGCGTCGCCGCCGCAGCGACACCGGCCCACGCGAGGCGATCGCGCGTCTTGGCGTCGAGGGACGGCCGACGACGGGCTGTGGCGCGGCGGCGAGCGGCGCAATCGCACGGACCACCGGATCGAGTTGGCCGAGAGCCGCAGCCATGTCGGGCGGCGGCAGGCCCGGGGTGCCCACCGGCAATTCCGCGGGCGCCTCGACGAGCGCTCCTGCCAACGCCAGCGATTCGGCGTGCGCCCGCATCTCGGCGCGCCGGTACATGGCGCCCGGGGTCGCGCGGCGCTCGTTCGACTCGCTACGCTCCTCCAGGGTAATCGGCTCCAGTTCCGGGACTGGCTTGGGCTCTGAGTTTTCCATGATCGACCCCGCGAACGTGAGCCGGCCGGACGCACAGTCGAACAGAAATCACACGACCGTGAACGTCAGATGACCAGCTGTAATGCGGTTGTGTTGGTTACCGCACCGGTGGCGACGGCGATGCAACTCGTGGTCCGAAATCGCTCGGATTGATGGTATCGGAAATGAGTCCGCCTTCGCGCTTTGCGCTTCGGCGTGACAGCCTTCGCTGGCTTGCCAAGCCGAAGCTCACGTCACGACTGTCGTGCGTGAGCGAAGTTGGTGGACGGCGGGGGGATCGAACCCCCGACCTCTGCATTGCGAACGCAGCGCTCTCCCAGCTGAGCTAGCCGCCCGATGGAGCCGATAAGACAGGAATGTGGGGGCGAGCTCTAGATGCGACCGCTCGCCGCGCGCACGAACATCGAGTGTAACATAACCAAAGTTCGCCCAAAGGCGGACGTCGCGCCTCTCCACACGCCCTCGCTCATGCCCACGATTCGAAAACTTGGTGTTCTCACCGGTGGCGGTGATGCCCCTGGCCTCAATGCCGTCATTCGCGCCGTCGTCAAGTCCGCCTTCAACCGCGGCATCGAGGTCATTGGCCTCGAGGACAGCTTCGACGGGTTGATCTATCCAGAGAAGTCGCGGCAGCTTGTTCCCCGAGACGTCACTGGAATCCTCCGGCTGGGGGGCACCATTCTGGGGACCGTGAACCGGGGCGACCCGTTCGCCGAGCCCATCCAGACTCCGCAAGGCACCTTCAATTACGGCGAACGCGTGATGCAGATGTTCCAGCAGATGGGACTGGACGCCCTCGTCTGTATCGGTGGCGATGGCACGCTCGCCATTTCCTACGAGTTCTACAAGAAGGGCATCCCGCTGGTCGGCGTGCCCAAGACGATCGACAACGACATCGTCGGCACGACGAGTTGCTTCGGGTTCGACACGGCCGTGAGCTTTGCGACCGAGGCGATCGACCGGCTGCACACGACGGCCGAGGCGCACCGCCGCATCATGGTGGTCGAGGTCATGGGCCGCTATGCCGGCTGGATCGCGCTCCACGCGGGCATGGCCGGGGGCGCCGACGTCATTCTGATTCCGGAAATTCCCTACGACCTGGCCAAGGTTGCCCACTGCTTACGTACGCGGGAGGAACGCGGCGCGAAGTTCAGCATCGTCGTCGTCGCCGAAGGGGCACACACGACCGACGGCAAGATGTCCGTGTTGACCGAGGCGCACGGCGGCTACGCGGAGCGGCTCGGTGGAGCAGGGATGGCGTGCGCGAAGCAGCTCGAGGTGCTGACGGAGAAAGAAACCCGCTACGTGGTGTTGGGCCACCTGCAGCGAGGTGGCGTGCCGACCGCGTTCGACCGTACGCTGGCGACACGGTTCGGCGGCAAAGCGGTGGAGCTGCTCGTCAACGGCCAGTTCGGCAAGATGGTGGCGAATCACCCGCCCGATCTCGTGCCGATTCCGCTGGGAGAGGTCGTCGGGAAAACGAAGACCGTCCCGCTCGACTACGACCTGCTGCTGACCGCGCGCGCGTTGGGTGTATCGTTCGGCGACTAATGCCCCAATAACTCCTGATCCTTCTTCTTCTGGAGCTCGTCGATCATCTTCACGTGATCGTCGGTGAGCTTCTGAATCTGGTCCAGGCCCTTCCGCTCGTCGTCTTCCGAGATCTTGTGATCCTTGAGCAGCTTCTTCAGCCGCTCGTTGCCGTCGCGACGAACCAGGCGCACGGCGTTGCGGCCTTCCTCTGCCTGCTTGTGGACGTGGCGTGACAGCTCCTTGCGGCGGTCGTCGGTGAGCGCCGGGATCGGGATGCGAACGACCTTGCCGTCGTTGGCGGGATTCAGGCCGAGATCCGACGCGCGAATCGCCTTCTCGATCGCGCCCATGAGCGAGGGGTCGAACGGCTGCGCGATGATCATCGCCGGTTCCGGTACTGAGAGCGTCGCGACCTGATTGATCGGCATCTTGGAACCGTAGGCCTCGACGTGCACGCTGTCGAGCAGCCCCACCGTGGCGCGTCCCGTGCGCACGTTTGCCATGTCTCGCCGCACGCGCTCGATTGCGCCGTCCATACGGCCCTTGACTTCGGTGAACATGCCTTTCAAATCGTTGAAATCCATAGGTCACCTGGTTGGTGGTTAGTGGTTGGTGGTTAGTGGATTCTGGGCGCGGCGTTTCGATTCAGCTCGAAGCAACCACCATCCACCAACCACCAGCTAGATTGACACCGTCGTTCCAATCGGCTCGCCGAGCACGACGCGACCGATGTTGCCGGGCTCGCGCAGATTGAACACGACGATCGGCAGCTTGTTGTCCATGCACAGCGAGATGGCCGTCGCGTCCATTACCTTGAGTTGACGTTCGAGCACCTGGAGGTACGAGATGCTCGGATACTTCGTCGCCTGCTTGTCCAGCATGGGGTCGGCGGTGTAGATACCGTCGACTTTCGTTCCCTTCAGGATCACTTCCGCCTTGATCTCCATGGCCCGCAGCGCCGCGGCGGTATCGGTGGTGAAGTACGGATTGCCGGTGCCGGCAGCGAAGATCACGACGCGACCTTTTTCGAGATGCCGGATCGCGCGGCGGCGAATGAACGGCTCCGCCACGGCGCGCATCTCGATCGCCGTGACGGTGCGCGTCACCAGATTGTGCTGCTCGAGCGCGTCCTGCAGGGCCAAACCGTTGATCACCGTGGCCAGCATGCCCATGTAGTCCGCGGTTGCGCGATCCATCCCGCGCGCGCTGGCCGCAAGGCCGCGAAAGATGTTGCCGCCGCCGATGACGATGGCCGTCTCGACGCCCATCGACTGGATCTCCGCCACGTCGCGTGCAATCCGGGTCGTGACCGCCGGATCGACGCCGAACTGCTGCTCGCCCATCAGGGCTTCGCCGGAAAGCTTGAGGAGAACGCGGCGGTAAACGGGACTACGGTCGGACACCGAAGGGTCGGAGGACATCGAGAGGCGATTATATTTCTTACGGCAGCGCGAACGCGACGAGCTCTTCGGACCCAGCAGGTGACGGATCGTCGAGCGCGTCGTGGATCGCAAGGGTGTGATATCGAGCGCTGGTGGCGTGCTTGCGCTGTAGTCATCAATCGGCCTGCGAACGTCGACTGGGCGGGCGAGCCGCCGGACGGCTCCGGTTCACGGCTTGAAAATCGCGTCCTCCGGCCGCGCGCTGACGGTCACGCGTCGCCTGAGGTGATCCGCGCGACAGGCATTTATCGGCTCGATAACCAGCTGCCTCGAGCGGCAGTGGCGATAGCGGCGGCGACCCGCCCGGATGGCCTACGGACTCGATTTACATCCTATCGATGATCACGCCGTTCACAGTCGCCGTCCGTCGGCTCACCCGCCCAGCCGACGGCAAGAGTGACGCGCCAGCGGCACAGCGACGGCGTGGCGACGTGTGAGCGCCGTGATCAGCAACGTCAATAAAACGGTTTCGGAGGCGGACCGAGGGGCGGCGGCCTAGATTCGCCGCGACCGCGCCCCATGCCTGGTTGCTGAAACGATTGTGCACCGGCGTCGGGATCATCCTCGCCGCCGCCCGCATCGTGTGAGCTCCAGGCCGGAGAGACCGTTTTTCCGCGGCGCGAACCGGAGCGGCGTCGTCGCTGTGCCGCTGGCGCGCGTCCTCGCGGAACGTGCATGGGCCACCGCGATTACTCCCCGAGGCGTAGAGCTTCGACCCGCTAACCAGATCGACCGGTGCTGGGTTCCGACTATGGAGTCGTCGCTCGAGGGTTCACCGCGTGCAGAATCCGTCTTGCGGTGAAGAGTGTGACTCAGAAAATATGCGATGAGACGATCGCGAGCGCCAACGAGACGCGTTGGCGCCAGTCGAATCGGAGCTGGTTCAGCATGATCAACCCGACGGTCGCCGTAGCCAGCACCGGGACAAGGTATCTTTCGAGAAAGATTTGCAAAAGTTTCGGTGAACGGCCTCGGCAATCTTACGCTTCCGCCGTTTCGCCGACGCGGAAGCGGGTGAAGCGGCTGATCTGGATGTTCTCGCCGGTCTTCGCGCTCGCCTGCGCAACCAGCTGAGAGATTGTCACGGCGTTGTCGCGAATCGAGGGCTGATCGAGCAGCACGAACTGCGAGTAGAAGGCCCCCAGCTTGCCCTCGATGATCTTGTCCATCACGTGGGCCGGCTTGTTCTCCTTCTCCATCTGCGCGCGGTAGATCGCCTTCTCCTTGTCGATCGCCTCGGCCGGCACCTCCTCGCGCCGGACCCATTTCGGATCGGCGGCGGCGATGTGCATCGCGATTTCCTTGACCAGGCTGTTGAAGTCGTCGGTGCGCGCCACGAAGTCGGACTCGCAGTTCACTTCCACGAGCACGCCAATCCTGCCGCCCATGTGGATGTAGCTGCCGATGACGCCCTGCGCCGTCGTCCGCCCGGCGCGCTTGGCCGCCTGCGCGAGGCCGCGCTTGCGCAACAGCGTCATCGCTTCTTCCATGTTGCCGTTGGCTTCAGTGAGCGCGGCCTTGCACTCCATCATGCCGGCGCCCGTCTTGTCGCGAAGCTGTTTGACCAGATCTGCCGTAATCGTCGCTGCCATTCCTGATTCTCGCGTGGCTCTTGGCTTTAGGCGTTGGGCTCGAGGCAAGGTCCAGAGCCGAAAGCCCAGAGCCTAGAGCCCGTACAAACAAAGCGCCGGCCGAGAGGCCGGCGCGTCAGTTCCATCGTGGCTGCAGTTATGCGCCGGCGGGTGTTGCTTCGGTGCGTCGTTGCGGCCGGACCGCACGCGTCAGCCGCGCGGCGGCATCGGCGGCGGCGGCTTCCTCGGCCCGTGCCGCATCCTCTTCCGCCAGCCGCGACTCGCGCATCGCGCGACCGCCGGTGATCGCCTCGGCAATCTTCGACGCGAACAGCCTGATGGCCCGCAGCGCGTCGTCGTTGCCCGGAATCACGAAATCGACTTCGTCGGGATCGCAGTTGGTGTCGACGATGCCGATGACCGGAATCTTCAGCTTGCGCGCTTCATCGACCGCGATCTTTTCCTTGCGCGTGTCGACGACGAAGATGGCGTCGGGCAGCCGGGACATCTGACGAATGCCCTCGAGGTTCTTGAGCAGCTTGCGCTTCTCCTTCTCCGCGCGCGCGATCTCCTTCTTCGAGAGCGTGTCGTAGCGGCCGTCGGTGGCCATCGCCTCGATGTCGCGCAGACGTCCGAGGCTCCGCTGGATGGTGCTGAAGTTGGTCAGCAGCCCACCGAGCCAGCGCTGGTTGATGTAGAACATGCCGCAGCGCTGGGATTCTTCGGCGATCACGTCCTGTGCCTGCCGCTTGGTCCCGACGAAGAGCACCGTCTTGCCGTCGGCCGCGAGATTGGTGACGAACTCCTCGGCGTCCCGGAACTTCTTCACCGTCTTGTTCAGATCGATGATGTAGATGCCGTTCCGCTCACCGAAGATGTACTCCTTCATCTTCGGGTTCCACCGCTTCGTCTGGTGGCCGAAATGAACGCCAGCCTCCAGCAGATCCTTCATCGCAATCCCGGACAAGTGCGCTCCCTTTCCTTTAACGTTTGCTGAACTGGAACCGCTTTCGTGCGCCAGCCAGGCCGTACTTCTTCCGTTCCTTCACGCGCGAATCCGACGTGAGGAGCCCATCTTTCTTCAGTGCCTTCCGCAGCTCGGTGTTGAACTCGACGAGCGCCCGCGCGATACCCAGCCGCACGGCGCCCGACTGGCTGTTGACGCCTCCACCGGCAACGGTGGCGAGGATGTCGAACTTCTCGACCGTCTCGGTCAGCGTCAGCGGGCGGCGAACGTTCATCCGCAGCGTTTCCGTCGGGAAGAAGTCGTTGAACTGGCGGTGGTTGACGGTGATGGTGCCGGTGCCGGGACGAAGGAACACGCGAGCAGTCGATGTCTTGCGGCGACCTGTGGCGTAGTATTCGATGCTGGCCAAGATAATTACGCGACCTCGATTCTCTGTGGTTGCTGAGCGGCGTGGGGGTGATCCGCGCCACCGTAGACCTTCAGCTTGCGGTACATCGCATCGCCCATCTTGGTCTTCGGCAGCATGCCGCGGATCGCTTCCTCCACGAGACGAATGGGACGGCGCTTGCGGACGTCGACGGCGCGCTCCTCACGCAGCCCACCTTCGTAACCGCTGTGCCGACGGTAAATCTTGTCGGTTTCCTTGGCGCCGGTCAGCTTGACCGACGCGGCGTTGATCACAATCACGTGATCGCCGGTATCGATGAAGGGCGTATAGACGGCCTTGTGCTTGCCCTGGAGCAGCCGCGCGGCGAGGGTGGCAACCCGACCCAGGACCTGGCCGTTGGCATCGATGACGTGCCACCGGCTGTCCACGCTCTTCGCGCTCGCGACAAACGTACGCATGAAAAGGGATTCCTTCGCTGGCCGGACACTGACCCGGTCTGAGCAGACGAAACCTATAACCGCAAACCCCAATGATACGGACGCTTGCCGGCACTGTCAACCAACCATTCACACAGCGGCGCGCCGTTGCGGAGACCGGTGGGCGGTCATGTCACCTTATGTCGATCCGCGCAGTGCGACGCGTTCAGTAGGTCCCTGACGAATCGCGCTCAGCCACAGCGCGCGGCATCCTCGCCGCCAATCGCTCCGATAACAGTCGTGTAAGTGCGCCCCGATTTCCGTCGCTCAGGGACGTGCGACCGACAGAGTTTGGCACCCGGGAGTGGCAATTTGTGGCGACTCCAGGCCGTTGAGCTTCTGGCACGTCGGTTGCCCCATCAGCTGCGACACGCCGGCTCTGGAACACGAGTCCCGGCATAACACCGCACGAGCGTCACGTTTCGCAATCTTGCCGGGGTCGGCAGGACCCGCGGCGCGCGCATCGGGCGGGTCGCGGCGACCCGGAGATCAAGCAGTGCTCTCGTTCCGCAAATCCAAGTCTGTGGTAGGGCTCGACATCGGGTCGAGCACCGTGAAGGCCGTCGAGCTGAAGCCGAACGGAAAAGGGTTCCGTGTCGCCGCCTTCGGTGTCGAATCGGTCCCGCAGGATGCCATCGTCGACGGCGCGATCATCGACGGCGGCGCCGTGGCCGACGCCATCCGGCGCCTCTTCGACAGCAACAAGGCGTTCAAGAGCAAGGAAGTGTGCGCGTCGCTCTCGGGCAACGCCGTGATCGTCAAGAAGATCACGCTGCCCGTGATGACGCAGGCCGAGCTCGACCAGTCGATCTACTGGGAGGCGGAGCAGTACATCCCGTTCGACATCCAGGACGTCAATCTCGATTATCAGATTCTCGATCCCGGCACCGGACCCGAGTCGCGCGGCAGCATGGACGTGCTGCTGGTGGCGGCCAAGAAGGAAAAGATCGGCGACTACACCAGCGTCATCTCGCAGGCGGGACGCACGCCGGTGATCGTGGACGTCGACGCCTTCGCGCTGCAGAACGCCTACGAGATCAATTACGGCCTCACGGCCGGCCAGGTCGTCGTCCTGCTCAACGCCGGCGCCAGCGCGATCAACATCAACATCATCGAAGGCGACCAGTCGGTCTTCACCCGCGACATCTCGATGGGCGGCAACGCCTACACCGAGGCGGTGCAGAAGGAGCTCGATCTTCCCTTCGACACCGCCGAGCAGTTGAAGAAGGGTGTGCCGGTCGACGGCGCGACGTTCGAAGAGGCGCAGCCGGTGCTGCGCGCGGTGACGGAGAACGTGCTGCTCGAAATTCAGAAGACCTTCGACTTCTTCAAGGCCACCGCGTCCTCCGACCAGATCGATCGAATCATGCTGAGCGGCGGCGCGTCGCGGGTCGATGGCTTCCGCGAGATGGTGCAGGAGCGCTTCAACGCGCCGGTGGAGGATTTCGATCCCTTCCGCGCGGTCACGTGGGAAGACAACAAGCTGGGCGCCGACGGTGCCGCGCTCGCCGCCACGGCGGCCGTGGCCGTGGGTCTCGCGGTCCGGCGGGTGGGTGACCGATGATTCGCATCAACCTTCTCGGCGTCGAGCGGCAGAAGGCGCGCAAGGCCGTCGCGGCGTTCGATTCGACGCGCCACACGTCGTTTGCCTGCGCCGCCGTCGTGTTGATTTCGGCGCTTGGCATCGGCTGGTGGTACTGGGCGCTCACGCAGGAGTCGGCGCGAGTGGATGCCGAGATCGTGGCCGCACAGGACGAAGCGTCGCGACTGCGCTCGCTGCTCGTCGAGGTGCAGCAGTTCGAAGCGCGACGCGCGCAGCTCCAGCAGCGCGTGGCCCTGATCCAGCAGCTTCGAGGCGGTCAGTCGCTGCCCGTGCAGCTGCTCGACATCCTGAGCAAGAGCGTTCCCGACATGCTCTGGCTCACCGACGTCGAGGAGAAGGACGCGAGCGTCACGATTACGGGCCTCAGCACCACGCTCATCGCCGTCTCCGACCTGGTGGGCAATCTCGGAACGACGCCGCTGCTGAAGAAGCCGATCGACATCGTCAACACGGAAGTGCAGACGCAAGTCCAGCAGGGACCGAGCAACGGTCAGCCCAGTGCCGATCTGATCAAGTTCACGGTGAAAGCGCAGATCGCAGGCGCGGAGCCGTCGGGTACCAAGAAATGACGCTCAGTCTCAACAAGCTGCCTTGGTACGGACAGATCGGCGCCTTCGTGGCGTTGGGCATGGCCGGCGCTGCCGTCTTCTGGAACTTCTACGCGCAGCCAGCGCAGGCGAACCTCGAGATCCGGCGCGGAGAGCTGGCGGGCATTCAGGCCGAAATCGAACGCGGTCGCGCGACGGCCCGTCGTCTGCCGCAGTTCCGCCAGGAAATCGCGACGCTCGAAGCGCAGCTCGAACAGCTGCGCGCCGTGCTGCCGGAGGAGCAGGACGTCGCCGATCTGCTGCGCCGTGTGCAGGGCATGGCGACGCAATCGAATCTGACGATTCGCGGATTCACGCCGCAAGCGGTGGCGAAGAAGCAGATCCACATGGAGTGGCCGATCGGGCTGAAGCTCGAAGGGCGCTACCACGATCTCGGTGCGTTCCTCGAGCGCGTGAGCAAGTTCCCGCGAATCATCCACGTCAACAACATCAAGATCAAAGGCCTTCCACCGGCATCCGGCGCGGCGACGATCGCGGCCGAGTGCGTCGCCACGACGTTCGTGTTGACCGAAACGCCGGGCCGTCCGGCGACGCCTGGGACGCCCACGTCGGCGCCGCCGGCACCGGCGACACCAGAAGCGGCGCCACCGGCGGCTGCGCCGGTCAAGACGTCGGCCACGGAGTAGCGACCATGCGCAGTGTTACAGCCGTCACCGTCCTGTGCATGACGCTCCTCGGGAGCGCGCACGCCAACGCGCAACAGCCGACGCCGGCACCGGTGCCGACGGCGCCTGCGCCCTCGACGACACCGAACCCGCCGAGCTCGGCACCTGCGCCCGGCGCAACGGTCGCCGCCGTCGAGCCACAGGGATACACCTACGACGCCGGCAACCGGCGCGATCCATTCGTCAGCCTGATGCGCCGCGGCGTCGATACCCAGAGCAGGGCCGTCGGCGTTCGGCCACCGGGCCTTGGCGGGTTGACGGCGGGCGAGATCACGTTGAAGGGCATTCTCGCGAGCCGCGGTGGCTACGTCGGGATTGTGCTCGGCGCCGACAACAAGACCTACATCATCCATCCGGGTGAGGCGCTCTTGGACGGAACGATTCGGACGATTACATCGGACGCGATGGTGATTCTGCAGCAGGTCAACGAGCCGCTGTCGCTGCAGAAGCAGCGCGAACTGAAGAAGGTCCTGCGGCAGACGGAAGAGGGCAGGTAACGATGCACCGACATTCACTGCGCCTGTGGGCCTGTGCGGCGCTGGCGCTCTGCGTCATCGCCCCGCTTGCCGCCAACGGCGCCCGCACCGACCTCGCGGTTCTCAAACGGATCGCCTCCCGTGTCGACGATCGCGTGGGCACCGTGTCCATCGAAGCGTCGGATCCCGTGCCCTACGTCGCGTCGCAACCCGACGCGAGGACCTTCGTCGTCGAGTTGCGCGAGGTGTCGGCGTCGGGTGTCGCGGATCGCTTCGTTCCCGACCCGCGAAACCCGATTTCCGCGGTGCAGGTCGAGAGCGGCCGCGCCGCCGATGGCGCCGACGTGGCGCGCGTGCGACTGACCCTCAATCAGCCGATTCGCCCGCGCGTTCGCAGCACGCGCAATGTGATTGTGGTCGAAGCCGATCGCCCGGAGCTCGGCGCATCCAATACCGTGTCGATGGCCGGGCCGTCCTCGGCCATCCGGGACCTGCGTGTCACCCGGCGCGGCGACGCCACCGCGGTCACGCTGCTCGGAACGGGACGTCTGGTCACGTCGAGCGTGGAGATGTCGAAAACGGGGCCGCGCCGACTGCAGCTCGATCTGCCGAACGTCACCTCGGCCCTCCCGTCGATCACGCCGATCAAGCAGGGTCCCGTCGAGCGCGTGCACATCGGCATGAGCCCGATCTCGCCGCTGGTCACGCGCGTGACGATTGAGCTGACGCGGGCGGCGACCTATCGACTCGACCCGTCGCCTGACGGACAGGACCTGACGGTCGTCTTCGAGCAAGCGGCATCCGCCCTCGCTGCGAACATGGCGGCCGACACCAAGAGTCCACCCGTCGCCGGCGTGACGCCGTCAGCCGAGATGCCGGCTCAAGGCGCAGCGGCTCCGGCACCTGCCGCGCAAGCCCCGGCGCAACCAGCACCGGCCGCCGCACCGCGCCAGTCGCAAAGTCCGGCTGGTGGCGCGCCGACGCGTTTCACTGGTCACCCCGTCAGTCTCGATTTCCAGGGCGCCGACCTGCGTGCCGTGTTGCGAACGTTCGCGGAGATCAGCGGCCTGAACGTCGTGATCGACCCGACGATCCAGGGAACCGTCGACGTCGCGCTGCGCGATGTGCCCTGGGACCAGGCGCTCGACATCATCCTCCGAGCCAACAAGCTCGGGTATGCCGTCGACGGGACGATTGTGCGCGTGGCGCCTCTCGCCGTCCTCGCCGACGAAGAAGGGCAGCGTCGCAAGCTCGCAGAAGAGCAGGCGCTCTCGGGCGAGCTGCGCGTGCTCACGCGATCGCTGAGCTATGCGAAGGCGGAGGACCTCAAGGCGTTGCTGACGGCCACGGCGCTGTCGCAGCGCGGCACGATCCAGACCGACGCCCGCACGAACACGATCATCATCAACGACCTGGCCGATCGCCTCGATCGCGCCGGCCAGCTGTTGACGACGCTGGACGTACCGCAGCCGCAGGTCGAGATCGAGGCACGGATCGTTCAAACCACGCGCGAGTTCGCCCGCAGCCTCGGCGTGCAGTGGGGAATCGGCGCGCGCGCGAGCACGGCGCTCGGCAACACGCTGCCGCTGGCATTTCCCAACCAGGGGAGCATCACCGGCAGGACTGGTACCGCGCAAGGCGCCGATGCCGGGGACGCGGCCAACACGGCCGTCAATCTGGGCGTGACGGGCGCGAGCTCGGCGCTCGGCCTGGCGCTCGGATCGATCAACGGTGCCGTGAATCTCGACGTCGCGCTGTCGGCGCTCGAGCGTCAGGGCCAAGGCCGTCTGCTCTCCACGCCGCGCGTGTCGACGCAGAACAACATCGAAGCCGAGATCACGCAGGGCATTCAGATTCCGATTCAGACCGTCGCCAACAACACGGTGACGGTGTCGTTCAAGGATGCGGCGCTGACCTTGAAGGTCACACCGCAGATCACGGCGGCCAATACCGTGATCATGAACATCAGCGTCGAGAACGCCTCGCCCGACTTCAGCCGATCGGTCAACAACATTCCGCCGATCGACACGCAGCGCGCGATCACGCGTGTGCTCGTGAGCGACGGCGATACGACGGTCATCGGCGGCATCTACGTCAGCCGCGAACAGAGTGCGCAGGACCGCACGCCCGGGTTGCATCAGATCCCGCTGCTCGGGTGGTTGTTCAAGCGCGACACCCTGGCCGACGAGAGCCGGGAGCTGCTGATCTTCATCACGCCACGAATCCAGCGTCTCTAGGAGCAGTTGTGAGAGCGAACGCCTTCAAGACAGTTGCCCGCGGAGGAATCCTGCTGCTGGCCATCGCGGCCACCGGCTGCGGCGAGTACGTGCGCGATTCGGGGCGGGCCCCCGCGCAGCCGATCATCCTGGCGCTGCAGGGCGCTTCGGGTGCACAGCCCGACAAGTTCAGCGGCACGGTGGCTTCCGACGTCCTCACGTATGTGAACAAGACGATCGGGACGGAGCAGGTGCGGGTGCCGACCGTGTTCAACGATTTCGGCGCCGTGACGATGCGGCTGATTCTGAAGGACCCGGGTGCGGCCGGCTCCGTCGCGTTGCCGACGCCCCTCAATCAGGTGACCTTCACCCGCTACACGGTGATATATCGCCGTTCCGACGGCCGCAACACCCCTGGGGTCGACGTGCCCTATCCGCTCGATGGTGGACTCACGTTCACGGCGCAGGCGGACAAGGACGTCACTGCGACCTTCGAGCTGGTGCGTCACACGGCGAAGGAGGACGCACCGCTGCGCGCGCTCCTCACGAACCCGGTGATCATCTCGACTGTCGCGGAAGTCACTTTTTATGGACGCGATCAGGCGGGCAACGACGTCAGCGTGTCCGGTCGCATCTCCATCGACTTCGGCGACTTCGGAGACCCCACGTAGGAACCGCCATGACTCGATTGAACATCACACATCTCTGTCGTGCGGTTGCCGCGCTGCTGGCAGCGGCCGTCGTCTCGGCCTGCGGCATCGACAAGCAGACGGCGCCGTCGCCGATTGGTCCCGCTGAATACGGCCTGTCGGTCACGCTGACCGCATCTCCCGACCAGCTGCCACGCGATGGCAGCGCCATATCAGTGGTCACGGTCTCCGTTCGCGATGCGTCGGGAAACCCGGTGGCGGGACAGCGCGTCAATCTCTCGCTGCCGACCAGCGCGCCGGCGGGGGCGACTCTCTCCCAGAGCGAAGTCGTCACCGGCTCGAACGGCGCTGCGTCGATCGCCGTGACGGCACCGGAGAGCGGGTCAATAGGGAACATCGTCATCCGTGCGACGCCCGTCGGGACGAACTTCAGCAACGACGTCGCGCGCACGCTGTCGATTGGCGTCGTTCCGGAGAATTCAGGCGCGCCGATTGTCGGACCGTTCACGGTGAATCCGTCGACGCCCGAAATGGGCACCACGGTCACGCTGACGGCCGGCACGGTGACCGATGAAGGCGCCATCTGCACGAGCCAATGCACCTACACGTGGGACTTTGGCGACGGCTCGACCGCGACGGGAACGGTCGTCACACATGTCTTCACGCAGGTTGGCGACTACTCGGTGGCGCTCACCGTCACCGATCGTGGTGGTGCAGCGACCGTGAAGCGGCAGACGGTCACGGTTGTCGGCGTGCTGCCTCCGACCGTCTCGTTCACCGTGTCGCCCGCGAGTCCGCTCACCGCTCAGGAGCTGACGTTCACGGCGACCGCCACTCCGGCGTCGGGTCATCGGATCGCGACGTTCAACTGGAGCTGGGGTGACGGAACGGACAACCAGACGGGCAGTCCGGTGATCCATCACACGTATTCGACCGCAGGTACGTATCTGGTGGTGCTGACGGTGACCGACGATCGTGGCATGAGCTCGCGGACGCAGTCGACGGTGGTCGTGACAACTGGAGTCACGGCGGCCTTCAGCGTGAATCCGACGTCGCCGAAGGTCAGCGTCTCGGCCGCGTTCGACGGCTCGGGCTCGAGCAGCATCAGCGGCTCCGCGATTGCGACCTACTCGTGGGACTTTGGCGACGGCAGTACGTCGAGCTCGTCCTCGGCGCTCACGACGCACACCTATTCGGCACAGGGCGTGGTGGTCGTCGTGCTGACGGTCACCGATGGGCAGGGTCGAACGGGTACGAAGTCCGTGTCGGTAACCGTCGCGCCGTAGGATCTCCGCCATCCGGCAGGCCGGACCTTGCAGGTCCGGCGGCCCAAGGCGGATCAGCACATAATCGGCCTGTGGCCGATCGCGTCCGCTCTCTTCCGATCGGGCAGTCCCTCTAATGGGGCTGCCCGTCACTTCCACTCTCGCTCGTCGGCACGCACGCATCAGGCAGTCGCTCGACGCGCTCAGCCTTGACGCGCTCGTCGTCATCGCGTTCCCGAACATCAGGTATCTGACCAACCACGTCGGCAGCGCGGGCATCGTTGTCTTGTCGCGCGATGCGGTGCATCTGCTGATCGACTTCCGGTACGAGGAAGCCGTGCGGACGCTGCAGACATCGGCGGCGGCGTGTCCAGGTCTGCGCACGTGGCCGGTTCCAGCCAGCTACGACGAAGCGCTGCTGACGTGTCTTCAGGAAATTGGCGTCGCGACCGTCGGCTTCGAAGCCGCGCACCTGACGGTATCGCGCCACGACTGGTTCCTGAGAACGATTGCGGCCCGTCAGGCCATGATCACGCTGCGCGCCACGGAGCGCGTGGTCGAGCAGGTGCGAATGGTCAAGGATCCCGACGAGATCGGCACACTCAGCGATGCGGCCTCGCGAATGACTGCTGTCGCCGACGCGACCTTTCGCACGATTCGTCCGGGAGTCAGCGAACGCGCGATCGCGTCCGGTCTCGAAGCCGCCATGCGTGACGCCGGGTACGAGCGGCTGGCCTTCGATACGATCGTCGCATCGGGGCCGCACGCGGCGCTGCCGCACTATCGCGCCGGCGATCGCCTGCTTGCCGCGGGCGACCTGGTGGTGCTGGACTTCGGCGGCGTGTTGGACGGATACTGCTGCGATTTGACCCGGACAATCAGCGTGGGGCCGGCGTCTGCCGAGGCGCGACGTGTGTATGAGGCCGTGCTCGACGCTCAGCAGGCGGCCATCGCGGCGGTGAGGCCAGGAGTCGAGACGCACGAGGTCGATGCCGCGGCGCGTAGGCTCCTCGAGGATCGCGGCCTCGGTGCCGCGTTCGGTCACGGTACGGGTCACGGCCTCGGACTCGACGTTCACGAAGAGCCGCGTATTGGTCGCGCGCGCGCCGACTCGCCATCCGTTTCCCTGCAACCAGGCATGGTGTTCACGATCGAACCGGGCGCGTATCTTCCCGGCTGGGGCGGCGTGCGGATCGAAGACGATGTGCTCGTGACCGGGGACGGCTGTCAGCTGCTGACGTCGGTCACGCGCGAGCTGCTCGAATTATGAGGAATTGCTTTCTGATTCCTGCCGAGTGATGGATCTCGACGAGATCAGACAAATACTGGAGTTGATGCGCGAGCACGAGCTCACCGAATTCGAGCTCGAACGCGAGAACACCAAGCTTCGGCTGCGGAAGGCGACGGCTGGTCAGTGGACCGCGACCATGCCCGCCATGCCGCAGATGACCTTCGCACCGGCCGCCACAGCACCTCACATGCCCATGACCGCGCCGGTAACCGAGCCTTCGACCGCCGGGTCGGTTCTTACAGCGGCCAATGAAGACGTCGACCTCGCCGTCATCAAGTCGCCCATCGTCGGCACCTTCTATCGCGCGCCGGAATCGGATTCCAAGCCCTTTGTAGAAGTTGGCGAAGAGGTCAGGAAGGGGCAGGTGCTGTGCATCATCGAGGCGATGAAGCTGATGAACGAGATCAACGCCGAGTGCGATGGTGAGGTCGTCAGGATTTATGTGGAGAACGGTCAGGCGGTCCAGTATGGCGAGAGGCTGTTCGCGATAAAACCGTCCTGATTTCGATGCGTTATCCATCCCTACAAACCACGGAGGCACGGAGGTACGGAGAAATTCAAATCAAGAAAAACCTCCGTGTTTTCGTGTCTCCGTGGTTCGTATGGGTGAACGGCGCAGGGATCGCATGTTCAAAAAAATACTGATTGCCAATCGCGGCGAGATCGCGCTTCGGATCATCCACGCCTGCCGGGAGCTCGGCATCAAGACCGTCGCCGTGTACTCCGAAGCCGACGAGAACTCGCTGCACGTCCGTTTCGCGGACGAGGATGTGTGCGTCGGGCCGCCGCGCAGTGCCGACAGTTACCTCAACGTCCCCTCGATTATCAGCGCTGCCGAGATCACCGGGGCCGATGCGATTCATCCCGGCTATGGCTTCCTGTCCGAGAGCGCGTACCTCGCCGAGGTCTGCGAGGCGTGTCACATCCGTTTCATCGGACCGGATCCGAACGTCATCAAGCTGCTGGGAGACAAGGCGCGCGCGCGCAAGGCCATGAAGAAGGCGGGCTTGCCGATGCTGCCTGGCAGCGACGGTCCGGTGGAGGACGAGGACAAGGCGACCAAGGTCGCAAAGGAAATCGGTTATCCGGTGATCATCAAGGCGGTCGCCGGCGGCGGCGGACGCGGCATGCGCATCGTGCGCAACGCCGCCGACCTGCCGAATCTGCTGCGGACCGCGCAACGCGAAGCGGAGGCGGCGTTCGGCAACGGCGACGTCTACATCGAGAAGTATCTGGAGAACCCGCGGCACATCGAGTTCCAGATCATCGGCGACCATCACGGCAACGTCGTGCACCTTGGGGAGCGTGAGTGCTCGATTCAGCGCCGTCACCAGAAGCTGATCGAGGAATCGCCGTCACCGGCGCTGACCGATCGCGCACGGCGCCGGATGGGAAGCCTGGTCGTCGACGCGGCAAAGGCGGTGCAGTACACCAACGCCGGCACGTTCGAGTTCCTCATGGATGGCGACGGCAAGTTCTATTACATGGAGACCAACACACGTCTCCAGGTGGAGCATCCGGTCACCGAAATGGTCACCGGCATCGACATCGTGAAGGAGCAGATCCGGATCGCGGCGGGTGAGCGACTGTCGTTCAAGCAGAGCGAGGTGACGTTCACCGGCCACTCTCTCGAGTGCCGCGTCAACGCGGAAGATCCGGAGACCTTCGCGCCCTCACCCGGTCTCATCCACGCGTGGAGCGTGCCGGGCGGTCCCGGCGTCCGCATCGACACGTTCGCGCACGCCGAGTGCACGGTGTCGCCGTACTACGATTCGATGATCGCCAAGATCATCGTGCACGGCCGCGATCGGCAGGAAGCGATCGCGCGCATGCGGCGGACGCTCGAGATGACGGTGATCGAGGGCATCAAGACGTCGGTGCCGCTGCATCTGAAGATCATGAACGACGCGGACTTCCAGGCGGGTCGCATGAGCACGGCGTTCATGGAGCGGTTCATGCCGAAGCCGAAGGGCGAGCCTCTGGCCGCAACTGGGTAGCTGGGTTGCTGGGTGGTTGAGCAGTTGGGTCGGAACAGAGCTGGTTCGACGCCGTCCTGCGGTCCAGCGCGTTGACCCATCCGCCCATCCACCCAACGACCCAGCTACCCAAGCTGACCGCGATCGTCGACGTAGACGTGGCACAGCGCGCGGGCTGGACTCCGCGCGATCTGGCGCAGGCATTTCTCGACGGCGGCGCGCGACTTCTTCAACTGCGCGCCAAGCAGCTCTCATCTGCCGTGTTCCTTCCGCTTGCCGACGAGATCGTCCAGCTCGGTCGGGCGTTCGATGCGGACGTCATCGTCAACGATCGCGTCGACATCGCGCGGCTGTCGGCTGCCGCCGGTGTTCATGTCGGTCAGGACGATCTGCCGCCAGCCGCTGCACGCATGTTGTTGGGTGACGAGGCGATCGTCGGCTTCTCGACGCACTCGCCCGAGCAGATCGCTGCCGCGGTTCGCGAGTCGGTGACCTACGTAGCTGTTGGCCCTATCTTCGGCACGCGGACGAAAGACACGGGCTACGGTCCTGTCGGTCTCGAGCTCGTCCGCCACGCGGCGCAGCAGTCCGGCGCGCTACCCATCGTGGCGATTGGCGGGATCACGCTGGAGACTGCCGCGTCTGTGCTGCGCGCGGGTGCCGCAGGCGTCGCGGTCATCAGCGACCTGCTCGCCGGCGGTGATCCCACAGCGCGGGTCCGGGACTACCTTCGGGATCTCGCCTGACATCGCGTATAGTCTCGTTACGACGTCTCTCGTCTTTGGTCTTTTGTCTCTGGGTGAGACTCAAAGCCATGAGCTATTTGACGCGAACCAAGTCGATCGATCGCCTCCTCTCCGACGCCCATGCGACCGGCGAGCACACGCTCAGGCGGACGCTCGGTCCCCTGTCGCTGGTGTCGCTCGGCATCGGCGGGATCATCGGCGCCGGCCTCTTCGTCCGGACCGCCGCTGCCATCGCCGATCGGGCGGGTCCATCGGTGACCATCGCGTTCATCGTCGCCGGCATCGGCTGCGCGTTCGCCGGGCTGTGTTACGCGGAGTTCGCGTCGACGATTCCGATCGCCGGCAGCGCCTACACCTACTCCTACGCGACGATGGGGGAGTTCATCGCGTGGATCATCGGCTGGGACCTGGTGCTCGAGTACGCCGTCGGGGCGGCCACCGTCGCGATCGCCTGGAGTGAGTACTTCAACCGAGTGCTCGGCTACTTCGGCATGGACATCCCATGGGTCTGGCGACACTCACCCTTGGAAAGCATGGACGGCGTGCGCGGGATCATGAATATCCCCGCGATCGTCATACTGGCAATCCTGTCGGGCCTGCTCATTCGCGGCACGCGAGAATCGGCCCTGGTGAACAACCTGATCGTGATCACCAAGGTGTCGATCGTGCTCCTGGTCATCGCGCTCGGGGGGGGCTTCATCAATCCGGCCAATCAC
>Ga0081539_10001149_pt1 | contig 47950 bp, 44 predicted proteins | sample TabmetS4T2R2_FD_71023 | JGI IMG/M metagenome (GOLD analysis project Ga0081539, IMG submission 71023) | Tabebuia heterophylla rhizosphere microbial communities from the University of Puerto Rico - S4T2R2 | ecosystem: Host-associated > Plants > Roots > Rhizosphere ... | reverse complement strand
AGCCCGGCTTCGAGCCGTTGGCGCTCCTTTTCCGACAGTTCCCGAACGAAAATTGGAGGCTTCATGGAAGCAACTATAGACCATCACACACAACCCTCTCTGAGGATGCACTAGGCGGGATCTGGGGCTATACGACAGGCTTTGCGGAGCTGGAACGGCCCAGGACTTACGAGGGAAAGATCATGCTGGTGGCGTTCGTCGGGATCCATCTGCCGCTGCTGGTCACGGTCATCTACTCAGCGACAGCAGCCCTGGGCAGAGCGGCGAAGTTGCGCATGGTGTTCACGGCGCTGGCCGCAACCCTCGCGGGAACCGCCGGTACACTCTACGCCTTGCACAAACTGCTGGTACCGATCAAGCGTACCTCACAGAGCCTGCACTACTATCTGGAAGAGAACAAAGTGCCGGATGCGGATTACCTGCCAGAGCACTATCCGGATCAGGCGGGGATACTGATGGCCGACACCCGGTTCGCTATCCAGAAGCTGGAGCGCATAATCCGGAGCCTGGAAGTTCTCTCGACGCACGATTACCTGACCGGCCTCTACAACCGGCGTTCCTCGGAGAAACAGTTGGGAGAAGACATCGCGCGTTCGCAACGCGAGGGGCTGCCGGTCTCCCTCGCCGTGCTGGACATGAACCGCTTCAAGCAGATCAACGACGAACACAGCCATGCCGCGGGCGACGCCGCGCTCAAACACGTCGCCGGGATCATCAGCGGGGGCATCCGGGAGGGGACTGAGCGGCGAGGTGGGGCGGCGACGAGTTTTTGATCAGCTTCCCTTAACACTGGCGAGGCACAGGCGCGCCATGATAGACCATCTGCAGGAGATAGCCGCACAGAGGCCGCTGCAACTGGTCGGCGGAGAGTAGATCACGCTCTCCTTCAACGTGGGCATCTGCCAGCACAATGGCTTGGATCTGGCCGAAGAGTTCTTCAGGAAAGCCGACGCTGCGCTCATCTCGCAACGGACCTCCAATTTGCGGAACGGCGCCCGGATCTCCTGACGATTCGTGCGGAAACGCTTCGGATGCTACCGCTGCGGCGGGTAGCGGACCTCCCTTATCTCCTCCGGCACTTCGGCGGTGGAGTAGTTCGGGACGGCGCGGTGCAGGAAAGCCAACGCCTTGCCAGCCTCCTGGGCGCGGGCGTGGAAGACCATGTCCTCCACCAGCTCAGGGAGGTCGGTGCCGCCTTCCTGGGACAGCACGTTCTCGGAGGTTAGGCGGAAGACCATCGGATGACTGGTTGCCGACTGCTGCTCTCCCTCTTCGAGAAGCTCTTCTTCGAGCTTCTCGCCAGGCCGGAGACCTGTGAACTTGATCTGGACGTTTGGGGCGCCCATGATCTCGATCATCTTCCGCGCCAGGTCGGTTATGGAGACGGGACGGCCCATCTCAAGCACGTAGGTCCCGTATCCCTCTGCCATCGCCCCGGCTTGCAGGATTAGCGAGACCGCTTCCGGGATAGTCATGAAGTATCGGATCATATCTGGATGCGTGACAGTGACTGGCCCGCCGGCTTCTATCTGCTGGCGGAAGGTCGGCACCACGGAACCCCGGCTCCCCAGCACGTTTCCAAACCTGACCGATGCGTAGACCGTCTCCGGGTACTCCCCCGTCAGCCCGCGCACGAGCATCTCCGCGAGGCGCTTGGTCGCGCCCATGACGTTCACGGGGTTTACGGCCTTGTCCGTGGATACGTTGATGAACTTCTCAGCCCCGTACGCCCCTGCGTTGCGCGCCACGTTCAGGGTGCCCAGGACATTGTTAGTTATGCACTCCGTCGCCTGTAGCTCCATCATCGGGACGTGCTTATAGGCGGCGGCGTGGAACACGATGTGCGGATGGAAACTCTCGAAGGCGAAGCTCACCCGCTCCGGCTGCGTAACGTCGCCGACGAAGACCTCCGCGTCGAAGAACTCCTCGCGCCTGAGCTCCTGATTCAGATAGTAGAGTCCGCTCTCGTCACGGTCGAGCAGGACCAGCGTGGCGGGACCGAGGCGTGAGATTTGACGTGAAAGCTCCTTGCCGATGCTCCCGCCCGCGCCGGTGACGAGCACCCGCTTGCCGTTGATGTAGCCGGAGAGCGCGCCGAGGTCTATGTCCACGGGCTCGCGGCCCAGGAGGTCCTCGATCTGGAGTTCCCTCAGTTTGAACGCGCCCTGCTCCAGCACCTCGCCGAGGTCGGGCATGACCTTCACCCCGACCCCGCCGGTCGTGCAGACGCGCCAGATCAAATCCACCTGCTCCCGGTCAACGTCCTGGGAAGCGATGATCACCTGGTCCACCCCGTACCGGGAGATGGCCGGCTCCAGATCCTCGACCACCCCGGCCACGGGAACGCCCTCGATGTGCTTCCCAACGTCCATCTGGGACTCGCTCATAAAGGCCACGACCTGCGTGTTCATCGCCGCCGTCCGCCAGATGTGCCCGGCCAGCGCCACGCCCGGCCTCCGGGTCCCCACTATGATCGTGCGCGTCTGCCGCCCGACCTCCCGCAACGAAAGCTCGTAGAAGACCCTTGGATACAACCGCACCGCAACGAGCTGCACGTAAGCCAGGAGGGACCCGATCAAGGGCACGGACAACGGAAGCGGGTTGAAGTTGAGCAGGCTAAGCCCGTTCGCGCCCACCGCGAAATCCAGGATGAACAACGTCCCCGCGGCGATGGAGGTCGCGCTTGCCACCCGGATACCCTGGTAGATCCCCGTGTACCTGAGGATGCTCTCGTACACCCCGCTCCAGCGTAGAAGTACCACGAAGACCACCGCCGCAAACACCGCCGACGGCCAGAACGCCACGTAGAACGCTGACTGCACGTCCCCGTTGAACCGGAATAGCAACGCCACCGCAAAAGATTCGAGCACGATGGCCGCGTCCACGAGCATGGCCGCCGACCGCCGCAACATGGGCGGCGTATCCCGAAACGCCCGCTGCAACCGTCCCAGCAAACCTGCCACTCTCTCCCTCAAAAGCACCCAAGCATTCTAATTTCGTTTGCCCCGTTTATCCAGTGAACCCCTGCAGAGACGGTGCCCTCCACAACCCGGTTACAAAAACATGTCCAATATTTAGGTTTTTTAACACTTATGAACTACACAAGCTCAGAAGTTGCGTTTATAATAACCGAGTTGCCGTGACCGGGCGAGAGTCGGAAGGTTGCGAAAGAAACCGACCGGGTGGGATGGGTGATGGAGAACAGGCTTACGGAGTTCAGGCGGAGGGGGATACCCGATCAGGAAGAGCTTGCGCGTATTTCGCGCGAGTTGGAAAGCGCTACTGCTGAGGAGATCCTTGACTGGGCCGCGAATACTTACGGGTATGGCCTGACGATGTCGGCATCCTTCGGTGGCGCCGAGGGGATGGTTTTGCTGGACATGCTGTGGCGGCGCGGCAGGTACGCCCGCGTGTTCACCCTCGACACGGGCTTCCTGTTCAGGGAGACCGTCAAGTTCCGCGAAGAGGTGGCAGAGCGCTACGGGATGGACATAGAAGTAGTGCGGCCCAGGCTATCGGTCGCGGATCAGGCGCGGAAGTTCGGGGATGCGCTGTACAACAACAACCCTGATCTCTGCTGCTACATCCGCAAGGTCGAGCCGCAGCGGCGGGCGCTCGTCGGATACGACGCCTGGATCACCGGCATCCGGCGCGGCCAGACCGCGCAGCGGGCGAACACGCCTATCGCCGGGTGGGAGGAAGACTTCGGCGTCGCCAAGATAGCCCCGCTGGCCACGTGGACTTCGGAGCAGGTCCAGGACTACGTCAGGGAACACAACGTTCCCCTCAACCCTCTGCGCGAGCGGGGATACAAGAGCATCGGCTGCGAGCCCTGCACCCGCAAGGTCGCGGAAGGGGAAGACACCAGGGCCGGACGCTGGTCGGGGCAGGAGAAGACCGAGTGCGGCCTGCATTCCCGGAGCACCTGGCTAACCCGCATCCCCGCCGAGAAATCTCATCTCCTCAACCTGGGAGACGAGGAGAAGTAGGGACTATTCCCTAACGCCGCTCTTCTGGCTGAATCCTCGGCAGCAGAGATATAGCCAGGCAGCAGGCCAGGAACACCAGGACGCCGGAGAGCAAGTATCCGCGCGCCAGAAGGGTCGCGCCCGTGCCCGAGATCACGGCGAGGCCGCAGTACAGGATGCTTACCTGCCGGTGGAAGGTGGGCGACGGAGTTATGCGCTGGTAGATGTGCTCCCGGTGGGCGCTGAACACGTTCTTCCCTGCTCGCAGGCGGCACAGAAGCGTGAAAGCCGTGTCGAAGAGGTAGGGCGTGAACAGGACGACGGCTGCCAGCGGGAGGAGGGGCGCGGTTTCGCCTCCGGCATAGAGGGCGGCGCCACCGAGTAGAAACCCGACGAAGTGACTCCCCGAGTCGCCCAGGAAGATCGTGGCCGGAGCCAGGTTCCAGGCCAAAAAGCCAAAGGTGGCCCCCACGAAGATCAGCAGCAGAGCCATTCCGTCCGGGACCAGGGCCCAGAGGAACAGGGCGTTCACCACCGCCGTGCTGCCGGATATCCCGTCTATCCCGTCCATGAAGTTGAAGGCGTTCATCAGGGCGACGAGCCACACCACGGCCACTGCCAGGAGGAGTGGCTCCAGGGGGCCAGCGGCGTCCGCCATCGGGGGCGGCGCTACCAGCATGAGCGCCAGCGCGGCGATTGCCTGGCCTGCTGCCTTTATGCCGAAGTGCAAATTGCCGAAGTCGTCAACGAGGCCGACGATGCCCGCCAGCGTCGCGCAGAACAGGAGCGCCCAGCCATCATCGGGGCGAAGCAGCCCGGCGCCGGCCCATACGCCTGCTATCACGGCGAGGCCGCCGAGGCGGGGCGTGGGGATCTCGTGCGAGCTCCTCGGGTTTGGCACGTCCAGCAGGTTCCGGCCGACCGCGAACCGGACGAGCAGGGGCACTAGCGTTCCCGCAACCAGGAACGCCACACCGCCACAGACCAGAACCCAGCTCACGGACGCACCATCCCGAGCTCCCGCAGCCGCGCCGCCTCCAGGGCAATGCCCTCGTGGAACGGCCGGGGCTCGTAGCCGAGATCCCTGCGGGCCTCGGAGTATGAGTAGGCTTTGTCTTCCCGCAGGCGTAGCACCTGCTCGGACTTGAGGGGGAGCGGAACCTTCGCTCTCTCCGCGAGCGCGATGGCGTGTCGGACGGGCTCCAGCGGCAGGCGGACGATGCGGGGTTTTCGTCCCAGGGACTTGGCCGCTGTAAGGACGAGATCCCGGTACGTCAAAGGCGCTGCGCCGGGGAGATCGTAGCTCCGGCCGACTGTGTTCGAGCTTTCCAGGGCGGCGAGCATACCTCCGGCCAGGTCCTCAAAGTAGACCGGCTGCCAGAGGTTCGTGCCGGTTCCGAAGAGGGGGAAGACTGGCGAGCGGTCCAGGAAGCGCAGCAGGTGGCGCATGTTCCGGTCCAGCTCGGAACCGTAGATCATGGCCGGACGCACGATGGTCCACGCGAGCTCGCTCTCCCGCACAAGTTCCTCCATCTCCTTCCTGTGCCCGGAGCGATGCTCGAACGCGGAATGAACGCTCGTGCTGCCAACTGCCAGCAGCCGCTCCACCCCGGCCCGATGCATCGCGGCCACGATCTGCGGCGCGAAAGCCAGTCCCGCCACGTGCGCCACGGCATCCATCCCCGCGAGTGAACTAACGAGGTCTTCTTCGTTGGCAGCGTCTCCGTGGTGGATCTCCGTCTGTTTACCATCAAGACGGTAGAGGTTGGGGCTGCCGTGCCGCGCCAGGCACCTGACCTCGTGACCTTTCTCCAAGAGGTGTTCGAGCAGAGCGAGGCCAGGGAGGCTGGTGGCGCCGGTGAGAAGGATTTTCACGGGTTGTTGTTCCGACAGCGTGTCTGCATCTTGGTGCCTATCCGTGTGGGCTGACCGTTATCCGCGATACCCACTCGGTGTTTTCTGTGTACCACTCGACGGTCTCGCGGATGCCTTCCTCGAAGCTGTGTTCGGTGCGCCATCCCAATTCTTTTTGCAGGCGCGTGGAGTCGGTGGCGTAGCGGCGGTCATGGCCGGGGCGGTCGGCGACGAAGGAGATCAGGTCTCGCGGTTTACCCAGAGCGTCTAGGATGAGACGTGTGATCTCCAAGTTGGTGCGCTCGTTGTCCCCGCCGACGTTGTAGAGCCTTCCCGGCTCTCCCCCGTCCAGCGCCAGGGCTACGGCGCGGCAGTGGTCCTCGACGTGCAGCCAGTCGCGGACGTTCATCCCGTCGCCGTAGAGCGGGACGGGACGGTCGAGCAGGGCGTGCCGGACGATGAAGAACGGTATGAGCTTCTCCGGGTACTGGTACGGCCCGTAGTTGTTGGAGCATCGGGTGACTACGGTGGGCGTGCCGAACGTCTCGTGATAGGCCCGGCACAGGAGGTCCGCCGATGCCTTGGACGCCGCGTACGGTGAGTTAGGAAGCAGTGGGCTCTCCTCGGTGAACGCCGGGTCTTCCGGTCCCAGGGAACCGTAGACCTCGTCGGTCGAGACCTGCACGAAGCGTTCGACGCCGTGACGCCGGGCCGCCTCCAGAAGGTTCTGGGTTCCCGTCACGTTGGTCTCGACGAAGACCCTGGGGCCGGCGATGCTGCGGTCCACGTGGGTCTCTGCGGCGAAGTTGACTACGGCGTCGAAGCCGCCACCCTCTGAGAAGTGCGCCTCGACCAGCATGCTGTCCTGTATTGCGCCTTTTACGAATCGGTAGTTGTCCGCGTCCGCGAAGTCCGCCGTGTTCTCGAGCCGGCCAGCGTAGGTGAGGGCATCGAGGTTCACCCACTCGGTGCCGGTGCGTTCCGGTACCATCAGGCGCAGGAAGTTGCACCCGATGAACCCGCATCCGCCGGTAACGAGCACGCGTCTCAAGGCGCCCCCATTCCAGAGGCGGATGGCGCTTCACCGTGAAACTCTCTGGGGTGCGGAGAAGGATGAATCATCGGGATCGCAGGTTACTACCGGCGGTTCGGGCGGTCAACATCGGCATCGCCCGGCAGCATGTGCTGGATCTCCGGGATAGGCCAGCCGCCGGAAAGAGGCCCTGCTACTTGCGCTTCTTACGTTCCTGTACTACGCTTCCCGAGTTTGCTCCGCATGGAAACGTTGCTACAGGAGGTCACTAACTATGAAGGTACTGGTGTTGGGCGGGGACGGCTTCTGCGGCTGGCCCACATCGCTGCACCTCTCGGCGCAGGGGTACGAGGTGGCCATCGCCGACAACCTCTCCCGGCGCAAGATAGACGTGGAGCTGGAGTGCGAGTCGCTCACCCCGATCCGGCCCATGGGCGAGCGCCTGGGCGTGTGGGAGGAGCTGACAGGCAACAGGATAGACTTTCACAACATCAACGTCGCCGAGAACTACCGCCAGCTTCTGGACCTGCTCCTCGACTGGCAGCCTGACGCGGTCATCCACTTCGCCGAGCAGCGGGCCGCGCCGTACTCGATGAAGTCCAGCTACCATAAGCGCTACACCGTGGACAACAACCTCAGCGCGACCAACAACCTGCTGGCGGCTATCACCGAGAGCGGGCTCGACACCCACGTGGTGCATCTGGGGACGATGGGCGTCTACGGTTACGGCACGGCCGGGATGCAGATCCCCGAGGGATATCTGACGGTCAAGGTCGAGACCGAAGAGGGCGAGCTTATAGAGCAGGAGATCCTCTACCCGCCGAACCCCGGCAGTATCTACCACATGACCAAGACCCAGGATCAACTCCTGTTCGCTTTCTACAACAAGAACGACGGGACGCGCGTCACGGACCTGCACCAGGGCATCGTTTGGGGAACCCAGACTGAAGAGACCAAGATGGACGAGCGCCTCATAAACCGCTTCGACTACGATGGCGACTACGGCACCGTACTCAACCGCTTCCTGATGCAGGCCGCCGTTGGCTACCCGCTCACCGTCCACGGCACGGGCGGCCAGACCCGCGCCTTCATCCACATCCAGGACACCGTGCGCTGCATACAGCTCGCCCTGGAGAACCCGCCCGAGAAGGGCGAGCGCGTCAACGTCTTCAACCAGATGACCGAAACCCACAGGGTACGCGACCTGGCCAAGCTGGTCGCCGAGCGCACTGGCGCGGAGATAGATTACGTTCAGAACCCACGCGCCGAGGCGGCCGAGAACGAGCTGTTCGTCCGCAACGACCGCTTCCTCGACCTCGGCCTGCAGCCGACGACCCTGAGCGAAGGTCTGCTGGAGGAGGTCACCGAGATAGCCAGCAGATACGCCTACCGCTGCGACACCTCGAAGATTCCCGCAACCTCGCTGTGGAGACCGCAGGAGAACGTCGTGCCCCAGCAGGAGAGCCGGCGCTAAGCACGCTCTCGGAGAGATCCACCAGGGCGTAACGAAGTCCATTCCGGTGGGCGGGCCGAATGAACCCGCCCACCTTTTCTAGAGCGTCTAGCATAGCAGTTGACCCGCTCACCCCTTGGTCAGCGTCGCGGAGCAATCCGGGAACGTAAGTCGTGCGGTATGACGACATCGAGCCCGAGATATGCCGAAGGGTCAATATCACTGCACACCGCTATATGCTGGAACATGGCGAACCGTACTCTCCAGCAATACATTTCCAGTCATCGAATGGCTTTTTGTGGGGTGTGCTACGGCACGTTCATCCCAATGATGGCAGGTGCGAAAAACAGCCCGGCACGATTCTTCCGTGATGGACTTCGTGCTGGCTACGTCTCCCCGACAAGCAGGTCAGCCACTTGCGGGGCGCTTTGCTCGACGCGGCGGATGGCGCTCTTGCCTTCTTCATCTTCTTCCAGCATCCAGACCTCGTCCACCAGGGCGGACTCCTGCACCTCGGCGACGTGGGAGATGATGAAGATCTGGCCGAACGACCGCTTGAGGCGCTCCAGCGCCAGCAGCACATTGTTGCGCCGCCCCGCGTCCAGGCTGCCGAAGACCTCGTCGAGAACCAGGAAGCCGAGCGTACCGCCGCCGCTGGAAGCGATGATCTTGGACAGCGCAACCCGCGCCGAGAGGCTCGCCACGTCGGCCTCGCCGCCCGAGAAGCGGTCTATGACGTACGAGTCCTCGAACCTGTCGAGCAGCCTGACGCCGTAGTTGTCGTCGAACTCCATCCGCTCGTAGCGTCCATCCGTGAGGTCGCGCACCATCGCGGACGCTTCGGCCTCCAGCATGGGCCGCGCCCTCGCGGTCAGGTTCCTGAAGAACGCGGTGAAGAGGCCATCCATCTCGTCCATCCTGGCCGCCTCCGAGGCCCGCTGGTTGGCGAGCTTCCGGTCCGACTCTAGCCGTGCAAGCTCCGTGTTCGTGCGTTCCACGCGGTGTTCGGCCTTCTGCCACTCGCCACCGAGATGCTCGCGCGCGTCCCGCAGCTTCGCCACCCGCTCCTCGATGACGGCGAACTTCTCTGCGGCGGCCTCGTATGCTTCCTCGTCGAAGCCCAGCTCATCGAGCTTCTCCCTGGCGGCCCTCTCGTCCGCGGCGGCCTCCCGCCCGGCACGACGCGCCTCCTCCCGAGATTTCTCTATCTCGGGACGGGATTCGAGGCGGCTCTCCAGCTCCTCGAATCTTCCCTGCGCGCGATCCAACCTCGCCTTCTCCCGCTTTTTCTCCTCATGGACATCGCCGTCGTAAGAAACGTCTGCGAGGTCTTCTAACTCTTCGACCAGCTCCGAGGCACGCTTTGCCCTGTCCGCGTGCTCGCGGGCGAGGCTGACGATACCGGGACGGGCGTCCCTGAAGGTCCGCAGCCGCTCGCACCGGGCGCGGGTGTTCTCCAGATCCTCCTCCGTCGGAACGGCGGAGCCTTCCAGGCTGGCCGCCAGTTCACCGTGCCGATTTCTTGCCTTCTCCAGGGCTTCGAACTGCGTGGCGGTACGGTCACCGGCCCGCACCACCGCTTCGCGGGCCTCGCGCCAGCGTCCGATCTTCGCGGTTACCCTCTTCAGTTGCTCCTCGATGGCGTTGGCGGAATTGAGCAGCTTCTCGGCCTCTTCGTTCTCGCGGGAGGCGACGCGCCGGAGGGACGCGGCCTGGCGGCGCAGGGTGTCGGAGATCTCCACCTGCTCTCCGCCCTCGAAGCCCCTGTGGCACGTTGGACAGTGATCCTCTTCCCCGCTATCTATAGCCTCGCGCGCTTTGTCTACGTTCTTCGCCTCGCGCTCACTCTGGTTGGCCCGACCGCGGTGGCTGGCTGCCAACTCGCGCAGCTTCTCTTCCTCCGCGCGCAGGCTCTGTTCCCGTTTTTCGAGGTCCTCGCCGCCGGAGATGTCCTCCAGTTCTTCCTTGAGTTGCTGCTCCTCTGCAACTGCAGCCTCGTGCTGTTTCGCAGCCTCGTTCACCTCTTCGTCGAATTGTCTGAGTTCTTCGTGGCGGGAGGAGATCTCGCGCTGTATTTCGTATTCCGCCTCGGCATTTGCCAGTTCTCCCGATGCCTTGTGCAAAACCTCGCCGGCTTCGGAGAGAAGATCCGGGCCGTCCAGTTCAAAGAGCGTGGACCACCCGGGAACAGGCTCCTCGGATTCTTCGTCATCCAGTTCTTCGAGTGTGTCCCACACCTCGGATTCGATGTTCGCGACGCGCTTCTGGGCCTGGAAGAGTTCGCGCCGGTTCTGCTCCCTGCGCTCCGAGCGGCGGCGGTCTTCCTCCAGCCGCTCCAGCTCCCGTTCGAGATCCGGGATGCGTTCGAGATCCGGTTTCAGACGGGCCAGCTCTTCCTCGGCCCGCGCCAGCTCTTCGAGGTCTTTCTCGGCCTCCTCTGCCCTGTCCCCGGAACGCCGACACTCCGCCTCGGCGCGCTGCAACTCGCCGGTGAGCCGGTTATGCTCGCGGTACGCGGCGTCGAGCTTCTCGCGGACATTGCGAGCTTCGGTACGATCTTCTTCGGCCTCCTCGTACTCCGAGGAGACCTTCTCTAGTTCCTCCTCCAATCGCTTGAGTTCGGCCTGCGATTCTTCGAGGGTAGTGCTTAGCTCATCCAGGTTCGCTTCGTCGAGGCGGCGTTCGATCACCCGCGCCTCGGACCTGAATTCGTTCCGGTCTTCGCGCAACAACTTCTGGGCCGCCTCCACACCGCTGATACCTAGCATCCGGCTCACGCGCCGCACCCGGCTGATCCCGTCGTCGTGGGCGAAGAAGCGTAGCTCCTTCTGCTTGGCATAGAACGTCGCCTCGAAAGCCGTGCGGTCCATCCCGAGCAGGCTACCCTCGACCCAGTTCGTCACGTCGGTGGCCCCGGTGACGACCGTCCTGCCCTCGGGGTCGCGCACTTCGGCGGTCGTGGCGTTGCTCTTGAGTTGCCGGCGGACGGTATACGGGCCGTTGTTCGTCGTGAGCGTCACCTCCACGATAGTAGGCTCTTTCGTGGAGCCGCCGGACCAGGGGATCATCTCCTTCGTGAACCTGGGGTCGCGGGTGGAGCCGAAGAAAGACCACAGGATCGTCTCGAAGAGCGTGCTCTTCCCGGTCCCGTTCGCCCCGACCACCCCAACGGCGCCCTCCGGCGGGAACAGCTCGATCGGCTCCCGAAGCTGCTTGTAGTTCTCGATGTACAGCCGCTCCAGGTTCACACCTTGCCCCCCGGTCCATCCGGCTCCTCGCTCGCGGCCCGCACCAGGTAGCCCTTGCCTTTCTCCAGGAACTCGTCGGCGAAGCCCTTCTCCAGTTCGCCGTTCTCCCTGCGCTCCTTGACGAAAGTCTCGAACTCCTCCGTGAGCGGCCCGAAGACTGCCGAGTCCGGGCCTTCGCCGTTCTCCAGTCCGGGACGTTCGTCGGCGTGGATCTCCAGGCTGAAGTTCAGGCAGCGGCGCTGCAAGTCGCGCAGCAACTCCCGATCCACCCCGCTCGCCACCCCGCGCTTCACGTCGAAGGCCCGCAGCCGCACGACGGCGTCGTCCAGGTCTACGGCCTCGGTGCGATTGCGGATCTCCTCCGTTAGCCCGGCGGCGTCCAGTTGTCGGGCCTTTATCTTGGGAAGATCAACCATCCGCCGCGTCTCGATGGGCACGTGCTCCACGCTCTTCAGTCCGCCGCCGTCGAACTCCACGATGGCGAAACCCGGCTTTGAATCAATCTCCCCGAACCCGAACCGCTCAGTAGCCCCGGCGTAGTAGGCGTTTGACTTGTGCTCGTGGAAGTCGTGGTAGTGGCCGAGGGCGACGTAGTCGAAGCCGCCGGAGATCATGTTCGCCTGCAAGTTCGCCTCGCCCATCTCGTGCTGCTTCGCCTCCAGCCCCGGAACCATCCCGTGCGTGACCAGGATGTTGATGTCCGCGTCCCTCGCCGGGGTCACGGCACCCGTCCCGAAGACCGCCCCATGCGGCACCAGCGTCACCCCGATTCCCACATCGCCAGCTTCGATCAGCTCGTAATCCAGCTCGAACCCGTGCGCGGAGATGGCGTTCACCAGGTTCGCGTACTCAAGTGCCGCCGTCGTCGTGCGCAGGCGCGGCGTCTCGTGGTTGCCCGCGGCGACGAGGTAGGGGATGCCGACGCGGGCCGTGATGCGGGCCGTCTGTTTCAGGAAGCCGATGATCACGTGCGTCGCGGGCCGCACCGAGTCGAAGGCGTCGCCGGAGTGGATAACCAGGTCCACGTCCCGCTCCAGGATGGCGTCAACCGCCCGCCCGTAAGCCTCCTGAACATCCACCTCCCGCTGGTTGCGCCCCGTCTTCGGGCACAGCCTCGCGTACCGGGTGTATCCCAGGTGCGTATCCGAGATGTGGACTATGCGAACTATCTCGTCCCTCCTCTAGACTAACGCTATTCTAGCCGGATATCTTCGCAATTCACCGATCAGTGGAGCTGGATGCGGGAAAGCAGATTACCGCATTCGGCATGTGAACCTATTCAGAGCCAGATCACGGTATCATCTCCTCTGACTCCAAGTGCCCTGTAATCTCTGCCAACTCGAACCGCGTAGACAGGTTCCGTAGTACATATTCGCCTGAAGTCTAGCCCTGAATGGTCAGGATTCGGGACGAACTACCGATAAACCTCTCGCGCTCTGACTCTACTAGGTGGCGGTAGACGATTACCTGACCCGGGGTGCGTGTTGGGATCTCGCACCCTCAGCCACGGAGCGAAGGTGAATCGCCACGACTTCCACCCAAGCTAGCAGCACGGCAAAGAAGAGGTAGACTGCCCCCTGTCCAGGAACGAAGAAGAGAAAAAGCGCAACTATCGCACTCACCAACGAATACGGTCCGTAGCCTCGCCAAAGTGGATCCTGCGCCATACGCCTCCATAGAAAAAGTAGGGCGAGGAGGAAGGATACACCCAGCACCAGGAACGCTATGAGATGGATATACCCGTGCCAGGTGTAAGTCTCTGCGGACCCGTGAGGGTCGGTCTTGAAGGCCAGGAGTACCAACGTGATGCCGGCCACGATCAAGAGCATCGGACCTACCCGCGAGAGCCTGTTGCTTGCCATTATCCCCCGCTGAAGGCCAGCCGCGAACACGATCAACGCAACGCCAAAGAAGACGAAGTTCAGAACCTGCAACCAACCATACGGCCCCAAAGCCAACGCGCTCGGCCAGGGCACGTCGGACACCCCCACGGGACGCCATCCGATCCCAACCATAAAATCGTACTGAAGTATCGTCAACACAATGACGACGAACGCGAATACCGCCGACCCAACCATACCGGCGAGACTGCCATTTCTCACTGACACGAAATACTCCTCTCCGACGCTATCGTTACAAAGATAACGTATTGTGAGATCCGTGCCAAGACTTGTACATCGTCATTCGTTGCTTTACGCAAACCGCTTCAAATTGGTTTGATCCCTTACTGATCTGAAGGAGAGTATCCCGGGTACATGTTAGACAGACTATGTAGCAGATGCAGGGAAAGATTCTGGTCGAAGTGAAGCTTCAGATAAGAAGCCTTTGCCATGAATCTGCGCTCGATGTCTGCGACATATGCCAGGCTCGCGTGAATGTCTTTGCTTCCAGATACGGCAAGTCCGCCAAGATCTACTGGTGCGATATACCGGACGCCAGATAACCGAGAACGTCGTAGACGGTGCTCCTCATTCCCCGGATGCACGGCTTACCACCGTGCATGTCGGGATCTATAGTTATGCGCTCCCGATAGTCCATATTTGAATTCTACGGCGCAACAGGAGTCTGTTTCTTGAACAGACTCTTACGTGAAATGGGTCTCCATGAATTGACGAACACTGCGAAGCATCTCCTCGACATCGGCTTTGGTGAACGCATCCCAATTTCCGTGGGCTGCATTATTACGAATATCAGCTAAGGCTGTTATACGCTTCTGCGTCAGCTTGCTGTACACGCCGCGTTTTGCTAGATCAGCGTTCATGGTGTCTAGCTTGGGTCTGGTGGGCAGTGATATCTCGTGCTTTGTACAGAGTTTCCGTAAACCATCTTCGAGAACGCTCCCGATTACAACAGCTGCCGGTTGATAGTAGCCAGAGTCGAGCAAGTGCCTGCCCTGATCAAGGAAATCATCAAAGACTTCCGCTTCTACAAGGGTTCTAGTGTCGAACAGATGTCCATTCATATAATCGTCTAGTGCAGCTTTGAGTACACCAAGAGCTTGCAAGAATCTTCCGTAATCCCAAAACTTAGGAAACAAGGTCTCAAACTGTTCATAGTAGGCACTATCCGATCCGTAAACTCTCTCAAAAAGGCTGAGACAACTAGTGCCCCATTTATGTGCTAGTTCGTAGTCGATTCCGTACCTGCCGAACTCTATGGCGTCAACATCGGATCGGACGTGCCTCGTTTGCTTTACTTCCTCACCGGAGTTAAGCAATTCTTGAAACCAGCTAGAAATCTTCTTGTCCAACGTTGTTTGTTTTTCGACGTTCCGTTCTTTGGAATCCTGGTTGTTTATTTCGAGGGCTTCGGGTAGATCCGCGAGAACAAAGTATTCAGCCGGGTACAGATAGTCTTCGCCGCTCTCGTCCACGACTCGAAGGTCGCCGCTTGCCTCAGCTTCGTCATCAGGCAGCACACGGTAGATTTTGTAAAGTTCAAGCGAGGCTGGAAAGTCAGCGTTGTTTACGCAAACGGCGACCTTGATGGGTGATTTTGTCTCCGTCATGTCCTAGTCCAGATATCGCTTCCGCTTAATTTCCCTTTTGCCGACACCGTGCGCTTCGTACCAGTGAAGCTCGGCCAGCCGGATTCTACCATTGCTCAATTGCACCCGAGCCACGCCTTTGAGCTTCCGCCACCTGCCTCTACCATAAACCCGGCGCAACCTTGCTATCTCTCGAATGCCGCTGCCGGCGGCTATCGTCTCCACTTCGGAGATGTCGCTGACGATCTCGAAATTCATCGAGACTGCGTCCGACTACGCTATGACTAATCCCTCATACGATCCAGGCCAGAGAGTATCTGGGAGGACTCGCGCCTGCGCGACGGGCGGTTGCCGCGGGTGAGGTTCCAGCGGAAGTTCTTGTACGGGTCGGCGGCGCCGTGGCCGGTGCGGTGGGCGGCCTGCACGGCGTCGAGGGCTTCGAAGACCTTCTCCTCGGGGACGCCTTCTATATCCTCGCGGATGGCGGTGATCCCGGGCGGCTTGCCCGTGAGGTTGCGCATGACGGAGAGGACGGAGGTCGCCGCGTCCTGCCGGTGCTCGCCGAAGATGTCCGTGCCCTGCTTGCCCATGAGCACCATCGGGCGCGGGAAGGTCCCGAAGACCGGCACGGCATAGTGGGCGTGGCGGCAGAGGAGACGGCCTTTCTCTAGCTGGAGTAGCTCCTCGCGGGTGGTGCCGGAGAAGGAACGGTAACTGCTGTTCGTCAACTCCTCGTCGCCGATGCGGCCGTAGAGGCTGGTCGCGGCGTTGCCGACGACCTCGTCGTCCACCTTGCTGCGGAACTGCTGCGCCCCGAAGAGCGTCAGGTTGAGGTGGCGTCCGCGGGCTGAGATATCCACCAGGGTATCCTTGAGGCTGCTGGTCCTGGAGCCGGACGGGGCGTACTTGTTGAGCTCGTCCACGAAGATGATGAGCTTGTCCACGCCGAGGCGTCCGCTCTCGGCGAGCTCCCATATCCGGGAGATGACGCTGGTCACGATGAGGTCCTGCGGGATGCCGGTGAGCTGGGAGATGTCCACGACGCGCATCTCGTTGTTCTCGAACGGCCCGTCCACGCGGGGGAGGTTGCCGTGCTCGACCCTGCCGTGGGCCAGCAGGCCGCCGCACTTGTTGGGCAGCACCTTGAAGCGGTTACGGACCTTGGCGATGGTCATGTGGTTGTGGCCGTTCCACGACGAGATGTTCTTGCCGTCCTCGCGGGCGGCCTCGAAGTAATCCTCTATCTCATCGAGCAGCCCGTAGAAGTCCGCCTGGGTTCTTATACCCTGGTCCCGAAGCTCTTCGATGAACCCCCTGAACTTGTCGTCCATGTCAGAAGGCTCGAAGACGTAGCCAGCGTAGGGCAGCACGTCGCCCAGCTCCCAGATGATCGGGTACACGTTCGAGTCCTCGCCACGAGCGTTGCGCAGCGTGTTCAGCTTGCGTGTCGGGACGCCCTCGGCGTGGATGACTCGCTCCCCGGCCTCCATACCGTAACGCATCGGCGCGAAGATGCGGAGGTTGTCGAACGGTTTGATCTCCAGCCCGAGCGACGCGTACATCTCCCGGTCTTCCTGCGGCAGACCCTTCTGATTGGCTTTGGCGTAGCGTTCCGCGAGGTCGGGGTCTTCTTCAGGGTCCACCTCGACGGGCTTGTCCAGGAACAGGAGGTCAGCGCCCTTGACGTTGAACATCAGGGCGGCGACCTTCCTGTCCTGCATGGTCTGGAAGGTGCTGGCGATGGTGAAGAGGGCATGGCTGGTCTTGGTCGAGAGCCCGCTCATGCCGGTGATGTTCAGGTGGCCGGCCTCTGGGCCGAGCAGGTAGTCGCCGTCCACGTACAGCGGCGTGCGCTGCGGTACGCCGTCCTTCTCGTTGCCGTTCTCGTGCAGGAGCATGGGGATCTTGTGTCCCGAAAACTCTTCCGTCCCAAGCGCGTACTCGATGGCCGCGCCCGTGGCGAAGTAGACGGGGCCGGTGCGGACGGGGCGCTTGGATTTCTTCTTCTCGTCGCGGTGCTTGGTGGCCAAGACGCGGGCGCGGAAGACGAGTATCTCGACGCGTTCGCTCAATGCTTCCAGGGCAGGGTCTCCGTCGTAGGCGTAGAAGTCGTCCAGGAAGGACTGGAGGTCAGAGTAGCGGCGGGGGTCGTCGAGGACGGCGATGGCCGTGGCGTCCTCCGACTCGGCGGCCACGATGTGCCCGATATCCAGGTTCTGGGCGGCCTCGGTTTCCGCCGTCCAGAAGAAGAACTCGTGGGCCGTGGCGGGACTCTCTTCGCTGGTAACGACGCGGCCGATGGCGCCTGACTCGGTATCCAGGTAGTTCGGGTGCAGCATCGGTTCCTCCCGTTCGCCGGTCAGTTCTCTGCGAGTTCTCGTTCCAGCCTCGCGTAAGTGCGGGCGGAGCCCTGCACCAGGGGCTTCAGTATCTTTTCGACGTACTGGATCGGGTAGATCATGGCCGGCCACCTCGGATCCGGCTTCGCCAGTGGGGCGCGCTCCGCCAGGATCCAACGCGATATTGCGTCTATCTGATCCGGCTCCGTATCCCGTGGCGCTTCCACCCGCATGAGCGAGCCCAGAGCGTCAGCGCCACGCTGTGGCGGCCACATTCGCAGGTACCATGACGTGCGATGATCGCCCACGCTGCGCCGTAGCTGCCAGTCCGGGACGAAGCTGGTGGTGCGCATCCCCGGTTCGAGGTCGAGGAGCATCCCCACGTCGCGGCCCACGAACTCGGGGCGGGCAACACTCTTGATAAGGCCAATGGCGCGGCGGTTGGATTCCGTCAGGTCCTGGAGTTGGCCGTCAACCGCGATCCAGCCGTCCGAGTCGAGCACCCGGTCGTCGCCCTCCCACTCCCGCAGCATCCCGCCTTCAAGCCGCTCCCGGAGCGCACGAACCCTGACTCGGGCCCGCTCTCGCATCCCGACGTAATCCGAGGGATCCAGTCCCTCGTACTCGGCCGAGTCGAGTACCAGGTGCTCCGCGGATGGGATCTCTTCCAGGCCGAGCTCTGAGAAACCGGCTTCGAGCAGCAAATCCCAGAATGCTTCGACGCCTGGTTCGCCTGCGCTGCGGGGTAGGATCACGGCCTGCACCACGGTCGGAGGGCTCTCCATCTTCATGCGCGAGAACCGGCGCTCCTCCCGGTTGACTATCGCGGCGGCCACGGTCGCCACCACGACGGGGGACATCTCGATGCGTCCGATCTCCCGCGTACTCTGCACGCCATCGAGGAAGTAGCACAACTTCGAGGTGCCATCGTTGGAGCCCGGGTCTCGGGGACCCGGTGGCGTCTCTAGGTGATGCGGTCGTCCCTGCGGCGTCTGATCTTCGTCCGGCGGAATGTTCGAGAACTGCTGGGCTTCCATGTCGCAGGAGCCCGCGCCAGCCGTTATGTGGATGCCCTTGCGGCGGGCCCCGGCCAGCGCGTCGCCGATCTTCTCCGCAAAATCTCTGGAAATGCTCCCCGATAGCATCAACCGGATTATACGCAGGGGGCGGACGGAAGGCTAACCCGCCCACCCTGTCCCTGCTATTCAGGTAGAGACACGGGCAACTCGAAGTTCCTCTCTGCCAAGGCAACGGCGTTGCGGAAGCCGCGCCGTTCCTCCGGCGTCTCCTGGAAGGCGTCGCGGGCCATCTTCAGGACTTTCTTTGCTTCGGAGCGCTGGTCTTTACCGTTCGGGATCTCCTTGGAGAAAGCGTAGGTGAGGTCGCCCTCACTGGCCTCGTAGAAGTGGAAGTAGATGCTCTTCTGGCGGCCGAGGCCGGTGAGCGCGGCGTCGCCCGAGACCTGGGAGACGTTGAGGACGGTGCCGGCGGAGAGGGGTTCGCCTTCCTGCGGGTAGACGGAGAAGGCGAGGCGGACGACAGGGCCGTAGAAGGTCTTGTAGAACTCGAGCTGGCGCACGATGCTGGCCGCGCCCCGGATGGCGTCGATCTCCTCCCTTGGGGCGGCGGCGACGATGTGGCCCTGCGGCGGTCGCATGGAGTCGCGGCCTTGCGTGGAGACCATACGGGCCTGAGCCCCGCGTTCGGCGACGGCAGCCGCGATGCTATGGCGAACGCGCTCCGGAAGGTCCAGGCCGCGGGGCTGATCCATCAGACGCTGAACTTCTCGAAGATAAGGCCGAAGTAGGCGACGGACTCGAAGTAGTCGTCGAGGAGAACCCACTCGTTCGGCGCGTGCAGGCGGCTGTTCGCGTTGGCGACGCTGCCCGTCATTATCGTTGGTATCCCTAGCTCGGTCGCGATCAGGGAGGTCGGGCCGCTGCCCCCGATGGTCGGGTAGACGACGGCGTTCTGGACGCCGAGATTCTCCCACGCCTCGACGGCCGTGCGGACGATGGGGGAGTCAACCGGCGTCTTCGCGGCCTCCACGCCGTGCAGGTCAACGACCTCGATGTCGTCGAAGCCACGCTTGCGGAGGTGGGACTTGATCAGCTCCAGGACCGGGCCGGGGCTCTGTCCCGAGACGAGCCGGAAGTCCATCTTCACGAAAGCCTCGGATGGCACTATGGTCTTCGCACCTGGACCCGTGTACCCGGACTGGATGCCCGCGATGTTCGCCGTCGGGCGCAGCAAGTACTCGCGCAGGGCTGCTTCGCCCGTAAGGTTCCGGTCCAGCGCGTCCACGTCCCAGGAGGCTTTCAGGGCGGCCTCGTCGAAGGGGATGCGGCTAAGAGCCTCCAGGTCTTTCTCGGTGGGGGGATCTATGAGATCGTCCAGACCGTCCAGCGTGATCTCACCGTTCTCGTCCTTGATGGTCCGCAGAGCCTGGACCAGCCGCCACACCGGATTGGGCGCGATGCCGCCGTACATGCTGTGCAGGTCGTGGGATGCGCCCTTCGCCCGCAGCTCGACGTAGGCCAGGCCCTTGGTGCCGCAGAAGATGAGCGGGCGTCCTTCGCCGTCCTTCATCGAGCTCTCCCACAGGCAGGCGTCCGCATCGAAGAGGTCTGCATTGTCCCTGACGAACGGGGCGAGGTTCGGGCTTCCGATCTCCTCTTCGCCCTCTATAAGAAACTTCAGCTTGAAGGGCGGCTGGCCATGCTCCTCTACATACAGGCGGAGCGCCTGTATGCGGGCGAGCACGTCTCCCTTGTCGTCGGCGACTCCCCGGGCGAAGATGCCGCCGTCGCGTACCGTCGGCTCGAAAGGTTCGCTCTCCCACAGCTCCAGCGGCTCCGGCGGCTGCACGTCGTAGTGGCCGTAGGAGAGAAGGGTCTTCTCGCCATCACCGATCTCCGCATACACTACGGGATGGCCTTCGGTCTCCATCAAACGTGCTTCGGCCCCGGCTTCCCGAAACTTCTCCGCGACCCACTCGGCGCACTCCCGAAAACCGCCCGCCGTATCCGGGGTGGTTGCCTGGGCCGAGATCGAGGGCATCCTCAAGAACTCTTTGAGTTCATCGAGGAGGCCCTCTCTCATGCCGTTCACACGCTCTTGAATGTTCATACGTCAACCTCCAATCGGTCGCAAGTGAGGTTAGCACTTTCGCGGGGTGTTTTGCCGGTGGTGTCGTAGTCTGCCAGGGACGTTGCTGGTATATTGGAGTTTGCCTCATGTCTGTCGATAAGAGATCGGAATCCGTCCCGGACGGCCACCACGAAGGGCTCGGGCGCGCCCGCCATTACAACTGGGACCCCGGCGGCTTCTTCGGGCTGGACGTGAGCAGCATGAGCCCCGGGGCGCAGGTTACAACCTCGCTGACCGTCCTGGTGCCGGTGGTGGTCGGCGTGGTCGTGGTCCTCGCGTTTGTGCAGTCGTTGTGGTGGCGGGTCTTCGTTTTCGGGTGGGCGTTGTTCCCCGCCTTAGGGTTGCTGGTGCATGGGATCGCTGGCCTCTCCGAAGCGGGCGGCGCGAGATCTTCCGAGGAAAACGAGAAGGAGAGGGAACTACTCGGGGTGCTGCGAAGGCACAAGGAGATCACCGCCACCGAGGCCGCGCTGGAAACCTCCCTGACGGTGGTCGAGGCCGATGCGATGCTCAAAGAGCTTGCCAAGGGCGGGCATCTGGACGTGAGGGTGCGGGGCGGGGGAATCTTCTATGCCCTCTGGGATCACGATGCCGAGGCCGAATGGCGGGAATAGAGAACCCTCCGCAGGGGTTTTGCGCGGACGCCAGCATGGTATCATTCAGAGTCCAGAGAAGGGGTTCCGTGGGCGAGCAGGAGCTTAGGACGGGCATCTAGAGTGGAAGATCGCAGGATACCGGAGACTCTGGAGGAAGCTTACCGGCTGCGGGACACGGCTGAGTCCCTGCCGGAGCGGGATTTCTATCAGGAGCAGGTGTTCAGGCTGAGGCGCGAGGAGTACCGCGCGCGCGGGATACGAACCGAGATCTCCTCCCGCCGCCGCGAGCGCCAGAGCGCTATCGAGTTCTCGCGCGAGATGTTCTTCCTGGAGGTGTCGGAGATCTCCAACCGCAACGGCTCCGGCCGGGAAACCCGCGCCTCCCAGCACGAGGCCCGCCGCTACGCAACCCGCCTCGACACCCACGCCTTCCTCAAGCAACTGGCCTCGCCGCACTCCGGGGCTGTGGAGCTGTACCGGCGCAACTACCTGGAGCTGCTGCGCATGGGCAAGCAGCCGGCCGAAGCGTACTACCTCTCGCGGGTCATCGGGCTGGCGGGCGAAGGGGAGTTCCGGCAGGCCGTCGAGGGCGTGCGGAGGACCGGCTATCCGAAGGGGCGGATGCCGTACACGGTGGAGAAGACGGCCATCCAGATCCGGGACCTCCCAGGGGGCATGATCCTGATCCTGCTCACCTTCTTCGCCTCGCTGTTCGCCTTCGTCTGGGCAACCAGGGGCTGGGCCGAAGGGGCGAGCACAGGCACCATCTTCTTCGTCACCCTCGGCCTCGTCGCCGCTGGCGGCCTGATGCTCGTCTCCGCCGTCTTCATCGTCACCTTCATAAGATCCATCAACAAATAGCCCCGAACAGAGGGATAGGTGCGTCACTTTCCCGCCCGGCGCCAGGGTGCGTAAAGCGAAGGCCGGAGTCCAAGTGGACTCCGGCCCGGAGGTTGGCCGTTCCGTTTACTGTGGGCAGGTGTTGGCGTAAAAGGTGAAGTTTTCGTCGTAGACGCCTGCGCAGGCCACGCCATCCGTCCCTCCCCCATCCAGTTGGGATGCGGCCACGCGGGTGGTACCGAAGGTCTGTATCGTGTAGCGGTCGCCGGCGATCCGGGAGTTGCGGATTTCTACGTTGCCTCTGGCCGCGCTGTATACGCCATAGTTGAGGCATGGGTATCTTTTCCTAGCTCAATTGAGCTAGATCCGGCTCGCACTATTCTTCATCCTACACCCATAGAAAAGGCCGGGGTCTTAGAAACCCCGGCCAAACAATCGTCTATTACCGGATGCTACAGTCCGACTTGCTCCTTGATTATCTCGTGTTCGGCTGCCGCCCGGTGTCTCGCCCTCAGTGCTTGCCATACCGCCCCGAAGAAATGGAAGGCACGGTTAGAGCGCGGGCGGTCCTCGTGGTGGTCCCGATGGGCCTCCATGCGAAGGGACTCTTCTATGGGTATGAAGCCGATCCCTCCCGCGATGCCCACCGTCAAAGCGGCTCTGTGGTGGCTGGTGTTCCTCATCATCTCGCTCCTCTCGCTGATCGTTGATCAGGCCCGTCTTGACCTAAAAGGAACTATAGGCACCAAAAGGGCTCCACCACATCACCCGACTGAGTGATTCTTGCTATTACTTGAGCATGGCTTGCGGGTAGCAAACTTCCGGGAACAGGGCAATGAAAAGGCCGGAGCAGCTACGCCCCGGCCAGAATCGCTCTATGTTCGTTGCTTACGAAGGTTAGGGAGTTTACCCTGGCGAGAGGCCATTGCAGACAACCCTGGATCTTTCCTGACCCTGGTTCAGAGGCGGCGCGAAGATGCCAGTAAACTCCTGGATACCTATCCCCGATTCTAGGAAGTCTCCCTTGGTTGCCACGTTAGACGCGCAATCGCCGTAGCTGAGGGGGATTACTCCACCTTTGGCGGCGAAGGCTGGCGTCGACAACATCGCCACCATGACCACCATCACTCAAAGAACTGCTAACGTACGTCTCATTCATTCTCCTTCGATCTTGGTGATCCCCGCTGGCTCACCCTACCCCGGAAGGCATGACGGCTTCAGAAATCCAGCGCATCCCCCAAACGGGTGATCTTCCCTGGCTCAATTGCGCTAGATCTGGCCCGCCGCTGCGATCTTCCACTCCCCGAGCCGACAACAGAACAATACGGCCGAAAGGAAGCACAAAACTACAGGTATCCTGCTGGGACAGGCTAACGGATGGGAGCTGAATCTGGATTTGCGGCGCAAGCGCCGGGGCTTGATGTAAGCCCTGGTATTCTTTATCGTTCCCCGCGTTGATCCACGAACGGGCGCGTCCACGTGCTCGAAAGTCTATGGAGGCAGACATCCATTCCCCGGCGCACCAGGATTTCGCCGAATACCAGAATCGCCGAAACCGCCGTGAGGGGCGCAGGCGGCTCCGCAGATCTCAGCGGCTTCACTTCCTGCGCCGGATGGCCGTCGTCCTCTTCGCCATCCTGCTGGTCTTCCTCGCTGGAGCCCTGATGTTCTCGTTGACCGCCTCGCCGGAGATAGCGGGAGTGTCGAGCCCGGCCGTTAGCCCGCCGCCCGATCCCCCCAAGATACCCCCACCGGACGCTTCTTCGTCCGGGGAATCTTCCCAGGAAGCATCGTCACCGGAGGCGGCTCCACCGGTTGACATGGAGAAGCTGAACGGCCATATCCAGGAGATAACCTCGGCGCACGCGGGGGTCTACGGCGTGGCGGTCTACGATCCCGCTTCCGGGAAGTCCACGACGCTGAACGCGGACGAGACCTTCGTGGCCGCGAGCATCGGCAAGTTGCCGGCCCTGATCTCGCTGTACCGTTTTGCCGCCCGGGGTCAGGTGAACCTGGAAGACAAAGTCTCCATCCAGCAATCTGACTACCAGCCAGGCACCGGCATCCTGCAGAACGAGGCCGTGGGTTACACCGTGACGCTGCGCCGGTGCGCCTACCTCATGATCAACTACAGCGACAACACCGGATGGGAGATGCTGCACAGGTATCTGGGCCGGGACAATATCGAAGCCGAGACGTACGCGATCGGGGCCCGATCGACGGGGTATTGGATCCCCAACACCACCACCCCTAACGATGTGATGCTGATGTTGAGGAAGATCTCCGATCCATCCTTCACCACCGAAGAGATGTCTTCCGAGATGCTCACGGCCATGACGAACACCGTGAACGAAGACCGAATCCCCGAGCCGCTCCCGGATGACGTGCGCGTGGCCCACAAGTTCGGTTCATACGGCGACGCCTTCGGAGACGCCGGCATCGTGTTCTACAAGGCTCCCGACGGCGCGAAGAAGCGTTATTACTTGGTGGTACTCTCAGAAGGCGCCACCGAATACGAGGCCCGCGAAACCATGCGGGAGATCTCGCTCGCCACCTACGAGGCCATCGCCGGACCTATAAAATAAATCCCCCGGCGATCTGCTAGCAGACGCGACAAATAGATGGCGCAGACGCGATATCCTATAATCCGGCACTTCTTCGAGGCCCTGGCACATGGGCTAAAATCCCCGATGCAGTGAAGGACCCGGCTTACCCGAACATGGCGCAGGACCAGGCAGAGAAGCGGGCTTCGGGCGGTTCTCCGGGCGAAACCGTGGCCAACGCGCTGGTTCTCCTGAGCATCGCCATCGCCATGGCGATCGTGGTCCTGGTCCCCGTCGTTCTCAATCCCGGCTTGATAAGGATCAACCCCGCCGAGGTTTACTACCCGACCAAGTTCAAGGTGCTGGCGTGGCTTTCCGCGGGCCTCCTGGTGACGGTGCTGGGTTCCGTTCTGCTGCGCCGTAGGCCCCTCGTGGTCCCCATGCTGGTTCCCGTACTCGCTTTTCTCGGCATCGCGGCCCTGAGCACCATCTTCTCGGAGAACCCCAGGTACAGCCTCTTCGGAGACCGCGACGAGGGTTTGATCTCGCTGGCGGCGGGGGTTTTGCTCTTCTACGCGGTGGCCCGCGGCCTGAGTTCCCTGATCCGGGTGCGGCTCTTCCTGATCGCCGGGGTGACCACTGCGGCTCTCATCTCCATCTACGGCATTTCCCAGAATTACGGGTTCGATCCGGTCTCGGGGTGGCTGATTTCGTGGTATACGGAGATCGGAAGACCCTTCGCGAGCATCGGCAACCCCATAACCCTCACTTCCTACCTGACCCTCATGGGCGGGGCGGCCATTGCGCTGTATTTCACGGCCGATACGCCTTCACGACAGGTGCCCTGGCTCGTCGCGCTGGCCCTGATCGGGGCGTGCGCGATCTACACTGACACGCGGGGGGCGATGCTGAGCCTGGTGGCGGCCCTGCCCGTGATTCTGTGGGTCGCGCACCGCAGGATGGGAACGGTGCGGCCCCTGCAGGTTCCGTTTGCCACCCTGATGCTGGCGGTGATCGCAGCCCTCATGGCTTCGGCGGCGTTCGGCAACCTGTCCCTTCCCTCCTACGTTACAACCCCCCTTATAGGCTACCTGACCCTGATCGGCGTGATCCTGTGGCTCTCCGACCTCAGACCGGCGGTGGTGGGGCCCGTGCTTACCGTCCTGCTCGTCCTGACAGTGGTTGGGGCCGTGGGCGGCGTTGTGGTTCTATCCAGCAACCTGGGAATCCTCGATCTCACCACGGTCGGCCGCGGAGGAGAATTGAGCGCCCAGGTCCGGCTGCTTATCTGGCGGGATACGATCCCGACGATTCTGGAGCGTCCGCTCCTCGGCCACGGCCCGGATAACTTCACCAGGGCCTTCCAGGCGCACATGAGCGGTGATCTCAAATCCGCCATTACCACCAACACTGGTGAGGTCAGCACGGTGGACCGGGCCCACAACGATCTTCTGCAGGTCGCCGCGACCACCGGTCTCCTGGGACTCGGCGCCTACCTCTGGATTCTCGTCTCGTACTTCCGCAACTCTTACGAGAGCGGCGGGTGGCCGCTGCTCGCGCTCTCCGGCGGCGTGTTAGCCTACATCTTCCAGATCCAGACCTCATTCCCCACCGCCGCAACCAGCGTCGCCTTCTGGGGCATCCTCGGCACCTCGGCCGCGATCATGCGCCTCCAAAGTGATCAGGATGATGGCCCGGAGCCCGAGGCCACCACGGAGGCGGTTTCGACCCCGGAAACACCCAGGGCGAGGCTATACGAGATCCTGACCATCGCGGTCGTCGTGACCGTCCTCGCCTTCATCGCCGTTCCGACGTTCCTCGACCAGCGTGAGGTGGCCGCCAGGGCCGCCCGAACGGAACTGAAGGTGCAGGTCCATCAAACCGTCAGAATCTACAAGCAGACCCACGAAGCACGCGGAAGATACCCCAGGGCCGGGGTCTATACCAGCAATGACACCATCAGGGGACCCCTCGGGATGAGGCTGCGGCCCGCCGACAACGTCATCATCACCACCAGAACCCCCGCAAAAGGTTTCAAGGTGCTCGGAAAGAGCAAAACCCTTAGCGGCACCTTCAAATACTCCTACAACAGCAAGACCAAAAAGTACGCATTTCGTCCGTAAAATACGTATATCCCACGGTCAAAAGTTAAAAATTGTTAAGGAAATGGTAAAAGTTGAGCGAATTGATGTTGACGTGAGCATGTAGAGATGGAAGAATACCCACCGTAAACAGGAATCCTCGATAAAGGGAGGTAAGTCTTGAGAAAGATATTGATGCTGGCCTCGATGCTGGCGTTCGCGCTCTTAGTAGCGTCGCCGGCGTTGGCGGCCCCAGGCGACACGACAACCATTTGCCACGCCGCCGGGACAGCAGAGAACCCGAAGTTTGTGACGTTGACTCTCGACGATGAGGGTCTGGCTGGCCACTTCGATGAGAGTGGCACGCCTCTGGCTGGTCACGAGCAGGACACTTTCGGGCCGTGTGACGGCGAGGACAACGACAACGACAACGACAACGACAACAACGAGAACAACAACGAGAACAACAACGAGAACAACAACGAGAACAACAACACGAACACCAACGTCATCGTCAACGAAAATAACAACACTCAGGCTCAGGCTCAGGCCCAGTCCCAGACCCAGTCCCAGTCGGTTGTCGTGAACTTGGCCAACTTCAACACGAACATCAACAACATCGTTATTGGTGGCATTACGGTTACCGACCTCAATGGCGACGGTGTGATCACCATTCTTGAGTGCAAGAAGCAGGGCGTTTCCATGGCCGCTGCCAAGGCTTTCGCCACGGTTGTTGTTGAGGGCGACACCGAAGTTGAGGGTACCACCCTCGTGACGGGCGACACCACCGTCGTGACGGAAGATGTCGCTGTCGTGACGAGCGATGTCGTGACGAGCGACGTGACCACCACGAAGACCACCGGCGTGCTCCCCGAGACGGGCGGTGCTTCGCTGCTTGCCCTGGGCGCCGGTTCCCTGCTCGTGGCTGGTGGCCTCCTGGCCCGCCGGATCGTCCGGTAAGCAATAACCAGCCGTAAGGCTTGACGAAGAGGCGGGTCCCTTCGGGGGCCCGCCTTTTCCGTGCTCGTGGCTGCTACGGGGTTTAGATCCAGCTTGTACTCGCGCCGGGTTGTGGATATCCTCATGGGCGGTGAGAGTCGTTTTGAGCCGCGTAATCCTCAGGGTCTCCGCAGGGTTTCTGGTGGGTGTCTTGCTCCTGCTGGCGGCGTCGCTGTCCCTATCGGAACACTACACCAACGAATACCAGCGGCTCTCCGCCGCCGGCGACGTCGAGGGGGCGATGAAAAAGGTAACCTTCGCCGCTCGCCTCGACCCTTTCGATGCCGATCCGCTGGAGGCGCAGGCATACCTCCTGCAGAGGCAGGGCCGTTACGGGGAGGCCGAAAGAACCCTGGAGCACGCGGCCATGCGGGATCCGCGGGATTTCATGCCGTACCTCGCGCTGGGAAACATCCAGATGTACCAGTTGAACGACCCGGACGAAGCGGCGCGCAACTACAAGAACGCGCTGGAACGCAACCCCAAACTGGTCATCGGGAAGACCTCGCTGGCCCAGGCATACATCCGTCAGGGGAAACTGGACGAGGCACGCAAAGTCTACGAAGACCTCAGGGAGACAAGGGACCTCACCTACCAGGGGCTGTACGATCTGGGCAGGATCTACGTCCGCACCGGACGGCCGGACGAGGGCGTGAAGACCATCAGGACGGCCCAGAGGAGGGTCGATAACGACCTTGCGGCCACGGGGCAATCCGGGGAGGTTGAGAATCTACGCTCGTCCATGGACCTCGCCATCGCCGACGCCTTCGTGGTGCAGGGAGAGTACGCGAGGGCCAGAAGGGTGGTCGCCCGCAGCTCAGCGGAGCAGGCGCCCGCGATACTGCGCCTCCTCAACTCGGACCCAGAAAGATACCGGAAGTCGGTAGACGACCGTGCCATCTACTAACGGACGGAACTGGCAACGCGGGCGGGGGGAGGACCCCATCCTCCCCGAAGTGCTGTATGTCCTCTGGGAGCGGCGGCTTCTGGTAGTGGGGGCCGTGCTGGTACTGGTGCTCGTCGCGGCGGTGTTCGGCCTGCGCGGGGAGAGGCTCTACACGGCGGAAGCCTCGGTCAGCGTCAGGCCCCAGGAAGGTCCCGGGATCGGCGAGGCGCCGGAAACCTTCGTGGACGACGTGCTGGCGGCGGTGACCGCGCACGACTTCCTGCTGGACGTCATGCGGGAAGCGGGCTGGACTGAGGGCCCCGGGGCGTTCCAGGATAGGTTGGATGTCGAGCGCTACGAAGAGGCCGCCGGGGCGGCCGGCCTCCGGGTACGGTTCTCCGGTTCGAGCGCGGAGGAGGCCGCCCGGTCCGCCAACGCATACGCGAGCGTCTTCGTGGACCGGGTCGAAAAGCTCAACGACAGCCGGCTCGCGGGAGGAACCCTGGCAGCAGACGCCAGCATAGATGAGTACGCTTCCCCGGAGAGCAGGGTAAACTACCAGCTGTTTTTCCTGGCCATCGCGGCCACGGTCGCGGGGATACTCGTGGGGGGAACAGCGGCCATGTTGCTCGAGAGCCGGACCCGTAGCTGGCGGGACGTCCGCGACGCCGAACTGACCCTGCGGGCGCCGGTCCTTGGGGTTATCCCCGACTACTCCGAGGAGAACTGAATTGGACCTGTACGCCGCGCCCGGCTCCGGCGCCCCCGGGGCGAGGGAGCTGCTCAGCCCCGGCTCTTCCATCAGGCGGCACTTCGAGGGGCTGGCAGACAACCTGCTCTCCTTGGGAAACCGGCCCATGAGCGTCGTCGTGACGGGGCCGGAGCCAGGAGCCGGGTGCTCCAGCGTATGCCTCGGGATCTCGGGCGCGCTGGCAGGTACGGGACGGCGGGCCGCCGTGGTGGACTGCAACCTCAGGAACCCCGCGTTGCACCGGATGCTCGGCGAGCCGAATTTCCTTGGCCTGACCACCGGCCTCGTGGGCTACCGGGCGCTGGAGCACTACGGGTTCGAGGCCGTGCCCGGTGTGTTCGCCGTTCCCACCGGACCCGTGCCAGCGGACCCGGACGCGCCTTTGAGGTCAGGGCGGTTCGTCGAGGCCGTGCGCGGGCTGGGCGGGGGGCGGGATCTCGTGCTGCTGGACGCGCCGGTGGCTGACAGGGTTCTCGAATTCCCGGCGCTCTGCGGCGGTTTCGACGGGGTCTTGCTCGTGGTGCACGCCACCCGTACCTCGAAAAACACGGCCCGCGAGGTAACCGAAGACCTGCTCGACGCCGGCGTTAACCTCCTCGGCGTGGTGCTGAACAGTTTTGCGAACGGAACGTCGTGAGCGGGGAGACCTGGCAAGTAGACGCCGGGGAGAGGCGCGAACACCCCAAAGAGCGGCGTCCGGGCCGTCTGGTCACGGTGCTCAAAGCCGTGGTGCTGCTGGCCCTGGTGACCGTGACCGCTTACGGGATGCTCAACAAGGGCCTGTACGCCGACGAACTCTGGTTGCCGGTCGCCGCCGGTGTGATGGCGCTGATGGCCGCCACCCTGCTCGTCCGGGGCTACTACCAGGACGTGCCGCGTATCGGGTGGATCCTGGTGGCCGTGTTAACGGCCCTCGTCGGGATAAAGGGCCTCTCTCTGCTGTGGACCGTCAGCAAGATAGAGACCACCCACGAGCTCCTGCGCTCTTCGATGTACCTGGCGGTCTTCCTCATGGCGATGGCCTCGCTCTCATCGTGGCGGCAGGTCGCCCCGATAATGGACGCCGCTGTGCTGGTGGCGGCGGCGGTATCCGGGTACGGGTTGCTGCAGAAGATCAGCCCGCTTCAGTATCCCGTCGCCTCAGTGGACGACGTCAGCGTGGACTCCACGCTGACGTACTCGAACACCCTGGCCATCGTGCTGGGCATCGGGGTGACGCTGGCGCTGGTACGCCTGACGCAGTCCAGGAATGCGGTTCTCCGGGGGCTGCTCGCCGCCCTGATACTGGCCTTCATAACCACCCTCTACCTTACGGCCTCCCGGGGCGGAATCGCATCGTTGGTGGTGGCCATGATACTCATGATCTCCCTCACCAGTTACCGTCTTCAGATGGCTACCAACCTGCTCCTGGCCGCATTGCCGCAGGCGTGGCTATTCTGGCGGATGCAGGGTTTGGAAGCCCTCTGGCAGGCTGAGGCTTCAGACGCCCTGAAACTCGCCGTCGGGATAGACTTGCGCAACGGCCTGATGATCTCGCTCCTCATAGCGTTCGCGTTGCAGTACGGGTATGCGCTCCTCGTCTGCCGCTACAACCTCACGCCCATCGCGAGACGGGCCATCGGCGGGGCTTTCGTGGCCGTGGTGGCCGCGACCGTGGTCGGGGGGACGGCGCTTATAGTGACCGAGCATGGCGGGGTGGGGAAGACCTACGACGCCATCGTGGGCGGTTCAAGGGACGATGGCGGGGACGGTCAAAGGCTCGCATCCCTGAGGCTGGGTTTCAGGGAGGAATACTGGAAGGTTGCCTGGGATGAATGGAAGGAGCATCCATTGACGGGCACGGGGGCCGGAACTTTCCAGTACACGTGGTACAGGGAGCGCACGGTGGACACGGGCGTAAAGCAGGTACACAACCTGTACCTGGAACAGGGTACGGAGACGGGGCTGTTCGCCTTCCTGACGGTGGTGGGGTTTTCGGGGTTGCTCGTCGGGTATCTCGCGAGGGAGACGTGGCGGACCTCAGGCGACCGAAGGCTGCTACTCTCGGGGCTCGTGGCGGCGGTCGTGATCTACCTTCTCTCCTCTGCCGTCGAGTGGCACTGGTACATCCCGTCCTCGACGCTCTTCTTCTTCATCCTGGCCGCCGTGGCCGTGAAGCTTGCCTCCTGGAAAGAGTGGAAACCATCCGGAGAGCCGGGCTGAAGGGCCGCACTTTGAAAGGTGGCAGTGCCGTGGAGCGGTTGCTCGCGCCGCTGTACCTGGATCCGCACCGGGACCATCACCGCTCCGTGTTTCTTGCGGGGAGCGGACGGAGCGGGACGACGTGGGTCTCGGGGATCGTCGATTACCGGCGGGAGTACCGGCTCGTGTTCGAGCCTTTCCATCCAGGGCGTGTTCCACTGTGCCGGAACTTCCGGCGCAAGCAGTACCTGAGACCGGAAGATCGCAGGGAGGAGTATCTAGGTCCCGCCAGGAAGATACTCTCCGGGGGATTGCGGAGTTCATGGACGGATCGCTTCCACCGCACCTTCGTCGCCCGGCGGCGGCTGATCAAGGACATCAGGGCCAACCTGCTCCTGGGTTGGATACGCGCCAACTTCCCGGGGATGCCCGTGATCCTGCTCCTCCGCCACCCCTGCGCCGTCGCCGCCTCCAGGCTCGTGCTCGGCTGGAAGGACAACCTCGCCGACGTTCTGGCCCAAGAAGATCTCGTCGAAGACCATCTCCATCCGTTCGAGGGTGAGATTCGCGGCGCGGCCTCCGGCTTCGAGCGGCACGTTTTCCTCTGGTGCATCGAGAACTACGTCCCCCTGAGACAACTCGCCCCGGACGAGGTGTATCTCGTGTTCTACGAAGAGCTTCTCGCCAAGCCGGAGACCGAGGTCCCACGCCTCTTCGCGTTCCTCGGCCAGGACTTCGATGAAAGGGTGTACGAGGTTCTGAAATGCCCTTCGCCGCTCAGCCGCGACGGTACAGCGGGAGGCTGGACGCCAGGCGGATGGCGGGGTTCCGTGGGAGAAGCCGGGGCGAGAAGGGCCGTCGAGATAATGGGGCTGTTCGGCCTCGACCGTGTTTACCCGGACGGTCCTATGCCGGACCCTGAAGGCGCGCGTGCCCTGATGCGGGGTACCGGGCGATCGTTGCCCGGCGAGGTTCCTGGAGGGGGATGAGGGATGAACAGACCGGCGGTGGTGATGCTCTCCGGTATCCGGTGGGATTTCCTGTGGCAGCGGCACCAGATCCTCGGCACCCGGTTCGCGCAGGCGGGATACCCTACCGTCTTCGTCGAGACCACGGGCCTCTCCAACCCGCGAATGAGCCCGAATGTACTGCGCAAGATTCTGAGCCGGATCTCCAACTCCGGCAAGAACCGGACGGCCATGCAAACAGGGCTCTCCGTGTACACCCCGCTCGTGGCGCCGCCGACACACAGTACGTTCAGATGGGCAAACAGAGAAATCTTCGTACCACGGGTGGTGCGGGACCTGAAGAAAATCTCCGGCCCGAACCCCGTGGTCGTGGCCTACCCGCCAACCCGGACGACGCTGGATCTGATCTCCGGTCTCAAACCCCGGATCCTCTACTACGATTGCTCGGATGACTATGAGAACTTCCCGGGCACACCCCCGGACATCCGCACCACGGAGCGCGAACTGCTCCGGCGGGCCGACTTTGTCTCCTGTACCTCGCCCCCGTTGCTGGAAAAGGCGAAGGCCCTGCGCCCAGATGCTTTTCTGAACGGCCCCGGCGTGGACTACGAAAGGTTCGCCTTACTGCAGGGAGATCCCACCGTCGAGATACGAACCGTGGGCTACTTCGGCCACCTGAGCGAGGAGCGCACGGACTTCAATGTGTTGCGCGGGATCGCCAGCGCCGGCTTCCGGGTGCGGCTCGTGGGCGGACTTGGCCGCGTCCCGCGCAGGTTCCTGGAGACGCCCGGCGTGGAGTATCTGGGAGAAGTCCCGCACGAGAAGCTCCCTGCAGCCCTGACGGGCGTGGACGCCTTCGTGTTTCCGTACAAGATCAACGACCTTACCCGTAGCATCTCGCCGGCCAAGACCTACGAGTGCCTGGCGACCGGAAAGCCCGTCGTGGCGGCCTCGCTCCCCGCGCTGACGGCGCTAGGGGATCACATATACCCGGCGCGGAACGCGGGAGAGTTCGTCGAAACCTTGCGAAGCCTGGGCAAGATGGAGACAGAGGAGAGGATGGAAGGCAGGATCTCGCTCTCCAGGCAAAACTCCTGGGATGTGAGGTTCCGGGAGATCGAGACAGCAATATGGCGCAGGCTTTGAAGGGACGCAGGGTCGAAATCCTCGGCGTAGGCGTGGATCCGCTTACGGTGGAAGAACTGCACGCGGAGATCCTGAAACTCACCCAAAAAGATGGACTCTCCCTGGTGCTTAACGCCAACGCGCACTGCCTGAACCTGTGCTACCAGGACGCGGAGTTGCGGGATTTCCTGAACCGCGCGGATGTGGTGTTCTGCGATGGAGCCGGAGTGATGCTCGCCGCCCGCATCCTGGGAGGACGCGTTCCAGAGAGGATCACCTACGCCGACTGGGCGTGGCGCCTGGCGGCTTTCGCCGAAGCGGAAGGACTCTCCCTGTATTTCCTCGGGGCCCGCCCCGGTGTCGCGGAGAAGGCCGCACGACGGCTTCGAGAACGTTATCTAGGGCTGAAGATCGCCGGTACGCGTCACGGATACTTCGACTACGCCTCCGGCAGCCCCGAGAACGAGGCCGTGGTGCGGGAGATCAACGCCTCCGCCCCGGATATCCTCCTCGTCGGCCTCGGGATGCCTCTCCAGGAGCGCTGGCTGATGTGGAACCGGGACAGGCTGAACGCGAACATCGCCCTCACCGGCGGGGCCGTTTTCGACTACGTCTCCGGTGGCCTGCGGCGGGGACCGCGGTTGCTCACGGACAACGGCCTGGAGTGGCTCGCGCGGCTTTTCGTCGAGCCCCGCCGATTGGGGCGGCGATATCTGCTGGGCAACCCGCAGTTCCTGGCCCGGGTGCTCCGGCAGCGCCTCGGCAGGGCGTGAAAGGATGGTCAGGGTCTCTTCGAACATCGCGGCTGCTGTTAGCCGGTCCCGTGAAGCGCGCCCGAAATCGTGGATTCCCCGATTTTGTAGCATTCCTGCCGGCTGTACCGGGCCCCCCTCTTGCATGAAGAACCCGAGTACGCGATAGTACGACTCGCAAAGAGCAGAAGGCTCCTCTTTCTTCGAGTGAGTCGTCGGGTGTGGTTGGTGCGGGAGGGTATTACATGAGACTTGGGCGCAGGCTTTGCTAGTGGAGGGTTTGGGGCATACGATAAGCTTGATCGCACCGATCCCGGCGGCGTACGGACTCGGCCCGAAGGCTCATATATGAATGGTTTCGAGTCGGCGCTCGCGCTATTCGCGGGGCTTCTTGATCTCTTGACCGCACCAGCGGGTTACGGGATCGCCGTCTGGGTTCTCGCGATAATCTTTGTGTGGAGCGGGGTTGCCAAGCTGCGTAAACCGACCCTGGCTGCCATGGCGATCACGGATTTCGGGGTTCTGCGTAGGATCCGGCCCCGTCTGGGGAGCGCCCTCGGGAGCGCGGAGGTGTTGCTGGCCCTGTTCCTGGCGTCCGGCATCCTTCCGATGGTCTCCTTACCCTTCACCGCTGGATTGCTGTGGCTGTTCGTGCTACTCATCGCGAGGAGCCTCTGGCTCGGGAAGGACTTCGCGTGCTTCTGTTTCGGGGATGCAGACTCCAGACTTTCCCGGTGGACGTTAGCCCGTACCGCCGCCTTGGCTTTGCCCGCCTCGGTGCTGGCCGTTGCTCCGCTTCCGGCGGGGTCTTACGCGGGCCTCACGACAGCATACATACTGCAGGCGGTTACGGCGGCGGCTATCGTCGGCATTGTCGTGCTTGGAAGCCAGATCCCCAGATTGCTACTCTGGAATAGAGATCCGTACGGACTCGGAAATACGGAGGTCAATTAATGGGTGCACTCGCGGTTGCGGCGCTCGTCCTGGTCTGCATATGGCTCGGGGTCCTTACCCTGGCCGTCGTCCTGCTCGTACGACAGGTAGGGCTGTTGACGGTTCGCCTCTCCATGACCACCCAGGCGATGTCGCTGGACGATGACGGGCCCGAAATTGGCAGCAGCCTGCCCGAGGACGTGGCGTCCGTGATGCCTGAAGAAGACCCGGCATATCTTCTGCTCATCTCGGCCGGTTGCGACCCCTGCTGGGAGCTCGTGGCCGAACTCGACAGACGCCGGTTCGGGCACCCGGGCGTGGTCCTCGTACCAGGGCGCGAGGAGCAGGCATCCGAGCTCGCCGCGCTCCTGCCCCCCGATCTACAGGTGGTGCTCGACCCGGAGGCTACGGATCTGGCATCGTCCCTGGAGCTCGAAAGCACGCCTTTCGCCCTCGAGGTCGAGGGTGGAACGGTAACCAGAAAGGCCCACCTCTTCGGGGGCGCCTCCGCCCTGAACGAGTTCGTGGAATTCGGAAGCGCCACGCCACGCAAGAGGAACTTTGTGGAAATAATGGATAGAGAAGCCACCGAAAGGAGATAATCGAGCATGCCTCTAGACAGAACACAGGTGGAGGAACTCGAGGCGTCGATAGACGACGAGCATCTCTCGAAGGTCCGCTTCGGGCGCAGCAGCTTCCTGCGGAGCGCAAGCCTGGCGTTGTTCGGGGCCGCCGCCGGAATGCTCGCCACGCCGCGGGAAGCGGAGGCCGCTCCTCCCGGCTGCAGTGGGGCACCGGCGTGCGGTAGCTGCAGGGGCGTTCGTTGTCCCCGTTGCCGCAGAAAAGCCTACACGTGCGGGGGAGATCACTGCTGGAGAATCCGTATCGGCTGCCGCGTTTACCGGTGTTGCGACTGGATCAGCGCGAACCGTAACCTGTGCATCTGCCGCGGTTTAGTGGGTTACGTTTGCTGACGAAGCGGAAGCTTCTCGGCGTACTACCCGCAGCCTTAGGACTTGGCGCCCTCATCGGAGTATTCACGCGCGGTCCCGAAGGTACAGGCTGGATCTTCGCGCTGCTCGTCCTCTCGGCGGCGGTGACAGCGATAGCCCAGCAGACGCTTCCGTGAGGCCCCAACGCGGTCTACGGGATCGCAAGTTCCGACGTGCATCGGAACCAGGCGGGCAGAAGCTGGGTTACCAAGGCGATAGTCTATTCTCTCTCGTCGGCGCTCGCCGGTCTCGTTGCGGGCGCTGCCCTCGGCGCCGTGGGGGGCCTTCTTGCCCTCGACCTCCGTCTCGCCGTGGGGAGCATCCTGGCCGTGGCGGCGATTGCCGTCGGTAGCCTGGAGTTCTTGGGCCGTCACGTGATGCTTCCACAGTTCGATTGCGAAACACCCCAGCGCTGGATACACAAGGGACCGCTGAGATGGGCCACCCGGAACGGCCTGGTACTCGGGGTCGGCGCCACGAGCCGGATAGGATTCTGGCTGTGGTACGCAATACCGCTTGGAGCCTTTCTCGTCGGGTCTCCAGCATTCGGCGCCGTCATCTACGGCGCGTACGGTCTGATCAGGGCCCTGGGAGCGGTGTTCATACTTCTTGGCATACTCGGGTTCAATTTCGACGCTTCAGACTGGCTGATCGAGCGTTACGGCGCCGCCCGAGCCCTGGCTGCGGGCCAGCTCGTCTTTCTCGGGGTGGCCACCGCCATAGTCGTCGGTCTATAAAGCCAATCTGTCGCGGAAACTCGCGGCGAATATTGCCGTTGCTTGCTGGCAACGGCCCGGAGTGGCTGGCGCCGATATCTCCCTGACAGCCGAATCAGGATCTCATCTAGCGCGAGGAATCGGCTCACCGGACGGCGGTGATGGAGACGACAGATACCGGAGGAATGCTCAGCACTTTGTCCACCGGAGACGTTCCAATATACCTGGAGGAGAGGATCTACGAGGGCTGTTACGTGGCCGATAGCACCTTCTTCCAGACTCAGCATGGCCCCGGGGCCAACGATAACTCGTGCCACGGCATCCCCACGGGATATTCCCTCATCGGCCCAACTACTGGGGCGATTACACGCATGGGGATCTCGGGTCCGGCTACGGACGTTGCATAGAGCCGCACAACACCAACTATAAGTTCGCGGTGGATTATACGCTGAACCACGGGGATGCGATCTTCTCGCCCTTCCGCAGCGGCACGGTGACTTTCGCAGGGCGCACCACAAGCCACCAGGACTACGGCATCTTCGTCTCTATCAAGGCGGACAACGGCAAGTACGTGAGCCTTTCGGCGCACCTGAGCGGGCTCGCCAGCGGGATCGAATGCGGCGCGACGGTGGACCGGCATACCGTTATCGGCTTCGCCGGCGACTCCAACGGCCCCACCTTCCCTGTTGGCCGGATACACCTTCACCAGGCTTTCTACCGTTACCCGACCTACACTTCGGCTGGCGTCCCCTACGACGGGCGTGGTCTGCAGGCCCTCTACTTCCATTACTACCGGGGCGACAACGGCATCCACAAGCTCAGCTGGTCACACACCAGCACCCAGTTGCCAAGGGCGACAGCATCAGCTACTGACGCCAGGCAGGTGGACCGGGCTGCGAGCCCGCCCGTCCCTGCTGCTGCGGTAGCCGCGGCGGTATACTGGGCCCGGAAAGGAACTGTCCAGACCTTGAAAGTGACCCTCAAAAGGCTGTTGTTGACGGGAGCGCCCCGGCGCTTCCTGAGCATCGCGGTCCTGGTGCTTGCGGACGCGGTGGCGATGCTTGCCGGCATTGCCGCCGCTTCTTACTTTACGGAGGGCCGTATCAGCCGCCCGTTCTCCCTGGCGCCGGTCTTGCTTGCCGTCTGGGTTTGCGTCTTCGCCGCCTATGACCTCTACAACCGCGCCAGGGTCAGGCGCAACCCCGGTGCTTTGCTGGGGGCCGCGCTCGTCTGGGCCGGACTACTCGTGGTGGGGGAGGGACTCTATCCCGAAAGCGGCCTGACAGCCGGAATGGTGTTGCTGGCCGCATTTGTCGCCCTTGTCCTGGACGGCGCCCTCCGGCTTCTCTACGAACGGGCCGTGGAGTTGCTCTACCGCCGGGGGCTTGGGAGGATACCCACCATCATCATCGGGGATGAGGCGGGGAGAACCAGAGTACGCGGGATGATGGAGCAGACCTCCGGCGCCTACGCCTGCGTGGCTGAGATAGACCTCGGGGAAGGGACGGTGGACCTCTACGCGCTGCGGGCCACGCTGGACAACACGGGCGCGAGAAGCGTGGTCCTGGTCGGGGGTGAAAGGCTGCCGGACGAGGATTTGCTAGATCTCCTCCGCTCGGTGCGGTTGCGGGGTGTGCGAATGCAGATCGTCCCCGGCGCCCTCACCCTCATGCGGAGCCAGCCGACAGTCTCCCAGAGCCTCGGGTTGCCGCTCGTGGAGGTCCGGTACCCCCGCCTGGACAACACCCAGCGGCTCATGAAACGCACCCTGGACGTAACGTTGTCGGCGGCCGGGCTTGTCGTCCTCTCTCCACTCTTCCTGACGCTCGCCCTGTTCGTGAAGTCGTCCTCGCCTGGTCCGGTCCTGTTCCGCCAGAAGCGCGCCGGAGCGGACGAGGAGGTATTCGTCTGCCTGATGTTCCGCTCGATGTACGAGCACGCCGAACTGCGCCAGCCAGAGCTGGAGGATCTGAACGAGGCCGAAGGCGCTGCCTTCAAGATCAGGAAGGACCCCCGCGTGACCCCGTTCGGCCGTTTCCTGCGGCGCTGGAGCCTGGACGAGCTGCCGCAACTGGTGAACGTATTGAAGGGTGAGATGAGCCTGGTCGGGCCGCGTCCTTTGCCATTGCGGGACTTCGAGCGGATGGGGGAGCTGCACAAGCGGCGGCTCGCGGCGTTGCCGGGCATGACGGGCCTGTGGCAGATCAGCGGCCGGAGCAACCTCCCTTTCGAGGAGATGGTGCGCCTGGACCTCTTCTACATAGAGAACTGGTCGCTCTCCTTCGACGTGAAGATCATACTCCGCACCCTGGGCGCCGTGCTGCGCCGCGAAGGCGCATACTGAGCGGGGCGTACTCCCAGATTTTCCTTGTAAGTCAAGGGCCGAGAGTGTAAGTTTTCCGGGTTGCCCGGGAGAGTCTCCGGGTGGAGATCAAGGAAATTCAGGGAGAAGTTTTGGCCGAAAGTTTCAGGATTGGGGTCGTGGGAGCCGGGTACGTCGGGCTAGTGACGGGCGCTTGCCTGGCACACATCGGGCACCGGGTCTCGTGCGTGGACAAGAACGAGGCGCTCGTCCAGCAACTGCAGCAAAACAGGATGCCGATCTACGAGCCGGGCCTCGAAGAGCTCGTCTCCCGGGACGTGAACCGCGGGCGGCTGTCCTTCACCACAGATCTCCCGGAGGTAGTACGCGACTCCGACGTTGTTTTCATCGCCGTGGATACGCCGCAGGGCGATGATGGATCCGCTGACCTCGGGAGCGTGGCCGCCGTCGCCCGCAGCATAGGCGGGGCGCTGGCCGGTGCCGGCAGGAAGAACCCGCTCGTCGTCGTCAACAAGAGCACCGTACCAGTGGGCTCCGGCGATTACGTTTCGATGCTCGTCAGGGAGGGCGCCGCCGAGCACGACGAGGAAGATGTGGACTACCGCGTCGTCTCCAACCCGGAGTTCTTGCGGGAGGGGAGCGCGGTCTACGATTCGCTGTTTCCCGATCGCATCGTGCTCGGCTCCGAGGGTCGTGACGCTCTGGATACGATGAGGGAGCTGTATAAGCCCATCATCGAGCAGACTTTTCAGACCGAGATGGACCCGAGGCCGCGGGTGGCGGTGCCGTTCGTTACCACGGACCTGGCGAGCGCCGAGATGATCAAATACGCCGCCAACGCCTTCCTGGCAACCAAGATCAGCTTCATCAACGAGATCGCCAACGTCTGCGAGCTAGTCGGCGCGGACGTCTCAAGCGTGGCGACCGGCATCGGCCTCGACGCCCGCATCGGCAGCCGCTTCCTGAACCCAGGCATCGGCTGGGGAGGCTCGTGCTTCCCCAAGGACGTCTCTGCCCTCCGCTCCATAGCCCGCGAGTACGACTACGAGCCAACGTTGCTGGATTCCGTGGTCTCCGTGAACGAGCGCCAGCGGCGGCGTGTGATCTCCAAGCTCCAGCACGACCTGCACACCCTGAAGGGCAAGCGCGTCGCGTTGCTGGGCCTCGCGTTCAAACCAAATACAGACGATATCCGCGAGGCCCCGAGCCTGGAGATAGCCCGCGCCCTCAACGCCCGTGGAGCCCGCGTGGTGGGCTACGACCCCGTAGCCGGCAAAGCCGCCGCCCGCCGTCTCCCCGACCTAAAGGTGGTCTTCGATCCCCACGAGGCGCTCTCCGGGGCGCACGCGGCTGTCGTGGTCACGGAGTGGGAGGAGATCCGGAGCCTCGACGTGAAAGAGGCTTCGGCGCTAATGGAGCCGCCGAAGCTCCTGGTGGACGGGCGCAATGTTCTGGACGCCGGATCGGCGCGCGACGCTGGCCTCCTCTACAGAGGATTCGGGCGTGGGTAAGCGCCGGGCGCTCGTCACGGGCGGGGCCGGGTTCCTGGGGAGCCACCTGTGCGGGAGGCTGCTCGCGGAGGGCTACGGTGTCATCTGCATGGACAACCTGCGCACCGGATCGCTGGATAATGTAGCCCACCTCAAGGACAATGCTGACTTCGAGTACGTGGACCACGACGTAACGACCCACATCGGCATCAGGGGCGATTTGGATGAGATCTACCACTTCGCCTCCCCCGCGAGCCCCGTGGACTTCGAGCGCATCCCCATCCCGATCCTCAAGGTCGGCGCCCTCGGTACGTACAACTCCCTGGGCCTCGCCCGCGCGAAGGGCGCAAGGCTCATGCTGGCCTCGACCTCCGAGGTATACGGAGATCCACAGGTCCATCCCCAGCGCGAGGAGTACTGGGGCAACGTCAACCCCATCGGCATCCGCGGCGTCTACGACGAGGCCAAGCGCTACGCCGAGTCCATCACTATGGCCTACCGCCGCCACCACGGCGTTGACACCCGCATCGTGAGGATCTTCAACACCTACGGCCCTTACATGCGGCCCGACGACGGGCGTATGATCCCCAACTTCATCACCCAGGCTCTGGCGAACATCCCGCTCACCGTGTACGGAGACGGCTCCCAGACCAGGAGCGTTCAGTACGTGGACGACCTCGTTGAGGGCGTCTTCCGCTTGATGCACGGCGAAGAGTGGCGGCCGGTCAACATAGGAAATCCCGTGGAGTACTCGGTCAGAGAGGTGGCGGAGCTGATCCTGGAGCTCTCAGGCAGTCGCAGCGAAATAGTCTACAAACCACTTCCGCAGGACGACCCGAAGCAACGTTGCCCGGACATAACCCGCGCCAGGGAGGTCCTGGGCTGGGAGCCGAGCACCCCGGCCCGTGAGGGCCTCGAAGCGGCGATAAGCTGGTTCAAACAGCGCGTGGGGCGTGTGGGAGCGCCCGCCGGACGATGAGGGTCCTCGTTACCGGCGGCGCCGGGTTTATCGGCTCTCACCTCACGGATCACCTCCTGGAACGCGGCCACGAGGTCGCCGCCGCGGACAACCTCTCCACCGGAAAGCGGGAGAATGTCCCTGAAGGCGCCAGCTTCTACGAGGCGGACATCCGTTCCGGGCTCGATGAGGTCTTCAGTGAGTTCAGGCCGGAGGCAGTCGCCCACCAGGCGGCCCAGATGGACGTGCGCCGCAGCGTTCGCGAGCCGGACTTCGATGCGGACGTGAACGTGCTCGGCACCGTCCGGCTGTTGCAGAACTGCGTCGCGCACGAGGTCCAGAAGTTCGTCTTCGCCTCGACGGGCGGGGCGGTCTACGGTGAGCAGCGGGAGTTCCCGGCGACGGAAGATCATCCGCAGTATCCCGTCTCTCCCTACGGCGTCTCCAAGCTGGCCGGTGAGCGTTATCTGCACTACTACGAGACCCAGTACGGGCTTCCGTACGTGGCCCTGCGCTACGCCAACGTGTACGGTCCGCGCCAGGACCCGCACGGCGAGGCCGGGGTCGTGGCGATCTTCTGCGGCAACCTGCGCGATGGCAAGACCTCGACGATCAACGGCACCGGGGAGCAGACGCGCGACTACGTGTTCGTGGGCGACGTGGCCCGGGCCAACGTCCTAGCCCTGGAGAACGAGGTTCCTTCCGGCGCGTACAACGTGGGGACCGGCATCGAGACGGACGTGAACCGCCTCTACGAGTTGCTGCTGGAAGCTTCGGACAAGGACCTACCCCCGGAGCACGGACCAGGCAAACCGGGCGAGCAGAGCCGCAGCAGCGTGGACCCGTCGCGTGCCGGCGAGGTTTTCGGGTGGCGGCCGGAGGTGGCTCTCACCTCCGGTTTGCGGGATACGCTACGCCACTTCGGAGCTACGTAGGATCTCGGGAACGACGCCTTGCCAAAAAGCTCCACGGCGATCAATTGCGGGTATATTACAAGGAGCAAGAGTTCGATGAATTTTCCCGAAAAGGAGCAGGTTGCGGCGCACGCTGACGCGCAAAGAATTTCTGAAGGCTGCCGGAGCCGGGACCGCGGGGACAGCCTTACTGGGCGCCTCGGCCGCCAGCTCGGGCTGCTCCTATCTTCCTAGTGGAGGGTCGAGAATGAACGTGATACTGATAATCCTGGACAGCCTCCGCAAAGACCACATCGGATCCTACGGGAACGATTGGATCCACACCCCCAACCTCGACGCGTTGGCGGACGAGAGCCTCCGCTTCACGCGGGCTTACCCCGAATCCATCCCGACTATCTGTGCCCGCCGGTCCATCTACACCGGCATAAGAACCTGGCCTTTCCGGAATTGGGTCCCACAGAAGGGAGAAACGTACTTCCCCGCAGGCTGGCAGCGCATCCCAGAGTACGAGACCACCCTCACGGAAGTCCTCAAACCGGAAGGCTACAACACGGTCCTCATCACCGACACCCAGCACGAGTTCAAGGCTTCGATGAACTTCCAGCGGGGCTTCGACGTTTTCGACTTCATCCGGGGTCAGGAGCGCGACCACTATCATTCCATGCTCGCCATCCCCGAGAAGCAGGTCAACCGTTACACGGTTCCTGGCAACGACGGGGGCATGCGCGACAAGGTCCGCCAGTACCTCGCGAACACCCGCCACCGCAATGGGGAAGAAGACTACTTCTCCCCGCAGGTCTTCACCCGCTCCAGCGATTATCTGGATCTCGCCCGCGAGGCCCAGCCGTTCTTCCTAGTGGTGGATTCTTTCGATCCCCACGAGCCCTGGGACCCGCCTCAGAAGTACGTAGATATGTACAGTGGCGGCTACGAAGGCGGCGAGCCTATCGTCCCCAACTACAGCAAGAGCGATTGGATCACCGACCGCGAGCTCGAAAGGATGAAGGCTCTTTACGCTGCTGAAGTAACGATGGTGGATCACTGGCTGGGGAATTTCCTGAACCGGGTGGACGACCTGGGGCTCTCGGATAACACCCTGCTCATGGTCTTCGCCGACCACGGCGTCGCCCTCGGCGAGCACGGCTACACCGGCAAGCCATACCCCGCGCTCTACCCGGAGCTCACGGACATACCGTTCTTTATCCGCCATCCCGAAGGCAGGGGCGCCGGCAATACCAACGACTTCTACGCCTCCATCCACGACATCGCCCCGACCGTGCTCAAGTTGCTCGGCATCGAGCAACTTGAGGAGATGAACGGGCAGGACATATCCCCGATCCTCGAAGGTGATCAACCCGCAGAGGCCCGACCGCACTTCACCCTGGGCTACGACAACTACGTCTGGGCGCGAGACGAACAGTTCATTATGACTGCCCGTAACGACCGGACAGAAGAGAAACTGTTCGATCTGAATTCCGATCCCGACATGAAAAACAACGTTGCCGCAGATCATCCCGACATCGTGAAGCACATGTTCGAAGATTACGTACTTGCAGATGCGGGTGGTCCTCTGCCAAAGTATTGAGCCTGAAGATTTATAGGCTGCAGGAATACATGGGAGAAGAGCATTGCGCGCACTGATACGGTTTCTCATCAGGTGGGTCGGGCTGTTGTGCGCGCCTGGAGGCGTGCTGTGGGCGCTCTCTCCACTGGGTGTTCACCTCTCTGATATCAAATTCAAGACGCCCGACGTGTTCTGGAAGCTCTTCCCTTCGGCCCCGCTGCTCATCTTGCTTGGCCTGATCGGTCTCCAACTCAGGCAGTCGGAACGCTCCGGCCTGCTGGAGAAGATCGGCTTCTTCGCCGCTGCCGTCGGGCTCGTCATGGTCATCGCGGGCGACGTGGGCCTGTACTGGCTAGGACTGGACAACATCTACATTATGGCGGCCCCCGCCTGGCGTACATTCCGGTTGGGACTCATTCTGTTGGCTGCGGGTTCGATGCTCTTCGGGGTGTTCGCCCCAAAGGATGGTGTGCTCCCGACCTGGGGATTGTTGCCCTTCGTGATCGGGAGCCTCTGCGGCCTGGTCTCCTTCGTCCACGATTTCGGGACGCTCGGGGCGGCCCTGTGGACGCTCTTCGGCGCCGGGTGGGTCTGGCTCGCCTTCTCGCTGTTTGTCCACGGCGTGCTGACCTTCCGCCGGAAAAAGCGGGCCGCCACCTAGTGGCAGGTAACTCCAGAGGCCCCCTCGCCTCCCGCGCCAAAACCTCTATAATCTAGCGCCGTGACTTCAGGACGGGATATTAATAGCGAGCGGAGCGGCGTGCGCGAGGAGAAGGCTTCCGAGGCCGAAGCCATCGAAGAGAAGATAGAGGAACCGGTCGGTCCCAAAGAAGACGACTCTTACGTCGCGAAGGTCGCGCGCGGCGCCGGCATTAGCACGGCCGGACAGGGGATCGGGCGCGTTATCGGGTACGTGACGCAGGTCGTCATCGCCCGCCTGCTCGGGGCGCAGTTCTACGGTTTCTATACGGCGGGCGTAGCCCTGATCAACGGTCTGCAGATCGTCTCCCGGTTCGGCATGGAGAACGGCGTGGTCCGCTACGTCGCCCATCACAGGGAGCACAACGACGCCGCGCGGGTCCGAGGCACCATCGTGATGGCCTTGCTGTTTCCCATCGCGCTCAGCGTCGTCCTCTCCGCCGCGCTGTTCTTTGGGGCTGGATTTCTCGCCAACTCCGGCTGGCTGAAGGAGAACGGGGCCATGATGGTGGGCGTGTTGCGGGGGTTCGCTTTCGTGCTGCCTTTCTTCGTGTTCATGAGCATGACAGCGTGGGCCACGCAGGGTTTCCAGACCGTGACTTATGCCGCCTACATCCAGCAGCTCATACGCCCGGGGCTGTTCCTGGTCTTCGTCGGTGTATGCTACGTGCTGGGTGCCAATGTCTTCGGGGTGATAGCCGCCTATGCGCTCGCGATGTTCCTCGCCGGGCTCGCCGGCCTCTACTACCTCAGGAAACTCTTCCCTGACCTCTTCAACCGCCGGGCGCAGACTAGGTTCGAGCCGAAGGCCCTTTTCGGGGTTTCGATCCCGATGAGCATCACCCAGGGCGCCCAGTACCTCAACAACTTTTCCGCCATCCTGATCCTGGGTATCTTCGCGGCCGGGGCGCCGGTCGGCATCTTCAACGCCGCCGCGCGAACGGCAACCTTCCTGACGGCAGTTCGCTTCGCCTTCAGCGGCATCTTCTCCCCGATCATCTCCGGCCTGTATGCGAGGCAGGATATGGATGAAATGGGAAGACTGTACAAGGACGTGTCGCGCTGGATCTTCACGGGCGCGTTCGCGCTTTTCCTGGTGATCGTGGTCTTCGGCCCCGAGGTTATGGGGATCTTCGGCGAGGCGTTCGGGGCGGGTGTCACGGCGCTGGTAATCGTGGCCGTCGCGCAGCTCTACAGTTCCTCGGTCGGTCCGGCGCCGCGTATGCTCGCGATGACCGAGAACCAGAACTACGCCATGATCGCGACCTCCGTCGCCGCCGGTACCGGCGTGATCGTGAGCTTCATCCTGATCCCGCGCTTCGAGGTCCTTGGGGCCGCAATCGGAATGGCAACAGCCATCATCGTCGAGAACACGGGTACCATGTCCGCCGTGAAGTGGCGGCTGGGATACTGGCCATTCAACTTCACCTGGCTGAAACCCCTGACGGCCGGTACTGCCGCTGCCGCCGTGACGTACGTTCTGAAGATTACGCTTCCGCTGGATACGATCTTCGGGTTCCTGCCGGTGCCCGTATCCGTTCCCACGATTATGTTCCTCGGCGGCTTCCTGGTCGTACTCTTCTTCGGCCTGCTGTGGTTGTTCGGGTTCTCGGAGACGGACAGGGAGTTCATCGGCACGTTCTGGAACGTGGCGCAGCGTGCGCTGCGGCGTGGACGCGGGGCTGGTGGCGGGGGAGAAGTCCGTGGCTGAAGTGCCCGTGAAAGTCCTCTACGTTGCGGGTTTCGGGCGTAGCGGGAGCACCATCCTCTCGAACAGCCTGGGACAGGTGGACGGTTTCTTCTCCGGTGGCGAGCTTAACTTCATCTGGAAGCACGCCCTGATCGAGAACCGGCTGTGTGGCTGCGACCGTCCATCCCGCGAGTGTCCGGTCTGGCGGAGCGTCTTCGACGAGGCGTTCGGCGGCATGGATAAGGTAGACGCCCGCGAGATGATGCGCCTCCAGCACTCGGGCGCCCGTACACGCCACATCCCCCAGATGCTGACGGCGAAGGGCCGGGGGACGCTCAAGGGACGCATGGGCAAGTTTCTCGACGCATCGGCCCGGTTGTATGAGGCCATAATCTCCGTCACGGGGAGCAGGGTGATCGTGGATTCGTCCAAGGAACCGGCCTACGGCTATGCGATGAACATGATCCCCGAGCTTGACATTCGGGTTCTGCACCTGATCCGGGACCCAAGGGCCGCCGCCTACTCGTGGCTGAAGAAGAAACAGCAGCCCGATAGCGAGGACCGCGAGTTCATGCACCAGAAGAGCGCCTTCGACAGCGCCGTGCTCTGGGACGCCTGGAATACCTCCATAGAAGCCCTCTGGCGGGGAGAGGACGACCACCTCCGCCTGCGCTACGAGGACTTCATCTCGGATCCGGAGGACAGCTTCGAGCAGATTCTGGACGTGCTCAACGAGGCCGATGCGGACCTGCCGCTCGTCGGCGAGCAGGAAGTGAAGCTCGGCGTCAGCCACACCGTCTCTGGCAACCCTAACCGCTTCGATACCGGCGCCGTCACGTTGCGCCAGGACAGCGAGTGGCAGAAAAAGATGAAGCCCCGTGACAGAAACATCGTCACGGGGCTTACCCTTCCCCTGCTCAAACGCTACGATTACCCGCTGACCCCGAAGGGCTGACGAAGCGTCAGAAGCTGAAGCTGTAGCGCTGCTCTTTCCAGGGGTCGCCGTAATTGTGGTACCCGTTCACTTCCCAGAAGCCCGGCTTGTCCTCGGCCAGGAACTCCAGGCCACGTAGCCACTTGGCGCTCTTCCAGGCGTAGAGGTGTGGGATCACCAGCCGCATCGGTGCCCCGTGCCCCGGCTCCAGCGGCTCCCCGTTGTGGTGCGTCGCAAAGAGCGCATCCTCCTCGTACAGCTCCTCGACCGGCACGTTCGTCGTGTACCCACCGTCGCAGAACGCCGAGAAGAACCTCGCCTCCGGCTTCGGCTGCGCCATGTCGAGCAGATACTTCGCGTGTACGCCGGACCAGACGTTGTCCAGCTTGCTCCACGAGGTGACGCAGTGCATGTCAGCCTTCACCTCGACCGCGGGTAGTTCGTTCCACTCCTCCCAGGTGAAGCGCAGCGGGTTCTCGACCA
>Ga0081539_10000942_pt1 | contig 47955 bp, 47 predicted proteins | sample TabmetS4T2R2_FD_71023 | JGI IMG/M metagenome (GOLD analysis project Ga0081539, IMG submission 71023) | Tabebuia heterophylla rhizosphere microbial communities from the University of Puerto Rico - S4T2R2 | ecosystem: Host-associated > Plants > Roots > Rhizosphere ... | reverse complement strand
TGGTGGACCTGAAATTCCAAGCGAAAAGAAAGACTTCGGTGCAGGAACTGAATGACGCCGTGATCGCGGCGTCGCAAGGTCCGCTGAAGGGCATCCTCAACGTCACGTATCACCCGAACGTCTCGGCCGACTTCAACCACGACCCGCATTCCTCCACGGTCGCGCTCGACCAGACCAAGGTGATGGACGGCGATTTCGTGTCGCTGCTCTCCTGGTATGACAATGAGTGGGGTTTCTCGAACCGCATGGCCGACACGGCCGTCGCCTTTGCGAAGCTGATCTGATTCGCGAAATTCCGCTGGAATTTCAAAGGGCCGCGCGCGTCGCGGCCCTTCTGATTCGCGGGAGCACGTGGATAGAATCCAGCCCAGGAATCTTTTGGATAGAATCTTTATTGAACAAGAACATGGGCTTGAGCGGCTCCCGCCGAAACCTCGACCGGCAATCTGTGCACAGGGGTCTCGGCGGCCGCGATCATCTCGGCTATTCGCTGCAAAATAGCCTGTCTGAAAGCAAATCGCGCGCAGCGCCTACGCGGCGCGCTGCTTCTCGTCATCGGCCAGCCAGTGGTCGATGAAATAGACGTACTGGCGATGCCACCATGGCCAGTCGTGCGAGACGTCGTCGCCCCAGTAGTCGACCCAGGCGGGGATCTGCTTGGCGCGCAGGATTCCTTCGAGCCGGCGCGTGTCGACGATCATGTGCTCCTCCCAGGCGCCCTGGCCGGTGCAGAAGATGAGGCGCAGCGAGCGCAGCCTTTCCAGAACTTGTTCGTCGGCTAATTGAGGGAGATAGTCGAGGGGCGAGTTGAAGTAGATGCTGCCTTCGAGCGAGGGACCCAGAAAGTCCTGAGTCGAGTAGACTCCCGACAGCGCGATCACGCCCGAGACAAGTTCGGGAAAACGGAACGCGAAATTGGCGGCGTGGAAGGCGCCCATCGAGCAGCCGGAGAAGATCGGCTTCAACTCCCGGTTGCCGTTCGCGAGTCTTGCCATTTCCGCGATTTCCGGCAGCGCCTCGTTTCGCACGTAGCGGAAATACGCCTCGTGACGCTCGATGCGGTTCGTGAGGTCGCCGTGGCGGTTGAAGAAGGTCTCGCCATCGACGCTGTCCAGCGTCCAGATCTGGATGCGGCCGGACTCGATGAAATCGGACAGCACGGCTATCGTGCCGGTATCCTCGTACTGGTAGAAGCGCCCCTGCGAGGTCGGGAACATGACGACCGGCCGGCCGGCGTCGCCGTAGCGCTTCCATTCCATGTCGCGGCCGAGCTCGCGGCTGAAACTCTTCCGGTAATCGATCAGCATCGCTCAGGCGCTCACGGCGTGGATGAAGTCTATTGCCGCGCGCAGCTCGGCAGGGTCTTTCGAACGCATGAGATAGGCGTAGTCCCCCATGGCTTTGCTGAACACTTTCTCGATGCGCTGGTGACGTAGAATCTTGTCGCCATGCGCGGCTAGCACGGCGGCCTGGTCGTGGCGATAGGGAATGTGGTCCTTGCGGCTGGCATATCCCGCATAATATTTGCCCTTCTCCTGCACGAAGGGCTCATCGTTGACCACCATGTCGGCCCAGATCGCGTAAGTGTCCGCGTCATAGGCGTAGTTCATCGCGTCGGTGATCCAGGCGCCGGGCGGCCGCATGTTGACCTCAAGCGCGATGATCTTGCCCTCCTTAGCGGTCTGGAACAGCTCGATGTGAAAGAAACGCTCGCGCACGTCGAAGGCCTTCAGGATGCGCTTGCCGGCATCCTCGATCGCCGGCTCGACGGAGGGCCGGCAGACATAGCTCATGTGGCTGTCCTGGTTCACCACCTCCATCACGCTCTGGTCGTAGCGCGTGCTGGCCGCGAAGATCACCTCGCCGTCGCGGTTGACGATGCCGTCATAGGTGACGACCAGCCCGTCGACGAAATCTTCCATGACGAAGCTCATGTCGTCCGGCTTCTCGGCGAAGAACTCGTCCAGCTCCTCGCGGTCGGTGATCTTGTAGGTCATGGACGCGCCGGCGCCGCTGTCCGGCTTGACCACCACGGGATAATCGACCCGTTTCAAAAAATGCAGCGCGCCTTCGAGGTCGGAGCATTTGTGCTGCGGCACGGTCGCCACCCCGCTCTTCCTGAAGAAGGCGCGCATGCGCGACTTGCTCTTCAGGTTGCGCACGAAATCGAGCTTGGTGCCGAAGATGTTGAAGTCGGTGCGCATCCCGGCCTCGAGCTCCAGCCAGTGCTCGTTGAGCGACTCGAAGCGGCCGACACGGCCCCAGCGATGCACGAAGTGGCCGAGCGCGCGCAGCGTCTGGTCCTCGTCCTCCATGTCGTTGACGCGGTAATATTCGGCGAGCGCGCGCTTCAGATCCTGGCCCAGCGCATCATAGGGCGCGTCGCCGATGCCGAGCACGGTGGCGCCGGCCTTCTGCAGACGGTCGCAGAATTCGGCGCTGTTGGCCGGAAAATGCGGGGAGAAAAACACGAAGTTCACGGCCGACCCCTCCCTGTCAGGCGCTGCGCTTCCGCGTCAGTGTGGCTTATTTGGCGAAAGGGAGGAAGGGGGACGGAGGGGGGATTTGAGGGAAGCGGCGGATGCGGACGAGTCTCACCCTAAACGAGTGTTAGCCCGGCTGCCTCTGTGCGGCAGAAGCAGCCGTTCTATGAACGATCCAAAAATGTTCCCCTTGGGGCCGGTAGCGGATCGACAACTTAGAGGCTGGGACCTTCAAAAGCGGACCTTCAGGGTCCCTGATCGGGCACAAATTACACGCCGATGTGGCCGTCACCGTCGACCCGCAGCTGTCGGTCGCCGCTGCACTCGAGGCGGTACAGACTTTCGAGGCGGAACTTTTCGCTCACCTGCCGGCGCTGGCCGCCGCCAATGTTCGTTGGCAGCCCCCGGCGCCACGGCCGCGCACCATAGTGCGCGTCACCGTCATGACGAGGCCCGTTCGCAGGGGCGTTAGCAAGGCATGATCACGCCCATCCGCACGAGCATGATCACGACAAGTCATGGGCAACGATCCCGAGGCGCTGACGCATTGGTCATGGATCGGACCTGACACCGATGCTTCAACAGCTCGTCGCCATTCAGCGCGAGATCTATCTCGCGCTCGCCGAGCAGATCAAACTGGTCTCGACCAGCGGAAACTGGCTGGCCTTTGTAGGCTTCCTGCCGTTGGGAATCGTCTTCGGCGCCGTGCACGCGCTGACGCCGGGGCACAGCAAGGCTGTGCTCGCTACCTACCTTGCCGGTTCGGAGGCGAGGATCGTACGCGGGCTGCTCACGTCCCTGACGCTCTCCTTCACTCACGTCACTATCGCAGTGCTGATTGCGGTGCTGTCGCTACCGATCGTCTCCATCGCTCTCGGCAGTGTGGGGCGGGCGCCGCTGCTCGAGGGCATCAGCCGAGGACTGCTCGGCCTCATCGGCGCCTGGATGTTCTGGCACGCGCTGCGCCCCGCACACCATCACAGGCACGAAGGCGAGGCAGTCGGTGTTATTGCGGGTCTCATCCCATGTCCGCTGACCCTCTTCGTCATGACGTTTGCGATTGCGCGTGGCGTTCCCGCCGCGGGTCTGCTCTTTGCCGGAACGATGATGATCGGGGTCGCACTCACGCTGTCCATGGTGGCAATCCTGGCGATTGTGCTGCGCGACCAACTGGTTCGGTTCGTCGAAGGCCGGCCCCGGCTCTTCAACGTCGTTATCCGCGCGATCGAAGGGATGGCCGGCGCGGCCCTGGTCGCGCTTGCATTGCATGAAATCTTCCTGCGCTAGGTGGGATCCGAACCCGCCGACAACGGGAACGAGCAAAGCGTGATCGGTCGACCTTGTCTCTACGCGACGTCCGCAGCCGACCCGTTTGGCCTGGGACGAGCGATGAGATAACGGAGACCTTTCATGCCGACATCTCCCAGCTCGAGCACTTCGAGACCCCGTTCGCCGAATGTGGTGGCAACTGCTTCCAGATCGACATGGCCATGGCGGTGAAGTCGAAACAGCCTCTTTTTTCTCGGCGGTTTCGCGAAATCGACCAGCAGGAGGCGCCCTCCGGGCTTCAGGACGCGACGGGCTTCGGCGGCAAACCCCTCACGCCCGCGTCTGGGCAAATGGTGAAGCATCAGCGTGCCGAGGACGACGTCGAATTCCGCGGCGCGATAGGGCAATTCCTGCGCGGTGCCCGTCCTGAAACGGATATCGAGTCCGGCTTGCTCGGCCTTGGTACCGGCTCGCGCGACCATCTCCACCGAAGCATCGAGGCCTTCCACCAGCCCGGAAGGACCCACCTGCCGTTTGGCGAGGATCGCGATCGTGCCGGTGCCGCATCCTACATCGAGAACGGCCTCTCCCGGCTTCAGCTTTGCAAAGCCGAGAAGCTTTTCCCGAAAGGCGATCTCGCGACCGAACGTCAGTAGCCAGGCTAGCCAATCATAGGCGGCGGCAGAATGGATTAGGATGCCGACATGAGGTCTCTTCATGCGCTCATGGGAAACCGCTTGCTCCTTGCCATGGCCAGACGGTCCAAAGATCGCCGGCGCAATCAGCAGCGCAGCCAGCACGATCAGCGCACCTGCATGAAGCAGCAGCGCCGGAATGCCCAGCGCGAAAAGCAGGTTTGCCCGTTCCAAGAGGAAAAAGGCGACCAGCGCGACGGCCACTTTGACCGCGACGAACGCGAACAGTGCCCATCGATGGCCGGCGAAGGTGTTGTGCATGCGAAAACTCCTGTGTGTCGCTCTGCGCCCGCCGCTCACGAGTAAGATACTGGACAGCGTGTCCGATAGTGGTTTTGTTGGTCAGCTGTGGCTTGAACGCCCAGTTTTGGACGCTTCGAGGTCTGGTGACCAAAAAAGGACCGCCACCAATGCCAAAGGGGTCAATCGATCGCCGTGTCGCCAGGACAAGAAGCCTTCTACAGGAAGCGCTGTTCAGGCTGATTGTCGAAAAGGGGTACGCAGCGACCACGATCGAGGACATCTGCCGGGCCGCGGACGTTGGCCGGTCGACATTCTACACGCACTACCCCGACAAAGACTCTCTCAGGAGGACGACGATCAAGGAGCACACCCGAATGCTCCAAACGCTGATAGCCGCCTCTTACGCCGAGAGCGACGTGAACGGATTTGCGTTCAGTCTGCCGGTCTTTGAGCATGCTCAGGACAAGCGCGACCTGCACCGCGCTCTTCTAGGTGCGAACGGCCGCGACATGCCCGAAGAGGTCCGCAACTGGATAAGCAGCCAGATTCGCAAAGAGCTGGTCGAACTGTGTGAAGGCCGAAGGTACGATCCCGATCTGGAGATCGCCGTACCCTACGTGCTGGGCGCCCTTGTTGAAGTGATGCACTGGTGGCTTGAAAGCGACTCGACCCTGTCAGCCGTCGACATCGACCAGAAGTTTCAGCGCCTCGCGTTCGAGGGCGTCGACGCGGCGTTGAACAAGCCGAAAGGTCCCGATCCCCTAAGCAGCGCCATTGGGAGTGCTGCAGGTTGATGTCTCCGATACGGCGCGCGCCAGCGAATGTCTCAAATCGCGTTGACACCAGGCCTTTGAACTGATGACGGCAGCGGTCTCGCGCCATGTCTGCTTTCAGGCGGTCGCAAAGCTCACCCCGACGGCCGAGATTAGGCGCAAAGCTGTCGTTCACGTCACACAGGTCCAAGCGAGCTTCGGGGCAGTTGCGGACATGTCGACCAGCACGACTAGCCAACCCAAGCCACCTCCCAATTGTCCACAAATCCACCCGCAAAAATTCGCACCCTGCAATCGCGCTGCCACACCGGGGGTGAAGGCCGTCTCCGATCAAGGAGACAGTCATCAACAGCATTTCCATTAGCCGGCGAGCTTAGCGCCCGTCGAGCGGCCGACGCGACCCCAGCGATGCACGAAATGGCCGAGCACGCGCAGCGTCTGCCGGACGCGCGGATTTGGAGATTCAGCAGCCCCCTGCGAGATCACTATAGTCTTTCGCTAACGAAGAACCCGCAATGGCTTGCTGTCAACTTGCGCTGAACCATTGTTGGTAGTACCGTCGAGATAACCATCAAGATCAGGCGGGGTTTAAATGCAGAGCGCGGAAGCCGTTTCGCGTTGCGGGAGAGTATTGTTTTGTAGAAATCGCAACCCGGCAACGGCCTGGCTGGCGATTGCCTGCCGAGCTCAGGTTACGTCGTGACCAGCATGCATCTGATCACCGATGCCGACGGGAAGGTATATGACAAATACGCGATCATCGGCAGCGTCGGCGAGCCGTTCAAGTGCGACAAGCCGTTGGGCCTGCTGCGAGAGCTAATTTATGTCCACGCCGAGCCGGATCAGGACACACTGCTCCTTAAGTTTTCGGCGAATGTCACCTTCGAATATTTGCACGTCTGCGGCCAGACAATCGTAGACGACGGTGAAGAGCTTTTCTCTTTCGGCTTCGAACTTGGCCAATCGCTGACGGTTACCAGGCTTACCCGCGCCGACACCAACGGGCCCCGCGGCAGATGGACGGTAGAAGGCGCCATCAACCCCGGCAGCAGCGGATGACCGGTCTTCAATAAATTCGGTCGCCTGGTCGGCTTGATCTACGGCCAGTACCAACAGGCCGATGGTTTCGCTTTCATGGTCCCTCTGGATCATTTCAAGAATCTCTTTCAATTCGCCGGGGCTCCGCTCGAGACGTGCACCACACCCAAAGGAGAGTTCGTCATAGAACAATGCGGCACAATACGGGTGGACTATCCGGTCAGTTTTGACCTTGCCGAGCATCAATTCTTTGTCTCTGCAAAGCCGTTCGAACAGGTTTTTCCGGCCAAGCCGAACCATGTAATACTTAATTGGAGCTGGCGGGTCGACAGCTCGAACAGCGCCACAGTTGAATTCATACTGAACGGGGACAAGAACGCCATCACGGCGCGAGCGTTTTTGAGGAGCGGTCCGGTTTACGATCAATGGCGTGGATGGCTTTCGGGAGTACTGAGCACCGACCAGCAACCAACGCAGTGCAAGAGGTAGCCATGCCGATCGGGAGAGGCTTCAGCATGACGATACCGGAGGTGGTCGTTGCCTGCGTGTTCGCACTCACCATGGCTGCTTGCGGCACGCCTCAACCCGGGGGATCAGACATCGTCGCCCAGGTCAAGGCGCAAGCCCCTGCATTGTGCAAATTCGTGCCAACCGCCAAGACGATCCTGGCCCTGGTGGCTACCGGGCAGCCTGAACTGGCGGCCGCGGCGGGCATTGCCAACGCCATCTGCAAAGCCGTGGCGCCCGCCGCCGGCCAGCAAAAAGCGCCGGGAACGGTGGCGGTGGCGGGTGTGCCGATCAGGGGTCACTTCGAGCAATAAACTCGTCCGTACCCTTGTCGCGAAGCCGGCTCCCACTTTCCGGAGAGATGCTCAGACGGAATTGTCGGGGCCGTCGAAGTCGTTCCCCGTCGTCGGTCCAGTCCTGGCTGTCGGCGTCGTCCTCAGGTAATCGGCAGGCCGCGCACGCTACGGCGGCGACAGGATTGCCGCCAAGCTGAGAAGAACCGGCAGCGTCAGGGCGGACAGGCCGATGCGCCATTCGAGCAGTCCTCCGGCTGCGCAGCCGACGCCAGGCCGCCCGAACCGCGGCAGTCAGCTCAGAGACATGGAGCGGTGCGACGGCCAGGCTCCGTTCAGCCGCCTGCAATGCATCAGCGCTTCCGGATGCGAAAGCCCGAACAGCTCCAGGCCGGCCTGCTCGGCGGGAAGGTCCATGAGGTTGTCCCATACGAGCCATCCATCCATCGGCTCCATTATGGCCTCGAAGCGTTCGGTCCAGTCCGGGACGGCAGGCACCGGCGCGACGCGGATTTCCTGACGTTTCCTGAGAACCGCGTAGACGATGTTCCGATTCGAACCGAAATACACGCTCGCCTCGACGCAGTTGCGGTCGACGCTCGCGTTGATGATCGCCCACATGTCTTCTTCCGAGCGCTGCAGGAGCGCCCAGTTCATGAACGTCTCCATATAGCCGTCGTCGGTCATCTCAGGCGAGAAATTTGCGAACAGGAAGATGCCGTCGGGCTTCAGCAACTGCAGGCAGCTTTGGGTCAGCTTCACCGCTACCTTATGGGGAAGATAGTCGTAAAGCCCCGCCGCGTAGACGAAGTCGAACCGGCCGAGCTGGTAGGCATTGGTCAGCAGCCCCCGGACCGAGCCGTCGAGCGCCTCGACCGGCATGCCCGGGAAGTCGCGCGCGATCGATCCGACGCTCAAGGGATCCTGGTCAAGCGCGACCCACCGTCTGATATGTCCCTTTTCGAGCGCGATCGAGCGTCTGGCTTCGCGAAGATGGCCCCCGGCGATCGCCAGTATCTCCGTCTCGCCGCCCCGTGCGGCCGTGATGCCGTCAACATGCAGCGTGAGCAGATCGCGACGCTCTCGCACGGCATCCGACGACGAAGCGTTTCTCGTCTTTTCGTAGAGCGCTCGCCCAAGTGAAGAGGCGTCCGCAATTTCCCCCACAAGGCTCGGATGACCGTAGATGAAGTCGAGCAGGTGGGCGTCGCCGGAATAGCCCCTGGGCTTCTCGAAAGACCATCGAGTGAAAGGGTCTTGAAGAAAAAACTCCGAGACCGGGTGTTCCTGCGCGATCGGGATCAATTCCTGCCACATGCTCGCGGGCAATTTGTCACGCAAGTTGTGCAGGTCCGCCGTTATCCCCGCCGGTATCTTCCCTTGTTCAAACTGCCGCTGAGCCATGCTCAGGATAACGGCAAGTTCGGCTTTCCCGGCCTCGAAACCGCTCCTGTGCAGGTGCGAACGAACTTCCGAGGAAACGAAGGCGTTTGCGATCGCTTCCGGAGTAATAAAGCTGGCGCCGTCGAAAACGACTTGGCTCATGCGTAAGCCCACCCGTTAACAGAGCGTTAACCTATGGGATAAGACGCGAGCCCGCGTTAGTCAATTTGCCCGTTGGCATGTGCAAGACAGGATTTTCCGGCGGACTTGCCTTCCTTCCGGCCATCCCGCCATTCTGCGCGATATTCCGGCTGATTTGATGAAAAATTGCTCCGATCCAACGAAGTATTCCGTAAGAGCTGCACTTTATTCTGACGTTCCGGAATCGAAACCGATGGCGGAAGTAGGCTTCTCAGCCATGTCACCTCACCCGCTGAATGCGGCGCAACTCGATGGATCAGTGCAAGACCGACATGCTGGCCGATCTGGTTGAGGTAGGTCCGCCACATCAGCGAGAGCTGTTGCCGGGAGAGCTTCGTACTCTCTATCGCGAGCACCGTGCGACATACGGAACGAGAACGACCAGGCGGGGAAGCTGGGCCTCCTTTTTCGTCTATATGCTGTTCTCGACCACCGACATATTGCTGGTCCCTGACGTAGCGGCCTACACGATCGCGGCACGCTTCGCTTTCGCTGTGACCATGCTTGCAACCTTCGAAGTGCTGTTCCGCAAGAACGCGAAACCGGAATGGCTGGACCGCGTCTGTGCTACTGCGGTTTTCCTGGGATATGTGACCTGGCTCATCCCGTCGATAATGACCAAGCACACGGAGAGCATGTCATACTACATGGTCTTTGGTGCTATTTTTATGATGAGCGCCAATCTCTTCTTCAGCTTTCAATTCAGGTTGTCGGTGATAACGTCCGGCTTGGTGTTATTTGTTTTCTTTATAGTGATGATGTATTTTTACTCTGGAAATATTTCTTACCAGATCGCCTTCGGCACGTTCTATCTTTCGTGCTTCATTTTCACGTCCTATGTGAACTGGAACCTGAACAAGGAGCGCTACAACGTCTTTCTGAACGCGCTGGAGGCCAAGCATCAGCACCAGGAAGCGACCGAACGGGGAGAAGCGCTCGAGCGGCTGTCGCGAACCGATCCGCTCACGGGACTGGAGAACCGGCGCGCGGTCGACGAGCGGCTCAGGGATCATTGGAACGACTGGCAGCACCTAGGCCGCAGCTTTGCCGCGATCCTCGTCGACGTCGACCTCTTCAAGAAATTCAACGACTGTTACGGCCACCAGGAGGGCGACCGCTGCCTGATCCTGGTCGCCAATGCCCTCGAGGAAACGGTGAAGCGCCATGGGGGCTCGATCGGGCGCTATGGCGGCGAGGAATTCATCGTGCTCGCCCACATGGAAATGCCCGAAGAGGTCGAGGAACTGGCGGAAGCCATCCGCGGCACCGTGGAGGAGCTCGCGCTGGCGCACGAGCTGCGACGCGACGGCACGTCGATCGTGACGGTGAGCGTGGGCGCCGCATTCACCAGGCACCAGTCCGGCGCGAAGCTGGAGAAGATCATCAACGAGGCCGACCGCGCGCTCTATCTCGCCAAGGCGAGCGGACGCAACTGCGCCAAGCTCTTCGATCCGAGCGATCCGCAGAGCGGCGACGAAAGCGAGAACATAGCGGCCCTGCTGAAGATCGCGATCGCCCAGGATCTCGTCTCGCTCGTCTACCAGCCAATCCAGAACCTCGCGTCGGGCCGGGTCGAAGCGCTGGAAGCCCTGATGCGGCTCAAGATGCTGGACGGCACGTCGGTTCCGCCGAGCCTGTTCATTCCCGTCGCGGAGCGCACCGGCGCCATACTGGAGCTCGGACGCTGGGCCTTGCGGACCGTATGCCACGAACTGCTCATCGACGACCACGTCCATATCGTCAGCGTCAACGTCTCGCCGATCCAGCTCAAGACGCCCGGCTTCGCTGCTTCTGTCGCGGCCATCCTTGGAGAAGCCGGCGTACCAGGCAACAGGCTGGCTTTCGAGATCACCGAAGGCCTCGAGATGGAGATGCATTCCGACGTTCTGCGCTGCATCAGCGATCTGAAGCTGCTTGGGATCAGGATCTGGCTGGACGATTTCGGGACCGGTTTCGCAGGCCTCTCCTGGCTGCGCCTCATCGATTTCGACACGGTGAAGGTCGATCGCTCGTTCCTTCACGACTGCGCGAACCCGCGTGGCAAGGCGATGCTCCAGGACATCATCGGGCTGGTGCGCAATCGCGGTCACAACATCCTGGTCGAAGGCGTGGAATCCAACGAACAGATGATGCTCATGCGCGAGCTCGGCATCGATCACGTGCAGGGCTTCTATGTCGGCCGCCCGGGCCCGGCTCAGCATTTCCGCGCAAACCCCACCATTCACAAGCGCTCGGGCAATGCCGCCGTAAAGTCGGCGTGATGGGCGACGGCCGCAAGCGTTTGTGTCGCCCTTCACCTGCCGGCCGGCATCCTCTGCCCGCAAACGGCAGGGCAATCGCATATGGAAAAATTGCCTTTTGATTTGAAACCCCCACCCTGTCCCTCCCCACAAGGGGGAGGGGACGTCTGCATCACTGTTTGCGCGATGATCGCTGACGTTTGGCGCTGGCGGGAACAATGCAAAGTCCCCCTCCCCCTTGTGGGGAGGGGTTAGGGGTGGGGGTAAATTCCATATGCGATTGCCCTGCCGTAAACGGAGAAGGTGCAGGCAGGCAAATGAGAGCCAGCGACGACGGTCACCGTTAGTAAGAAGCCCGCGGCGAAGAAAAACCTTACGCCTATCCCGCGCTGGCGGAAGCGCCCTGCCAGGCCTTGATCGCCTCGTCGAACACCTTGTCGCCGGGCACGCCCTTCTCCATGGTGATCAGCGCCCGGCGGCCCGACTTGTAGACCAGCGGCACGTCGATCCAGCGCTCGCGCTTCAAGAGGTTCAGATTCGTCTCGACCTCGGCCTTGGTGTCGTTGAGCGCCACCAGGAAGTAGCCGTCGGCGATCTTGGCCGGAATGCCGAGCACGGGGCTGCCGGCCGCCTCCTCGGTGTCCTTGAGCGCGAAGCGCAGTATGTTCTCGATGCCGCCGCCCTCGAAATTGTCCGGCGTCAGGAAGATCAGCTCGATGATGTGGCTCGCCGGCAGCGTCTTGTCGGCGTTGCGGCGGATCGTCATGCGAAGCTGGATGTCCTTGCCGGGGACCGTCACCTCGCCGCGGATCGCAGGCTCGGTCGGTTGGTCGTTGCCGGGCGATTCCTGGACCAGCGACCAGACGACGGAGCCGCCGTCGGCCGAGCCCTCGGCGACATTGGTGCGCTCCTCGTAGAAGATCGCCTTCTGGCCGACCGCGACCTGGGCGTCGCTAGTGGTGGTCGTTGCCGTGTCGGTCGCTGCAGGCGCAGGCGGGGCGGCGGCGGCAGTGTCGGCAGGAGGCGTTATTGCAGGTCCGCCGGCGCCCGCGGGCGGGGCCACATCGGGTGTGGCGGGCGTGGTCGCCGCACCGGCCGCTGCGCCTTCTGGCGTCGCGGCGAGCGGCGGCGGCGTGACGGCGGCGACCGAAGTGCCCTCGCCGATCGAGGCGATGCCGCCAGAAGGTCCTTCGTCGACCTCGCTGCCGTTGGCGTTGAGGCGCTGCGTGAACTTCTGCACGCCCTGCTGATCGGCCGGGGCCGTGTCGCTCGGAATTTCCTCGGCCGGCTTGGTCGCCGTTTCCGGCACGGGCGTCGTCACCGGCGCCGGCTGGTCGGCGACCGGGGCCGTGGCGACCGTCTCGCCGCCGATGCCCAGCATCGCCATGAAATCATCCTTGTTCAGCCAGACGGCATAGGCGCCGCCGGCGACGAGCGCAAGCACGATGGCCGCCGCGATCAGCGTCATGAAGCTGCGACGGCGCCCGGTCCTCTCCTCCTCGACGGGGGCTTGGTCCTCGGCCAGCTCCTCGTCGTCGCCGTCGAAATGCACGGCGGGACGCTCCGTGGCCGCCGCAATCTCCTGCTCGACTTCGGGCTCTGCCGGCTGGTCCGGCCTTGACTTGGGGTCGTATTGGCTTGCTGACAGGACCGGCGTCTCGGCTGCCGCCGGCGCGGGGGTCCTGGGCTCGGCCGGCGCCGCCGCCGTAGCCACGGCCGGCTGGGCCGCCTGACCCTTGTTGCTCAGATGGGCAAAGACGTTCTCGAGCTCGGCGAACGGATCGGCATCGTCCGGCGGCATATAAGCTGCCTCGACGTCGCGGATGGCATCTTCCAGCATCTGCTTCTGCCGGTCGGCGATCGCAGCGGACGGCGGCGGGCTGATGGCCGCGAGCTTGGCAGCGACCGTCGAGCGCGCCTTCTGGTAGACCTTTTCGCGCATCGCCGGCGTGTTTTCGGCGAGCCCGTCGATGGTCTTCTTCAAAACTGCGACAAAATCTGCCATGCAAAGATCGACCTGAGATTCTTCCTTCGCCGCCTATGAGGGCGAAATCCGGCAAAAATAACGCAACGGATATTAAAGCAGCGGTAATCGAATCGCTTTCCTGCTCTAATCCTGAAACGGGTCGGTCACAAGTATTGTGTCGTCGCGTTCGGGACTGGTGGACAAAAGCGCGACCGGCGCGCCGATCAGCTCCTCGATGTAGCGGACATATTTGACGGCCTGCGCGGGCAGCCCGTTCCAGCTTCGCGCGCCGGCCGTCGTCGCCTTCCACCCCTCCAGCGTCTCGTAGACGGGCTCGACGCGCGCCTGCGCGCCCTGGCTCGCCGGCAGGTAGTCGATCACCTCGCCGTCGAGCTTGTAGGCGGTGCAGACCTTGACCTCGTCCAGCCCGTCGAGCACGTCGAGCTTGGTGAGCGCAATGCCCTTGATGCCGTTGACGGCGACCGCCTGGCGCACCAGCACCGCATCGAACCAGCCGCAGCGGCGCTTGCGGCCGGTGACCACGCCGAACTCGTGGCCGCGCGTGCCCAGGAACTCGCCGATCTCGTTCTTCTGCTCGGTCGGGAACGGGCCTTCGCCGACACGCGTCGTGTAGGCCTTGGTGATGCCGAGCACATAGCCGATGGCGCCGGGCCCGAGGCCGGAGCCGGTAGCGGCCTGGCCGGCCACGGTATTCGACGAGGTCACGAAGGGATAGGTGCCGTGATCGATGTCGAGCAGCGTGCCCTGCGCGCCCTCGAAGAGGATGCGGTCGCCGGCGCGGCGCGACTGATCCAGCAGTTTCCAGACCCGGTCCATATAGGGAAGGATGTCGGCCGCCACCGAGGTGAGCTCGGCATGAATCGCGTCGAACGAAACTTCCGGATGGCCGAGGCCGCGGCGCAGCGGATTGTGGTGCGAGAGCAACCGGTCGATCTTGATGGGCAGCGTTTCCGGGTCGGCGAGGTCCATCACCCTGATCGCGCGGCGGCCGACCTTGTCCTCGTAAGCGGGGCCGATGCCGCGCCGCGTGGTGCCGATCTTGGTGCCGGAATTGGAGGCCGCGTCCTCGCGGAAGCCGTCGAGCTCGCGATGCAGAGACAGGATGAGCGCGGCGTTTTCGGCGATCTTGAGGCTGCTGGGGGTGATGCCGACGCCCTGCGCGTTGAGCTTGGCGACTTCTGCCACGAAGGCGTGCGGATCGAACACCACGCCGTTGCCGATGATGGAAAGCTTGCCTTCGCGCACGACGCCGGAGGGCAGCAGCGACAGTTTGTAGACCTTGCCGTCGACGACCAGCGTGTGGCCGGCATTATGGCCGCCCTGGAAGCGAACGACCACGTCGGCGCGCTCGGACAGCCAGTCGACGATCTTCCCCTTGCCTTCGTCGCCCCATTGCGAGCCGACGACAACCACATTGGCCATTGACGATTCCCTGATTGCAGCCGGGCGCAAGACCGGCAATTCGACAGGCCTCTATAGCGTCAAGGTATCGCCAGCGCGACCCCCTCGTTCATGAGGCGCTCACGAACCACCGCCGCAGCCTGAACGGCGGCCAAGCAGGGCTGGCTTTTCCTAACGATCGCCGAAGACCCGGTCCCAGGCCGCGACCGCCGCCTTCGCCCGCTCGCCGACATCGGCCGCGCTCATGCCTGGCTTGTAGAGGCTGGAACCCAGGCCGAACGTGCTGACGCCGACCTTGGCGTAGTCCGCGAAATCCGCCTCGGAAACGCCGCCGACCACGCCGACGACCGTCTCCCTGGGCAGCACCGCGCCGACCGCGGCGATGCCTTTGGGGCCGAGCACGCTGGCGGGGAACAACTTCAGCGCAGAAGCCTTGGCTTTGATCGCGACGAACGCCTCGGTCGGCGTGAAGACGCCGGGCATGGTGACCAGCGACAGCTCGGCCGCCCGCGCCAGCACGGCCGTGTCCACATTGGGCGCGACCAGCAACCTGCCGCCGGCGCTCGCCAGCCGGTCGACATCGGCGGGCGTGAGCACGGTTCCCGCGCCGACCAGCGCGTCCTTGCCGAGATCGGCCGCGATCGTCTCGATCGAGCGGAACGGGTCGGGCGAGTTGAGCGGTACCTCGATCGCCTCGATGCCGGCCTCGAAGACGGCGCGGCCGACCGCCTTGGCCTCGTCCGGCCGCAAGCCGCGCAGGATCGCGACGATGTTGCGTTTCAGCCTGGGCCAGGGCGCGCTCATCGCTTGTCTCCCGCATCGATGGCAAAATTGCTGCGCGCCGCTTCGAGAAGGCCGCGCCGCACCGTCGTCTCGGCATCGACCGACGTCGCCGGATAACCGGCCCGCTTCAGCGCCTCGGCATAGAGCCCGCCGATCGGTCCGGAGGCGACCAGGATCGTCCTGGCGTGCGCCATGCCGAACTGGCTCTTCGCCGAAGCGACCTCGCTGCCGATCAGCAGCCCGGACAGGGCCGCGGCGGCCGCGGCCGGCCGCAGATCGGCAAGCAGCGTCGCGGCGCGGATGCGGAAAAGCCGCGAGGTGGCATCGCCGGGATTGGCTAGCCCGTCATCCAGCCAGGCGCCGAACACCGGATCGTCCGCCGCCACGTGCGCCGGCTCCGCGCCTACCGCATGGCGCAGGATCGAATGCTGCGCCAGCACAGAGAACAGCTCGCCGGTCATCCAGGTGGAGAAGCGGGCGATCGCGCCGTCCTTCAGCTCGACCCATTTCGAATGCGTGCCGGGCATGCAGACGATCGCATCGCCGCCGCGCAGCCCGACCACGCCGGCAAGCTGCGTCTCCTCGCCGCGCATCACGTCGGGGCGGGCGTGATCCTTCTGGGCAACGCCGGGCAGGATGCGCACGTCGCGCGAGGTTCCCGGCACGGCGATGGCGGCGGCGAAAATATCGGCAAGCCGGGCCGGTGTGGCGACATAGGGCGCCTCGACCCAGCCCTGGCGCGAGCCGGCCATGCCGCAGATCACGACCGGCAGCGACGGCGCCGCGCCCATGGCCGCGAGATGGCCTTCCAGCACCTCCGCGAAGCGGCCGCGCTCGACCGCGAGCAGGCCCTCGTCGCTGCGCCTCTCGGCAACGACCGCGCCCTCGGCGCCAAGCAGCCAGGCGCGCAGCCGCGTGGTGCCCCAGTCCACCGCCGCGAAGGCCGGTTGCGTCACAGGAAACCTCCGTCGACGATGAGCGTCTGCGCCGTCAGCATGCGCGAGGCGTCGGAGGCAAGAAACAGCACCGGTCCGACAATGTCCTCCGGCTGCATGACCTCTTTGATGGATTGCTTGGCGACATGGGCGGCGAGCGCCTCTTCCGTCACCCACCGCTCCTTCTGCCGGTCGGTGATCACCCAGCCCGGCGCGATCGCATTGACACGGATGCCGTCCTTGCCGAGCCGGCCGGCGAGCCCCTTGGTGAGTCCGATGATGCCGGCCTTGGCCGCCGTGTATGACGGCATGTCCGGGTGATTGATGAGGAAGGAAGTCGAGGTGAAGTTGATGATCGAGCCGTGGCCCGCCTTCTTCATGCCCGGCGCGACCGCCTGCGCGGTGAAGAAATGCGGCCTGAGATTGATCGCCTGGTTGTTGTCCCAGAATTCGACGGTCACGTCCTCGGCCGCATGACGCTCGTCCCATGCGGCGTTGTTGACGAGAACAGTGACGTCGCCATGCGCCGCGACCGCCTTCGCCACTGCCGCACGCAGCGTCTCGACGTCGCGAAGGTCAGCCTCGAGGAACAGCGGCCTCCGCCGAAGTTCCTTCTCGACCCGGTCCGCGAGGGCGATGCTCGGGCCTTCCGCAATGTCGATGAAAGCGACCTTGGCGCCCTGCCGCACGAACCCCTCGGTCAGCGCCGCGCCGATGCCGGAGCCGCCGCCGGTGATCAGCACGGAGACTTCCTTCAGATCCGGAAAAACCGCACTCGCCCTCATGAACCGCTTCTCTCCGATTCAGGCTTTCTGTCCGATGAGGTTCAACCGGGCACGATCTGCGGCCCGGCCAAACCGGACAAGCCGTAGCCGGACATATCGGAAAAAAGCGGGACCGAGGCAAGCGCGGCGTGCTGAAATGCGGCGACGGGGATCGGTCCAACGTGGGGCTCTGCCCGGACGGCCTACCAGTGGATGTCGGGATCGGAGATCAGGGAAGGGCGGCGCAGCGAATCGCGCAGGTAGCCGAGCGTGGCGTCGGCATCGGCCGGTTTGCCGAACAGGTAGCCCTGTCCGCCGGCGCAACCGAACTGGATCAGCTTCTGGGCCTGCGCCTCCTCCTCGATCCCTTCGGCAACGACATCCATGCCCAGCCCTTCGCACATGGCAAGGATGGCGCGGATGATGTGCTCGGAGGGGCGGTCGTCGAGGATCGACGAGACGAAGGCGCGGTCGATCTTCAGCTTGTCGAAATTGAACTCGCGCAGCCGGCCAAGACTCGACTGGCCGGTGCCGAAATCGTCGAGCGAGACGCGGATGCCGACGCGGCGCAGGTCGTTGACGATCTTTTCGGCCGAGACGGGGTCCGTCATCAGGCCGGTCTCGGTGATCTCGATCTCCAGCCGCCGCGGGTCGAAGCCGGTACGGTCGAGGATCGCCAGGATGTGCAGGCCGGTGTTCTGGTCGACGAGCTGCGAGGGCGAAAGATTGAAGGACAGGAACAGCTCCTGCGGCCAGCTCCGCGCGGCCTCGGTTGCCTTGCGCAGGATGAGCTGAGAGAGCTGCCCGATGATGCCGCGCTCCTCGGCGATGGGAATGAAGACGGACGGCGGGACATGGCCGAGGTCGCGGTCGGTCCAGCGCGCCAGCGTCTCGAAGCCGACCACCTTGCGCTCGCGCAGGTCGACGATGGGCTGGAAATGCGGCTCCACCTCGCCGGCCGACACCGCCCGGCGCAGCGCCTGCTCGATGCGGGTGACGCGCTTGGCGGCCTCCTCCATCTCGCGCGTATAGACGACGACGCGGCCGCGCCCGGAACGCTTGGCATGGTAGAGCGCGGTCTCGGCCTTCTGGACCAGGAGCCCGGTGGTCTCGTCGCCCGAATAAAACAGCGAGCAGCCGACCGAGGCGGAAAGACGGGCGGTGCGCTCGCCGACGTCATAAGGCGCCGACAGGATCTCGATCAGCATCTTCGACTTTTCGGTCGCAGCCTCTTCGCTGAAGACCATTGGCAGGAGGAAGGCGAACTCGTCGGCGCCGACGCGGGTGACGGCCGACTGGCCGTCCATCGCCGCTCTCAGCCGCATCGCCACCTGGATCAGGATCTCGTCGCCGGCCTTATGGCCAAACAGGTCGTTGATAGGCTTGAAGCCGTCGAGGTCGAGGATTCCAACGGTGAACGGAGCAGGGTCGTCGGCCCGGTCGGCAATCAGGCGCTCCACCTTGTCGAAGAAGCGCCGCATATTGCCGAGGCCGGTCAGCGGATCGGTAAAGGCCAGATCCGTGACTTCCCTGCTGGTCTGGCTGCCGCCAAACATCGCGTTCATTTGTTATTGTCCTGCCTTGCAAGGCGATTTGTCGGACAATGGCCGAAAAGCGTTTAGGAAACGTATCTTCCAAGTATATTGGTTCAGTTCTGCCCATGCCGAATTCCCGCCCTGTCGGTGACGCAAAGTAATGCGCGGAATTCAGGTCGAGCCGGACTTGGCTGAATTTCAGGGATTTCTAATAAACCCGGTATATTTCGAGCGGTTTGCCCACCGTGTCGGGCAGCAGTTGGAGCCAGCCGGGCGCGTCATTGTGCATGAGCGTCGCCAGGAAGCCGGCAGGCGCCCATCCAGCGAGTGACCCGGTCTCGTCATTGCCGCGGCAAAGCACGACCAGCCCGACATGATTGGCGCGCACGACCGCTTCCGCACCGGTGGCCGATCCCATGAAGGCATCGAGCGCCGACAGGTTGCCATCGACATTGCGATGATAGGGCCCTGACAGCGCACGGTGATGCGTGTTGGAGAGGATCGGCGCGCCGAGATTGGAGATGGCGAGCACCGTGGTCGCGGGCATCGCGCCCAAGGCCCCATAGTCATCCTTCGCCTCGCAGCGCTTCGCCGAAAGCACTTCCGGAGCTTCGTCGGGCTCGGCTGAGGCGAAAGGCAGCGAAAGACCTATCACGAGCGCGATCCAGACCACATTCAGAGAGGCGAGCCATGCGCCCGCGAGCTTCAGCGTCGCAGCGGCGCCTGGCTTTTCGCCGGGGCGCGGCCGAAATCCCGCGACCCACGCCGCCAGCGGCAAGGTGGCGAGCGGAATGGAGAAACGCGAGCCCCTGATCTGCCAGATGCTGACCAGCACCGCCGCCGCCAGGAATGCGGCGACGATCGCCTCCTGGCGGTCGAAGCCGTTCCTGCGCATCCGCCAGGCGATCACGATCAGCGCGATCAGCGGCGTCGCATAGTGGCCGGATACCGTCTTGGGTTCCTTGGACAGGACTTGCCACAGCGGCTGCGCCTCGGAGACGGCGTTCAGCCAATAGCGCTTCAGGGTCGGATCGAGCGCGGCATAAGGATCGGCGAGGCATTGCGGGAAAAAGACGATTGCCGCCGCCGCAATCACGGCGCCAAGCACGGCGAGCGAGGCCGCGCGTATCCTCGGCGTGCCGCCAAGCGCCGGCACCAGAGCGACTGCGGCGAGGCCGCAGCCCGCCAGGACGCCGAGTGCGAGATGCGTGGCCGAAAAGCTGTCGCAGCGCACGGCCGTCCAATCGGCGGGCGATACGGTGGCGATGAACACGGCCGCAGAGACCGCGGCGAAGGCAATGCCGAAGCCTGCCGCCACGCCGCGGACCTTCGGTCCCTCGATCAGGAACCATGCCGCGACGACGAGCCCGCCAACGGCCACGAAGGGCGCCGTCTCCATGCCGATCGCCAGCATCAGCACGGCAAGCACGCCTGCCAGGAATCCAGCCTGATTGCCGGGCCCCGCCTTGAGGAGACAGAGCACCATGGTTAACGTCAGCACGAGCTGGATATTGTGGTGATCGAGCCCGCCGGGCATGAAGATGCCGGTGAAGTAGAGGCCAGTGCCGCCGATCACCAGCGCCGGGAGCATGACTTCATCGCCGGCGAGCCGCCGGGCCATGCGCAGCAGCAGCAAAAGCGCACAGGCATAGAGCGCCAGCGGCCAGATCAGCATGGCCGCCATCTCGCCGGCCGCCTGCGAGCCGGTTATCGCGGTGGCGACAAGGACGATCGCCGCGATCGGCGCATCGACGAGGCGCGACCAGTGCATCACGAACCCGCCGTCGGGCCCCATGCGGTACTGGTGCAGATCGAACCAGCCTTGCCCTGCGAGGAGATCGCGGACTTCGACCAGCCTCATCAGGCTGTCGTTGTCGCCTCCCGAGCCGACGATCCTGGGAAAGCCCGTCCAGGCCTGCACGCAGAGCACGACAAGCGCCGCGGCGATAGCGGCCACGGGATCAAGCCACAAGGCGGCGGGTGCCGCCGATCTCGAATTGTTCGGAATATCGATCGCCGTCACTTTGCCGCCCGTCGCGTGATGGCCCAACCTAGCCGGCCCGCTTCAACAAAGCGTAAAACAGCGGCTAGTGTCCCGATTCTGAAATTCGCATGAGTTCGATATCAAGGGCCGAGCGAATTTCAGAATCGAACGACACTAGCAACTTATTGATTTCTAGTGTCGTTTTGATTTTGAAGTTCGCCCGACGCGATACCGAGATCCAGCGAACTTCAAAATCACGACACTAGCCGCGATCCGGAAACACCCAGGCCAGCGACAGGATGTAGCTCGCCGCGCTCGCCGCGACAGTCGTCAACGCCGACATGGCGAGCGCCGACATGCCGAACCGCGTCACGGCGACATGCGAGACGATGCCGGAGAAGACGGCGCAGCCGGCCTGCAGGGCGAAATAGCGAGGCAGGGCGTGACTGTGATCGTGCCGGGCGCCGAAGGTCCAGCCGCGCTGTGCGGTATAGGCGACGGCAAAGGCGACGGCATAGGCGAGCACGCTGCCTGGGAAAGGCGGCAATCCGGCCGATGTCAGGACAAAGGTCATCACGAACAGCAGGCATGCCGCGCCGACGCCCACCACCACGAAGCGAGCCAGTCGCGTGCTGACGACGACGCGTGTCATTGCCCTATGCCGAAGGGCCTTCCCCGCCCCGGCCTGGCGTCATCTCGATTCTCGAGCGCTTCACGGGAATCTCCAGCACGCCGAGCAGGAAGGCCGAGAAGAAGGCCTGCAAGCTGACCACGATCAAGGTGAGGCCGAGCACCACGATGCGCGGCACGTCCGACCGGGGCAGCGGCCCGAAGCCGAGGCTTGCCCACTCGAACATGGCATAGCCGAAAAACAGGGCGCCGGCCAGGAAGCACACCCCCGCGCCGAGGGCGAGCCGGTCGGTGCTGATCGATTTGGTCAACCAGTCCGATCCCGGCGTGTTCGGCAGAAAGCCGGTGATCGCCGCATAGTAGCGCGACAATATGCCGAAGGTGATGAGCTGGATGCCGGTCACGACCATAAAGCAAGCCGCAACATAGGTGTTGAGTTCGAGCGACACATTGCCGGCGAGCCTGAGCGGCCCGAAGAACAGCACGCTGGAAAGCAGCGCGCCCAATGTGCACAGCACCGTGCCCGGGACGAAGAACAGCCAGCGCGGGTTGTACATCAAAAGGAACTTCAGATGCCGCCAGCCATCGCGCCAGGTCTTCAGATGGGGCGGACGGCTGCGGCCGTCGGGTTTCAGCGCGGTCGGCACTTCTTCGATGGCGAGGCCAGCGAGCGCGCTGCGCACCACCATCTCCGAGGCGAACTCCATGCCGGTGGTCTGCAGGTCGAGGGTGCGGATCGCCTCGGCATTGAAGCCGCGCAGACCGCAGTGGAAATCGCCTGTCCCGATGCGGAAGAACAGCCGGCCGAGAAAAGAGAGCACCGGATTGCCGAGATAGCGATGCAGGAGCGGCATGGCGCCGGCCTCGATGCCGCCCTTGAACCGGTTGCCCATGACCAGGTCGGCGCCGCCGCGCAGCCGCTCGACGAAGGCGTCGAGCGCGGCGAAATCATAGGAATCGTCGGCGTCGCCCATGATGATGAAGCGCCCGCGCGCGGCCGCAATGCCGCCGAGCAGCGCCGCGCCGTAACCCTTGTGCTGGACCGCGACGACGCGCGCGCCGAAGCTCGCGGCAATGCGCTGCGAGCCGTCCGTGCTGCCATTGTCGGCGATCAGCACCTCGCCCTTGATGCCGGCCCTGCCAAGGAACTGCCTGGCCTTGAGAATGCAGGCGGCCAAGGTTTCCGCCTCGTTGAGGCAAGGCATGAGGATCGTCAATTCGACCGCTTCCGGCGTCGGCTCGCTCTTCCGAGCGGCAATATCTGCCTCACGAACCTTCTTCGCCTGCGCGCGCAATTTGCCGTTTCCCGTCTCTACTCGCCGGGCGGGACCTTGCGCCGCAAAGGCTTAAGATTTCGATGAAATCACGGCTTCTTTTCCAGGATTCCCACCCGACCCATAGCCTGCCAGCATCGAATTGACGCTGAGCAGGCCGCCAGGTCTCACCGCCGACGGCGCCAACCTCGATAGGGCGGCGGCTCCCTGGTCCAAGGGAGCGCCGCCTGCCGGCAATTGGCAGGACCGCGCCGCCGCGATACATGCATGCATCGACAAGGCAAAGCATGCGAAGGACGGACCTCATGCCTCTCAAGATAGCCGTGCAGATGGATCACGTCTCGACGGTCGCCATCGCCGGCGATACGACCTTCGCGCTCTCGCTGGAGGCGCAGCGGCGCGGCCATGAGCTCTTCCACTATACGCCCGACCGCCTCACCCTCGACGGCGGCAGGGTGTTCGCGCGTGCCGAGGCCATGCAGGTGCGCGACGAGAAGGGCAACCACTTCGCACTGGGCGAGCCGTGGCGCGCGGATCTCTCCGAGATGGACGTGGTGCTGCTGCGCCAGGATCCGCCCTTCGACATGAACTACATCACCACCACGCATATCCTGGAACGCATCCACCCGAAGACGCTGGTGGTCAACGACCCGGCCTGGGTAAGGAACAGCCCGGAGAAGATCTTCGTCACCGAATTCGCCGAGCTGATGCCGGAAACGCTGATCACCAAGGACGCGCTAGAGGTTGCCGCCTTCCGCCGCAAGCATGGCGACATCATCGTCAAGCCGCTCTACGGCAATGGCGGCGCCGGCATCTTCCACCTCGCCGAGGCGGACCGCAATCTGGGTTCGCTGCTGGAGATGTTCTCCCAGCTTTTCCGCGAGCCCTACATCGTGCAGCGCTATCTCAAGGAGGTGCGCAAGGGCGACAAGCGCATCATCCTGATCGACGGCGAGCCGGTGGGCGCCGTCAACCGGGTGCCGGCCGAACAGGAATCGCGCTCCAACATGCATGTCGGCGGCCGGCCGGAAAAGACCGAGCTGACAGCCCGCGAACACGAGATTTGCGCGCGCATCGGCCCGGAATTGCGGCGGCGCGGCTTCATACTGGTCGGCATCGACGTGATCGGCGACTACATGACCGAAATCAACGTGACCTCGCCGACCGGCATTCGCGAGGTAGCCCGCTTCGGCGGGGCCGACATCGCCGCGCTGTTCTGGGACGCGGTGGAGAAGAGGCGGAACGCCGTAGCCCGCAGCTAATTCCTATTGTGTCCTCGATCTGCCTGCCGGGCGCGGACCGGCATCCCTTGAAAGCCGTCTCAGATTGGCGCGGACCTTCGAACGGTAGCGGCGCAAGACCGAATCGATCGATTTGCCAAGGGCAATACTGACGGCGGCCTCCTGTGCCGCTCCGACTTTCTCGACGATCATCGCGAAGGATTCGATATTTGCCTGCGAGCCGCCCGCGGCCAGCTTGAGAGAGCGTAACCAGATGACTTGCTGTGCTTCCAGAGCAAATAATGGGAGGTCGAAGATTTTCATCCCGGTATCCTTGCAGTTGCCGTTATCGTTCAGCTTGACAGCACAAACGCCATGATTGCCCCGACGGTGGCTCCGCCAACAAGCATAACCAGTACAAAATAGAGGCGTTGGCGGTCCCAGCCCATGAACCCGCTGCCATTGCGGCGTCAGCCCAGCCAGTAGCCCGTCGTCACGATCGCCACGCACAGCCCGACAGCATGTCGCGTGAAAAAGCGTTCACGCGCCGTATTGTAGGTTCTTGATTTTGCGCATGTCCTATCCCGAAACCGGGTCCACTTTCGAGAGACATCCGCTAGGATCGGCGCGAGCAGCCACCCCGCCTCGTAGACGCTCCTGTCCATGATAACCTCTCCAGAAATTCGATTTTGCAGATGAACTGTCTGGTCAGCCGGAAGTTCCCATACGCTCGAGGTCACGACGGCACTGGCTGAGCACGACACCGGTCACCCCCATGGAGGCGAAGGAAACTGGGTAGATCACCGGCTCGCTGAGGCCGGGAGATAGAAGAACAGCGCAGGTCACGGGAAGGATCGTCACGAGGTGGACCGCGTCACGGGGAAGGTCCGGTGGATCTGGTGCTCCAATCCGCTACGTCTTGAAACTTACGGATCGCGCCGGCCGCAGGCGGGAACGTATCGAGGGGCGGCCGGCGCGACCGGTCCCTAGCGGGAAAACCCCAAGCGAAGAAACATTAGCAGATGTTAAAGTAGCCGGCAAACTTATAAGGCCGGTTCGGCGCTTGCCGATGGCTTCGCTTGCCAGCGGCAAGCGTCGTAATACAGGAATGACCAGCATTTTGTTCCCGTAATGTTCTTGCCTAACGGCTTGATCTATGCTTGTCTGACTGCCGGGTCCGGGGTGACCCGCTCCTGCGCTGCGGGAACGAAGGGGGCGGCATGGTTGCGCGCGTTCAGACGATCGCGTTCCAGGGTATCGAGGCGGTGCCCGTCGATGTCCAGGTGATGATTGCGCCTGGCAAGAAGAACATCCAAGTCGTCGGCCTGCCGGACAAGGCCGTGGCCGAGAGCCGCGAACGGGTGCAGGCCGCGCTGCATGCGTCGGGCCTGTCGATGCCGCCGAAGAAGGTGACGGTGAACCTTGCGCCGGCGGACTTGCCCAAGGAAGGCAGCCACTACGACCTGCCGATCGCGCTCGGCCTGATGGCCGCCCTCGGCGCGATCCCGGGCGACGCGCTGGCCGGCTATGTCGTGCTCGGCGAATTGTCGCTCGACGGCACGATCGCGCCGGTCGCCGGCGCGCTGCCCGCCGCGATCGGCGCCAACGCCATGGGCAAAGGCCTGATCTGCCCTTCGGCCTCGGGCCCGGAAGCGGCCTGGGCCGGCTCGGAGATCGACATCGTCGCGCCGCGCAGCCTTATCGCGATCGCCAATCATTTCCGCGGCACGCAGGTGATCGCGCGGCCGGAAGCGAAGATCCACACGCCGGCCGGCGACCTGCCGGACCTTGCCGACATCAAGGGCCAGGAGAGCGCAAAGCGCGCGCTGGAGGTGGCGGCGGCCGGCGGCCACAACCTCCTGATGGTCGGCCCGCCCGGTTCGGGCAAGTCGATGCTGGCGCAGCGCCTGCCCTCGATCCTGCCGCCGCTTTCGCCGCGCGAACTGCTCGAAGTCTCGATGATCGCCTCCGTGGCCGGCGAACTCGCCGAAGGCAAGCTCACGAACCGCAGGCCGTTCCGCGCGCCGCACCACTCCGCCTCGATGGCGGCCATGGTCGGCGGCGGCTTGCGCATCAAGCCGGGCGAGGCCTCGCTCGCCCATCACGGCGTGCTGTTCCTAGACGAATTCCCCGAATTCCACCCGCAGGTGCTCGATTCGCTGCGCCAGCCGATCGAGGCCGGCGAATGCGTGATTGCGCGCGCCAATGCCCGCGTCTCCTATCCCGCCCGCGTCCAGCTCGTCGCCGCCATGAACCCGTGCCGCTGCGGCATGGCCGGCGAGCCGGGCTATCGCTGCTTGCGCGGGGCACGCTGCCAGGCCGACTACCAGGCGCGCATCTCCGGCCCGTTGCTCGATCGCATCGACCTGCGCGTCGAGGTGCCGGCAGTCTCGGCCAGCGACCTGATCAGGCCGGCAAGTGCGGAGAAAAGCGCCGCCGTCGCAGCCCGCGTCGCCGAGGCCCGCGCGATCCAGCGCGAACGCTTTTCCGCACGCGGCCTGATGAGCGTCACGGCCAACGCGCAGACGCCCACCTCGCTGGTGGAGGAAATCGCCGCGCCCGACGCGGCTGGCATGTCGCTGCTGCGCGACGCGTCGGAAAAACTCGGCTTCTCGGCGCGCGCCTATCACCGCGTGCTCAAGGTTGCGCGCACGCTGGCTGACCTCGACGGCTCCGCCACGGTCGGCCGCATCCATCTCGCCGAGGCGATTTCCTACCGCATGGCAGGGGAAAGGCTGGCGCAGGCTGCGTGACCTATCGGAGCTGTTTCTGTCTTGTCTGGTCAGCCGCGCGTGCCGCTGCGAAGGCATTCGGTTCTTCGCCGGGTACGGCAACGCGCTTTGCGGCGTCCTTGTCGCACCGTTACTCCGGTGCTTCTTCGGGCCACTTGTGGTCTATGAGGGCCTGCAGCCGTCGCGCGCACCAGCTGCCTTGCTGGTCTATGAAATCCACAAGTCCTTGCTCGATCCGGTTCACCTCGTCTTCGCCGAGGCTCAAGTCGTAGAGCCCGGCGGCCGCGTCGAGATGCTCCTGCACGGCACCGGCCATGCTCAGTCGTTCGGCGACGCATCCGCAGACGCTGACGGCACGGCCTACCGTACCTATCCGAGCAGAGCCGACAACATCCTCGCTCTCGGCACAGGCTTTGACGAACCTCGAATAGGTCAACGGATTCTCTGGCTCGGTCGGATCGCCCTCGAAATAGGGATTAAGAATCAAGTTGCCGTAGTTCTCGGTCCAGCTGGCATACATCTGCGGCGCAACCGGCAGAGACTTGGCGAAGCCTTCGCGGATCGCGCAACTCGACACAATCAGCGGCAGCTCGGCGGCAAGGCTGCCGGCCGATGCTTGCTCCTGTCCTTTCCCCATGGAACCGGCTGGATTAGACGCGGCCGCCTCTGCGTCCAACTCCGCCTGTCCGAAACCCATTTCGGCGATCCTGTCCGCGATGCAACTGCACATGGCCTCGCTGGCGCGCGCACCCTCCGCGTCTGGGTCGCCGACATAGTAGCTGTACTCGTTTCGGGCCGCGCATGCCGCCACATATCGTTCACGGTCCAGCGGTCGCGAACGCGTCGAGGCGTCTGCGTAGCGTTCTCCGTTCCACGCCAGCAGCGTGTCGCCTGCCCGCAGGTCGCGGTAACCTCGGGTTACCTCATCGAGTTGAGCAAGTGCACCGGTGGTCAGGGTCAGGCCGCTCAACGCGACCAGATCGGCATACCGGCCTTCTTGCAAAGCGAGGAGCAGAGGCGGGCAATTACCGCAGCTGTTGCTGCGCGCCAGCAACTCCCAGTAACCATCCAGGTTAACGTCGGCGAAGGTTGCCGCGAAGGGGAAGCGTTTGTCGCTGTCGCCGACGATCTGGCCGGTCATCGCGGTGGCGAGACGGTCGCGATTCTCTAGCACGTTCGGTCCGAATGCGCTCCCGTCCAAGCCTTCCGTCGCGCCGGGCCACAAACCGGCCGACACGATCACCAGCGCAAGGGAAAGACTCCGCGCGAGTTCCACTTCAGCCCCATGCCGAGGACTAAACCCATGCCGCGTGCAACGACGGATCACGCTGGATCCGTAGCCGCCCGTCAGTCCACGGAGCCGACCAGCGTCGCGTCGCCGTCGCGGATCGTCACCCAGCGTCCGGTATGCGTGGTCGATTGCCGCTTGAGGTAGCGATAGCCGGTCGCTTCCCAGGGCTTCACCCTGTCGTTCAGATTGTCGAGGACGAAATCGCCCCGGTCGGTCCGCACGGTCAGCACGGCGTGGCCCTCGCCATCCGGCTTGCGCACGACAGTGATTAGGAGGTCGGAGAGCGAGATGCCCTTCTGAAGGAGTTCGCGGCGCTTCTCCAGCACATAGTCCTCGCAGTCGCCGACGCCCTTGCTGGGATAGGCCCACACCTCGTCCTTGCCGTAGATGTCGTAATCGTTCATCGGCTTCACTCTGGCATTGACCTCGGTGTTGACCGCGACGATCTCCTTCCAGAGCGTGTCGTCGAGGCCGAGCGGCCCATTGTCGCGCAGCTTGACCGAGCATTCGGCGGGATTGGCCTTGCAGAATTCGTAGTGGCCGATCGGCTGTGATGTAAGTCCACCCGTCAGCATCGACTGCGAACCGGCCGCGCTTGCCGCGGACGCCATCATCATCAACAGTCCGAACGCGACCCCGCCCCTCAGCGGCGGCGTTCGAGAACCCCTCGAGCACAACATGCCCCCGGCCCCTTCGCCACTTCGTTAAAGAAACGTTAAGGGCGATTTGCTGGCAAATACAAGTAGGGGATTTGGAGCATGGTTACCGCCAAGGGTAAGCGCGGCCATTTTGCAACATCCAATAAATGCCGGCAGCCCGCTGTTACGCCTTGGCGGAGTGGACGATGCGCGGCCTTGCCCGTTTGGCGGTGCGGCCGTAGCTCGCCTGGAAGTCGAGGATGCGCGGCGCGATCTCGGCCCGGAAACGCGAGCCATTGAAGACGCCGTAGTGGCCGACCCTGGGCTGCAGGTAATGCGCGCGCATATGCGGCGGGATGTTGGTGCACAGATCGTGCGCGGCATGCGTCTGGCCGACGCCGGAAATATCGTCGTTCTCGCCTTCGACCGTGAGCAGCGCCACGTTGTGGATCGCCTTGGGGTCGACCTTCTCGTTGCGGTGCATCATCTCACCCTTCGGCAGAGAATGGCGGATGAACACAGTCTCCACGGTCTGCAGATAGAACTCGGCCGCCAGATCCATCACCGCCAGATATTCGTCGTAGAAGTCGCGGTGCTTCTCGGCGCTGTCGCCGTCGTTCTTCACAAGGTGCATGAAGAAATCCTTGTGGGCGATGATATGCCGGTCGAGGTTCATGCTCATGAAGCCGGAAAGCTGCAGGAAGCCGGGATAGACATCGCGCATGAAGCCCGGCGCCGGCCACGGCACCTGCATGATCACGTTCTCGCGGAACCATTCGATGCCGTGTTGCCCGGCGAGCAGATTGACCGCGGTCGGGTTGCGGCGCGTATCGATCGGCCCGCCCATCAGCGTCATGGTCGCCGGCACGAGACGGTCGCCGCGTGCTTCCATCACGGCCACGGCCGCCAGCACCGGCACCGAAGGCTGGCAGACCGCCATCACATGCGTGTCGGGGCCGAGCGTGTGGAAGATTTCGATCAGGTAGTCGATGTAGTCGTCGAGATCGAACCTGCCGTCGATCACCGGCACCATGCGGGCGTCGGCCCAGTCGGTGATATAGACGTCGGCATGCGGCAGCATCGTCTCGACCGTGCCGCGCAGCAGCGTTGCGTAATGGCCCGAGATCGGTGCGACGATGAGCAGCTTGCGGTCGGGCCGGCGGCCCGCCGGCAGGTCTCGCTCGAAGCGGATCAGGTTGCAGAAGGGCTTTTTCCAGACGACCTTCTCCGTCACCGCCACCGGCTTCCAGTCGGCAGTGGTGGTCTTCAGTCCAAATTCAGGCTTGCCGTAGCGCCGCGTGGTGCGCTCGAACAGTTCGGCCATGGCCGCCACCGAGCGGCCCGCCTGCGTGTGCGAGAAGGGATTGAGAGGATTAGAGTAGAAAAGCCGGATCGCATCGGCATAGGCGCGCACCGGCTGCAGCGCGGCGTGGTTCATCTCGTAGAGCTGGTAGAACATGAAACGCCCTTGTCGCGCCATCTCGTTAACGTGGGAAGTTAGTCGCTGCGTGTTGCGATGCAATAGGTGACGCGAGATGAATCGCTTCTACTTTGGGCCCAAGCTGTTGAAAAACCGTTCCTCCGCGGCATAGTCGGCTGAAGATCCCGCCCTCGACAGGAGGAAGCGATCGTCCAGCCGCGCGGTCCCTGGACCGCGACGCCGATGCGACAAGCGCGGTCTCCGCCGTCGATCATTGACTAAAATCCCCTTGCAAACGTGGTTAAGGAACAGGGTTAAGCCGCCTTTAACCTTTGCCAATCATTATCCATCCCCGGAAGCGTGGCGGGAGCTCGTTCCGCGCCAGTTGCAGGGGTGACGATATGTTCAGAATGGCCAAGCCGGCACTTGTTGCCGTGCTCATCGCGTCGGCGGCAATGCCCGTCCTCGCCGCAGACATGGTCGAGCCGCCGGTTGTCGAGGCTCCGCCGGTTTATGAGCCGGTACACGAATTCGGCGGCTGGTATATCCGCGGCGATATTGACTATCACTGGTCGACGTTCAACGGCGCCGACTACATCACCTACGGCGTGGATGGGATCGGCAATCCTGTGCCCGGCACCGGCGCTTTCGATTTCGGCGATCTCGACGGAGCCTTCTCGATCGGCGGCGGCGTCGGCTACCAGATCACCAGATACCTGCGCACCGACCTGACGGCCGACTACTGGGCGAGCTCCGATTTCTCCGGCGGAACCTCTGGCGTCTGCGCCGGCGGGCCTTGCACGTCGAACGACAGCTCGTCCTACACGACCTGGCTGCTGCTCGCCAACGCCTACGCCGATCTCGGCACCTGGTCTGGCTTCACGCCCTATGTCGGCGCCGGTATCGGCGGCGCGCATGTGAAGTGGGACGATCTTCACAACACGATCGACGGCGTCACCACCGTTCACGAGGGCTCGCAGAACTGGCGTTTCGCCTGGGCGCTGATGGCCGGCACATCCTACTGCCTCAGCGACAGGCTCAAGCTCGACGTCGGCTATCGCTACAGCCACATCAATGGCGACCGCATGTTCGAACTCGCTCCGACCACCGGTCCCGGCGCCGGCCCCGGCTTCGACGACGGCTTCGATGTGCACGAAGCGCGCGCCGGTCTTCGCTATCAGTTCGGCGGCGACAGCGGATGCTACGAGCCCGAGCCGGTCGCCTACGAGCCCCCGCCGCAGCCGGTTTACAAATAAGCGCTTTCAGGAAGCCGCCCTCGACCCGCCCGGCCTCGCCGGGCGGTTTTGTTTTGACCGTCCGGCATCGCCAAAAACCCGCTAACCCTCTGTTATCCTTAACCCGGACTTAACCACTATGGTTAACACTGGGCCATATCGACCCGAAGATCGACCGTGATTCTTGCGGGTATGCGCTTCGGGGGAGTCCGTTCCGATGAATGCCAGTTTCCGCGTCCTGATCCCGGCTACGGCGCTGATGCTGCCGGCAATCGCACTGCCGGCGCTTGCCGCCGACTACGAACCGCCGATGGCGATCGAACAGCCGGCCGAGGAGGTGCCCGTCGAGATCGGCACCGGCTGGTACCTGCGCGGCGACATCGGCTACAATGTCGCGGCCGACGCCGACGGCGGCTTCGACTTCCGCACCTTCGATCCCTTCACCGGCGCGTTCGGCACGAGTTCGTTCAACACCGCCTCGCTCGGCGAGGAAGCGACGTTCGGGATCGGCGTCGGCTACAATTTCACCGACTGGCTGCGTGCGGATTTCACCTTCGACGGATACCGCATGCCCTTCGACGGCACCACGTCGAGCGCGTCGCCCTGCCTGGCGACCGTGGCCTATGTCGGCACGGGCTGCCGCTCCGAAGACAACGCGACAGCATCCGTGCTGAGCTTCATGATGAACGGCTATGTCGATCTCGGCACCTATGTCGGCTTCACGCCCTATGTCGGCGCGGGCATCGGCTACAGCTATGTCGATTGGGGGTCGCTGGGCAGCGCGATCTACTGCACCGGCGCCACCTGTCCGGGCGGTGCTTTCGTGGGTTCGACCGAAAGCGGCGGCGAATCGAGCTGGCGCTTCACCTACGCCGCGATGGCGGGCCTCGCCTATGACCTGACGAATAACCTGAAGGTCGACCTGGGCTACCGCTACCGTCATATCGACGGCGGCTCGATGTTCGCGTTCGACCCGAGTTCGGCGGCCACTGGCGTGTCGGGCGAAGATCCGGGCTTCGCCACGCACGAGGTGAGGCTCGGCGTGCGCTACGCGCTCTGGTAGACTTGCGGATAGTGGCTCAGCCTGAAGCAAATCGCTCGATCTGGAATCGGGCGTTTTGCCTCAGCTTTCGTTTCAGCATCGCTTTTGCCGAAAACCGGTCTCTATCCCGACACCGGGGACGCTTTCGGGAGCTATGCGCCAGTGTCCCGATTCTGAAATTCGCATGTGTTCGATATCAGCCGCCGAGCGAATTTCAGAATCGAAGGACACTAGCAACTCCTTGATTTCTAGTGTCGTTTTGATTTCGAAGTTCGCTCGGAGCTCGATATCGAAATGAGGCGAACTTCGAAATCACGACACTAGTCTTATTCTTCCTGGTCCTTCGATTTCAGCGAGGACAGCTTCGCGAACACCTTGTCGGCGTCGAGTTCGTCGTCCTCCTTCGGCTGCGGCTTCGGCGCCTGTTCGGGCGTCAGGCGCTCGGTGAGAGCGGCAGGCAGCAGCGTGTCGCCGGCCGGCGCGGCCGGCTGCTCGCGGCCACGCGAGGCGCGCTGCACCTCGAAATCGAGGTCGATCTGCGAGCATAGCCCCAGCGTCACCGGGTCCATCGGCACCAGGTTCGATGAGTTCCAGTGCCTGCGTTCGCGAATCTGCTCGATGGTCGACTTGGTGGTGCCGACCAGCCGAGAGATCTGTGCGTCCTTCAGCTCCGGATGGTTGCGCACGAGCCAGAGGATCGCGTTCGGCCGATCCTGTCGCTTCGACAGCGGCGTATAGCGCGGCCCCTTGCGCTTGGATTCCGGCACGCGGACCTTCGGTTCCTGCAGCTTGAGACGGTGATTCAGATCGGCCTCGGCCCTCTTGATTTCCTCGCGGGTGAGCTGGCCGGTGATGACCGGGTCCATGCCTTTGATGCCTTGCGCTGCCTCGCCGTCGGCAATTGCCTTCACTTCGAGCGGGTGCAGACCGCAGAACTGCGCGATCTGGTCAAAGGAAAGCGAGGTATTGTCGACCAGCCAGACGGCGGTCGCCTTGGGCATGAGCAGCGTGTTGGCCATTGGGTAAATCCTCTCTGAGTGCCCGCGTCCCAGCCGCGGGCAGTGGTCTTAAGCCACCGATTTAGGAAAATCGCGGTTTATATAGACACTGCCGAAGCTTTAGGCAACGAAATTGACGGGTTCTGTCGGCACTCGAGCCCGGCCTGGCGACACGTCTCGGAGCGGGCGTCAGGCGACATCGAGCACGATCTTGCCGATATGTTCGCCTTCCTGCATGCGCTCATGCGCACGCCAGGCTTCCTTGAGCGGGAAGATCATGTCCAGGACCGGCTGCACGCGCCGCGCCGCAAGCAGCGGCCAGACTTGTGCTTCGAGCGCCGCAGCGATGCCTGCCTTGAACTCGACTGTGCGGGGCCTCAGCGTCGAACCTGTATGGACGAGCCGCTTGATCATCAGCTTGGTGAAATCCGGGCTGCCCTTGGCGCCGCCCTGTACGGCTATCTGCACGATGCGGCCTTCGACAGCCGCAGCCTCGTAGTTTCTGGCCACATAGTCTCCCGCGACCATGTCAAGGATGACGTCGGCGCCACGTCCGTCCGTCGCTTCCTTTGTAAGAGCGACGAAATCCTCGGTCCTGTAGTTGATCGCCCGGTCGGCGCCGAGTTTCAGGCAGGCCGCGCATTTCTCCGGCGAGCCGGCGGTGGTGACGACATAAGCGCCGAAGGCGGAGGCGAGCTGGATTGCCGTCGTGCCGATGCCCGACGAACCGCCATGGACAAGGAGCGTCTCGCCTTTCTTCAATGCGCCGCGCTCGAAGACATTGTGCCAGACAGTGAAGAAGGTCTCAGGGAGTGCCGCGGCTTCGGTGAAAGTGTAGCCGGCCGGCACAGGCAAGGCGTTACTGCAGTGCACACGCACATATTCGGCGTAGCCGCCGCCGGGGGTGAGCGCGCAGACCGCGTCGCCCAGCTTCCAGCGGGCCACGTTTTCACCAAGCGCCGCCACCACGCCCGACACTTCGAGGCCTGGCAGGTCGGAGGCGCCGGGCGGCGGCGGATAGGCCCCAAGGCGCTGCTGCACGTCGGGCCGGTTTACCCCGGCAGCACGCACCTCGATCAGGATCTCGCCTTCGCCAGGCTCGGGCAAATCACGCCTTTCGGGCTTAAGCACCATCGGCCCGCCCGGCTCGGAAATGGCAATGGCCGTCATTTTGGCCGGCAGCTTTGCGGAACTTGCCATATCAACCTCCCGATCCCACGCTTGATCAGCGATGTTTGCGCCGCCCCGGCTCCCCTATGTATTCTGTCGCGAACATCATGGAAACGGAGGAACGCATGGCGATCTTCGACGACGAACCCGTCAAGCCCGTTCGGGTCCACACGATCGGCGAGGACCTTTCCCGGCTTTCGGCCGGCGAACTCACCGAGCGGATCGGTCAGCTCAAGGCCGAGATCGCCAGGCTCGAAGCCGAGCTTTCCGCCAAGGGCGCGACCAAGGCCGCAGCGGAGGCACTTTTCCGCCGCGGCTGACCGTCGAATGTCGCTGAGGCGACGCTGAAAAGCCCGATTGTCTGTATCTTGAAGGCATCGTCCGATTTCGCCCTTCAAAACATCACCGTGCCGCGGGTAAAGCATGTTCGCAGCCTACCGCCCCATCCTGTCGTTGCTTCGTGGAACTGCCTTCCTGCTGGCGGCGTCGGGCTTACACGGTCTTTTGCTGCCCTTGCGCGGCCAGGCGGAAGGTTTTTCGACAGCTTCGCTGGGTTTGCTGGGCACAGCGTGGGCAGGCGGTTTTGTGACCGGCTGCTTTTTTGCGCCGCGGCTGGTGCGCAAGGTCGGCCATGTGCGTGCCTTCGGCGCCTTTGCGGCATCGGGGGCGATCATCGCGCTTCTGACCGGCCTTATCATCGACCAGTATGTCTGGATCGTATTGCGCGCCTTCACGGGCTTCACCATGGCGGGCTCCTTCATGGTGATAGAAAGCTGGCTCAACGAGAAGGCGACCAACGAGAACCGCGGCACCGTCTTCGGCCTCTATATGATGGTGACCTATGGCTCGATCATGGCTGGCCAGATGATTGTCGCCGCGGGAGACGTAAAGCAGGCGTCGCTGTTCATGGTCGCCGGCATTTTCTTCTGCTCTTCGCTCTTACCGACCGCGGTCTCGTCGCAAGCGACGCCCAGACCGCTGGAAAACGTCTCACTGGACCTCAAGAGTCTTTACGCGAACTCGCCGGTTTCGCTCGTTGGCTGCTTTTTGATCGGCGTGGCGAACGGCGCATGGGGCACGTTGGGCGCCGTCTACGGAGCCCGTATCGGCATTTCGACCGCCGAAATCGCGCTGATGATGAGCCTGGTCGTCGTCGCCGGCGCCATGATGCAACTTCCGGCCGGCCGCGTCTCCGATCTGACAGACCGGCGTTATGTGCTTGCTGCCGCGGCGGTCGGCGCGGCCCTCTTCGCGCTGCTCGTCTTCCTTGTCGAGCCGCGCTCGAGCGTGCTCGTCATTCCCATGACGGCCTGTTACGGCGCGCTCGCATACACGCTTTATTCCATCGCCGTTGCGCATGCCAACGACCACGCGAGGCCGGAAGACTTCGTCAAGGTTTCGGGCGGGCTGCTGCTGCTCTATGGCTTCGGGACGATGGCAGGACCAGTGATTGGCGCGGTGCTGATGGGTATGCTGCGTCCGGAAAGCCTGTTTCTTGCCACTGCGCTCGCGCACCTGTTGCTGGCCGCCTATACCGTGCTTCGCATCAGCCGCCGCGCGCCTGTGCCGCGCGAAGCCAAGGATGCCTTCAAGACACTGCCTTCCGATCGGGTGCTTACGCCGGAAGCCGCAAGGCTCGATCCGCGCACCAAGCCGGCCGAATGAGTTGGCTTTCGTTGGAGCATCAACAAATTAAGAAATACAGTTGAGAATCGCCAAGTATTGCCCCACAAGGAGGCATGATCTCCTCTGATGCGTTTCTGGCTATTGCCGACCCCAACCGCCGCTATCTACTGGAAGAGCTTCGGCGCGGGCCGAAGACCGTCAATGAGCTTGCCGCGGGCTTGCCCGTTTCGCGGCCAGCAGTGTCGCAGCATCTCAAGGTGCTGCTCGACGCGGGCCTTGTCAGTGCGCGGTCGGAAGGCACGAAGCGAATCTATGCCGTCAGCACGGCAGGCTTCATGAAGCTCAATATCTGGCTGGATCAGTTCTGGGATAGCTAAGCCCGATCCCGAAGGTACTTCGGGTGTGTCGGGCCGCCTAAAAAATCGACCACACCATTGCCCGGCGACACAGCGTGCCGCCGGTTCATCCAATGCACGAAGATGTTCGTTCGGCTCTAGTGCGTGGTCTGCATCACCTTGATTTTTTCAATCTCGTCCTTGATGGCCAACTTGCGCCGCTTAAGCTGCACGATTTCGAGATCGTCCACGGACGGATGAAGCAGCGCTTCATCGATCTCGCGCTCGATGTCACCGTGCCTACGCTTCAGCTCATCAAGATGGGATGCAAGAGACATGATTGGCTCTCCCTTTCATGGTTTTCCTCGTTGCACGCATCACGGCGCTTCCCACCGTTCACGACGCACCATGACGGCACAGTGACATTTTGCCATCTTACGAGCCCAAAGTCGAATGTGAGGTAGTAGCATTTCCCCAGCGGCGGAAATGTGCTATGGCGGCACGCCGGTAGCGTCTTGCCTCCGGACCCGCCTAGTGGTGCCCGGAGCACCCGGAGATTCTGCAGACGGAAGACATGTCGGAACAGGAACAGGCCGAGATTCGTCTTGAGTTTGCACGCCTGAAGCAGGAACATCTCGACCTTGACGCAGCGATCAATGCGATGATCGCCACAGGCTGCGACGCGCTTCAAATCCAGCGTATGAAGAAGAAGAAGCTCGCTGTGAAAGATCGGCTGACGTTGCTCGAGGACAGGATCATCCCCGACATCATAGCGTGAGCCGGGATGGCGGACCGCCATTCTTGCGGCTCCAGCCGAATTCAGCTAAGCGCCGACTTTCGTTCGGGATCAGATCGTGTCTGAAAAACGCGCCGACGTCGCCATCATCATGGGAAGCCAGTCCGACTGGGCCACGATGCGGCATGCGGCCGAGACACTGGAAGCGCTGGACGTCTCTTATCAAAGCCGGATCGTCTCCGCGCACCGCACGCCCGACCGGCTCTATGAATTCGCCAAGGGCGCGCGTGAGGCGGGCTTCAAGGTGATCGTTGCCGGCGCCGGCGGCGCCGCGCATCTGCCCGGCATGACGGCAGCGCTTACCCCGCTGCCGGTATTCGGGGTGCCGGTTGAATCGAAGGCGCTGTCAGGCCAGGACTCGCTGCTTTCCATCGTTCAGATGCCGGCGGGAATTCCGGTTGGAACACTGGCGATCGGCAAGGCGGGCGCGGTCAATGCCGCGCTGCTCGCGGCCGCCGTGCTGGCACTTTCGGATGAAGAGCTCGCCAGCCGCCTCGACAGATGGCGCGCGACGCAGACCGGGGCGGTGGCGGATTTCCCTTCGGGCGACGCATGAAAGAGCCGCTTCCGGCAGAGGCTGCGATCGGCATCATTGGCGGCGGACAGCTTGGCCGTATGCTGGCCATGGCCGCTGCTCGGCTCGGCTACCGCACGATCGTTTTGGAGCCGCAAACCGACTGCCCCGCCGCACAGGTTTCCAATCGCCAGATCGTGGCGGCATATGACGATCCCCTCGCGCTCGACGAATTGGCCGCGGCTACCGCCGTCATCACCTACGAGTTCGAGAATGTGCCGGTCGCCGCCGCGGAGCATCTGGCGCGGGCCGTACCGGTCTTCCCGCCGCCGCGCGCGTTGGAGGTTTCACAGGACCGGCTCGTCGAAAAGCGCTTCCTCAACGAGGTCGGGATATCCACAGCTTCTTATCGGCCTGTGGATAGCGATGACAATTTGGCTACGGCGCTGGAGGCGTTCGGCGGCACGGGTGTGCTGAAGACGCGTCGGCTGGGTTATGATGGCAAGGGCCAGAGCGTGTTCCGCAACGCGCCAGCGTCCGACGCGGTCGGCGTCTACGCTGCCATGGGCGGCGTGCCTCTCATCCTGGAATCGTTTGTCCCTTTCGTTCGCGAAATTTCTATTATCGGCGCACACGGGCAGGATGGCGAGATGCGCGCGTACGACCCAGCCGAGAACGTGCATCGCGACGGTATCCTCAGGACGTCAACAGTTCCGGCAGGGATTTCGAACGAAACAGCCGAAGCCGCCAAGAGGGCTGCCTTCGCGATCATGCAGGCGCTCGACTATGTCGGCGTGATCGGCGTCGAGTTCTTCGCGCTGGAGGACGGCTCCCTCGTTGCCAACGAGTTCGCCCCGCGCGTCCACAATTCCGGTCACTGGACGGAAGCTGCCTGCGCCGTCTCGCAATTCGAGCAGCATATCCGCGGAATTGCCGGTCTGCCGCTCGGCGATCCATCGCGGCATTCGGACTGCATCATGGAGAACCTGATCGGCGACGAGGTCTTACGTGCAACCGGACTGCTTGCGGAGCCGAATCTGGTACTTCACCTCTATGGAAAAAACGAAGCGCGGCCGGGCCGCAAGATGGGCCATTTCACGCGGCTGATACGCAGCGATGACATTAGCGCATCTCTCCGAAAAGCCCCGGTTTCGGGATAAAGACCTGCGCAAAATCAAAGAATTAAAACGCGGAAACGAATCCGAAAGATCGCGACATGCTTTGGGCAAGCCAGCAAGGTCGCGGCCTTAGATGCCTTCGCCGGCAAGCTCCTCGGAAAGCGTCGCCACCTCGTTTTGGGCGTTGCGCATCATCGGATAGATTTCGAGCACCTGCTGATAGGCCTTCAGCGCGAGTTCTTTCCTTCCAGTGCTCTTCATGATCTGCGCCATGCCGGACAGCGCGCCGAAATGGCGCGGCTCGAGCGCCAGCGTGTGATCGATGTCCGACATCGACTTGGCATAGTTCGACATCAGGAAGTGCAAGGTCGCGCGGCGGTTCCAGCCTTCGGCGTAGTTGGGCTCGAGCGTGATCACCTCGTCGAGGAAATCGAGCGCGGCATCGTATTTCTGCTTTTCGATCGCATCCTGCGCCCACTGCATCATGAGATCGATCGAGGCGCTGCCGGACTCGGCCCATTCCTTCCAGATCTGCCCGGCTATGCGCTCGGCGGCCTTCTCATTGCGCTCGCGCTTCAGTTGCGAGAACAGCGTGTCGAGCTGGTTCTGAGCGTTTTGTGCGGGAGTGGTCTTTTCGACAGAGTCAGCCTGTTCGGCGCCAAGCGCGGGTGCTGCCGGACTAGCAAGCAGAATCAGAAACGGGAGGACGAATGCGCTACGCATTCCCCGGATGTTAGGGCCGCAATTGTGATCGTCAAATTGAATTTCGCGTGAGCAGGCGTGAGCGGCCCGCCACTATCAGCCCTGGCGAGCCTTATAGCGCGGGGCCGTTTTGTTGATGATATAGATACGGCCCTTGCGGCGAACCATGCGGTTGTCGCGATGGCGGCCCTTGAGGGCCTTGAGCGAGTTCTTGATCTTCATTGGTCTTGCCCGTCGGAGTGGCCCCAGCCGGGCCGAATACGAAAGGCGCGCCTGACAAGCGCGCCCGAATTGATCGGCTGGGCTCATAAACGAGGAGGGCCGCCGGTGTCAACCGTCGGTGTAGGCGATGAAATTGCCGGGCTCCGCTTGCCGTGTGGCTCAGGCCGGGTTTGTGAAAATACCAACAATCGCGAGCATGTCTTATTAATCAGTGCTAATGTATTGGAAGGACAAGGTATTCTGACCCAGGGGGACTATTGGAATGGCTTCTCGTATGAACGGATTCACCGCCAAAGCCTTGGCTCTGGCGCTAGCGACCACCCCGGCACTGGCGGCCTTGACGGCCGGCACGTTGCTTGACGGCCATTTCTCGGTCGCCCTCGCGGACAAGGGCGGCAATGGCAAAGGTGGTGGAGGCGGCGATGGCGGTGGGAACGGCGGCGGCGATGGCGGTGGGAACGGCGGCGGCGGCGAGGCTAAAGGCGGCGCCAGCGGCGAAGGGAACGGCGGCGCCGGCGGCGAGGGTAGTGGCGGCGCCGATGCTGGCGAGCATGGCAAGGGCGGCGACAGCGGTCAGAGCGGCGATCACGGAAAAAGTGCCAGCAACGCAGACGGTGCGAGCAAAGGAGACGTAGACGGCGACGGCACGCCCGGTCGTTCGGGCACCCAAGGCATAGGCCAGGAAGTGTCGGAGGTGGCCAAAGACGACAGCACGACCGGACTGGAGAAGGCCGAGGCCATCCACACGATTACCCAGCGCAAGTTCGTCGTCGAAGACGAGGTTCCTTTCAACCGATAGGCCGCGTGGGCGAAAGGCTGACAGGGAAGGCGGGGCCACCAACGAACCGCCTTTCGTTTCGGCGCTGTTTGTAAGTGAGAGGGATACAACTCCCTCAGGCTGCTCGCAACGGACCGACCTTGCAACGTCGCTGCTACGATGCAAAACGCGGCGCCAGCGCTTCGATGCGCTCGATCATCGCTTGCAGTTCGCCGGCGATTCGGTCGTAGAGCATCACCGCCACCTCCGGGTATTCCTCGAGAATACGGCGGAACAACTTGCGGTTCAGCCTGATCAGGTCGGTATCGACCTCGGCCCGTGCCGAGGTCAGCCGCCGGGATTCGGCGATCAAGGCAAGTTCGCCAAGCATCACGCCCGCGCCGGCATAACCGACCACGGCGCGTTCGCCCTCGCGTTCGCGGTAGAGCACGATCCCGCCCCTGGCCACGATATAGGCCGAATCGGCCTCCGCCCCCTCCTCGAACAATTCCCTGCCCGCGGACAGCCGCAGGTTCTCCGCGCCGAATGCCAGCAAGCGGAGTTGCTCCCGCGTGAATCCCTCAAAAAGGCTCACGCCGGAGAGGATGCGGATGTCGTCATCCAGCGCCATGGCGTCCCCGGTTCGCGAACGAGCCGCCCCGTGGCTGACGAATCAGCCCAGCTCGAACGCAAGTCGACAAATCCGGCCCCTCGGCAATTAAAATTTGTTTAAACTCGCCGACCGGTCTGGCGTTTCCTCATCAATGCGGCCCCCGCATCGCAATCGGTCAGGGCACCAGCTTATATCCGCCGCTTTCTGTCACAAGAATTTCTGCATTGGAAGGATCGCGTTCAATCTTCTGTCGCAAGCGGTAAACATGTGTTTCCAGCGTATGCGTGGTGACCCCTGAATTGTATCCCCAGACTTCCTCGAGCAGCACATCTCGCGTCACCACCTTCTGATCGGCGCGGTAGAGATATTTGATGATGGAAGCTTCTTTCTCGGTAAGCCTAACCTTGCCGCCCTTCTGATCGATCAGAAGCTTCTGGCTCGGCTTGAAAGTATAGGGGCCGACAGAGAAAGTGGCGTCCTCGCTCTGCTCGTGCTGACGCAGCTGGGCGCGGATACGGGCTAGCAGCACCGCGAAGCGGAACGGCTTGGTCACATAGTCGTTGGCGCCAGCCTCGAGCCCGAGGATCGTGTCGGAATCGGTATCGTGGCCGGTGAGCATGATGACCGGCGCCTTGTAGCCGCTCTTTCTCAATATCTTGACCGCCTCGCGGCCATCCATGTCGGGCAAGCCGACATCCATGATCAGGAGATCGATCAGGCCAGCCCGCGCAGTGGCAATGCCCTTGGTGGCCGTGGCCTCCTGCAGCACTTCGAATTCCTCGTAGAGCGAAAGCTGCTCGACCAGCGTCGATCGCAAATCGTCATCATCGTCGATGATGAGTATGGTGCGAGAAGTCATGTCTCAATCCGTTGTTTCGCAAACGATAAACGCTGTTGACGACCTGCCCTTTATCCGGAACGTCGTCGCCGAGATATCTAGTCACGCCGATTTGTTTTGCCATGCAATCATACTCCAAAAACCGTGATCGCAAGCAAAAGTCAGCAATTTCGCGAAAGGGAATGCGATCGCTGACCGTGAGGAAACGGCCGGGAACGAAAACGCAAGGGCTGCTGAATATCGGCGCGGGCGTGGTTTTTCCATGCGCGCTGGGCACGGGGGGCATCTCGTCGAACAAGCGGGAGGGGGATGGCGCGACGCCGCTCGGCCGCATGCGGCTTGTCGCCGGCTATCTGCGCGACCGTCGCTTCGATCGGCGCTCGCTATTACCGCTTGCTCGAATCAGCGCGACACTGGGCTGGTGCGAGGTTCCCGACGACCGCAACTACAACCGGCCAGTGAAGCTCCCTTATCGTGCCAGCCACGAAACGATGCTGCGGTCCGACGGTCTCTACGATGCCGTGATCGTGCTCGACTGGAACATTCGTCCACGCCGGCGCGGCCGCGGCAGCGCGATCTTCTTCCATCTCGCGCGGCCGGGGCTTTCGCCGACCGCGGGATGCGTGGCGGTCACGCGCGGCGTCATGGCGCGGCTCCTGCCGCGCCTGTCTCGACATAGCATGGTGACGGTTCTGCGCTGATAGAAAGTGAGCTCAGACGGGCAGTGCCGTGCTTTCCTCGGCTTCTCGCGGTAAATATGCGGCCGGCGGGATAACTACCGCGCCCCGAAAATCGCACTGCCAACCCGGACACTGGTCGCACCGAAGGCGATTGCCGTCTCGTAATCGGCGGACATGCCCATCGAAAGTTTCGAGAGTCCAGCTTTGCTGGCCAGCTTCTCCAGCAGCGCGAAATGCGGACCGGGGTTTTCTTCAAGCGGCGGGATGCACATCAGCCCCGCAATCGTCAGTCCGTGTACTTCGCGGCAGCGAGTCACAAAGGCGACCGCTTCCGTCGGCTCGATGCCCGCCTTCTGCGGCTCCGAGCCGGTGTTCACCTGCACGTAGAGTCTCGGCGTCTTGCCCTGTCTGGTTATTTCCTTGGCGAGTTCGGCGGCGATCTTGTCGCGGTCGATGGTCTCGACGACGTCGAACAGCGCAATCGCCTGCCTGGCCTTGTTGGATTGCAGCGCGCCGATCAGGTGCAGCTCGACAGCGGGAAATTCGGCCTTGAGCGCCGGCCATTTCCCTTCGGCCTCCTGCACGCGGTTTTCGCCGAACACGCGATGGCCGGCTTCCAGCAGCGGCCGGATCACCGCTGCGTCGAACGTCTTCGACACTGCGACCAACGTGACCGAGCCTGGCTGTCGGCCGACTGCCTGTTCGGCGGCTGCAATCTTGTCGGTTACGGCCGAAAGGCCGGCCAGCGCCTGTTCCATATTCGATTTCCGCCGCCATATGTGCGTCGACCGTTCACCCCGCCGGAGTTGACGGTTCCGGCAAAGCATGATGAACGTCACGCCGCATTCTCTGAAGCGATTTAGTCCTGATGGCAACCGAACGATACAATCCGCGCGCGTCCGAAGCCCGCTGGCAGAGCGCCTGGGAGGAGGCGAAGCTCTTCGAGACGAAGAACGACGACCCGCGCCCGAAGCACTACGTGCTCGAGATGTTTCCCTACCCGTCGGGCCGCATCCATATGGGCCATGTGCGCAACTACACCCTGGGTGACGTGGTGGCCCGCCATATGCGCGCACTTGGTTACAATGTCCTGTATCCGAAGGGTTGGGACGCATTCGGCCTACCGGCCGAAAACGCCGCGCGCGACAACAAGGTAAACCCGCGCGAATGGACCTACGCAAACATCGCCACTATGAAGGCGCAGTTGAAGACGATGGGCCTGTCGCTGGACTGGAGCCGCGAGTTCGCGACCTGCGATCCCAGCTACTACAAGCACCAGCAGAAGCTGTTCCTCGATTTCTGGAAGGCGGGATTGGTCGAGCGCAAGTCGGCCAAGGTGAACTGGGACCCGGTCGACATGACAGTGCTCGCCAACGAGCAGGTGATCGACGGGCGCGGTTGGCGCTCCGATGCCTTGGTCGAGCAGCGCGACCTCACGCAGTGGTTCTTCAAGATCACGTCGATGTCGCAGGAACTGCTCGACGGCTTGGATACGCTCGACCGCTGGCCCGAGAAGGTCAAGCTGATGCAGGAGAACTGGATCGGCCGCTCGGACGGACTGCTTATCCGTTGGGAAATCGCGACCGGCACGGCGCCCACCGGCGAGATCGAACTCGAAGTCTACACGACGCGGCCTGACACGATCTTCGGCGCATCCTTCATGGCGATCGCGCCGGACCACCCGCTGGCGAGGGCGACCGCGGCGCGTAGCCCGAAGCTCAGGGATTTCATCGACGAGGTGCACCAGATGGGCACCTCGTTGGCGGCGCTGGAGACGGCGGAGAAGAAGGGTTTCGATACGGGCATCCGCGTCGTTCATCCCTTCGATCCGGACTGGACGCTGCCTGTCTATGTCGCGAACTTCGTGCTGATGGACTACGGCACGGGCGCTATCTTCGGCTGTCCGTCGGGCGATCAGCGCGATCTCGACTTCGCCAACAAATACGGCCTGCCGGTCATTCCGGTGGTGATGCCGGAAGGCGCGGACGCCGCAACCTTCCAGATCATCGATGAGGCCTATGTCGACGAGGGCGTGATGATCAACTCACGCTTCCTGGACGGCATGAAGCCGAAGCAGGCCTTCGACGAGATCGCTCGGCTTATGGAAGAAAAGACCGTGGGCAACCGTCCGCAAGCGGAACGCAAGGTGCAGTTCCGGCTGCGTGATTGGCTGATCTCACGGCAGCGCTATTGGGGCTGCCCAATTCCGGCGATCCATTGCGACGATTGCGGCACCCTGCCGGTGCCGGATGCCGACCTGCCGGTGCAATTGCCGACCGATGTAACCTTCGACCGGCCGGGCAACCCTCTGGACCATCATCCGACGTGGAAGCATGTCGCCTGCCCGCAATGCGGCAAGGCCGCGCGCCGCGACACCGACACCATGGACACGTTCGTCGATTCGTCGTGGTATTTTGCGCGGTTCACCGATCCTTGGAACGAAGCGCAGCCGACCACGCTGTCCTGCGTCGACGGCAAGGGCGGTTGGATGCCAGTCAACCAATATATCGGCGGCATCGAACACGCGATCCTGCACCTGCTCTATTCGCGCTTCTTTACGCGCGCCATGAAGGTCACGGGGCATCTGAATGCGGTCGAGGAGCCTTTCGAGGGACTCTTCACGCAAGGCATGGTGGTGCACGAGACCTATCGCCTCGGCAGTGGCGCGAACGGCGCCTACGTGACCCCGGCTGAGGTCAAGGTCGAGGAGAGCGACGGCGTGCGCCGTGCGACGCTGATCGCCAGCGGCGAGACGGTCGAGATCGGCCCGATCGAGAAGATGTCGAAGTCGAAGAAGAACGTGGTCGACCCCGACGATATCATCGCCAGCTACGGCGCCGACACGGCACGCTGGTTCATGCTGTCGGACTCTCCGCCCGACCGCGACGTGATCTGGACCGAAGCGGGCGTCGAAGGCGCGCACCGCTTCGTGCAGCGCCTGTGGCGGCTGGCCTCCGAGGCAGCACCGCATCTGGATGGTGTTTCGGCAAAGTCGTCTGCGGAAGGTGAGGCCGGCGCGGTCTCCAAGGCTGCGCATAAGGCTTTGAAGGCGGTCGGCGAAGAAATCGGCAGGCTCGGCTTCAACAAGGCGGTCGCCCGCATCTACGAACTCACCAATGCGCTCCAGGCGCCGCTCGGTTCGCTGGCATCCGGCAATGCCGCGCCGGAATTGGCCGCAGCGCTGCGCGAAGCGCTCGAGTTCCTGATCGTCATAATTGGGCCGATGGTGCCGCATCTGGCAGAGGAGTGCTGGGCAGTTCTCGGCGGCAAGGGTTTCGTCGCGGACCGGCCGTGGCCGAAATTCGATCCCGCTCTCGTCGTCGACAATGAGGTCACGCTGCCGGTGCAGATCAACGGCAAGAAGCGGGGTGAATTGACAATTGGCCGCGACGCGGCTGAATCTGCGGTGAGAGAGGCTGCGCTGGCACTCGATTTCGTGCACAAGGCGCTCGAGGGGAACCCGCCGCGAAAGGTGATCATCGTGCCGCAGAGGATCGTCAATGTCGTCATCTGAGCGGATGAAGCGCTTTGCGGCGATCCGTCCGCTGTTGGCTGCTGCATTGCTGAGTGCGGCCGCCGCCGCATCCGGATGCACGGTGCAGCCGCTCTATTCGGCGGCACCGGCCGGCGGCACCGTCACCGGGTCGATCGGTGGCGAGCTGTCGGCAATCGCCGTCAAGCCGGTCGGCAACCGTGTCGGCCAGGAGGTGCGCAATCATCTGATCTTCCTGTTCAACGGCGGACAGGGTCAGCCGGCTCAGCCGCGCTACACGCTCGATCTCAGGGTGGCCTCGATCAGCGAGGCTACAGCCACGACACAGATCAACGATCAGAACGAGCCGACGGCTGCTATTTTGACCGCGACGGCTGGCTACACACTGACGGATTCCGCCGGCGCCGTGGTTTCCACCGGCAGTCGCCAGTTCATGGCTTCCTACGACGTGCCGGAGCAGGAATTCGCCGCTTACAGGGCGCAGCTAGACGCCGAGAACCGAGCCGCCCGTGAAGTCGCTGAGCTGGTCCGGCTGGCGGTCGCTCAGGACCTGAGCAAGCCGAAGCCACCGGCCCCGGCCTCGCCGCCGGCGAAATAGTTCTCCGAGGACCAGCCTCAGATCTTCTGGCCCGTCTTTGCCCAGTCGGCCAGGAACGCCGTCAGGCCCTTGTCCGTCAGCGGATGGTGGACCAGCGCCTTCAAGGTGGCGGGAGGAGCGGTGACGACGTCGGCGCCGATCAGGGCCGCCTGCTTCACATGGTTCACCGTGCGGACGGAGGCCACGAGAATCTCGGTCTGGAAATCGTAGTTGTCGTAGATCTGCCTGATCTCGCCGATCACCTCCATGCCGTCGGAGCTGATGTCGTCGAGGCGCCCGACGAAGGGCGAGATGAAGCTCGCGCCGGCCTTGGCGGCGAGCAACGCCTGGTTGGGCGAGAAGCAAAGCGTGACGTTCACCATGCGCTTCATTTCGGTGCGGATAGTCTTGCAGGCCCTCAGACCATCGAGCGTGAGCGGCACCTTGATGCAGACATTGTCGGCGATCTTGGCGAGAACCTCGGCTTCGGCCAGCATCTGATTGTACTCGGTGGCCACGACTTCCGCGGAAACCGGGCCAGGGACGATGTCGCAGATCTGCTTCGTCACTTCGGCGATCTTGCCGCCCGACTTCAAAATAAGCGAAGGATTCGTGGTCACGCCATCAAGCAGGCCGAGATCAGCGAGTTCGCGAATTTCCTTCACGTCGGCAGTGTCGACAAAGAATTTCATGAGTCGTCTCCTGATCCGGTTTGGGGGCGTCCTGCCGCCGATTTGCTCGACTTCCCCTTAGACCAATCTCGGGGCAAGGTCACGCGCGATGAAAGCAGATTCGCGTGATGTCCGCACCGTGCCGGTGCTTGTTCCGGCGCCGGTCGAACGGGCATATTCTTACAGCGTTCCGGAGAATATGACGGTCGAGCCCGGCTCGATCGTGCGTGTGCCGCTTGGCCCGCGCGAGGTGGCGGGCATTGTTTGGGATGGCGTTAGCGACGAGGTCGACCCGAAGAAGCTGAGATCCATCAGCGAAGTGTTCGATTGTCCGCCGATCGGCGAGGATATGCGCAATTTCGTAGACTGGGTCTCGGCCTACACGCTCTCGCCGCCCGGTTTTGTGGCGCGCATGCTGCTGCGGGCTCCGGCCGCCTTCGATCCCGAACCGTTCATCGATGGCCTGACGCTCACCGCGGCGCGGCCCGACAGGATGACCTCGGCGCGGGAGCGCGTGCTGGAGTTGGCCGCCGACGGTCTCGCCTGGACGCGTTCGGGGCTCGCCCATGCGGCGGGCGTGTCGCTGACCGTCGTGGATGGGCTCGCGACGCAAGGCGTGTTCGAACCGGCATTGATCCCTCCGCGCCCAGTCGTTGCCGCTCCAGACACCGGGTTCACACGGCCAGAGCTGACGTCTGACCAGCAGCACGCGGCGGACGTCCTGGCCGACGCTGCGGCCGGCGGCTTCTCCGTGACGCTGCTCGACGGTGTCACCGGCTCCGGCAAGACCGAAGTCTATTTCGAAGCGGTGGCGGCAGCGCTCGACGGCGGGAAGCAGGCGCTCATCCT
>Ga0081539_10001148_pt1 | contig 47960 bp, 50 predicted proteins | sample TabmetS4T2R2_FD_71023 | JGI IMG/M metagenome (GOLD analysis project Ga0081539, IMG submission 71023) | Tabebuia heterophylla rhizosphere microbial communities from the University of Puerto Rico - S4T2R2 | ecosystem: Host-associated > Plants > Roots > Rhizosphere ... | reverse complement strand
GTCGGTCACGTTCACGCACGTCGCGCGCGATCGCGAGGAGGAGGTTGCTGGATTCGTTCGTCGCGTCAAGTGTCAGGAACGCGCCGTTCCGCTCGATCGAATGGCGCTCGTGGTGCAGAAGCCACTCCCATACGTGTACATCGCACGGGAGATCTTCAGGGCCGGGGGCGTGCCGTACCAGTTGATGGATGCGCTGCCGCTGGCGGCGGAGCCGTTCGCTGCAGCGTTGGACCTGGTGTGCTCATGCGTCGCAGGCGACTTCGCGCGCGTTCCCTCGATCGCGCTCCTGCGCTCTCCGCATTTCCGATTCGTCGCGGCGCGGATCGGGCGGCGTGAAGGGGGGCCCTACGGTTCCGCGCCGGACGCGCTCGGCGCATCGGAGGTCCGGGCCCTCGACCGGGCGCTCAACGAAGCCGCTTACCTGGGTAGCGTCGAGGCACTCGAAGCGCTTCTCACGAAATGGCGCGAGGCGGAACCCACTCGCGGCCACGTCGCGAAAGCGCTGGCGGCCGGGGAGACGCTTGCCGGTATCGTGCGTGAGCTGCTGCCGCTTCGGACGCTACAGCCCGCAGCCGCGCATCTGTCGGTGTTGCAGCAGTTCCTCGGCGCGCACGAGCGCCTCCCGGGCCCGGACGATCCGCTCCGGCAGCGGCAACTGCGCACCCGCGGAGCGGTTCTCGGAATCATCGAATCGCTGCGCGATGCCTATGCGCGTTTCGACGAACAGCCGGTGCCGTTCGACGAAGTCGCGTCAACCGTCCGGCGGTGGATCGAAGATCACACGTTCGCGCCGCGTGTCGGCGACTCGGGCGTGCACGTGGTGGATGCGGCCAGCGCGCCGTTCGGCGAGTTCGACGTCGTGCAGATCGCGGGCCTGATCGACGGTGAATGGCCCGAGCGCCCACGCCGAAGCATCTTCTATTCGACCAGCGTGCTGCGCGAGCTCGGATGGCCGGCGGAATCCGAGCGTTTGGACGGCGCCCGTGCCGCCTTCCGCGATCTGCTGCACCTTCCGTCCGAGCGGGTGCTCGTGTCGACCTTCAGCCTCGAAGCCGATGCCATCGTTGCGCCCTCGACCTTCGTCGACGAAATCGGAACGGCGGCACTGTCTCGGCAAGACGAAACCGCACCGGCCACGCGGGTGTTCGATTATGAAGCCCTGGGTCTCGAACCGCCGACGCTGTCGGTGCTCTCGGAGCCCGCGCGCGCCTGGACGCAATTGCGGCACGACCTTGCGGCACAAGACGAAGCACGCCGCCGCGGCACGACGCTGGCCTTCGCCGTGCCGCCGTTTTCGGTGGGAGCGCTGGAGCGCTACCAGGACTGTCCGTTCCGGTTCTTTGCGAGCGAGATCCTTCGACTCGAGGAGCTGCAGGAAGACGAGTCGGTGATGACGCCACGTGCGCGCGGTCGGTTCATGCACGAGGTGTTGCAGCGATTTTTCGCGGCGTGGGATGCACAGGAAGGAGGACGGATCACCTCCAATCGCCTCGATGCCGCGCGCCGGCTCTTTGCTGAAGTGGCCGAACCAATGCTCGCCCCTCTCCCGGAGGCGGATGCCGCGCTGGAACGCACGCGGCTCTTCGGGTCGGCGATTTCCGTGGGGTTGGTCGACGTGGTGCTCGGCTTCGAGGTGGCACATCCGGCCGACGTTCAGGAGCGATGGCTCGAGCGTCGCCTCGAGGGCCCGTTCTCGCTCGGGGCCAGCGGCGGAACGTCAGTCCTGCTGAAGGGCGTGGCCGATCGCGTCGATCTGCTCGAGGGTCGTCGTCTTCGCGTCATCGACTACAAGACCGGATCGGCGCCCAATCCGAAGCGGGCGTTACAGGTGCGAGTGTATGCGCTCTGCGCTCAGGAGCTCCTCAATCAGCAGGGCGGCCACTGGACGATCGACGAAGCGACCTACCTTGCGTTTGCCGCGAAGCGGCCTGTCGTCGACGTCGTAGGGAAGGGCCGCTCGGACAACGACGATGTGCTCGCCGACGCCCGAACGCGAGTGTTCGAGATCCTTGGTGCGATCGGCGGCGGTGAATTTCCGCCGCGCCCCCACGATCCCATCATGTGCGGCTACTGCTCCTACCCGAGCGTGTGCCGAAAGGACTACGTTGGTGACGACGAGCCGTGAGCGCGACAGCCTGCGGCTGCCGTTCGACGATCCGGTCCGCCTGACGGCGGACACTGCGGATGCAGCCGGACGGGATGCGCAGTCACGTGTCGCGGTGGAGTCGCGCATCGACGAACGCGACCGCGCCGCTCGCCAGCGGGCGGTCGATCCGCGCTACAACGTGGCGCTCGAAGCCTCGGCCGGCACGGGGAAGACGAGCGTGCTCGTCGATCGCTATCTCAACCTGCTGAAAGCCGGCGTCGATCCCTCCCACGTCCTCGCCATCACGTTCACCCGAAAAGCCGCGGCCGAGATGCGCGAGCGGATCCTGGCCAGCCTCACGCTGGCGGCGGAACGCGGCGAGATCCCGGCGTCACGATGGCGCGAGCTGCGCGACCGCACGGGGGACATCGCGATCAGCACGATTGACGCGTTCTGCCTGTCGCTGCTGCGCGAGTTTCCGCTCGAAGCCGACCTCGATCCGGGCTTTTCCATGGCGGACGAGACCGAAGTACCGCGTCTGATCGACGAGTCGCTCGATCGTGCGCTGCGCATCTGTCGCGGCGTGGCGCGGGAAGACGAGAACGTCGCGCTCGTGTTCGCGCAGCTGGGCGATCGCCGGGCGCGTGCGGGACTGGCGTCGCTCCTGAACCGCCGGCTCATCGCGCCCGAGGTCCTGGCGCGCTACCTCGATCGCGCACCACGCGATCTGACGGTCTTCGAGGCGGTGCAACGGGGCGCGCGTGGCGTGCTCGACGTCTTCGCGTCGATGCCGGGCGGCTTGGAAGCCTTCGTCGACACTGGTCCACCCGATCCTGTTTTCGTCCTGCTGGTGCGGCGATTGCGCGCGCTTGCCACGGCGCTGGACGGCCACACCCTGGAACCGGCCACGGTGCAGGCGACATGTGCCAGCGTCCGCGAACACTTCCTCACGCAGGACGGACAACCGCGGAAGACGTGCCCGTACACCAAGAAGGAATTCGTGTCGGCCGCGTTCTGGCAGCGACATCGCGATCTCGTGGTCGGCCATGCGCCGGCCGTTCACGACGCGCTCGCGGCGTACCGTCGTGATCTGAACGTGCTGGTGTCGCGCGGCGTCCGCAGGATGTTCGCGATTGCGGAGACGGAGTATCGGCGAACGCTGGAGGCACACGCCGTTCTCGACTTTCCCGACGTCCTGTCGCGCACGTTGATGCTGCTGCGACAGATGGAGGAGTTCGCGCAGAGCCGCTACCGGCTCGAGTCACGCTATCACCATGTCCTGGTCGACGAGTTCCAGGACACGAGTCGGGCGCAATGGGAGCTGATCTCGCTGCTCGTTCAGGCCTGGGGTGAAGGGGCAGGTCTGGCGCACAGCGGTCCTCTGCCTCCCAGCATCTTCATCGTCGGCGATCGCAAGCAGTCCATTTACAGCTTCCGCGACGCCGACCCATCGTTGTTCCCGCACGCCGTTCACCATCTCGAACGATTGCGTCCCGACGGGGACGTGCGGCGGTCGATCTCGCGCAGCTTTCGGTCGGTGCCGCCGCTGCTGGCGCTGGTGAACGACCTGTGCGGCGAGATTGAAAAGACGCCACGGCCCGACGCATTCAAGTACGACGAGGACGATCGGTTCCCTGTCGACGATGGCGGCGGGGAGGGGGTTCTCGGCCTCATTACCGGTGAAACGCCGGAGGCTTGCGCCGACACGACGGCTGCGGAGATTGCGCGACTCCTCGCGGAAGGAGCGGTCGTACGGGATCGACAGACCGGGGTCAGGCGTGCGGCGACTCCGGGAGACATCGCCATCCTCTTTCGCACGCGTGAAAGCCACCGCGAGTTCGAAAACGTGCTCGAATGCAGGGGAATTCCCGCCTACGTCTACAAAGGCCTCGGTTTCTTCGACGCCGATGAAGTCAAGGACGTGCTCGCGCTGCTGTGGTATCTCGCCGATCCGGGCTCGAACCTCCGTGCGGCGGCGTGGATGCGCTCGCGGTTCGTTCGCCTGTCGGATGAGGGGCTTCGACGTCTGGCGCCACACGTGGCCGATGCGCTGTTGGCGCACGATGGCGTCGATGGCCCTGAAGCCGCGTTGTCCGACGCGGACCGTCGGGCACTGGTCGCGGCGCGCGACGCGGCTCGCGTGTGGCTGACACTCGTCGATCGACTGCCTCCCGCGGAGCTGCTCGATCGCGCGCTCACCGAGTCGGGCTACGGCGTCGAGCTCCGTGGTCCGCGTTTCGCGCAGGCGCGTGAAAACCTCAAGAAACTGCGGGCGCTGATCCGTCGCGTCCAGAATCGCGGCTACGCCACGCTGCCGCGGATCGTCGAACATCTCGATCGGCTCGCGGTTGGAGACGAGGCCAATGCCGTGATCGATGCCAGCAACGCGGTCAATCTGATGACCGTGCACGCGTCGAAAGGGCTCGAATTTCCGATCGTGTTCGTGGTGAACCTGTCGCGTGGTACGGGCAATCGCCGGAATCCGATCCGAGTTGCAGCCGAACCCGAGGGGGATGAGGTCTCCGTGTCCGTCGGGGACTTTCAGTCGGGCGCCGACGAGGACGCCGCCGCGCGCGATCGAGAGGAGACGAAACGTCTGCTCTACGTAGCGCTGACACGGGCGCGCGATCGGTTGTATCTCGGCTCACTCCTCAAGGATGGGCAGCTCGTTGCTGGACGAGGCAGCCTCGCCGAGGTTCTTCCCGCGTCGTTTCTCGACCTGTTCGCCCACTCCGCCGATCGAGACAGCCTGACGTGGCGAGCGGCGTCAGGCGGCGAGCACCGCTTCAGCGTGTGCAAGTCCGATGTGCAACCGGTGAGCGTCGAGACACACGCATTCAGGCCTGTTGAGTCTGAAGATCGGCTGCCGGACGACTTTGCGCCGGTAGCCGACGCGGGCATCCGGCGGCAATCGGTTGCTGCATTGATTGCTGCGCCCGGAAGTCCCGGCGTGTCTACACAGCAAGACGCGCCCGACACGGCCTTTGAGGAGAACCCCGCCCAAGACCGGCTTCTCGGCGTCATCGTGCATCGTCTGCTGCAGCGTTTCGGTCTCCGCGACGACGTCGATCGGTCACAACTGGTCGCCGAACTGTGGCGTCTAGTGCAATCCGGGGAAGCGGCCGATATTAAGGATCGCATCGGCTTCGAAAACGATGTAATCTCCGGATACGGCGTGCTCGTTCGCCGGCCCGACGTTCGGGATGTATATAGGTCGGGCGAGGCGCTGCACGAAGTTCCATTCACGATGCGTCTCGACGGCGCGATCGTCCGCGGCACGATCGATTGCCTGGTTCGTTCGACAAGCGGCCGCGTGACTGTCCTCGAATTCAAGACCGGCCGGCCGCGGCCCGAACACGAGCGGCAGGCCGACCTCTACCGGCAAGCGGCGGAAGCGATATTCCCGGGTGCACCGGTGGAGAGTCGACTGATCTACGTGGCTGAGGCGAACGTCTGATTCAGCCGGCGCTGTTTACGATCGGCCACTCGACGCGATCGTCCGACGAGTTTCTCTCGCTGCTGGGTGCCCACGGGGTGAACGGCGTTGCCGACGTGCGGACGGTGCCGCGCTCGCGCCGCCACCCGCACTTTGGTGGGGACGCGCTCGCCGCCTTCCTGTCTGGACACGGGATCGGGTACGCGCACTTCGCCGGCCTGGGCGGATTGCGCAAACCGCGCCGGGATTCGATCAACGGCGGCTGGCGCCACGAAGGGTTCCGCGGATACGCGGATCACATGCAGTCGGCCGAGTTCGCCGGCGCGCTCGATGCGCTGCTGGCGTGGGCCGATGGGCGGCGCATCGCGGTGATGTGCGCCGAGGCCAAGTGGTGGCAGTGCCACCGGCAGTTGATCGCCGACGCGCTGGTGGCTCGCAGGTATGAGGTGCGGCACATCATGTCGATCCGAGAAGCGCCGGGACATGAGTTGACGCCATTTGCACACGTTGTGGGGACAACGGTCACCTACCCGGCTCTCGTGTAGGAACTATTCGCTTGGTCGTCCAGTCTAAACAAGCGTTCAACTTTTGTGTCGCGCCGCATAACGGGCAAAGGACATACATGACCAATACAGCCCTGAACAAAGGCCACCGCGCCGCCGCGATGACGCTGCTGGCGCTCGAAACCCTCCCCTGCGGGTGCGTGGCCGGCATCTACCAGGCGCGTCCCACTGTGGTCGAAGTCGAATTCGTCGAGGCCAAAGGACCGCATTGCGTGTTTTCGCGGCATCGAACGGGGCATGTCACGCGCCTTGGCGTGCCCGAATCGATGGTCGCCGATACGGGAGAACCGCTCGTCTGACCCTCGCCGGGTCCGTTTCGTCCCTCGACTGAGCTCGGGACGGACCCAGGCCCCCTACGGTCCGGCTGAAGCCGGTCGCTTACCAACCGCAATACAGCGGAACATTACCCACACTGCGGGCAAATCGGTCGTTGCGCGCAGATTCCGTCGTCTGGCACAACGTTTTCGCCAATTCTTCATTGCGCAGGGCGGAAGCGTCCCATAGAATCGAACGAGGAGAACTTAGGTGACGACGAAAGAGGAGACGCGCGTGGCGCTGACCTGTCCCAGTTGTGGGAACGACCAGAATTTTCTCGTGAAGACGCTGCAGATGCACGTCGTGCACCTGGAAGATTCGCGCGTGGAAGTATCGGAGGAAGGGCGGCCGAACGTGCTCGAAGTCCTGTGCGACGAGTGCGAAACGGCGCTCAATCTCGACGAGATCGACGAAAGCGTGCGGAAGGAACTGCTGCTCACTCTCGGCGCGCGCTGATTCGCATCGGGCAAGCCGGCCCTCAGCTTTCCCCGTCCTCGACTTCCTCGAAGTAATCGCACTCCGGGCACACCCATTCGCGAAATTTGACAGTCTTCACTTGGGGTGTGCCTGGAACGCGATCGGTGACGACGCGCTCGCGCAGGCGCATCGCTTCACCGCACATCGGACAATCCTTTGCGGCCATTGACTTCTCCTCGATCGACCCCTATCGTACCCACAGCGTCATGGGCGGCCACACGTTTCGACCCTTTGGAGCCGACTCGATCGCGGTGATGACGGGCGACGACAGTCACCACGACGTGAGCTGTTTTGCCGACGAAGTGATCGTCGATTTTCCCTCCGTCGCGCCTGCGGTCGATCGGATCCGCAGCGCGTTCCTCGCGGAGGAACGGGCCTCGACCTTCAGTACCGCCATCCAATTGACTCCGCGCGAAGCGCGCGAAGGCATCACGATGCCTGTCGACGTGCCCGTGCGCTGCACGTGTCGTGCGTGCGGCGGCCGCGGCGAAACGTGGCCGGAGCGCTGCCAGCGCTGTGAAGGGTCCGGCGCCGAGCTGTTCCGTCATCAGCTGCAGGTCACCGTCCCGGCCGGTGTGCCTGATGGTGCCCGATTCCATTTCGCCGTCACCGCGCGCCACAATCCCCCCACGCGAATCGAGCTTCGGATTCACGTCGCTTGAGCGAGCGGGGCGAGTCGAAGGGACTGGATCGTCACGTCCATCTGCTCGGCATCCTCGCCTCACTGTGGGGTGCTCTCGCACTCCTTATCGGCGTCTCGATGCTGCTGCTGGCCATTGCCGCCCTCGTGCAGGTGGCTGACTCGGCGGGTCTTGCGGCGGGTCTCACGGCCGGGCTCTTTCTGCTGGTTGCGGTCTTTGCCTTGATTTGGGGCGGCGCGCACCTGTGGGCCGCGCTGCTGCTGCGCAAACGAAAGCCCCTCGGACGTGTGCTGATGCTCGGTCTGGCGGTGGTGAATCTCCTCATGCTGCCGATCGGCACGGCGCTCGGCATCTATGCGCTCTGGATTCTGCTCACCAACGAAGGCCGCCGGCTGTTCGAGCCCGCTCACACCGTCGCGGCACGGTAGAATCAACCTTTGTCCAAGCAGGCCGGCCATGAAGGCCTGCCCCGCAGCCAACGGAATATGCCACTTACCGTGGACCGCGACGCCGTACTGCACGCGCTGCGCGTGGTCGTCGACCCCGATCTCCGGCGCGACATCGTCACACTCGGGTTCGTCAAGGACGTCAGGGTCGACTCCGGCCGTGTCGCCTTGACCATCGAGCTCACGACGCCTGCCTGTCCGGTGAAGGACCAGATGCGTGAACAGGCCGCGGCGGCGGTTCGCGCGCTGCCGGGCGTCACGTCCGTCGACGTGCAACTGACGGCCAAGGTCCGCTCCGCCTCGCAGCCGGAAACCGGCCGCCCGCCGCTCCCGGGTGTGAAAAACGTCATCGCCGTCGGCGCCGGTAAGGGCGGTGTGGGCAAGACGACCATGGCGGTGAATCTGGCGCTGGCGCTCGCCAAATGCGGAAGCCGCGTCGGCATTCTCGACGGCGACGTCTACGGCCCCAACGTTCCAATCATGCTCGGCCTGACGGCGACGCAGCTGACGACCGATGGCAAGCAGATCGTCCCGGCGGAGAAGTACGGCCTCCAGATCGTCTCCATCGGATTCCTGACGCAGGACGATGCGCCGATCATCTGGCGCGGGCCGATGCTGCACGGCGCCATCCAGCAGTTCTTTCGTGACGTCGCGTGGAAGGACCTGGACTACCTGATCGTGGACATGCCGCCGGGCACCGGCGACGTGGCGCTCAGTCTCAGTCAGACGGTCCCGGTCGTCGGTGCCATCGTCGTCACGACGCCGCAGCAGGTGTCGCTGGCCGACAGCCGCCGCGCCCTGAAGATGTACGAGAAGCTCAACATCCCGCCGATCGGCATCGTCGAGAACATGAGTTACTTCGCGTGTCCGAACTGTCACCACGAGGCGGACGTCTTCGGGCACGGCGGTGGAGAAGCGCTGGCGGCGGAGATGAGGGTGCCCTTCCTCGGACGTCTGCCGGTGTATCAACCGATCAGCGCGGGCAGCGATCGAGGCGTGCCGCTCGTGGTCGCCGAGCCGGCATCGGCTGCCGCGCGCGCGTTTCTTACCGTGGCCGAGCGCACGGCGGCACAAGTGTCGATTGCGGCGCACCGGACAGCAGAAGCCAACAAAGGAAAGATCCCGCTGATCCCCGTCCGCTAGCCGCGGGCTCGACCAGGCAGGCCAGACCTTGTCCGTCCGGCGGGCTGGTGCTCACCTGGCAGGCCGGACCCTTGTCCGCCTCCGCCAAGGCTTCGGCGAGACCTCGCCGCAGCTCGCCTTTGGCGAGCGAAGGCGGGTCAGGTCCGGCGCTCCGGTGCGTTACGATGCTCGGAGTGACCGACCTCGACCTCTCTTTCAGCAAACGCACACTGTCCAATGGCCTCGACGTGATCGTGCACGAGGACCACCACGTCCCGATTGTCGCCGTGAACATCTGGTATCACGTCGGTTCGAAGAACGAGCGCCCTGGACGCACCGGCTTTGCGCACCTCTTCGAGCACCTGATGTTCGAGGGATCGGAGCATCACAACGCGGGATATTTTCCGCCGCTGCAGCGCGCCGGCGCGCTGCTGAACGGGTCGACCAACACCGATCGCACGAACTACTGGGAAGTAGTGCCCACCAGCGCGCTCGATCTCGCGCTGTGGATGGAATCGGACCGCATGGGCTATCTGCTGCCCGCGCTCACGCGCGAGCGCTTCGAGACGCAGCGCGACGTCGTGCTCAACGAACGCCGGCAGAATTATGAGAATCGCCCGTACGGCCTGGCGCTCATCGCGATTCTGGCGGCGCTCTTTCCGCCCGACCATCCATATCACTGGATGACGATCGGCGCCGCCGAAGACATTCGCGCGATGCAGTTCGAAGACGTGCAGGAGTTCTTTCGAACCTACTATCACCCTGCCAACGCATCGCTCGTTCTTGCCGGCGACATCGAGGCCGAACGCGGCTTCGATCTCGCCGCCGCGTACTTCGGCGAGATCCCTTCGGGTCAGAAGCCGCGTCCCGTGCAGGCCAACGGTGCACTGACGCAAGAGCGCCGCCTGCTGCTCGAGGATCGGGTCGAGCTACCACGGATCTACATGGCGTGGCACTCGCCGGCGATGTTCGCAGAAGGCGACGCAGAGATGGATCTGCTCGCCGATCTGCTCGCCAACGGCAAGACGTCGCGCTTGTACCGAACGCTCGTCTACCAGCGTCGAATAGCTTTGGATGTGTCCGCGTATCAGAGCTCGCGCGAGGTGGGCAGTTTCTTTCTCGTCGCCGCGACGGCTGCACCGGGCCAGTCGCTCACCGAGCTGGCGGCCGTCATCGACACGGAGTTGCAGGCGATTGAGGACCATGGTCCGACCCAGGACGAGCTCGAACGATCGGTCGCACAGGCCGAGGCACACTTCGTCTACCGGTTGCAGACCGTCGGCGGCTTCGGTGGGAAATCCGATCAGCTGAACGCCTATAACGTGCTGCGCCGGGACCCCGGATATTTCGCCGCCGACCTCGATCGCTACCGTAATGCGACGTTCGAGAGCGTTCGCGCGGCGACCAAGGCGTATCTGCCTTTCGATCGTCGGGTGGTCCTGACGGTCGTTCCGCGCGGACAGCAGGCACTGTCTGTCCCAGGGGCAGAGCCGGTGGTCGTGTCGTGACCGTCAATCGCTCTCGTCTTCCAGACGTCGCGCCGGATCCGCATTTCACGTTCCCGGTCATCGTCCGTCACACCCTCGACAACGGCCTGCATGTGCGAACCGTCGAGCACCCGAGCGTCCCCGTCATCAGCTTCATCGTGCAGGTGGACGGCGGGTCCGGGGCCGACCCGTCGCATCAGGAAGGACTCGCCGCAATCGCGGCAGACATGATCGATGAAGGCACCGGTTCGCTGAGCGCCATCGACGTCTCCGATGCGCTGGCGCGGATCGGAGCGGACTATGACGTCGACGTCGGTGCCGATGCGACGACTTTCGGCCTGACCACATTGACGCGATTTGCCGATCGCGGGGCCAGCCTGCTCGCCAGCCTCGTCACACGTCCAAGCATGCGTGAAGAGGACTTCACGCGAGTGCGACAGTTGCGGCTCGATCGTCTGCGGCAGCTCAAGGACCTGCCGCCAGCCGTGGCGGAGCGGGCGTTCCTCCGGCTGCTGTACGGCACACATCCTTACGGTCATCTCCCGATTGGAAACGATCGGGCCTTACGCGGCATGACGCCAGCCGACGTCGTCGGCTTTCACCATTCCGTGTATCGACCCGAGCGGGCGACGCTGGTCGTGGTCGGTGCGACGACGCACCGCGAGATGGCGCGTATCGCAGAGGACGCATTCGGATCGTGGGATCCGAAACGCGGCGAGGCCTCGACGTCGACGGCCGCTGCCGACGCACCGATGAACGATGGCGCACGGTTGGCCATCATTGCCCGCGACGGTGCGGCGCAATCGGAGTTGCGCATCGGACAGCTGGCGACGCGGCGCAACACCCCGGATTACTCGGCGCTGCTCGTGATGAATGCCGTGCTCGGCGGGCAGTTCGTCAGCCGCGTGAACCTGAAGCTGCGGGAAGAGAAGGGCTACACATACGGCGCGCGCACCGGCTTCGATTGGCGCCGCGCGCTGGCGCCGTTCGTCCTGCAGGCGAGCGTGCACACCGCCGCCACGGCCGACGCAACGAGGGATGCGCTCGCAGAGATTGGAGGCATAGGCGGAGACCGTCCGCCATCAACCGAGGAGCTGACGCTGGCTCGCGCGTCGCTGACGCGCGGTTATCCGCGAAATTTCGAGACGGTCCAGCAGGTGGCTCGTGGCGTGGCGCAGCTCGCCTTGTACCATTTGCCCGATACCTATTTCGAGGAATTCATCCCGAAGGTGAACGCCGTCTCCGCGGAGGACGTCGTCAGCGTCGCGCGGCGGTATCTCGATCCGGCGAGGCTGACCACGTTGATCGTCGGCGATCACGCCGCGGTCAGCGAGTCGCTGGCTACAGTCGGTCTCGGCTCACCGGAGTTGTTGCCCTCGGAATCGTGAGAGTGATGTCATGCCCGACCTCGAGCGACCGCGCAGCGAGCCCGACGCCGGCTTCGATCGGCTCGTCAGCGTCGCCGTCCTCGTCGGCGCCGTCGCCGCCGTGATCGCGGGTGCGACCGTGTGGCTGTTGCTCAGTGATCCCGTGACCGTCGCCAGCGCGATCGATGATGGAGAGGTCTCACCCTTGGTCCGCCAGCTGGCCGACGTCTTGTACAGCGCGATCCTCGCGTTGCTGAATTACCTCTGAGCTGTGGGCCGCCTAAGGGCGGCCCGGGAGCTACAGACTCTTTCTTAGAAATCGCGTCAACACGTACGCGTCGTAGAACTTGAACGGCGCGGATCCGGTGCTGTAGTGACCGCACGGCAGCGTCGCGACCTCGTGCGGCAGACCGCGACGACGGAACTCGTCGACGAGCGTTCGCGACAGATCGACGGGGAACGTCAAGTCGTAGCGCGCGTACACCAGCAGCGTACGCGTCTGGTGCAGTCGATCGAGATACGACCACGGGCTGATCGGCCGCCACAGCTGTCGCAGTCGATCCAGATCGATGTGGCCGTCGAGCCCTTCACGCACGTGGCGCGTGGAGAGTCCCCGCCAGACCACGTCGGCGAACCAGGGCGACACGTGGTTGAGCGCCTCCGCGCGAATCAGCGGCTCGTGGGCGGCGGTCAGCATCGCCAGGCATGATCCCAGGCTGGTCCCGAGAATCCCGATCCGCTCGAATCCTTGCTGCCCCAGCCAGGCCACGGCCCTGCGTGCGTCGAGCACCGCCTGACGGCACACTTGCACGGTGCGCGTGATGTTCGAGCTGACGATGTAGTCGGCACGCGTGAGCTCGGGTGGCATGCGCGCGTCGTGGTACGGCAGCGAGAGGCGAAGCGCGGAGATGCCGCAGCGCGCGAGCAGGCGCGAGAGGCCGATGTGCCCTTCGGCGTCGGAGTTCCACTGCGGCAGTACCACGACAGCGGGTCCACGATCCTTTCGCGGACCGTAAACTTCCGCGCCGCGTCCCCCTGACGTTACAGCTTCGCGCCGCACCGGAAACCATCGCGCGACGACGGTGTTGTTCTGCGGGTGCGGCGAAACGAACGCGCTCGGAAATCGCAGCGTTCCCGCTTCGCCCTTCCGGGCAGCGTGCGGATCAGCAGGCGTGAGCTCGTAGTCGGAGGTCGACGGGAGGGCGAAGAATGCCTCGCTGTCGCGCATCACCTCATCGACCCAGGCTTGGACGCGCACCTGGGCCGCATCATGGTCGTGATTGGACGACAGCCAATCGGTGCCCCAGTCGAACGGGCGCACGACGCGATCCTTCGTCACCGACGCAAGGCGGCGTTCCCAAGCATGGAAGAGAGGCGCGAACATTGCAGTCAATCAGCCGGCGACATCAATGATCGAACATCCCCGCAAACCCGACGCGCCGCGTTCGCCTGAGAAGCCGGACATCGTGGATGAGCAGCGGCCGGACATCGCGCCGGCACCGCCGCCGGACATTCCACCGCAGCCTCTGCCGGATCGGCCGGACTCTCAGCGCGAAACACCGGGACCCAGTTGAGCTTCCACCGCCGTGGCAACGGCGAGCAGTGCTGACGTCTGCCGCGCGGGTCCGACCAGTTGCGCGCCAATTGGCAGTCCCTCGATCGTCTTTCCGCACGGGACGCTGATGGCGGGGTGTCCCGTGATGTTGAACAGTTGCGTCAATCGCAACGTGATGTTGCGAACTGGCTCCTCGGAGCCGCCCACCCGCACAGTTGACGCGCCGAGTTTCGTTGCGGGCACTGCAAGCGCCGGCAGCAGCAAACCGTCACGACCGCTGATGGCCGCATCGACTTCACCCCTCAGCAGCTCACGTCCTCGCATCGCGCGTACATAGTCCTGCGCCAGGATGTAGCGACCCATCTCCAGTCGGATGCGTACGTTCGTTGTGTAATCGTCCGGGCGGTTGTCCAACGTCATCGCGTGGTACGCGGCCGCTTCGGCGAGGACGATGTGCAGGTAGACCGCCGCGATGTCGCCGGCGTGGGCAAGCGTCACGTCCTCGAGCACGACACCCGCATCGCTCAATCGCGCGCAGGCCTGATCGAACGCATGGGCGACCTGTGCGTCCAGCAGCGCCGTGAAGTAACCGCGCAATACGCCGAGTCGAATTCCGCTCGCCTCACGAGGAGCGATGCGCGGTTCACGCTCGCCGCAGAGTGCTCGGTAGACGATCGCCGCGTCCGCCACGGTCCTGCAGATCGGGCCGACGTGATCCATCGTCTCGCTGAGCGGCACGATGCCGTCGAGCGGTACCTCGTGCAGCGCAGGCTTGAGACCGACGAGTCCACAGGCCGCCGCGGGGATGCGAATCGACCCGCCTGTGTCGGTGCCGATCGACGCGTACGCCATGTCGGCCAACACGGACGCGGCGGAGCCGCCTGACGATCCTCCAGGAGATCGGGACGGATCCAGCGGGTGGCGGACCGGACCGAACGCCGAATCCTCGTTGGTCGTGCCGAAGGCGAACTCGTGCAGGTTCGTCTTGCCGACGATGACGGCGCCGGCATCACGCAGCCGCTGCACGACGGTCGCATCCCGGGCCGCGACGTGATCGTTTCGCACGCGCGACGCCGCCGTCGTCGGGGTCCCACCGACGTCGATGATGTCCTTCAGCGACACCGGAACGCCATGCAGTGGCCCACGCGACTGGCCTGCGGCACGCTCGCGGTCGGCGTCACGCGCCTGTTCCCGCGCTTGTGCCGCGAGCACGGTGATGAACGCGTTGATCGACGAATCGCGTTCGGCGATGCGCTCCAGGCACCGCTCGGTGATCGCTTCCGCGGTGGTCGTCCGCTCGTCGAGCGCGCGGGCGACCTCCGCAATCGTCCGCGGCTCAGTGCCCATGCTGAACGTGGGCGGCGTCGGGTTCACCGGTCGCGTCCGCGTTCCAGTCGGCGGTCCGCAGTGCGGCCGTCGAGCGGGCCAGCGCTTCGAGCAATGGTTTGAGGGCAGGGAGGCCGCGGCGCTCCGCGTCCTGAATGGCGGTATCGAGCCAGGCTTTGACGGTCACAAGGGATGAACGGGTCCCATTGTAAGCTGACCGCGTGAGACAGACGAAGATCGTCGCCACCATCGGTCCCGCGTCGAGCGGCGCCGACCTCATTCAGCAGATGGTCGCCGCCGGTGTCGACGTCTTTCGTCTCAACTTCTCGCACGGGACGCACGACACGCACGCGCAGTCGATCGAGCGCATCCGGGCCGCCGCCGGTGCCGCGGGCCGTGCGGTGGCGATCCTGCAGGACCTGAGCGGCCCCAAGATCCGCACCGGAACATTGCACGGCGGGACGCCGCTCGAGCTCAAGGCAGGCGATGCGCTGACGATTGCCGTCGGCGACTTTCCAGGCCGGCCGGGGCGCGTGTCGACCACCTACACCGCTCTTCCTCATGCCGTTCATCCAGGCGACGCGCTGCTGCTCGACGACGGCCGGATTCAGTTGCGGGTGAAGGAGCGGACCGACGACGAAGTGCGGACGGTCGTGGTCGACGGCGGCGCCCTTGGCGAGCACAAAGGGATCAACGCGCCCGGCGTGGAACTGCCGGCTGCCAGCCTGACCCCGAAGGACGCCGAGGATTTGAAATTCGGCGTGGCGTCGGGTGTCGATTACATCGCGCTCAGCTTCGTGCAGAGCGCCGCCGATCTTCGGCTGGCGCGAGCGGCGCTGCGCGAAGCCGGCGCGCCGCACATCCCCATCATCGCCAAGCTCGAACGACCGGAGGCGGTGGCGCGCATCGATGAAATCCTGCATGAGTGCGACGCCGTGATGGTTGCCAGGGGAGACCTCGGCCTCGAGCTTCCGCTCGAACGCGTGCCCCGCGTGCAGAAGGAGGTGACGTGGCGCGCTCGCGTGCTCGGCGTCCCCGTCATCGTCGCCACGCAGGTGCTCGAGTCGATGCGGACCGAACCACGGCCGACGCGCGCCGAGGTCAGCGACGCGGCCAACGCGGTCGACGATCAGGTGGACGCGATCATGCTGGCCGGGGAGACCGCAGCGGGCGCGTATCCATTGCGGGCGGTGCAGATCCTCGATTCGATCATTCGCGATGCCGAGTCGGTGCCGCCGGTCGGCGCGCTGCCGCTCGAAGACACGCACCTGCTCAGCGGTCACGGTCGCGCGCTTTGTGAAGCGGCGGTGACCTTGGCGGAGCGCGGCGAAGCGTCGGCCATCGTCGCGATCACGCGCGGCGGGAAGACCGCGCGTGTTCTGTCGGCGCTGCGGCCCAACGTGCCCGTCTTCGCGGCGACCGATCGCCCGGCGGTCGCGCGTCGCCTCGCGCTCGCCTGGGGCGTCGTGCCGATCACGATGGACATCGGCAACGACATCGAGGCCGCGGCGACGAGTATCGCCCGCGATCTCGTGGCGCGCGGTGTCATCGCACCGGCCGCCGCCATCGTCCTGGTGAGCGTCACGCCCGATCTCGCGCCCGGACCGTCGAACTTCCTGAAGATCGAGCGCGTCTGACCGCACTGACCACGAAGACCTTGCGGCATTCACGAAGGACACGAAGACAAGAATCGCCACGCAAGTGTCCGATAATCGTCGGATGCATCCGCAGCCGCTCGCGTATCTCGACCCCGAGTTCCTCGACAGCGAAGAAGCCCGTCCCCTTCGTATCCTCGCCGAGTATCTGGAACCGCTCCGCCGCTTCCGCGCGCAGAACATTCAAGACACGGTCGTGTTCTTTGGATCGGCGCGCATTCACAGCCGCGAGCAGGCGGAGCTGGCGCTCGAGCGTCTCGAGCGGCGCTTCGGCGCGCGTGCCGGCAGCGATCTGGAGGAGCATCTGGCGCGCGGACGCAAGGCCGTCGAGTGGTCGCGCTACTACGAGGAGGCACGTCAGCTCGCGCACAAGCTGACCGAGTGGACGCAGACGCTGACGTCGCCCTACTTCCGCTTCGTCGTCACGTCAGGTGGTGGGCCCGGCATCATGGAAGCGGCCAATCGCGGGGCACACGAAGCCGGCGGCAAGACGATTGGCCTCAATATCCGTCTGCCGCACGAACAGGGCCCGAACCGCTTCATCACCGAAGGGCTCCACTTCGAGTTCCACTACTTCTTCATGCGCAAGTTCTGGTTCGCCTACCTGGCCAAGGCGCTGGTCATCTTTCCCGGTGGCTTCGGTACGCTCGACGAGATGTTCGAGATCCTCACGCTGATGCAGACCGAGAAGCTCGCCAAGCAGATCCAGATCATCCTCTACGGCACCGACTACTGGGATGCGATTCTGCGGCTCGAGCCGATGGCCGAGTGGGGCGCGATCGGTCCCGCGGACATGCACCTGGTGCAGCGGGCGAACACGCCGGACGAGGCGTTCGCGCTGCTGCAGGCGCATCTCACCGAGAACCATTTGATGCCGCCGACGGCGCAGGAGATGCGCGCGCCGGGCATCGCGAAGACGAGGTCGTAGTCGGACGCGAGAGCGAGTAGCGCGGACCTTGTCAGGTCCGCGGACCTCAGTCGGCCGGCTTCAGCAGCACCGTGAGGCTCTGTTCAGCGCTCTGCAGGTTCAATCGCTGTTCCTGTGATTGAAAGTCGTCTGCCACGATCCGGAGCATCGCCATCTTCTCGGACGTGCGGATGCGGATCGTGGCCTTGCCCTCGGTGTTGGTCGACGCTCTGATCTCCTGGTCGCCCGCGAACAGCGTGACCATGGCTCCCTTCACCACTTGCTCGGCCGAGTCGCGCTGGCCGGTCACAGCGATGGTCAACGTGTACGAACGCACTTCAGCGGCCGGCTGTGGCGGATTGCCGCCCGGCAGCTGTGGCGGCTCCTGCATCCGCGCGGTTGCGATGCCAGCGAAGCTGCGACCGTGCTCCACGCCGAGAAGAATCGCGACCGAGAACGCTCCGACGACGAGCAGGCGATGCATCACCGCTCCTCCCTTTACTGGTCCAGCGCCTTCAATACTTCGTCGTGAAACGGCCGGTCCTTCAGGCTCGTGCGCGAATCGGGGAAGTACACGAGCGCCAACGTCACTCCACCATCGTCGACGCGGGTCATCACAATCGAGACGCGGCCGCCGCCGTGACCGAGGCGGACGTTGTCGATCATCGGAAAGTCGAACGGGCTCACCGTGAAGTCGAACCGTTCGGTGACCTGATCATTTGTCGTTCCTTTCGGCGTGCGCACCGACAAGACGACGTCGACCTCCGTCTGTCGCCGCAGATCGGTGGCGACCGGATTGGTCATCACGTCCGCGACGAATCGCTTGGCAGGCAGACCGGGACGCTCGGCGCACTCGATCTTCAGCAGCGCGGGGCTGACCAGATGTTTCTCCAGGTCGTCGAATTGCAGCTGCGCGTCAGCCGCGCAGCCCGCTTCGCGCAGCGCCACGAATTCACGGGCGACGATCTGCTCGGCGAGCTTGCGCAACCGTCGGCGCTGTGCGGACGTCGCTTTCTGATCCGTCCACGATTGAATGTAGACCTGCCGGAGGAGAGGACCCAGATCGATCGAGTCGTGAAAGTTGTTGACCAGCAGCTCGAGGTTCAGGATTCGGCTTTCGAGGTCCTCGCGGTCGGGGCTGAGGAACTGTTCGATGACCTTGGAGAACATGTCCTTGCGCAGGGTTCCGTCTGCTTCCTCGCGCCGGCTGAGAAGCTCGACGTACGCGCGCCGTTTCTGATCCTCTTGGAGTGCCAGATTGCCGATGTAGCCGAGCAGGACGACGATGATGGCCGTCAGCACCTTGCCGACGGGGTCCAGCAGGATCTGAAGCTTGTCCCAACGATCACGCGGTTTCGTGTCGGCCATGACATGCCCTCGCGTGGAACGCTATTTCCGGAGAGACAACTGCCAGCGGCCGTCGCGAAACACCATGTCGAAGTCGTAGGCCGTCGGCCGGTCGTAGGAGTAGACCGATGCTGTTGCTCTCCTGCCACCGGGATCGACGACGAGCATGCAGCCGCCGGTGGCGCGAACGAAGACGCGGTAGACGCCCTCGCCGTCGGTGGTGCCGTTCCCGGTCTCGCCGCCGCAGCTCAGCGTGACCGGTGCGCCGGTGAGCGGGCGATTCTCGAAGTAGATCGTGCCGTAGAGCTGCCCGGCAAAGGCCGGGCACACGAGGCCAAGGACGAGTGCCGCACCGATTGCCATGCGCATGCGCCAGCCCTCCTTCATACGCTTTGGAAACGAAGGACCGCGCGCTTCTGAACACGCGCGTGGGCGCTTGAAATTCGCAGTCGGCAGTTGACGCAAAAATATCGTTCGAGTCCTCTTCCGAAAGCGGATTCGATCCGATAGCATCACCAAACCCCATCCATGACGAGGCTTTCCCGGTCCGGGTGCGCCCGGAATGTCGTGCTCCTTCTGTGTGTGTGTCTCGCGCCGAGCCTGGCATCCGCGCAGTCGGTCTCGCTGAAGGGTCCGACCATAGCTGCCAGCGTCGCGGCGGCTGCGGACTGGACGACGACGTATCACGCGTTGAAGTACTACAAGGTGCGCGAAGCGAACCCGCTGCTGCAGTCGTTGTCAGGATCGCCGGGACGGCTCGTCTCGCTCGGGGCGGCACTCGATGCCGGTGGACTGACGGCGTGGAATCTGTCGATCGGCCGCTCGCGTCCGCGAGTCGCGGCGGCGGGCCTGTGGGCGATGGCCGCGTTCCGCTCGTATCTCGCCGTGCACAACATGCTCAACGAGAGGAAAGCCGCGCGTCGTTAGGGCGCTTCCTTCCATCCACGCCGCTTGAGCGCGTCGCGAAGCGCCTGCGCGCGCGCCACCGCGCGTGGCTCGAGATCGAACGGCTCGGTCACGATGATCGCTTGCCTGGATTCCACCGTGAGCTCGAGCCGCTCCTGATGCCGGTACACCGAACACCAGAGCCGATCTTCGTTCCACGCCAGCTGCCAGAGCAGCGCGACGCGTTCCGCTGCCACCGCATGCACGCCGTATTATGGTCGCGGACCATGAAGGTCCGCGCCGCATCTTTGGAGTTCGCGCAGCCGCCTAACTGTTAACCACCCAGTTACCTTAGCTACCCAAGTGCTCCCGCCGTTCCTGCTACTCGAAGACAGCTACACCGACGTTCAGTCGATCATCGCGCTCCTCAAGCGGATCGGTCTGGTGAATGCCGTGCGCGTCATCGGATCGATCCCGGACGCGCAACGGTATCTCTCCGACTGCGTGCCGTCGCGCCTTCCGGTGATCGTCTTCATCGGCGCGCAGATTCGCGGCATGCACGGGCTGGCGCTGCTCGAGTGGATGCGAGAACAACCAGCGCCGATCGCCGCGATCGCGGTCATCGCTCTTGTCGATGCCGGGGATGCGGCGACAACGCTGGAGGCTGCTGCGCTCGGCATCGCCACCGTCGAGAAGCCGGTAGAGATGCGCGCCCTGATCGCAGCGATGAAAAGCCTCGGGTTGCCGGAGAAAGCCAAGATCGATGTCGCGAGCTTGACGGTTCAGGTAGAGTTGTGGCCCGCAGGAACGCAGCTGGATGCCTGATCTGTCGTCCGCTAGAACAGGTAAGCAAATCGCCCGCATCGGGCGTAACGCGTACAGGACACGCATAGTGGGATTCCGAGGGATCCGGCGACGGCCGTCCAGCCGGCCGGCCGCCATCGTCGTTGTATGTCTGATCGGGCTGGCGTCACTCGTCTGTTCCTGCACCGGTAGTCAGGCACGTCAACAAACCCAACAAAACAGCGACACGGGAGGCCGCCGTGGCCGCGGCGGTGGCGACGGTCCTGTACCTGTGACGACCGCCTCGTCGGTCGAGAAGGCCGTTCCCGTGACCATTACCGCCGTCGGAGCGGCAGAGTCGATCTCCACCGTCCAGGTGCGGTCGCAGGTCACCGGCCGGCTGTCCGAGGTGCACTTCAGCGAGGGTCAGGAAGTCGAGGCCGGGCAGCCGCTCTTCACGATCGATCCGCAGCCATTTCAAGTCGCCCTCGATCAGGCGACGGCCATTCTTCAGCGCGACACAGCGCAGGCGAACAACGCGCAGGCGCAGGCCGATCGATACAAGACGCTCTTCGACAAGGGCCTGGTTGCCCGCGAACAGTACGAGACGCAGTTGACGAGCGCGAACGCGCTGAAGGCGACGATGGCGGCTGACGAAGCGGCGATTGCCGCCGCGCGCCTCAACCTGCAGTACTCGAAGATCACCGCGCCCGCGTCGGGGCGGACCGGCGCCCTCCTCGCACACAAAGGCGATCTGATTCAGGCGAACGGCTCCACGCCGCTCGTCGTGATCAATCAGCTGGCGCCGATCTACGTGACCTTCTCGGTGGCCGGCAAGTTCCTCGACGAGATCCGCCGCGCGCAGCGGGCGACGCCGCTCAAGGTCACCGCGCACGTCACCGGGGCCGACACCGAAGACGGCGGACTCGAGACCGGCCGCTTGACGTTCATCGACAACGCGGTCGACTCGCAGACCGGCACAATCAAGTTGAAGGGCACCTTCACCAACGCCGATCGCAGCCTCTGGCCTGGAGAATTCCTCGACGTCGCTCTCGTCGTCCGGACCGAGCCGAACGCGATCGTCGTGCCGTCGGCTGCCGTGCAGGCGAGCCAGCAGGGACCCTATGTGTTCGTCGTCGACGGCGAGCAGCATGCGCAGATGCGACCGGTGACGGTTTCGCGTGTCGAAGGTGAGGAATCGGTGATCGCCAGCGGTCTTCGCGCCGGCGAAGTCGTCGTCACCGACGGTCAGTTGCGGCTGGTGCCTGGTGCGCGCGTGGCGAACCGTGCGTCGGCTCGTGCGACGGGAGCAGGCGAGGCGCCATGAATCTGTCGGAACTGTTCATTCGCCGACCGGTCGCCACCACGCTGGTCGTCGTGGCCATCGTCAGCTTTGGCGTGATGGGCTACATGGTGCTGCCGGTCAGCGACCTGCCGGTCGTCGACTTCCCGGTCATCCAGGTGCAGGCCAACCTCCCGGGGGCGAGTCCCGAGACGATGGCCGCGTCGGTGGCGACGCCGCTCGAGAAACAGTTCTCGGCGATTGCCGGAGTCGAGTCGATCAGCTCGACGAACAGCCTCGGCAACACGAGCATCACGCTGCAGTTCAACCTCGATCGCAACATCGATGCAGCGGCCCAGGACGTCCAGTCGATGATCGCGCGCGCGCAGCGTCAGCTGCCGCCGGACATGCCGACGCCGCCTTCACTCAACAAACAGAATCCGACCGACCAGTCGATCATGTTTCTGACGGTGAGCTCCCCGACGCTGCCGTTATCGCAACTCAACGAGTATGCGGAGACGGTTGTCGCGCAGCGGCTGTCGACGATCCCCGGCGTCGGCCAGGTCAATCTGAACGGCGCGCAGAAGTTTGCCGTCCGCATCGATCTCGATCCGCGCGAGCTGGCAGCGCGCCAGATCGGGATCGATCAAGTAGCCACTGCCGTTCAGCAGGCGAACTCCAATCGCGCGACCGGCACGCTGTACGGACGCGACCAGCAGTTCGTCGTTCAGGCGCAGGGCAAGCTGCTGTCGGCTGCCGACTACAAGCCGGTCGTCGTCGCCTACAAGAACGGCTCGCCGGTTCGTCTTTACGAGCTGGCCAACGTGTTCGACGGCGTCGAGAACGACAAGACGGGCGCCTTCTTCAACGACACGCGCACCGTCATGCTGTCGATCAACCGGCAGCCCGGATCGAACATCGTCGAGATCATCGACGCGATTCGCGCCATCCTTCCGTCGCTGCAGGCACAGCTGCCGGCATCCGTCACGCTCGCCACGCGATACGACCGCTCACTGACCATCCGCGAATCGGTCGCCGACGTGAAGTTCACGCTGGTCCTGACGATGTGCCTGGTCGTGCTCGTCATCTTCCTGTTCCTGCGCAACCTGTCGGCGACGGTGATCCCGAGCCTCGCCCTGCCGGTGTCGGTGATCGGCACGTTCGCCGTCATGTACGTGTTCGGCTACAGCGTGGACAACCTGTCGATGATGGCGCTGACGCTCTCGGTCGGCTTCGTCGTCGACGATGCGATCGTGATGCTGGAGAACATCGTCCGGCACATGGAGATGGGGAAGCCGCCGCTGCAGGCCGCCTTCAGCGGCTCGCGCGAAGTCGCCTTCACCATTCTGTCGATGACGCTCTCGCTGGCGGCCGTGTTCATTCCAGTCCTGTTCCTGGGCGGCATCGTCGGCCGGCTGATGCATGAGTTCGCGGTCGTGATCACGTCTGCGATCCTCGTGTCCGGCGTCGTGTCCATCACGCTCACGCCAATGCTGTGCAGCCGATTTCTGACGCCGCCGCACAGCATGCGGCACGGGCGCTTGTATCAGGTGACCGAGCGCATGTTCGACGGCGCGCTGGCCGCCTACGCCTGGACGCTGCGGCAGACGCTGCACTACCGGGCTGTCGCGATGGTGATCGCCGCGGCATTGGTGGGCGGCACTGTGTATCTGTACATGAAGGTGCCGACCGGATTCATTCCGAATCAGGACACCGGGCAGCTCATGGTGCAGACGGAAGCCGCGCAGGGGATCAGTTTCCAGTCGCTGGTCGAGCACCAGATGCAGGTCGCCAGGATCATCATGGCGGACCCGAATATCGAATCGGTGTCGCAGATGTTCCAGGGCGGCAACCAGGGACGCATCTTCCTCGGGCTGAAGCCGCGCGATCAGCGGCCGCTCGCCGCCGATGACATCGTGGAGGAGCTTCGGCCGAAGGTCTCTGGAGTTACTGGCCTTCGCGTGTTCATCCAGAACCAGCCGCCGATTCGGCTCACCACACAGTTTTCGCGCAGCCTGTATCAGTACACGCTGCAGGACCCTGACACCGCGGAGCTCTACGCGTTCGCGCCGAAATTCGAGGAGCGCCTGAGGCAGATTCCCGGACTGCAGGATGTGACCAGCGACATGCTGCTCAAGAATCCCGAGGTCCACGTCAGCTTCGATCGCGATCGGATCGCGGCGCTCGGATTGACGGTGGACCAGGTCGAGAATGCGCTCGCCTACGCGTACGGCACACGCCAGGTGTCGACCATCCTCGCGCCGCAGAATCAGTATCAGGTGATCATGGAAGTCGCGCCCGAGTTCCAGTCGAACCAGGCCGCGATGTCCATGCTGTATCTGCGCGGCGCGAGCCAGCAGCTGGTGCCGCTGTCGGCGGTGGCGGAGGTCGCGCCATCGGTCGGCCCGATGCAGATCAATCACGTCGGGCAGCTGCCGTCGGTCACCGTGTCGTTCAACCTGAAGCCCGGCTTCGCGCTTGGCGATGCAGTGAGGGCGGTCGAGGAGGCATCACGCGAGATGCTTCCAGCGACGATCGTCGGCAGCTTCCAGGGGCAGGCGCAGGCGTTCCAGTCCTCGATGCAGGGGCTTGGTCTGGTGCTGGTGCTGGCGATCTTCGTCATCTACATCGTGCTCGGCATCCTGTACGAGAGCTTCATCCACCCGATCACGATTCTCTCGGGACTGCCGGCGGCAGGATTCGGTGCATTGCTGACACTGCTGCTGTTCAAGACGGATCTCAATTTGTACGCGTTCGTCGGCGTCATCATGCTCGTCGGTCTCGTGAAGAAGAACGGCATCATGATGATCGACTTCGCCATCGAGGCGCGCCGCAGCGAAGGCAAGTCGCCCGCCGAAGCGATCTACGACGCCTGTCTGGTTCGCTTCCGACCGATCATGATGACGACGATGGCCGCGCTCGTCGGTACGCTGCCGATCGCGCTCGGGTGGGGCGCCGGTGCCGAAGCACGCCGGCCGCTGGGTCTTGCCGTCGTGGGCGGACTGGTCGTCTCGCAGACGCTGACGCTGTACCTGACGCCGGTCTTCTACACCTACATGGAGTCGCTCAGCGATCTGCTGTCGCGCCGCCGTGCGGTGGGCGTCACCTTCCAGCATCCCGAGCAGGCAGCGGGCGCTGGCGCACGCGCGCCACGATAAGTGACCTGCCAATAAGATGCGGCGCGGACCTTTACGGTCCGCGTTGGGCGGGCCATCAAGGCCCGCCCCGCATTTCCGAGAGTCTAATTCTCAGCCAGTTACCAGACGAGATCTCCGTCGCGCGCCGGTTTCACGTAGTGCGCGACGACGCTGATCAAGTGCTCGAGACCGACCGGCTTCAGCAGATAGTCGGCCGCTTTCAGGTCACAATCGAGCACCTCGGAGAGCGGCGCGCCCGTGGTGATGACCGTGGGGATCGACGCCATCCGCGGGTCCGTTCGCTGCGCCAGCCGGAAGCGCCACCCATCCATGTCCGGCATTTTCAGGTCGAGCAGAATGACGCCGATGGACGTGTTGGACCGCAGGAGGTCCAGCGCGTCGCCGCCGGTGGACGCCTCCATGACGTCGAAGCCGGCGAGCCGCAGTGCCTCACAGAACATCTCCCGAACTGCCGGATCGTCGTCGACGACCAGGACGCATTGCGTCCGCGGCCTGGCGCCGTCAGCAGGCAAGGAGCCCAGGGGTACCGGACGGTCCAGCATGTTCGACACCTCTGTGTGTATCTGTCGGCCGGACCGTGCAATTCGTTAGGGTCAAGTGACAGAATTTCGCGTGATGGCCTTGATTGAGGGGGTGCCGCACTGCCGCATGGTGAGCTGGAGCTCCGCGCGGACGATGTCGATGACCCGCTCCACGCCCTTCTGGCCGAAGGCGCTGAGCGCCCAGACGTAGGGACGGCCGATGCCGACCGCGCGGGCGCCAAGGGCCAGCGCCTTGAAGATGTCGGTGCCGCGGCGGAATCCGCCGTCGACGAAGACCGGGATCTGACCGCCGACCCCGTCGACGACTTCGCCAAGCGCGTCGATGGTGCCGCGGCCGGTTTCGCTCGCGCGGCCACCGTGGTTGGAGACGATCACCGCGTCGACGCCATGCTCGCGCGCCAGCCGCGCGTCTTCACGGGTTTCGATCCCTTTCAACACCAGCTTCATCCGCGTCAGCTTCCGCAGCCGATCGAGGTACTCCCAGCTGGCAGCGGGCGGGTTCATGCCCCCGGAAATTCCGCTCAACATCGGCAGCGCGTCGATCGAGCGCCCGCCGCGTGCCGATGCGTGACAAGCCGTGCAATCACGTGTATCGACCCGGCGGAAGCGCTCCGCCGTTTCCAGATTGCGACCACCCAAGAGATCGACCGTCCATACCAGGACCGGGCAGCCGATGGCTTCCACGCGTCGCACCAGGCGTTCAGTTCCTTCCCACTGTGAAGGCATGTAGAGCTGGTACCAAGGTGGGCCACCTCGCGCCATGGCGACGTCCTCGACCGTGGTCGACGTCGCGGTCGAGAGGACCTGGACCACGTTCTTCGCAACGGCCGCCTTGGCGACGGCGATTTCGCCCTCGGGGTGAAACATCTTCTGACCGCCAATCGGACACAGGAAGATCGGCGAGTCCCATGTGGCACCAAACACGTCGGTCTTGAGGTCGATGCGGCTCACGTCGACCAGGCGTCGCGGCCGGAGCTGGAAGTGTGTGAACCCCTCCCGATTGGCTTTCAGCGTCGCGTCGTCATCGACGCCCGAAGCCATGTAGCCCCAATGAGCAGGAGGAAGAACGCGGCGAGCGGCCTCCTCGAAGTCCATCAACGTGATGGCATCCTCGGCCGCGCTCAGCTTGAGGGTCGGGTTCTGGTTCAGCGCCTGGGCCCAGGCGGCGCCCGCAAGCAGCGGGCTGGCGGCCAGAAACTGAAGAAAAAGGCGACGCGAACGCTCGCGTCCCCGACTGTCTCGAAACGTCGGGCCGAAAACACATGGGTTCACGGCGCGGATTCTACCCATATACTATTGGGTCTACAACGCGTGAAGGAGCCGTGCGCATGAGAAGGCTGATACTGATCGCTGTCGGATCCCTCGTCTCCGCGTCGCCGCTGTATCTGATGGCGGCGGAGTCGTCGTCGCCGACCTTCTACAAGGACGTCTTGCCCGTCCTTCAAGCGAACTGTCAGTCCTGCCACCGTCCCGGGGAGGTGGCGCCGATGTCGCTGCTGACGTACGAGCAGGCGCGGCCCTGGGCGAAGGCGATTCAGAAGGCGGTGGTCAGCCGGGCGATGCCGCCCTGGTTCGCCGATCCGAACTATGGACACTTCGCGAACCAGCGGCGATTGAGCGATCGCGACATCGCCACGCTGAACGCGTGGGCCGATGCGGGCGCTCCGGCGGGCAATGTGAGCGAGGCGCCGCCGGCGATTCAGTTCCCGGACGGGTGGAACATCAAGCCCGATGTCGTCGTCGAGATGCCGAAGGCCTTCGAGATACCAGCCCGCGGCACGATCAACTACAAGTACGTGCTCGTGAAGGCCGACTTCAAGGACGACATGTGGGTGACCGCGGCTGAAATGCGGCCGGGCAATTCGAAGGTCCTGCATCACGGCAAGGTCTGGGTGCGGCCGCCGGGATCGACGTGGCTGAAGGACGCGGTGCCGGGCGAAGCGTACGAGATGGAGACGCAGCGCAACGTCATCGGCGTGAACCACATCGAGGAAGGCAACGACATCCTCGGCAAGTTCAATCCAGGCCTGGGCGCGCAGCGGTTCGACATCGACGGCGCGGCGAAGTTCGTCCCGAAGGGATCGGACCTCGTGTTCGAGCTGCATTACACGACCGCCGGTGAGCCGACGGCCGATGCGTCGAAGGTCGGTCTCGTGCTCGCGAAAGCGGCGCCGCAGACGCGCTACTTCTTCCACGCCGGGCCGACGGCGATGAACCTCGCGATTCCCGCCAGCGATCAGAATGCCGAGGTCGTCAGCGAGATCACGTTCGGCGAGGATGCGCAGCTGGTGTACGCGCAACCGCACATGCATCTGCGTGGCAAGGACTTCGAACTCCGCGTCGTCACGCCCGACAAGAAGCTGACGAAGACCGTGCTCAAGGGCACGTGGAACTTCGAGTGGCAGATGGGCTATCAGATGGCCGAGCCGATTCCGCTGCCAAAGGGATCGAAGTTGCAGTTCATCACGCACTTCGACAACTCGCCGGCGAACCGTTTCAATCCTGACCCGCTGAAGAAGGTCGTGTGGGGTCCACAGAACTGGGACGAGATGAGCAACTGCTTCATCGGCGTCCTGTTCCCGACCGCGACGACACCGGAAAAAGTGTTCCTGCGCTCCGGTCCGAGCCTGTTGCCGCGCGGCGAGAACGGTCCGACGCTGGCCGCGTTCAGCATGGTCGATCCGAACGCGGTCGGCCAGGCTGGTAACGCGTCGGATCCGAATGCCGTGTTGAAGTAGCTCTGCGTAGTGTCCGCCTTCAGGCGGACCACACCGCAGCGTCCGCTTTAGGCGGACAAGAGAAAAGCAGGGGCCGCCTTCGGGCGGCCCTTCCTATTTCGGCGGCAGCATGTGCGGCAGGTCCCGGTTGTTCTCCTGGCAGATGTACTCCATCAGCTCCGCGCGCGGTGCGAACGGGATCGTGAAGCTCACCGTCCACGGGCGCGTGTAGGCCTTCGGGTCATCGATCGTGACCTGGTAGTGGAGCGTCAACTCGTCACGGCGCGTGAACCGCTCGATCGTGTGCAGCGCATCGGTGTGCGGGTGACCTTCCTGATCCAGCCACGTCGTGTCGTTGAACCCGATCGTATCGACGACGAGCGTGTCGCCTTCCCAGTGGCCGATCGCGTCACCGACAAATGACGGATTCGGATCGTTCACGTGCGGTCGACCGTCCGTGTAGACGACGCGCCAGATGTGCGCGCCGCCCTCGAAGATGAAGATCACGCGATCCGGCTGCTGATAGATCTGAAACGGAAACGGCGTGAAGTACAGGCGCGGGATGCCGGGCGGCAGACACCTGCCCTCGGGATCGTCGATCGAGAGATTTGCCAGCCGCTGCTCGTACAGCGTCTTCGCCCACGGCTGCATCGGGATCTCGATGACCTGTTCGACCGGAGATCGATCGCGTCCGCCGCGACCCATCCCGGACAGGTTGGCGATCACGCGCGGATTCCAGACGCCCTTGCCGCTGCCGAGATCGGGCTTGCCGTCCGGCAGGCGCGGCGTCGGCCCGGCCTTCGTGCCCGGGGGCAGATCCGGCAGCCTCCCCGCGACCGGAGCCTGCTGGGCCGCGGCGGTCGCCGCGAAGCCGATGATGAGGATCGAGAGAAAGGCCTGGCGAATAGGCAGGGTGAAACCTCGCGCCGGCATCCTATCAAATCGCTATTGGCGCGCGACCAGCGCTTCGAAATCCTCGTAACGCATGAAGATGCGCTGCTGGAAAGCGCTCGAGAATTCCGCGCCGCGACCCATGTCCTGGAGCAGCATGACCACTGCCGGCGCGCCACGAAGATCGATCATCCTGCGGACGGCACGCGCGCTGAACGCGTAAGCCACGCTCGCCTGCGCGTCGGACAGTCCGCTAAACCCGTGCTCGAGCACCTTCAGCGGTGGACGCGTGCTGAACCGCTGGAGCACCTTGTCGGCATCGGCGAGACCGCCGTTCTCGAACACCACCGCCAGCCCCTCGTTGACCCAGGTCGGGACGTTGCGCCCGCCGAGCATTGCGACCACCGCATGCACGTATTCGTGTCCGAGCACTCGCTCGAGGCGCTCGCTCTGATCGAGCGCTCCGCGAATGGGAACGCGAATGCGGCCGTCGTACGCGGCGCCGGCCCATGCCGGCATGCGCGTGATGTCCTGGAACTGCTCCGTCGTGTAGAGGACGACCGTGATCGGGTTCGGTGGATATGCGGTCAATGCGCTGCCGATGCGCCAGTACGCCGCTTCCAGGTGCTCGACGATGCGTCGGGCGAGCATTTCGTCGGCCGGTCCCTCGAAGAGCACGCTGAAGTGCGCGCCGCGTGATTCGTAGAAGCGATCCTGCAGCTGCGTTTCCTTGCGCCACTCGCGCAGCCGCTCCTGGATCCCTTCCGTCGACGGCGATCGCTTCTGAGCCTCTTCCAGCGTGGCGATTGCCTCTTTGAGCCGGCCCTGGCGATACTGCAATTCACCGAGCCACAGTCCCGCCTCGCCGAGACTCGGATCCAGCTTCAACGCACGTTCGAACCAGTCTTCCGCTTCGCTGTTGCGCCCGAGGCGGAACGCCGCAACGCCTGCGGCGAAGCACAAGCTGCCGTCGCGCGGCAGCAGCTTCGACGCGGCCGCGAAGGCGTCGAGGGCGTCGCCGAATCTCTCCTCTTTGAGCGCAGTTGAGCCTGACTCGATGAGCGCCCGTGGATCGGTAGACGGCCGTTGTGCGAAGGCGGCGGCCGAACAGAGGAATACACACAGCGCAACTGATCCGAATCGAACCATACACATGTGGAGCGGGCGGCGTAAGGATAACACCTCAGCAGCAAGTGATCAGTCGCGAGCAAGATTTGTGCAAATACGGGCTTCTGACCTGGACATCGCGTAAACAATCGTGCAGGATGCGTCCGCTGGTGAAACGGTGTGATGGATTCGTCCCGCATTAATGCCAGATTTGGCCGTCCTCCCGCTTATTACCCTTGCGGATCCACGGCGATGTCGTCGAGAAATTGCGTAATCCCAGCATGACGGATCGAGATCGGCGCCAGACAGCAGATTCGCTGGAATCGCTCGAGAAGCTGATCGAGCGCATGGAGGCGTTGGGCAGGGATGCAGAGGACGCGGCCGCGCGCGTCACCGAGCTCCTCAGCACCCGTATCGATACCGCCGTCGCCGAGCAGCGTGAAAACCTGCTGATGGCGATCGGCGACGTGATCGAAATCGTCACCGAGCGCAGCCGTCTCGCTCACAAGGCTCATCGCCTGATCAGCGACATTCGCCGCCGGGAAATGGATGGGTGGCGTCGCGCGACAGTATCCGAGACACGCTGAAGCTGTGGCTCCTCGCTTGCACCGGTTACCGAGGTGGCTCATTCGTTTGGAGGGATGAGTATGGCCAAACAGCCTTCAGATCAACCGAGCGGCTCCAAGCCGAACAGCCCGACGGAGCGAATGCCCGAACGACAGCGGCCGGGACAGGAGCACATGAAGGGAAGCGAGTCGATGAAAGAACCGGGCAAGAGCTCCGGCTCGCCGCGTCAGCCCGGACGGATGCCGCTGCCCGATTAGTCTCGTCCGATTGTGGGGCCGCCTTCAGGCGGCCCGCAACGCCTTACCGTCTTCCGCGCAGGAACAACCAGAGCAGCACCACGGCGACGCCGATGACGATCCACGTTCCGGTGCCGACGTTTCCCACGAGCGCGGTCACCGTCGTGCGAAGTCCATTCCATCCCTCGGCGAGCGCGCTGCCCATGCCGCCGTACTCACCGAGACTCTGAGCGACGAGCAGCGCGACGATCGTCGTCACCGTTGCTCCTGCGGCGACGAGATGCGGAACGGCCGCGCGGTGCGGATGCCGCGCATACCGGCAATCGTTGGTTGCAGGGACACTGTCAACTTCGTGAATTCGGTCGTGTCGCCGTCGCTGTTCTCGACGAACTGTACCGGCTGTTCGAGCTCCTGATACCCGACCTCGCGCGTGAAGCGATCCCTCGTCCAGTCGCGTCCCACCATCATCTGCACCTGATACGTGCCGGTGGCGACGTTGGCAAGCGTGACCTGCTCGCCGGCTCTCACGTACACGGCACGCTCGTGTCCCAGCGCGGTCGTCAACGCCACCACCGCATCGCGGCGTGACGCATTGTTGACGACAAGAGAACCGCCCCCGCGGCGCTGCACGTCCAGTAGCTCGGTTCCCGATTCCGGCCGTGGAGGCGGCGCAACGACACGTTCGGGCGCAGCCGCACTGGTCGCGCCAACAGTGGGAGGTGAATCAACCGTCGACGATTCGTCCGTTGCAATGCCTGGTGCGCGCGTCATCAACATGAACACGGTTACTGCCGCCGCGACCGCGAGCCCCAACCCGACACCCATGATCACCGTCTTGACGAGCGGCATCTGCGACGCCGTCGTGTGATCGTGCGCCGATGGCGCTGGATCTGGTGGGCGCGGTTGGGCGTAGGCCGGTCGTGAAGAGGACGCGCCCGCCGAGGAAGACGACGAATGCGTTCCGGCCATCACGGACTGCAGGAGCGTATACGCCTCGTTGATCTCCTGCAGCTCACGTTCGGCGCGCGCGCTCAATCGCCCGTCGCTCTGAAAGCGGTCCGGATGCCACACCTTGACGAGGTCGAGATAGGCCTGCCGCACCTGCTCGGCGGAGCAGCCCGCCTGCAGATTGAAGATGCGTAACGCGTCGCTTTCGGTCATCGGCTACTTCCCGACCGCGTGCGCGGCCCCGGCACGTGCAAGCCAATACCGCGACACGCGCGAAGCGCAGCACATTTCGCGACCTCGAAGTGCGGTTTATCTAAGGGTGGACGAGCCCCGATATTGTAGCGGACCAGTGTTCCTGCCGGACGGAAGGGAGAGGGGCCCTACAGAAATTCGATGACGCTCCAGGCAACCAGCGCCAGGAACACGCATATCAGGAACACTTCAACCCACGCCTTGCTCGATGACCCGGTTCGTGCCACACCAACTCCACAGCGATCCTTAGTCGCTCATGCTGTCACATGCAAGCACTTGCCATCACGGCCCGAAGCGGCGCTGCTAGGCGTCCCGGCAGCCGACGATCACGGCGAACGGCGAGCGGCGCCAGGGCACGTCCACGGTGAAACCGGCTCGCTCGAGCAGACGGATCTCCTGGGCGAGCGGCACGTAAACGTCCTCGTCGGCCCATGATTCGTAGACGCGTCGTCCTTTTGCACGGCTGCCAAACGTCTTTCCAAGATGCGCGAACCAGACGTCGAGATCGCGCGCGAACCCGCTCGCGGTCGACGCCGGTGCGCAGTCACCGTTGATCAGGACGCCGCCCGGGCGAAGCGCGCCATGGCAGCGGCGATAGAACGCCAGCTTCGCGCGCGCCGTCCGGATGTGATGGAGCGAGTAGCTGGCGACGATCGCATCGCAGGACGGCAGCGCCGCGGCCAGGAAACTGCCGGTCGTCATCTGCACGCGACGTGAGAGGCGGCCGAGGCGCGTCCGCGCGATCGCCATCATGTCGGGGTCTGCATCGATGCCCCAGACGCGGGCACCCGCCACGCGGCCCAGGCACGCCTGCGTCAGCGCGCCGGTGCCGATTCCGAGATCGACCACGACACGTACCGGGCGCTCCGCATGACCGAGCGCGCGTGCCACTTCCGCGATCAGCTCGTCGTAGAGCGGGATCAGCGAGCGGATGTGAGAGTCGTATTTCGAAGGCGAAACCGCGAGGTGTGACGCAACCGACATCACGGAGATTGTACGCGCGCGGTCACCGCGGCGATGACCCGCCATATCGTGGCAGGCCAGCGCCGACGTGTGCGGTCACGGCCGATTACGACGCCTTCTTGGCATGCAGTCCGAACGCGGCGCCCTGCGGATCGCTCGCAATCACGACCCGGTCGCCACTAGGAACGTCCATCGGTCCGTTGACGATCTTTCCGCCGCCGGCCGTGATCCGTTCGGCGGCCGCATCCACGTCAGGGACGCGGAAATAGATCACCCAGTTCGGTGGCACGTTGGCCATCTCCGCCGGCTTGTTCATCATGCCGCCGATCATTCCGTGCGGGCGGTTGAACATCTGGTACTTGCCCATCTCGCCCAGGTCCATGGACTCGGTGGGCTGCCAGCCGAACACCTCCTGGTAGAACTTCATGGCCGCCGTCATGTCGGTGGTCATGAGCTCGTACCACGAAGCCTCGCCGATTTCCGGTGCCGTCTCCGGCCGTCGCTCCGAGCTGGCCGGTTCGATGATGTAGAACGCCGCACCCTGCGGGTCCATCATCATCCGCATGCGACCGACGCCGGGGATCGAAATCACGTCGGTGTGCGTCTTGCCGCCGAGTCGCGTGATGTGCGACACCGCATCTTCGAGCTTCGGGACGGCGATGTACATCGCCCAGAACGGCGGCGCCTTCACATCGGCGGGCGTGTTCATCACGCCGCCAACGGACACGCCACCGCCGCGATTGAACGCGGTGTAGGGCTGACCCGCGCCCGCGAAGGGCTCCGTCGTCCAGCCCACCACGGTCTTGTAGAACGATGCGGCCGCATTCATGTCGCTGGTCATCAACTCCGACCAGACCGGCCGCCCAAGCAACGTCGATTCGGCTACAGCCATGAACACCTCCCGAGAACGTCGTCGATCTCGACCTCATCTCTTCTCAGAGCGTCGACGACCTTCGTAGTCTGACACCCGACACGTCTGGCGCAGCTCGAGCGACGGAGAATTTACCTGACCGTGATGGGCTGACAGCTGCGCAGCAGGCTCCATATAATCAGCCCGCACGAGATGGCCCTGCCGCCCGGCACGCCTGTTGGTCCCTATGTCATCACCGCGCAGATTGGCGCTGGCGGGATGGGCGAGGTCTATCGCGCGACCGACACGAGGCTCAAACGAGAGGTCGCGATCAAAGTTCTGCCGGACGCGCTGGCTCGCGACACCGAACGCCTCGCGCGGTTCGAGCGTGAAGCGCAGGTGCTGGCATCGCTGAACCACGCTTCCATCGCGTACATCCACGGCGTCGAAGAAGCCAATGGCGTGAACGCCCTGGTGATGGAGCTGGTCGAAGGACCCACGCTCGCCGACCGCATCGCTCAGGGTGCTCTCCCGATTGACGAAGCGCTGCCCATCGCCAAGCAGATTGCCGAGGCCCTCGAAGCGGCGCATGAGCGCGGGATCATCCATCGCGACTTGAAGCCAGCCAACGTCAAGGTGCGCGGGGACGGCATGGTCAAGGTACTCGACTTCGGCTTGGCCACCGCTGCCCAGGGTGCGGCCGGCTCCGAGACTGACGCGTCGCTTTCGCCAACCTTGACCATCGCCGCGACGCGCGCAGGCGTCATCCTTGGAACGGCGGCCTACATGTCTCCCGAGCAGGCAGCCGGCAAGCCGGTCGACAAGCGCGCTGACATCTGGTCGTTCGGTGTTGTGCTGTGGGAGATGCTGACCGGGAGGCGGCTCTTCGACGGTGAGACCGTGTCACACACGCTCGCCGATGTGTTGCGCGGCGACATTCCCTTCGCCGCGCTGCCTGCTGACACGCCGGAGCCGATTCGTGTCCTGATCAGGCGATGTCTCGATCGCGACGTGAAGGCGCGGCTTCGCGACATTGGTGAGGCGCGCGTGGCGCTGCAACGCTATCTGGCCGATCCGATGGCTGCGCGCGCATCGAATGCTGCCGTCGCGGCGCCGGCGGTCGGATCGAGGCGCACCACGATCGCGCTCGGTATCGCCGTGATTTCGATAGCCACTGCCGCCGGGCTGGCATTCGTTCACTTCCGCGAACGGCCCGTGGTTGCCGCACCACCCGTGCGATTCCAGATACCGGCTCCCGACGGGACCACTTTTACGACCACGGGTGTGTTGTCGCCCGACGGCCGCCACATCGCGTTCGAAGCGGCGGGGCCCGACGGTCGCGTCGTCCTGTGGGTGCGATCACTCGATGCGCTCGAAGCACGCCCGTTGGCAGGAACCGAAGGCGTGATCGCCGGGGCCATCTGGTCACCCGACAGCCGGTCCCTCGCGTTCGGTGTGAACGGGTCTCCAGGACGGCTGAAGAAGATCGCCGAGTCGGGGGGGCCGACGCAGACACTGAGCGAGTACCAGGGAAACTTCCGTGAGGGCGCGTGGAACGCTGATGGCGTGATCCTGTTCGGTTCTCTGGGTGTCGGGCTGTTGCGGGTGTCCGAATCCGGTGGTCCGGCGTCCCCGGTGACCAGGCTCGACCCGTCCCGGCAGGAGATTCAGCATGCCGGCCCGACGTTCCTCCCTGACGGACGTCACTTTCTCTACCACCGCGCGTCGCGTCTGTCCGAGAACACCGGCATCTATATCGGCTCGCTCGACCTGGCTCCGGAGAGTCAGAACACCACGCGCCTGGTGGCCGCTGACTCCGATCCGGTGTATGTGCCTTCATCGCCGTCGGGCAACGGCTTCCTGTTGTTCTTGCGTGAAGGATCACTGGTCGCCCAGCCGTTCGACGGTGAGTCGCAGTTGACCGGTGAGGCCGTCCCCATCGCCGAGGACGTGGGTGCTCTCGGCAGCTACGGCTGGTTTTCCGCAGCGTCCAGCGGCGCCCTCGCCTATCGGACCGGCCGCGCCAGTGCGGCGAACGTCGACCTGGTGTGGTTCGATCGGGAAGGCAAGCGCCTCGGCCAGCTCGGGCCGCGCCTCGAATTCGTGACCAGTGTGCAGTTGTCGCCTGACGGCAAGCGGGTCGTGGTCCTCAAGGGCGCAGCGACGAGCTTGATTGGCGTGTCGAGTTACGTCCAGGGCGCTCGCGTGTGGGCGGCCGACCTCTCGCGCGCGATATTCAGTCGCGTGAATGCCGCCGAAGGCATCGAGGACTCTCCCGCAATCTCACCGGACGGTCACGTGGCGTTCACGTCCCGTTTCAACGCGATCGGCGATCTGTATTGGATGCCGATAGACGGCGTTGGAGCACCGGAACCGCTGCTCGCCAAATCGCCCAGCCTCAAGCATCCGAACGGGTTCTCTCCCGACGGACGATTCCTGATCTACGACGATCACACGGCGCAGCGGCAGGACCTGTGGATCCTTCCCACCGAACCCTCTCCTGGCGGCGAGCGTAAGCCGATTCCGTTCGTTGTCACGCCGGCCGACGAAACGTTCGGGCAGTTCTCGCCCGACGGCAAGTGGATCGCGTACAGCTCCGATGAATCGGGACGCCGTGAGGTGTATGTGCGCGGATTTACGCCCGATCGCGAACCCGCCGCCGCGGTAGGCAAGTGGCAGATGTCGACGGCTGGCGGAGACAAACCCAGATGGCGCAAGGACGGCAAGGAGCTGTACTACATTGCGCCCGATCGGACGATGATGGCCGTCCCCGTCACGCTCGGGCCGACGTTCGAACCTGGCGTGGCCATTCCGCTCTTCGAGACGAGAGCAACGGGCTACTTCCCCTACGATGTCGGCTCTGATGGCCGTTTTCTTCTTGCCACACCCGCCGAGGGCGCGGCCGCAGCGTCGCCGGTCACCATTGTGTTGAACTGGCAGGCCGCGCTGAAGCGCTGACGTGCCCGCTTGCACGAGCGATCCGCGCGCGATTCACTCAGGAGACCCTGTGCTACCCTTCGCGGCCAGAGAGTCGTGACCTCCGGGCGAGGAAATCGAGTTGTTCGTTTGGCGTCTGCCACCGCCGTCGCGGTGACTGCCGCGCTCTGCGTTGTCGATCGTGAGGCGAGTGTCTCGGCCAGCGGTGTGTCGGCGAGGCAGGCCTCGGCGACCATAGCGCCTCGCGCGTTCGACGTGTTGGAGGTACGGCCCAACTTCTTCATGATCGCCGGCGCCGGCGCCAATATCGGCGTCCAGGTGGGCGACGACGGCGTCGTCGTCGTGGATGCAGGGTCGTCTGCCAATGCTCCTGACGTCGTCGCTGCAATCAAGAAGATCTCGACGCAGCCCATTCGCTACGTGATCGACACCGGGCCCGACGCCGACCACGTCGGCGGCAACGACGTGCTCTCGAAGGCTGGCAATACATTCTTTCCGGGCACGCGTCCCGCCGGCGTGCGGCAGGAAGCCGTGCGATCGGTGGCGACGATTGTCGCGGCCGAAGGTGTCGCGCGGCACATGGCCGCCTCCCCCGACCCCGCGTCGGCGAGCGGGTCCGCCGGGCTGCCGACGGACCCGTTCCACTACGCGCGGAAGTACCTCTACTTGAATGGCGAGGCGATCGAGGTTTTGCACCAGCCAGCGGCCCACACGGACAGCGACGTGTTCGCCTTCTTCCGCCGATCGGACGTCGTCGTGGCCGGCGACGTGATCGACACGCGACGGTTCCCGGTGATCGACGTCGAGCGCGGTGGCAGCATCGATGGCGAGATCGCGGCGCTGAACCGTCTGACCGATCTGGCAGTGCCGTCGGTGCCGATCGTGTCGCGTGAAGCGGGCACGATCGTGATTCCAGGGCACGGGCGGCTGTGCGATCAATACGACGTGATCGAGTACCGCGACATGATCACCATCATTCGCGATCGGGTTCGCGACATGGTCAACGCGGGACGATCGCTCGAGCAGGTCAAGGCTGCAGGTCCGGCCAAGGGCTACGCCGGCCGCTACGGCAACGATCGCGAGTGGACGACGGACACGTTCGTCGAAGCCGTGTACCGCAGCCTGGTGAAGGGAAAGTCTTGAGCCGATCCTTTGTCGCCATCCTCGGGTTCGCCAGCATCGTGGTTACGTTTGGTCTGCCGCCTGCCGTCCACGCGCAGGCGTCCGCCCGCGACACCGCGCCGATCGATCTGACCGGTTACTGGGTGTCGTACGTGACGGAGAACTGGCGGTATCGAATGGTGACGCCGGCCAAAGGTGAATATCGTCGCATCCCCTCGTCGCCCGCCGCTCTGCCAATCATCAATGCGTGGGATCCAGCCGCGGACCAGCGCGCGGGCAATCAGTGCAAGTCGTACGGCGCCGGCGCGATCATGACCGTGCCCGGCCGGCTGCACATCACGTGGCAGGACGCCAACACCCTGCGCATCGACACCGACGCGGGCATGCAGACCCGGCTCGTTCGCTTCACGCCACGTACGGCGGGCCCGACGCCGCAGCCGTCCTGGCAGGGCGACTCGAGCGCACGCTGGGAGCGCGTCGCTCCGCCGGATCGCGGTGGCAGCCTGGCCGTTGTCACGTCGAATCTGCGCGCCGGCTACCTGCGGAAGAACGGCGTGCCCTATAGCGAGCGCGCCACCGTGTCCGAACACTTCGACATCTCGCCGCTTCCTGACGGCGGTCAGCTGCTGCTCGTGACGATGGTCGTCGAAGATCCCGTGTACCTGAACGCGCCGTATGTCGTGAGTCCGCACTTCAAGAAGGAGCCCGACGGCTCCAAGTGGGATCCCACACCATGCTCATCAACGTGGTAGTGCGCCTTGCCTTCGCGCTCGCGGTCGTTGTCTGTGGCGCCGGCGTTGTTTTCGCGCAGGCGGGCCCGACGCCACTTCCAAGCCAGTTCGAATTCGCAGGTTCGTGGGCGCCCATCGGGACCGAGGACGTGCAGAACGACTCGGTGCCGGTGGACTACCTCGGGCTGGCGCTCACCGACGAAGCCCGGACGCGGGCGCTCTCCTACGACGAGTCGCAGAAGTCGCTGGTCGAGCGACAGTGTCAGGGCTGGGGCGCGGCCTACATGGTGCTCGGTCCGTTTGGCCTGCGCATCTCCACCCAATCGGATCCGGCGACGAATCGCCTCGTGTCGTACACGATTGACGCGTGGGAAGACTGGAACGCGATGACGATCTGGATGGACGACCGGCCGCGTCCCTCCGAGCACGCGCTGCACACGCAGGCTGGTTTTACGACCGGTCGATGGGAGGGCGGCGCGCTGGCCGCGCATACGACGCATCTGAAGGTCGGCTTCATTCGCAAAACGGGTGTGCCGTTGAGCGATGAAGCGACGATCGACTGGCGGTTCTTCCGCCACGGCGACATATTGACGGTGTTGATGGTCGCGCGCGATCCGGTCTATCTGGTTGAGCCGGAGATCATCTCGAAAAGCTTCCGTCGCTCGCAGGCTCCGCTCGACCACCGCGATCCGTGCGCCCCCGGCTTCGAGGGGCACGAGCCCGGCGACAGCGTGCCGCACTTCGCGCCCGATCAGAACCCGTTCCTCGACGAGTTCATCAAGCTGTACAACCTGCCGCGCGAGGCCGTGCTCGGATATCGCGAGACGCTGTATCCGGAGTACCGCAAGAAGATCAAGGATACGTACACGCCACCGCCACCGTGTGCCGCCGACTGTGGCGTGGCCGGCAATTTCGTCCGGCGCCGTGGCCCCACTCCGTAGTACTGGCTTCAACACCACGTCGGGTGCTGCCTTCAGGTGGACCCGACCCCGTAGAATCTGCAGCCACACGCAAGGAGAAACATGATGCGGTTCGTGCTCGCAATAATGTCGCTGCTCGTCGCCGTCTGCGCGACGGATGCGCGTGGCCAGACTGCTGCTCCCGCATCGTGCAACCTGGCCCGAGCGGCGGGCGTGTCGTCGCAGCAGCTCACCTCAGGACAGCGGCCGCGCGCGTATCGCTTGTTCGTCCCGCCGGGATACGACGGGCATACGCGCTTGCCGCTCGTGCTCGATCTGCATGGCAGCGGCGGATCCTCCGCCGGTCAAGCGAGGACGAGCGGGTTCGAGACGCTGGCCGCGAGCGAACGCTTTCTGGTCGCGACGCTCGATGCCGAGGGCGCCCGGTGGAATGTTCCGGTGCAGGACGGTCGTGCCGACGATGTGGCGTATGTCGCGGATGTGATCGCGAATGTCGCGACGCTCGTGTGCGCGGACGAGACGCGCGTGTATGCGACCGGGTTCTCCGGCGGCGCGCGAATGACTTCGCTGCTCGGGTGTCGCCTTGGGTCGCGCATTGCCGCGATTGCGCCGGTGTCCGGATTGCGATTCTCGGAGCCGTGCACCGGCCGACCCATTCCGGTGCTCACGTTCCACGGACTCGCCGATCCGCAGAACACCTACGATGGGCACCTCGCCGAACGCGGCGCGGAATGGCTGGAAAGCGTGCCCGAGGCGCTCGCCGGCTGGGCGCGCCACAACTCGTGCACAGGCGACGCGATTCTCGACGACCCGCCCGGTCCGCTGTCGACGATGCGCTACGAAGGATGTGTTGAGGGTGCGGAAGTCCGCATCATTCGCATCGACGGACTCGGTCACACCTGGACGAGGAAGGAAGTCGACACCACGGCGGTCATGTGGCAGTTCTTCAAGAGTCACCACCTCCGCCACTGAGCTGCGGCGCGATCAGAAGGAGGCGTGGCGGCGCACGAAGTTGAGGAGCGCCCATGAAAGAGCATCGACCGTACGATCTACGGCAGCGTCGGTGTCTCGCATCGTGTTCGCCAGCTCGATCTGCACGCAGTTGATCGATTTGGAGTAGTGGCGAACGGTGTACCCTCCGCTGACGACGCGCCTGGTGATCTCCGCCACGCGGCGGTCACGGACCGTCTTGAAATCGCAGGTGCTTGGCGTCTTGTCCTTGGTCCGCTCGCTGACCACTGCGGGAATCTCACGTCCGTCGTGCGCGCACGTCAGGACGATCGGAAGCGTGCCGCGATGATGAACGACGCGAAGCGGACTCTTCGAATAGGTGACGACCTGGGACGGCGTCGCGAGTCGCTGTCGAAGCTCGTGGCGACCGTCAAGAACGTGGACACGATCATCAACGGCCACATCCCAACCTCGACATGGAACGATCTGAGGGAGTACGCGCAGTTCACGTCGGAGTTTGCCGCCTTTGCCGAGAAGGAGATGAAGGCCGGAAAAACGTCGGACCAGGCGGCCGGCGAGTACAAGCTCGATCCGAAGTACAAGGGCTACGCGATCAGCGTGAATCCGGAGTTCGGGGGCGCGAAGGCGAACATGGACATCGCCTACAACGAAATGAAGAAGTAGCCGGCTACGACGTCTCGTTCCAGACGTAGAGGAAGGTGTCATCGCTTGCCGTGGCCACGATGTGCCCCTTCTTCCGCGTCGCACGATTCAACGCCGAGCGGACTTTCTCCTTGCTTTCCGTCAATTGCGCCAGCGGCACCTTGAGCGCGGTTCCTTTTTCGATCTGCCCGAGATCCGAGAGGATCTTCGTCACGATCTCTTTGTGCTTTCCGTTGCGCGCATGCGGCACGTCGGCCTGCCGCATCGCCGTGAAATTCATCTTCGCCCGCTTCGGTCGGGTGGCCATCGCCCTGCTCCCTGGCATTACGCTAAGCTTAAACTAACGTAGCGTAATCGTATCGAACTCGTAGCGAGCACGCAAGTATCGATCCGGGACGCTCAATTCTTTGGAGACGGGCGTGTCGGGCGCAGTCCGGGCGGTAACGCGTACTTCGGGCGGCAATCGATGCGGTATCACGGTCGTAAGGATCGACGTTCGGGTCCGCAAAGAGGTCACCCGTATCGACTGCAGTCTGTTACGGTCGATGCATGACGAGGAAGAGCACGGCCCCACGCAGATCGGCGTTGCATTTCGAGAAGATCCCTCTGGCGAAAGTGGTGAAGAAGATCGCCCCGACCCCCGCCGCGCCTGGACGGAAGAAGGAGACCGATGAGCCGACTGCCGAGCCTGGAGCTCGGCCACGTGAATGTTCCGATCATTTCCACGGCGTGCAGTTCTACGAGGATCCCGATGCCCTCTGCCGCATCGTCGGCAATTTCGTCGGCGAAGGTTTCGAGCTGGGAGGGCTTGCGCTCGTGATCGCGACTCCCGACCATGCCGCGAAAATCGACGACTGCCTGCGTGCGCGCGGTATCGACGTCGACGACCTGAAGCAGGAACGCCGTCTGGTCACATTGGATGCACGCGAGACGCTCCAGCTCTTCATGGTCGATGGAATGCCGAACCCCGGCGCGTTCAGATGGGTGGTTGGCTCAGCGCTCAAGAGCGTCCGTGTCGGACGCGAGCACTGCACCATTCGCGCGTATGGAGAGATGGTCGATCTGCTGTGGAAGGACGGAATGGAGGCGGCGGCGATCCGGCTGGAGACGTTGTGGAACCAGCTGGCCGCCACACATGACTTCAAGTTGCTCTGCGGCTATTCGATGGGGAACTTCTATAAGGGGGCCGCGATCGAAGAAATCCACGGTCAACACTCCCACCTGGTAGGCATGAACGGGGACACCACAGCGTTGCCCGACGGTCAGTCGGAGTCTGCCCCGCCGCATTGAGCTTCGCCCCGGCGTGGCGGCCATTCCCGATTGATCTTCAACGTGTGCGCGTCGCGGAGCATGCGAGCCGCATCGCCGCAGCCCTTCTGAAGACAATTCAACAGGCGCTGCGTGTCCGTCTGCGACAACGCGGCCGCCGGTTTCGTCTGCGCATGCAGTCGTGCGTCCGAGCCAGGCCCACTGTAGAGAAGCATCCCCAAAACAATCAGCGTGACGTTCTTCATTACTCCCTCGCGTTCCCGTGTTCCCACTGCGACCGGGTGAATCTCGGTCGCTGTGTATACATGACCGCGGGGCGACATCTCTTACACGGCAAAGGCAGAGAACGAAGCGTAATGGCAGGTGACGGAAACGCCCAGGGGCGCCAAACCGGGCGTAGCGATGGTCATGACGAGCGCCTTGGCGCAGAAGAGCACGCCGAAGTGCCAGACATCCTGGAGAGGCAGAATGCGCTAGTGCGCGGGCAGGACGAAAGGTCGCGCAGCGCGTACGCCGCGCATGCTCTTCACCGGCGTGCGCAGTGCGACGGTCAGACGCGTGTATTCCGTGCCGTGTTCGTCGACGCGTTCGACGAAGCGCGCTGGCTTGGCCAGCTCGCGGTACGATGAATTCCGGTCGAAGCGATCCGTCGCCCAGTCGCGTCCGAGCGTCATGACGACGCGATACGTCCCGGCAGCGATATTGGCCAGTTCGACTTCTTCGCCGGCCCGGATGTACACCGCACGTTCGAACACCCTGGCCTTCGTCAGCGCGACCACCGCATCACGCCGCTCGCGGTTGTAGATCAGCAGCGAACCGCCGCCGGTCCGCCGCGGCGACACCATTTCGACGCCCGATTCCGGCCGGTCGGAGTCAACAGCTTCGGTCGCCGATTCGGGCGTTGCGGCTGCCTCCGATGCCGAAGGCGCCGCGACCGTGCTGACCGTGCCGGAGGTTGCGGCTGGAGCGATCGACAGGGGAGCCTCTGCTGCCGACTCTGAAGACGCCACCGCCCGGGAGGTCGATGCCGGATCGGCGGCCGGCCCTGGAAACATCACCGTGGTCCCAAGCGCCACGACGGCGAGACCCGCGGCGACACCCAGGAGCACGAGCTGGATCAGAGGCGTCCCGGCTGGCCCTTCGATCGTCTCCGGTTCGCTGGTGTCGTCGGACGCTTCGCGCTGGGGCTCTTCAGCGGCCGCCTCTCCCTGGAGCAGTGCGTAGGCTTCGTTGATTTGCTGCAGGGCGCGCTCCGCCTTCGTCTGCAGGCGCTGGTCGGTATGGAATCGATACGGGTCCCAGACCTTGACCAGGTCGACGTAGGCTTCCCTGATCTCCGCGAGTGAACTGCCGTCACCCACGTTCAGGACTCTGAACGCCTCGTGCTGCGTCATTTTCCGCGTGTCAGCGGGAAGTGTAACCGATTGTGGTGCTGATGCGACCTCCCTACAAGCGCTTGCGTACAAATTTCTTGGAGTCGCGTCGGGACTGGCGCCGCTGCCGGGCGCGACCGCACTGGCGGGCGGCGACGCCGCGCCCGATCGCTTACTGTGTTCCGCTGGCTCCTCCCTCGAGATTGAACGCGGTCACCAGGTTCTTGTAAGGCACGACGCGGCCGTGCACCGGCGCAATGCGCTCCGGATTCAGCTTCAGCTCCTGCACCCTCTGAACCATCTGCGCGGCGTAATCCGGGCCGCGGTCGGGAGTCCTGATCTCGTCGCCGGCCGGCGGGTTGTAGCCGTCTCCGTACATCAGGATGCGCTCCTTCGGGAGATAGGCGATCAGTTGTCCCGTGTGATGTCGATGGCCGGGCATGTAATGCAGTTCCACGGTTCGCGTCCCGTCGCTCAGGACTTTCTTGTCGCCCACCGTTTCAATCATTGGCGTGTTTGACGTCGGCGCCGTGTCCTCGAGCGTCCGCGGCCTCGCCCACGCCTGCTCGAAGAACGCCTTGTTGCTCTCGTGCGTGATCACGGTGACGCCTTCGGCAACGTACTCACGCAGGCCGCCGGCGTGATCGTAGTGGGCATGCGTATTCACGACGTAGCGGATCGGCTTGTTCGGTACGGTCTTGCGAACCAAATCGTTGACGACCTTCGAGCGCGCGTCGCTCGTCGGCCCTTCGAGCATCACGATGTGATCGCCGAGCTCGACGGCGAGGCTGCGTGTGCCTGCGGCGTTCAGCGACCAGAGACCGTCGCCGACCTTGTCAATCATGGCGACGGGCGTAGCGGCGGGGGTCGGCGCTGAGGCGACGTTGTCCGGCACCGGCAGCGAGACGGCGGCGTTCGGCTGCACGTCGTTGATCGTGATGTCGAGCGTGGGGAACCCGTCTTGTTTCTCGACGATGTGCTTCGGGAACTGGATGTTGCCGAATTGCGCGTAGTCCGAATACGTCAACTCCACCGGCACATCGCCGACAACCGGATTCGTCGTCAGGTATTCGACCTTTTCGACGAGGTTCTGCTGATTGAGTGTCACCTTGACGTCGCGGTCCTCCGCCTTGAACGTGAACACGTTGCCCTCGCTGGGGGCGCCGCTGGCGAGGGCGGCCTTGACGACGCCGTGAGGTGTCAGCCAGATCTGCCGCAGACGCTCCGTGACGGCACCCTGATTCGGCGCCGGCTGTGCGCCGCCTTCGGTCCACGCGGATTTCCCGCTGACGACCTGAGTGGTCCGCTGATCGCGCGCGAACGGCTGTGCGCCGCCTCCGCGCGGCGGATGCTCGCCCTGCGCGCGCAGCATGTCGAGCTTCATCGCTGGCGTCTGGTAGTCGATGGCGACGGTGTAGGTCTTCACCTCGAAGCGCGGCCACGCTCCGCCGGGAGAGTACGCCTGTCCGTATGCGTAGTTGGTCCCGTTGCCGGAAAACTGGATGGAGCTCAAATTGGTCGCGCCCATCGCTTCGGCTGCGGCGGCGGCGCCGCTCTTGCGGCTGCAGCCGGAGACGACGACCACCAGCGCAAGGCCAACGAACAGAGCCGTGATGGTTCGCATAGAAACTCCTTGTGGAGAAGCGCGCCGCGCCGATCGGGTGCCGGCGGCCGGAATTCTACGACCACAATGAGTCGTAACGCCAGGCCGGGCTCGTGCAGTGTCCCGCGGGCTTCTGGCTGGTGGAACAGGAAGACGCCGCGCTGACGCAGATGGCTTCTGACCATATCGTGTCGGCCCTAAGGTCCGGGGCGGTGACGACAACAGCCGTCTGAGAAGCACGGCGTGACGAAATGCTTCGCGAGTGCACGACACACCGATCAGCTCCCCTCGCGGGCGATCGACCTGACACGATCGCACCGGCGAGGATGCTGAGGTCGCGTCATGCCGAATTGTCACTCTCGTCCAAGCAAAAGAAGCGCAATCGATTTTTCGGTCGCACTAGGTTTCGCGGTGGCACTCGCCGTCCTTTACACCGGACGCGTTCTGGGTGCCGACGTGCCGAAGAGCAAGGACCATCCCCTCGTGTCTCGATACCCCGGCGCCACCATCGTCCAATATCGGGAGGTCAACTACGACGCGCTCGACTTCCGTCTTGGACGGCAGCAGAACGGCGGCTGGAAGACCGCCACGCTGGAGGGAAAGATCACGCGCGTTACGTATCACGTGCCCGGCACGCGCAGCGCGCTGGAGGTGTTTCGCAACTACGAGCAAGGCTGGAAGAAGGCGGGATTCGAGACGCTGTTTCAATGCGCGGCGAAGGAATGCGGCTTCCGCTATCGCGACCTTCAACGGCTCTTCGTTCTTACCAGTCAGTTCGGCGTCTTTCGTGAATATGACGAACGCGCGGAACTTGACACACAACGGTACGCGGCTGCTCGCCTTCAGAAGCCTGGCAGCGACGTCCATATCGCCGTGTTCGTCATGAACAGCTATTCAGGCCAATTGGAGACCTTCCTCGACGCTCCGTCCAAGGGCGGCGTCTTCGTGCAGCTCGACATCGTGGAATCGACCATCTTGGAATCCGGGTTGATCACCATGAATGCGGATGCGATTACCAGGAGCATTGCCGACACCGGACACGCGGCGATTTACGGCATCTACTTCGATACGAACGAGACCGTCATCAAACCCGAGTCCCAACCCGCGCTGAAAGAAATTGCGACGGCGCTTCAAAAAGACCCTGCGCTGCGGCTGGAGGTGGTTGGCCACACCGACTTCGTCGGCACCTTTGAGTTCAATCTCGATCTCTCGCGCCGGCGCGCCGAGGCGGTGGTCCACGCGCTCGTGAGTCAGTATCGCATTGCGGGCACGCGGCTCGCCGCCCATGGCGTCGCCTATCTCGCCCCGATCGGCTCGAACCGGACGGACGAAGGTCGGGCTCAGAATCGACGAGTCGAGCTCGTGGAACGACAGTGAGCGAGGCAAGGCTCGCTCCCGAGGGACAGGGATCATGCGGGAAACGTCGCTCTCATGGCAGTGGGAGGGCCGCTTCTGCTGGCGCGAACTCCTCTTCGTCCTTCGTCGAACAAAGGAACAACCAACGGATTGTCGCTCCTTCCTTCGCCGCCCGCACCTTCTCTCCGTCAGTCGGCCAAGGGAAGAGCTCCGCTGCCGTCCAACGGAGACGCCGCGTTTGTTGAGATGCGGTTGTCCTGGCCCGTTCGTCGGAATCTGACCGGCGGGAGTGTGTCAACTTTCACCGGAGCGAGACGTCGCCGAGCGGTCGAAGTTGGGTGCCTATTGACAACCACCTTGGCAACGCGACCAGAGAAACGCCTCAAATCAGAGGTCGTTTTTGCTCTAAGTTGTCGATCCTAAACGTGACGCGGAAGGAGAACTTGAATCGGAATTATCCCTGCGCCGCCTTCAGAATTGACGATCTGACGGCCGCCGGCACTTCTATGGCCACGAAGCGATCGGCGGAGAACAGGTAGTCCTCGCCGCTTTCGTCGACGACGCGCAGGTCGCCATCGCGTTCGGCCTCTTCATCCGACAGCGCCGTATAGATCTTGTTTCGCTCCAACGACGCTTCGTATCCGTCGTTACGGACGCAGACAACGAACCGGCGCGCCGGAGCCCTTTTGCGGCGCCTAGTCGAGGTACTTCTTGCGCTTGAACTCTTTTTTGCCGATGCCGTGGGCTTCATACCAGTGCAGCTCAGCGAGCCGAATCCGACCGTTCCGCAGTCGAATGCGGGCCGTCCCTTTCATTTCCGCCAATGCCCTTTGCCATACAACCGGCGGAGGCGCGCGAGGTCGCGGATGCCGTGGCCCGCGGCGATCGTCTCGACAGCGGTGACGTCGCCCACGAGCTCGAAATCCATCGGCGCGAGATTCTACTGTGCCATCTACTCGCGGAGGCGAGACTTCACGCGAGCGTGGTTGGCGTCGCCACGGATATTTCGCGGCGCCGCTCCTCCGGCGGTATGCTGCAGGCGCGCGCACGGGCGGCCGAGCTATGCCGGTCGGGCCTATTAGTTCGATAGCCAAAGCGGAAAGATTGTCGCGTCATTACGTGCT
>Ga0081539_10001147_pt1 | contig 47975 bp, 44 predicted proteins | sample TabmetS4T2R2_FD_71023 | JGI IMG/M metagenome (GOLD analysis project Ga0081539, IMG submission 71023) | Tabebuia heterophylla rhizosphere microbial communities from the University of Puerto Rico - S4T2R2 | ecosystem: Host-associated > Plants > Roots > Rhizosphere ... | reverse complement strand
TCCGACTGTGCGCGCATCTCGTGGCCGCGGCGCTCGCTGCCTGGTATCTGGTGAGCCCGATGCATCCGCTGGCACTTGCGGCGCTCGCGGTGGGCGTCGCGTGGATTACGAACCTCTATAACTTCATGGACGGCTCCGACGGGCTCGCGGGCGGGATGGCGCTCATCGGCTTTGGCACCTATGCGCTCGCCGCCGCGACCGCTGGAGACACGCCGCTCGCCGCAGCATCGCTCGCGCTCGCGGCGGCGGCGGCGGCATTCCTGCTCGTCAACTTTCCGCCGGCGCGCATGTTCCTCGGCGATGTCGGCTCGGTGCCGCTCGGCTTTCTCGCTGCGGCGCTCGGCCTCGCGGGCTGGCGTGACGACCTCTGGCCGCTCTGGTTTCCGCTTCTCGTCTTCGCACCCTTCATCGGCGATGCCACCCTCACGCTGCTCAGACGCCTCGCACGCGGCGAGCGCGTATGGCGCGCCCACCGGGAGCACTATTACCAGCGGCTCGTGCGCCTCGGCGCCGGCCATCGTGGCACCGCACTCACGGCCTATGCGTTGATGCTCGTCTGCGCCGGCGCCGCGCTTTACGGTCGCAATGAGCCGCCGGCGGTGCAAGCGGGTGCGGTCGCTGCCGCCGGCCTTGTGCTGGTGGTCGCGGCAGCGTGGATCGACGTGCGTTGGGCGCGCTACCTGCGCCGGGCGGCGAATTGAATCTGCGTCGGCTCGTCGTTTTCTGCCACGACCTGGTGGTCGCCGCGCTTGCCTGGATGGCGGCGTACTGGCTGCGCTTCAATCTCGACGTGCCGCACGAGTTCGCGGCAGTGATGCTCGCGCGGCTGCCAATAGTGGTCGCCGTCCACGCGGCGGTGTTCTCGCTCCTCGGCCTTTACCGCGGCCTGTGGCGCTACGCCAGCCTGCCCGATCTGCGCAGCATCGTGATGGGCGTGGGGATCGCCGGACTTGCAGTGCCGACGCTCCTTACGCTCATCAACCGTGGCGAAGGCGTGCCGCGCTCGGTCTATCTCATTACGCCGCTCCTTCTCGTCCTCGCGATGGGCGGCAGCCGACTCGCCTACCGCGCCTGGCGCGAAGGCCACCTTGCCGGCGTAGTGGCAAAGCCGCAGGCCGCGCCCGTGCTGGTGCTCGGCGCGGGCTCCGTGGCGGCGGCGCTCGTCAAGGATCTCGCCCTCAGCCGGCAGTGGCGCGTCGTCGGTTTGCTAGACGACGATCCGGGGAAGCGTGGCACCGAGATGGTGGGCGTCAAGGTGCTCGGGCCGCTCGAGCGCCTGGCGGACATCGCCGGGCGGCACGATGTGACGCAGGCGATCATCGCCATGCCGGAGGCGACGCACAGCGAGCGAAAGCGCGCGGTCGACCTCTGCACGCGCGCCGGCATCACGGTGATGACGGTGCCGGCACTAGGCGACATCGTCTCCGGCAAGGTGAGCGTCTCGGCGCTGCGGCCGATCGAGCTCGACGACCTCCTCGGGCGCGACCCGGTGCAGTTGGATGATGCCGGCCTGCACGGCTTTCTCGACGGCCGCACGGTGCTCGTCACCGGCGCCGGCGGCTCGATCGGCTCCGAGCTCTGCCGGCAGATCGCGCGCTTCGCGCCCGAGCGCATCGTGCTCTTCGAGCAGTCGGAGTACGCGCTCTACGGCATCGAGCAGGAGTTCCGCGACCGGCTCGCGGACGTGCCGGTCGCCCCGGTGATCGGCGACGCGAAGGACGAGACGCGCGTCGCCGAGGTCTTTGCTCGCTATCGCCCGGACGTCGTCTTCCATGCCGCGGCCTACAAGCATGTGCCGCTCATGGAGGAGGACAATGCCTTCCAGGCGGTGCAGAACAACGTCGGCTCGACGCTGGTCGTCGCGCGCGCGGCGCAGGCGCACGGCGCGCGAAAGTTCGTGCTTATCTCCACCGACAAGGCGGTCAACCCGGCGAATGTCATGGGAGCGTCGAAGCGCCTCGCCGAGCTCGTCTGCCAGGCGCTGCAGCCGGCGAGCCGGACGCAGTTCGTCATCGTGCGTTTTGGCAATGTGCTCGGCTCGACGGGAAGCGTGGTGCCGCGCTTTCGCGAGCAGATCGCGCGCGGCGGCCCGGTGACCGTGACGCATCCCGAGATCCAGCGCTACTTCATGTCGATTCCGGAGGCGGCGCAGCTCGTGCTGCAGGCCGCGCTGATGGGCTCGGGTGGCGAGATCTACGTCCTCGACATGGGCGAGCCGGTGAAGATCGCCGATCTCGCGCGGCAGATGATCCGGCTCTCCGGCTTCAGCGAGGACGACATCGGCATCCGCTACACGGGGCTGCGTCCCGGCGAGAAGCTCTACGAAGAGCCGCTCGCCGACGCCGAGCAGTCGCTGCCCACGCCGCATCCGAAGCTTCGCATCGCCAAGGTGCGCGCGCCGCAGAATGCGGCGCTCCACGACGAACTCGAGCAATGGCTGGTCGAGGCGCCCGAGACCGAGGCGCCGGCCGTGCGGCTGCGGCTCAAGCGCTGGGTGCCGGAGTACGCCGGCGTCGAGCTGTCAGAGCCGATAGTAAGAGCGGAACCACTCGGCAAAGCGCGCCAGGCCTGACTCGAGCGGCGTCGCCGGCGCGAAGCCGACCGCCTGCTCGAGCGCCCGCGTGTCGGCGTAGGTCGCCTTCACGTCGCCCGGCTGCATCGGCTTCATCTCGAGCTTCGCCTTCCTGCCGAGCACGCGCTCGAGAATCGCGATGTAGTCGAGCAGGCCCACCGGGGTGTGATTGCCGATGTTGTAGATCGCGTACCGCGCCGGCTTGTCCAGCACCCGCAGCGTTCCCTCGACGATGTCGTCGACGTAGGTGAAGTCGCGCTGCATGTCACCATGGTTGAACACCTCGATCGGCCGGCCCTCGAGGATGGCGCGCGTGAAGAGAAACGCCGACATGTCGGGCCGTCCCCACGGGCCGTAGACGGTGAAATAGCGCAGGCCGGTCGCGTGTAGGCCGTAGAGATGGCTGTAGGCGTGCGCGGAGAGCTCGTTCGATTTCTTCGTCGCCGCGTAAAGGCTCATCGGGTGGTCGACGTTGTCGGCCTCCGACCAGGGTAGCTTGGCGTTCTTGCCGTAGACGCTCGAGCTCGAGGCGAACACCAGGTGGCGCGGCTTCACCGCGCGGCACGCCTCGAGCACGTTGGCAAAGCCCACCAGATTCGACTTTACGTAGGACGCGGGATCCTCGAGCGAATAGCGCACGCCGGCCTGCGCCGCGAGATGCAGGACCGCGTCGGGTCGCTCGGACGCGAACAGGGCCCCGAGCGCCGCGGCATCGGCGATGTCCAGCTCGCGGAAGCGGAATGCACGTTGCGAAAGCTGGCGGAGCCGGTCGCGCTTCAGCTCAACCGAGTAGTAGGGCGAGAGGTTGTCGACGCCGACGACTTCGTCGCCGCGCTCGACGAGCCGTTGCGCGCAATGCATGCCGATGAAGCCGGCGGCGCCGGTGACGATAACTTTCAACGGCTGTCCGCCTTGTGCAGCTCGAGGAGCTTGGCGTACTTCATGTAGCTGTTCATGCAGCCGATCGAGATGTGCAGGAGGCCCGGCACGCCGTCGAGAAAGCCCAGGCGCAGCACGTAGAACTTGAAGAAGCGCACCACCGGCGAGAAGAGAAGGCGCACGACACCGGAGGAGCGCCCGAGCTCGTAGGCTTGGCGCGCGGCGAGCGTCGTGTAGCGGTTCTGCCGGTCGAGGTAGGCGGCGAGATCATCGGAGGAGTCGTGCATCAGGTCGCCGGCGAGCGTCCCCGGCGTGACGGCGTACAGCACCTTCTCATGCACGAGGTCATCGCTCCAACGCGCGTTCAGGCGGTTGAAGAGCCGCGGGCTCCAGTCGGGGTAGCCTTCGCCGTGGGATAGCCAGCGGCCGAGAAAGCGGTTGCGCCGCGCCATGCGATAGACCGGCGACACGGGCGCCGCAAGCGCTTGCCGGATGCTCGCCGCGAGCTCGGGCGAGACGCGCTCGTCGGCATCGATGCACAGCACCCAGTCGTGCTTTGCCTCGTCGACCGCGAACTGCTTCTGCCGTCCGAAGCCGAGCCACTCCTTGTGCACGACTCGCGCCCCGTGGCGCGTGGCGATCTCCAGCGTCGAATCGCTCGAAGCGGAATCCACCACCAGTATTTCATCGGCGAAGCCGAGGCTCTCGAGGCAGGAATCGAGCACCGCGGCGGCGTTGCGGGTGATGAGGACCGCGGAGACCGGCGCGCGAGCCAAGGGGTCCAGATTCCGGGCGTTCAAATTGTTATCCCGAATTTATCCCATACAATCGCGGCCAATTCTAAATGGCTTTGTTCCACGTTTAAGCTCCTCTTCGTCAAGACATCGTCGCTCGGTGATGTCGTGCATCACCTGCCCGCGGTGAGCGACGCAGCCATGAGCCTCGGGCAGCCGCAGATCGATTGGGTCGTCGAAGAGCCGTTCGCCGCGATCGCCGCGATGCATCCGGCCGTGCGGCGCGTAATCCCCGTGAAGCTGCGCCGCTGGCGCGCGGCGTGGTGGCGCGGCGCGACGTGGTCGGAGATCGGCGCCTTCCGCGCCGCCGTGCGCGAGGAGCGCTACGACGCGATCGTCGACACGCAGTCGCTCCTGAAAAGCGCACTCGTTTCCTCGTGCGCCTTTGGGGAGCGCCATGGCATGGACGCGGCGAGCGCGCGCGAGCCGCTCGCGGCGCGCTTCTACGACCGGCGCCACGCCGTGGCGCGCGGCGTGCATGCGGTGGAGCGAAACCGGATGCTCGCCGCCGCGGCGCTCGGCTACGCGCTCGCCGGTCCGCCGCACTATGGCCTCGATGCCGGCGTCGAGGAGGACGCGGCGGGTGAGCCTTACGCGGTTTTCCTCAGCATGACGAGCCGCGCCGACAAGCTCTGGTCGGAAGCGAGCTGGAGCGAGCTTGGCCGCGCGCTGGGCATGCGCGTCGTGCTGCCCTGGGGAGCCGTGGCCGAGCGCGAGCGCGCCGGGCGCATCGCCGCGACGCTGCCACATGCCGAAGTGCCGCCGCGCCTGACGCTCGAGCAGCTGGCGCGCCTTTTCGCGCGCGCCGAGGCCGTGGTCGGCGTCGATACGGGACTCACCCATCTCGCCGCCGCCGTTGGCGCGCGCACCATCGGTCTTTACTGCGGCTCCGATCCGGCGCTCACCGGGCTCTATGGCGCCGCGCGCGCGACCAACCTCGGCGCGCTCGGCCGCCCGCCCACGGCCGCGGAAGCGTTGCGCGCGCTCAAATGAGGGCGCTCTACACGGCCGTCCTGCGCCTTGCGCTGCCGCTCGTGCTCGTGCGCCTGTGGTGGCGTGGCGGTGCCGAGCCGCTCTACCGCGAGCATATCGCCGAGCGCTTCGGCCACTATCGCCAGGATCGGCTTGAGCCGCTCATCTGGATCCATGCGGTGTCGGTCGGCGAGGCGCGCGCCGCCGAGCCGCTGGTGCGCGCCCTCAGCGCCGAACTCACGGATCACCGCATCCTCATGACCTGCACCACCGCGGCGGGCCGCGCGACGCTGAAGCAGCTCTACGGCGAGTCGGTGCTCATCGCCTGGCTGCCTTACGACCTGCCGGCCACCGTACGGCGCTTCCTCGAGTACTTCCGCCCGCATCTCGCGATCGTGATGGAGACCGAGCTCTGGCCGAACGTGCTCGCCCAATGCCAGCGCTACGCAGTGCCGGTGCTGCTCGCCAATGCGCGCCTGTCCGAGAAGTCCGCCCGCGGCTACCGCCGCTGGCAGCGCCTCTCGCGCCCCGCGCTCGGCTCGCTCGCCGCGGTCTGCGCGCAGAGCGCGGCTGACGCCGAGCGGCTGCGCGCCCTGGGCGCCGCGCATGTGGAAGTGACCGGCAATCTGAAGTTCGATGTCACGCCCGACGCCGATCAGCTCGCCGCCGGGCGGGCCTGGCGCGCCGAAGTCGCGCGGCCGGTGGTGCTCCTCGCGAGCACGCGCGAAGGCGAAGAGGAGCCGCTGCTCGCGGCTGCGAGTTTCAACGAGGCGCTTATCGTCGTCGTCCCGCGCCATGCGCGGCGGTTCGACGATGTCGCGAAGCGGGCGCAATCGCGCCGCAGCCGCAGCCGGCTGCCGGCTGCCGGCGACCGCGTGTTTCTGGGCGACACGATGGGCGAGATGGCCTTCTATTACGGCGCCTGCGACGTGGCGGTGATCGGCGGCTCCTTCGCGCCGCTGGGCGGCCAGAACCTGATCGAGGCGCTCGCCGCCGGCGCCCCGGTGATCGTCGGCCCCCACATGTACAACTTCGCCGAGGCGACCCGCCTCGCGCTGCGAGCGGGCGCGGCGGCGCAGGTCGCCGACGCCGCCGCCGCCATGCGCCGCGCCGCCGACCTCCTCGCGAACGAGGCCGAGCGCCGGTACATGAGCGCGGCGGGAAGAGCGCTCTGCGCGGCGCATCGCGGCGCCACGGCGCGCCACGTCGCCGCCTGCCGGCGACTGCTGGAATTCGAGGACGGAGCCCGAACTACGCCCGAGCGCTAGGGTTGCAGTGCCCGGTTTACTTCTTCGAGGTCTTCGTCGCGCAGAGTGCCCGCGGCGGCCTTCAGGCGGAGCTGGTTGAGGATGGCGTTGTAGCGCGCGAGCGCCAGGTCGCGTCGGGTGGAGAAGAGCTGCTGCTGCGCGTTCAGCACGTCGATATTGATGCGCACGCCCACTTCATAGCCGAGCCGGTTCGAGTCGAGCGCGCTTTGCGACGATGTGAGCGCCTGCTCCAGCGCCCCGACCTGGGCGATGCCGTTGATCACGGCCAAGTAGGTCTGGCGCGTGGTGAGCGCAGCGGTGCGGCGCGCGTTCTGCAGGTCCTCGCGTGCCCTCAGGTAATTGGCCGCCGCTTCGCGCTCGCGGGAGCTGATGCCGCCGCCCTGGTAGATGGGGATGGCAAGCTGCAGCGCGAGCTGGCCGGTGGTGATGTCGCGACCGACGCCGCTCTGCAGCGATCCCGTGTCGTGCGTCGTGCCGTACGTCCCAACGAGATCGAGCGTCGGCCAGTGGCCCGAGCTCTGACGTTTGACCTCGAGGTTCGCCACCTCCGCGAGCGCTTCCTGCGCGAGCACCGGGTACGCCTGCTTCTCGGCGATATCGACCCACGCCTGCATGTCGTTCGGGTTGGGAGGCGAGAGGCGAATGTCGGCGCGCAGCGGCTTCAGTTGCACGTATTCCTTGCCGGTGATGAGCTGCAGCGCCCGGCGCTTGTTCTCGAGGTCGTTCTGCGCGGCGATTTCCTGCGCGATGATGAGGTCGTAGCGCGCCTGCGCCTCGTGCGTGTCGGTGATGGTGGCGGTGCCGACCTCGAAGTTGCGCTTCGCCTGTGCCAGCTGCTCGGAGATCGCCGCCTTCTGCGCACCGACCAGCGCGAGCGTATCGCGTGCCGCCAGCACGTCGAAGTAGGCCTGGGCGGTGCGCACGGCGAGATCCTGCGCCGCCTGGCCGAAAGTCGCCTCGGCCTGCCGCACCTGGTAATCCGCCTGATCGCGTTGCACGAGGTTCTGCGGCCGGAACACCGGCTGCGAGAGCGTGAACGTATAGCCGCTGGTCGTGGGGCTGCGCACGAAGCTCGGCGTAATCGCCGGGTTAGACGAGTCCTGCTCGAGGCGTTGCGCCGCCACGTTGGCCGTCAAGTTGAGCGACGGCAGCAAGAGCGCCCGCGCCTGCGGGATGCGCTCGCGGCCGGCTTCGAGCGTGTAGCGCGCGCCCGAGTACACCGCGTCGTAGCGCTGCGCATCACGAAAGACCTGCAACAGGTCCTCGGCTGCCGCAGGCGACGCCACGGCGGCGAGGGCCCAGACCCAGCGCCTAATAAAGCGGTACCGCCGGATCGACGGTTCTCGACCAGGCATCGACGCCCCCCGCGAGGTTATGGACGTTGTTGTAGCCGTTCTTCTCGAGGAACATCGCAACCTGGAGGCTCCGGCCGCCGTGGTGGCAGATGGCCACGATCGGCCTCGCCGGGTCTATTTCATCGAGGCGCGCGCCGATCTCGCGCATCGGCACGAGCTCGGCGCCGGCGATGCGCGCTTTCTCGAACTCCCAGGGTTCGCGCACGTCGAGGAGCAGCGGCTTCTCCCGTCCGGCATCGGCGAGCCAGGCGGCGAGTTGCGGGGCGCTGATCTGCTGCATCAGAAGCGAAAGCGCGGCGGCTGCTCGGCGTTGACGAGCGGCGCCAGCACCGTCTCGAAGAGATCGATCGTGTGGTAGGCGCCCGGCGCCGTGCAGGTGACGAGGCGCGCGCTCATCACCGGCAGCTCGCCGACCACGGCGAAGAGGCGCCCGCCGACCTCGAGCTGCTCGAGAAAAGCGCGCGGCAACACCGGGGTCGACCCCGTGAGCACGATCACCTGATAGGGCGCATGCTTCGGCCAGCCGCGCGCCGCGTCGCCGGTCTCCAAGGTCACGTTATCGGTGCCATGGCGCTCGAGATTGCCGCGGCCAAAAGCGGCCAGCCGCTCGTTGATCTCGACCGAATAGACGTGCGCGGCGCGATGTGCGAGAAGGGCCGTCAGGTAACCGCTTCCCGTCCCCACCTCGAGCACGCGGTCGGTCCTGCGCACCTCGAGCTCCTGCAGCACGCGCGCCTCGAGCTTCGGCTCCCACATGCGCTCGCCCTCGCCAATCGGTATCGGCATGTCGGAGAAGGCGAGGGAGCGGTGCTGGGGCGGCACGAACTCCTCGCGCGGTACGACATAGAGCAGGTCGAGCACATCCTGGTCAAGCACCTCCCAGGTGCGAATCTGCTGCTCCACCATGTTTGTTCTTGCCTGCTCGAGATCCATAGGGGGCAGCGGATTATAATCGGCGCTCTTGCGTTGGGGGTCCTGCATCCGGGTGGATGCCGGTGAGACAAACCCTTCGAACCTGATGCGGGTAATCCCGCCGTAGGAAAACGCCATGAACGCCAATCCCAAGTTTCTCGCTGCCACCGCTCACGTCGACGAAGCGGCGATCCAGCCGCTGCCCAATTCGCGCAAGGTGTACGTCGGCGCGCTGCGCGTGCCGATGCGCGAGATCACCCAGACCGGCGGCAATCCGCCGCTCCTGGTCTACGACACCTCGGGGCCTTACACCGATCCCGAGGTGCGCATCGACATTCGCCAAGGCCTGCCGGCGCTGCGCGAGCCATGGATCGGCGCGCGGGGCGACAGCACGCTGCTCGAGGGACCGACCTCCGAATACGGGCGGCGCCGCCTCGCCGATCCCAAGCTCGCCGAGCTGCGCTTCGATCTGCATCGCCAGCCGCGGCGAGGCAAGTGCGTCACGCAGATGCATTACGCGCGCCGCGGCATCATCACGCCCGAAATGGAATACATCGCCGTGCGCGAGAACCAGCGCCTCGTCGCCGGCTTGGAAGCGCAGCACGCCGGTCAATCCTTCGGCGCGCAGATACCGCGTCAGGTCACGCCCGAGTTCGTGCGCGATGAAGTGGCGCGTGGCCGCGCCATCATCCCGGCGAACATCAATCATCCAGAAACCGAGCCGATGATCATCGGCCGCAACTTCCTGGTGAAGATCAATTGCAACATCGGCAACAGTGCGGTGACCTCGTCGATCGGCGAGGAGGTCGACAAGATGACCTGGGCGATCCGCTGGGGCGCCGATACGGTCATGGATTTGTCGACCGGCAAGCACATTCACGAGACGCGCGAGTGGATCATCCGCAATAGCCCCGTGCCGATCGGTACCGTGCCCATCTACCAGGCGCTGGAGAAAGTCAACGGCAAAGCCGAAGACCTGACGTGGGAAATCTTCCGCGACACGCTGATCGAGCAGGCGGAGCAGGGCGTCGACTACTTCACCATCCACGCCGGCGTGCGGCTGCCGTTCATCCCGCTCACCGCGAAGCGCATGACCGGCATCGTCTCGCGCGGCGGCTCGATCATGGCGAAGTGGTGCCTCTCGCATCACAAGGAGAGCTTCCTCTACACGCACTTCGAAGAGATCTGCGAAATCATGGCCGCGTACGACGTCTCGTTCTCGCTCGGCGACGGCCTGCGCCCCGGTTCGATCTACGACGCGAACGATGACGCGCAGCTAGCCGAATTGAGAACGCTGGGCGAGCTGACGCAGGTGGCGTGGAAGCATGACTGCCAGGTGATGATCGAAGGGCCGGGCCATGTGCCGATGCAGCTCATCAAGGAGAACATGGACCTGCAGCTCAAGTACTGCGCCGAGGCGCCGTTCTACACCCTCGGGCCGCTGACGACCGACATCGCGCCCGGCTACGACCACATCACGAGCGCGATCGGCGCGGCGATGATCGGCTGGTACGGCACGGCGATGCTCTGCTACGTGACGCCGAAGGAGCACCTCGGACTGCCGAACAAGAAGGACGTGAAGGACGGCATCATGGCCTACAAGATCGCGGCACACGCCGCCGACCTCGCGAAAGGCCATCCGGGGGCGCAGCTCCGCGACAACGCGCTATCGAAGGCGCGCTTCGAATTCCGCTGGCAGGACCAGTTCAACCTCGGCCTCGATCCGGACACAGCAAAGGAGTTTCACGACGAGACACTGCCGCAGGACGGCGCCAAGGTGGCGCACTTCTGCTCGATGTGCGGGCCGCACTTCTGCTCGATGAAGATCACGCAGGATGTGCGCGATTATGTCGAGAAGGGCATGCAGGAGAAGGCTGTCGAGTTCGTGAAGAAGGGCGGCGAGATCTACCAGTCGAATTCGGGGTCAGGCACCGATCTGCCTTGACGGGCGCGGCGCGCTACTTCGTGGGCGCGCTGCTCATGATCGTCCTCGCCGTCGCGATCGCCGTGCCGCTCGCGGCGTACTTGCTGCAGGACTCGCTCATCTTCCTGCCGCGGCCGCACAGCGCCGCCGAGCATCGGGGCATTGCCGAGCGCCACCCCCAGGTCGGCGATGTGTTCCTTGATGCGCCGGACGGCGCGCGGCTCCACGCCTGGCACGTCAAGGCGGCCGCCGGCGCGCCGCTCGTGCTCTATTTCGGCGGTAACGCCGAGGACGTGTCGTGGCTTCTCGATGAGTTACCGCGGCGTGACACGGGAGCCGCATGGCTGCTCGTCGACTACCGCGGCTACGGCGCGAGCGACGGCCGGCCTTCAGAGCGCTCGCTCACCCAAGACGCGTCCCTCTGGTACGACTACGCTGCGAAGAGCAATCCCCATCTCTACGCAGCGGGTCGCAGCCTTGGCAGTGGCGTCGCCGTGCAGCTCGCCGCCGAGCGGCGTCTGGTCGGAGTGGTGCTCATTACGCCGTTCGACAGCCTGGTCGCCGTCGGCGCTCGCCACTACCCGTTTTTGCCGGTAGGGCTGCTGCTGCGCCACCGCTTCGCGTCGCTCGATCTCGCGCCGCGCATGGGGGCGCCGCTTCTTTGCATCGTCGGCACCGAAGACGACATCATCCCGCCCGCGCATGCGCGGCGCCTATATGAGGCGTGGGCTGGACCGAAGCAATGGGTGGCGTTGGTCGCAGGCCACAACACCATCGATGAACATCCGGATTACTGGGCGAAGATGCGCGCGTTTCTTAGCGCTCGCTAGAATCGCGCGATGCCCGATCTCCTGGCGGCGCTCATCCTCGGAATTGTCGAAGGCATCACCGAATTCCTGCCGATCTCAAGCACCGGACACTTGATTCTCGCGGGGGAGCTCGTCGGCGCGACCGGCGAGCGCTGGGATGTCTTCAAGATCGTCATTCAAACGGGCGCGATGCTCGCGGTGCTATGGGAGTACCGCGCGCGCTTCTTCCGTATCGATGTCGCCCTCTACCGCAACCTGATCGTGGCCTTCATTCCGGCGGCGGTGCTGGGCCTCGCGTTCTCGAAATACATCAAGGCGCATCTCTTCCACGCCGTGCCGGTGGCGCTCGCATTCATCATCGGCGGCGTCATCATTCTCATCGTCGAGCGCGCGGCGCTGCGCACGCGCGTGGAAAGCACGCAGGCGATGACCTGGGTCGATGCGCTGAAGGTCGGCATCGCGCAATGCTTCGCCCTGATTCCGGGGACCTCGCGCTCCGGCGCGACCATCATCGGCGGCATGCTGTTCGGCCTGTCGCGCAAGGCGGCGACCGAGTTTTCGTTTTTCCTGGCCGTGCCGACGCTCGTTGCCGCGGGCGCCTATGACTTCTGGAAGCACCGCGCGCTCTTCTCCGGCGCCGACGTCGGCATCTTCGCCGTCGGCTCGATCGCGGCGTTCATCTCGGCCTTCGTGGTGGTGCGCTGGCTGATCCGCTATGTCGCCACGCACGACTTCCGGCCGTTCGCGTGGTACCGCATCGCCTTCGGCGTGCTGGTGCTCGCGACCGCCTATTTCGGCTGGGTCAATTGGGCCGATTGAAAAACAGGGACTTTCCCTGTTTTCAGGACTGTATCCACGGCAGGCCCGCCTTGCGCCAGCCGCCGACGCTCGAGCGGTGCTGCTCGGCGTCCTTGTCGCCCTCGAAGCCTTCGAGGACGTTGTACGTCTCGCGCCAGCCGGCGCGCATCGCCGCCTCCGCGGCGCCATGCGAGCGGGCGCCTGAGCGGCAGATGAACATCACGGGCTCGTCCCGCTTGGTGAGCGCGGCGAGCTCGCCGATGAATTCGGGGTTCGGCCGGTTGCCGGGGTAGGTCTGCCATTCGATGGTGACGGCCCCCGGAATGCTGCCGACGAACAGGAGCTCGGGCTTGGTGCGCACGTCGACGAGCTTCGCCCCGGCGTGCATCAGCTTGTACGCCTCCGCGGGGAGCAGGGCGCCGGCATAGGGCAGCCCCATCTTGCGCGCGCGTTCGGCAGCGGTTTTCTTGATGTCGTCCATCGGTTGATTCCCATTATAGGGATGCGGCAAGATGCACCCGCGTCGTGCAGGTTGTGCTTCGATGCGCCCGTTCAGTGCATGATGGCCCGGTTAGAATTCCACCCGCTGCGGGGATGGTTTGGCATGGAAAGTGCTCCCCCGCCGGACTACACCATAGATACCAACCCAGCGAGGAGACTTTCTGATGGCGACGACGCCTGATGACGTCCTGAAACTCATCAAAGACAAGGAGGTCAAGTTCGTCGACCTCCGCTTCACCGATACCCGCGGCAAGGAGCAGCACGTCACCGTGCCGGTGAAGTACTTCGGCAAGGACAAATTCGAGACGGGCCACGCCTTCGATGGCTCGTCGATCGCCGGCTGGAAAGGCATCCAGGCGTCCGACATGCTGCTGATGCCCGATGCGTCGAGCGCGCGCATGGATCCGTTCACCGACGAGCCGGTGCTGAACGTCACCTGCGACGTCTACGAGCCGATGGACGGCAAGCCGTACGACCGCGACCCGCGCTCGATCGCCAAGCGCGCCGAGACGTATCTGAAATCGACCGGCCTCGGCGACGTCTCGTATTTCGGTCCCGAGCCCGAGTTCTTCATCTTCGACGGCGTCACCTGGAGCGTCGACATGTCGGGCTGCTTCGTCAAGATCAAGTCCGAAGAAGCGCCCTGGTCCACCGGCATCGACTACGAGTCGGGCAACATGGGCCACCGCGCGCCGGTGAAAGGCGGCTACTTCCCGGTGGCGCCGACCGATACGCTGGGCGACATCAGGAACGCGATCTCGCTTGCGCTCGAGCAGCAGGGCGTCGAGGTCGAAGTACACCACCACGAGGTGGCGGCCGCCGGCCAGAACGAGATCGGCACGCGCTTCGCGCCGCTCGTGCAGCGCGCCGACTGGATGCAGATCCTGAAGTACACCGTCTGGAACGTGGCGCACTCGTACGGCAAGACCGCGACCTTCATGCCGAAGCCGGTCGTCGGCGACAACGGCTCGGGCATGCATGTCCACCAGTCGGTGTGGAAAGGCGGCAAGAACCTCTTTGCCGGCAACGGCTACGGCGGCCTGTCGGATTTCGCGATCCATTACATCGGCGGCATCATCAAGCACGCGAAAGCGCTGAACGCGATCACCAATCCCGGCACCAACTCGTACAAGCGCCTGGTGCCCGGCTTCGAGGCGCCGATCAACCTCGCTTATTCGGCGCGCAACCGCTCGGCCGCCTGCCGCATTCCTTACGTCTCGAGCCCGAACGCGCGGCGCGTGGAAGTGCGCTTCCCCGATCCGACCGCGAACGCCTATCTCGCCTTCGCGGCGATGCTGATGGCGGGGCTTGACGGCGTGCAGAACAAGATCCATCCGGGCGACCCGATCGACAAGGATCTCTACCACCTGCCGCCGGAAGAGGCGAAGAAGGTGCCGAACGTGTGCGCCTCGCTCGAGCAGGCGCTCGACTGCCTGCGCGACGACCACGCGTTCCTCACGCGCGGCGGCGTGTTCTCGGAAGACTTCCTTGAGTCCTACATTACGCTCAAGGAGGAGGAGCTCACGAAGTTCCGCATGACCACGCATCCGATCGAGTTCGACATGTACTACGCGTCGTAATCCGGCGCGCGCTTCGCGCGTTAAAGAAAGGGCGGCGCATGGCTCGTGCGGCGCCCTTTTTTATTGCTTTGATAGACTTGACTCATGCCGCGCGCGCTCACGCTGACGCTCGCCGCCGCCCTCGCGGCGGCTTCGGCGCATGCGCAGCAGCAGCAGCCGCCGGCGCAGCCATCGCAGCAGCAGCCGGTCGAGATCTGGAAATGCCGCGGCAGCGACGGCCACTGGACCTACACCAACGACCGCCGCGAGGCCGAGAAGCAGAAGTGCGAAGTGGTGACGCGCCAGATCAACGTCGCGCCGGCGCCGCCGCCGCCACCGAAGCCTGCCCCGGGCGCCGGGCGCAGCACTGCGCGCCCGCCGGGGGAGTTTCCCAAGGAAAGCCCCGCCGAGCGCTCGAGCGCGCGCGAGCGGCAGCGCGATATTCTGGAGAAGGAGCTCGCCACCGAGCAGGCGGCGCTCGCCAAGGCGAAACAGGAGCTCGCGACGCAGGAAGCGACGCGCTCGGGCGAGGAGCGCAACTATGCGCGCGTAGAGGAGCGCCTGCAGCCGTACAAGGACAGCATCGAAACGCACGAGAAGAACATCGAAGCGCTGCGGCGTGAGCTGAACAACCTCTACCGCTAGGGAATTTCTGAAAAGGCGGCGAACCGTCGTTCCCGGGCAAGCCGGGCCCCGGGATTTCCGACAACGAAACTGGATCCCCGCTTTCGCGGGGAAGGTCTTCCCAGAGTTCCGCTAGTGGTCGGCGCCCAGTTCGCGGGACTCGAGCTGCTCGCCACGGCCGTGGTGGCGCTCGATGAGCACTTCGTCGTGCGCTACGCCAATCCCGCCGCCGAAAACCTGCTCGCCACCGGGGCGAAGAGCCTGCTCGGACAGCCCTTCCTGCAGCTCTTTGCCGAGCGCGCCGAGCTCGAGCGCGCGCTCGCCGATGCGCTCACCACGCATTGGGATTATTCGGCGCAGAACGTGACCTACAGCCGCGCGGGACGCGAGCCGCTGCCGCTCGCATGCACCATGACGCGCATCGATGCGCGCGAGGTGGCGCTGCTCGCGGAGCTGCGGCCGATCGAAGAGCAGTTGCGCCACGCGCGCGAGGAGCGCCTGGTGTTCGAGCAGCAGGCGAACCGCGAGCTCATCCGCAACCTCGCGCACGAGATCAAGAACCCGCTCGGCGGGCTGCGCGGCTCGGCGCAGCTGCTGGAGCGCGAGCTGGATCAGCTCCGCCTCGACGCAGCTCGCAGCGGGGAGCTGCGCGAGTACACGCAGGTCATCATCAACGAGGCCGATCGGCTGCAGCGACTCATGGATCGCATGCTGACGCCGCATCGCACGCCGCGCGTCGAGCCGCTCGCCATCCACGAGGTGCTCGAGCGCGTGCGCAGCCTGGTCAAGGCGGAATTCGGCGTCGAGATCGAGCGCGACTACGATCCGAGCCTGCCCGAGGTGATCGGCGATCGCGAGCAGCTCATCCAGGCGGTGCTCAACATCGCGCGCAACGCCGCGCAGGCGCGCGCCGCGCATATCGCCTTTCGCACGCGCGCCGTGCGGCAGCTCACCATCCTGCGGCAGCGCCACAAGCTGGCATTAGAATTGCAAGTCATCGACGACGGACCCGGCGTACCCGCGGAAATACAAGAGCGCATCTTTAATCCGCTCGTCTCCGGGAGGGAAGGCGGCACCGGCTTGGGACTCTCGCTCGCACAGACATTCGTCCAGTACCACCAGGGCGTCGTCGAGTTCGAATCCCGCCCCGGCCGCACGATATTCACGATTTTGCTGCCGCTGACATGATGAAACCGGTCTGGATCGTCGACGACGACCGCTCGATTCGCTGGGTGATCGAAAAGGCCCTCAGTCGCGAAGGCATCGCCTTCGACTCGTTCTCCTCCGCGCAGGACGCGCTCGAAGCGCTTTCGGGCGGCGCGCCCGAGGTGCTCGTGTCGGACATCCGCATGCCGGGACTCTCAGGACTCGAGCTCCTCAACACCGTGAAGCAGCGCCATCCGGGCGTGCCGGTCATCGTCATGACCGCCTACTCGGATCTCGATTCGGCGGTGGCGGCGTTCCAGGGCGGCGCCTACGAATATCTGCCGAAGCCCTTCGACATCGATCAGGCCGTGGAGCTCATCCGCCGTGCGCTCGGCGAGAGCCGGCGTGAATCCGAGGCGATCGAGCCGCCCGTCGGCACGCCGGAGATCCTCGGCCAAGCGCCGGCAATGCAGGAGGTTTTCCGCGCCATCGGCCGGCTCTCACAATCGAGCGCCACGGTGCTGATCACTGGCGAGTCAGGCACCGGCAAGGAGCTGGTGGCGCGCGCGCTGCACCGTCATAGCGCGCGGGCCTCGAAGCCCTTCGTCGCCATCAACACGGCGGCGATGCCCAAGGACCTGCTGGAATCGGAGCTTTTCGGCCACGAGCGCGGCTCGTTCACCGGCGCGCAGCAGCAGCGGCGCGGGCGCTTCGAGCAGGCCGAAGGCGGCACGCTGTTTCTCGACGAGATCGGCGACATGCCGGCCGAGCTGCAGACGCGGCTTCTGCGCGTGCTCTCCGACGGCACCTTCTATCGGGTGGGCGGCCATCAGCAGATCAAGGCCAACGTGCGCGTGATCGCCGCCACCCACCAGAACCTCGAGCAGCGCGTGCGTGAAGGCACCTTTCGCGAGGACCTCTATCACCGCCTGAACGTAATTCGTTTGCGGCTGCCGAGCCTGCGCGAGCGCGCCGAGGACATTGCGCTCCTCGCGCGTCATTTTCTCGCCGCGAGCGCAAGACAGCTCGGCGTCGAGCCCAAGCGCCTTTCGGAAGATGCGCTCGCGCATCTCTCGCGCCTTGCCTTTCCGGGCAATGTGCGGCAGCTCGAGAACCTGTGCCACTGGCTCACCGTGATGGCCGCCGGACAGGTGATCGACGTCGGCGACCTGCCGGCGGAATTCCGCGAGGCGACGGGCGCCGCCGCGTCAGACTGGCTCTCGGCGCTCGAGTACGAAGCCGAGCGGCGCTTCGCGCGTGGCGACACCGGCATCCTCGATGCGCTCAGCCGTCAGTTCGAGCGCACGCTGATCAGCAAGGCGCTCGCGCGCACCGGCGGCCGGCGCATCGAAGCGGCGAATCTCCTCGGCATGGGACGCAACACCATCACGCGCAAGATCGCCGAGCTCGGCATCGAGGACGATGCCGAGCGCGAGAAGCCAGAAGCGAAATCGGGGTCAGAGCCCTAAGTCAAATAGGGCTCTGACCCCGATTTTCAGGCGCTGCGCTTCGCGAGCTCGGGCGTCTTGACCGCGGGTTGCGCGGTGCGGCGATTGGCTTCCAGCCGCACGTCGACCAGGCGCACCACTTCGTCGAGCACCGCGGAGCGCATGCCTTTTTGCCCGGCGATCGCCTGCACCAGGCGATCGACCCGCTCGATGTAAGGCGCGCCCGCGGCGAGCGCACGCGCGGCCGACGAGGGGGTGCCGAGCGATTGCGCCGCGGCGGCGTACTTCTCGAACGGCACGAGATCGTTTTCATCGGCACCGAGCGAGACGCAAAGCTTCACCACCCAGTTGTACATCGCGCGCGACGCTTCGATATCGCTGTGCACGGCGTCCTTGATCGAGCGGATGCCGTCCTTGGTCACGCAGCGATAGTTACCCGAGATCAGCATCGCCCACTTCGCGAGCGGCACGAACAGCGACTCGTGGACCTTCAGCTTCACCGGCAGCTCGACGCCGTCGAAGCGCACCGCCTCGATGTCCTCCTCCAGCCGCCGCAGGATCGCGGTGTGCGCATCGGAGGCAAAGCGCGCCGACTTGAAGTTCGTGGGAAGGCGGACCTGCAATACGTTGAGCTTCTCCTCCGGCGGCCGGAACGCCTGCGGATCCGGACTGCAGAGCGTCATGAATTTGGGATCGCAATTCGCCCATACCGTCGCATCTGTGTAGCAGCCGCGCAGCGGCTCAATGGCCACCCCCGGAATGCGCGCGAGGTACGGCAGCGGCGGCATGTTCATGATCGACATGCACGGCAGCTTTGCTTTGCCCACCGCATCGAGAAGCTCGCGTACGCCGGCTGAGCGGTATTGCGGTTCCTGCATCGCGAGCACCACCAGGTCGTAGCCGGCGGGCTTGATATTGCCCGGTACGTCCGCGCTCAATTTACCGGGGAGCTTGCGCGACTCGACTTCGACCAGGCCTTCGCGCCCCTTGACCGGCAGCCGCACGCGCGTGCCTTCCCGGTTGATCAGCTCGGCTTCTGCGGCGACGCAGACGAGCTTCGCGTCATGGCCGGCGGCGAGGAGCTTGGTCGCGAGCAGCGACCCATAGGAGGCACCAAAGATGAGTACGTTATAGGCCATCGTCTTTCACAATGCGGAATGGGGACGCTGCTTGACGGGAAGGGCGCGAGCGTACTCCGAACGGATGACCATTTCATGTTGCGGCGCCGCATGCCGCTTCATAGAATGCGCCGATGGCGAGCTCCGTCCCGAAGACGCCGCAAGACGTCCGCGTCGGCGGCCGCATCAGCGGCGAGTTCGCGCAGATCCTGAGCGAGGCCGCGCTCGACTTCATCGGCAAGCTGCACCGCGAGTTCGAGCCCCGACGCCAGGACCTTCTCGCGCGGCGCGCCGCCCGGCAAAAGGAATTCGACGCCGGCAAGCGGCCCGATTTCCTCGCCGAGACGAAATCAATCCGCGAAGCGGACTGGCGCATCGCCGCGCAGCCGAAGGACTTGCTCGACCGACGTGTCGAGATCACCGGACCGACCGATCGCAAGATGGTGATCAACGCGCTCAACTCGGGCGCCGCGACCTTCATGGCGGACTTCGAGGATGCGAACGCGCCCACCTGGCACAACATGATCGATGGGCAGCTCAATCTGCGCGACGCCGTGCGCCGCACGATCACGTTCGAGCAGGGCGGCAAGCACTATCAGCTGAAGGACAAGACCGCGGTGCTGATCGTGCGGCCTCGCGGCTGGCATCTGGACGAGAAGCACGTGACGGTGGGCGGCAAGCCCGTCTCCGGCGCCATCTTCGACTTCGGCCTGTTCTTCTTCCACAACGCGAAAGAGCTGCTCGCGCGCGGCTCGGGCCCTTATTTCTATCTGCCGAAGATGGAATCGCATCTCGAGGCGCGCCTGTGGAATGACATCTTTGTCGCCGCGCAGGCAGCGCTCGGCATCCCGCGCGGCACCGTGCGCGCCACGGCGCTCATCGAGACTGTGGTCGCCGCCTTCGAGATGGACGAGATCCTCCACGAGCTGCGCGAGCACTCGGCAGGGCTCAACATCGGGCGCTGGGATTACATCTTCTCGTGCATCAAGAAATTCCGCGCCGACCCTCGCTTCTGCCTTGCCGACCGATCGCAGGTGACGATGCTGGCGCCGTTCATGCGCGCGTACGCCTTGCTTTTGGTGAAAACGTGCCATCGGCGCGGTGCGCCGGCGATGGGCGGTATGGCGGCGCAGATTCCGATCAAGAACGACCAAGCGGCGAACGACGCCGCGCTGGAGAAAGTCCGCCAGGACAAGTTGCGCGAAGTCACCGATGGCTGTGACGGCACGTGGGTCGCGCATCCCGGCCTGGTGCCGATCGCCAAGCAAGTGTTCGACCAGCACATGCCGCAGCCCAACCAGTACGATCGCCAGCGCCCCGATGTCAACGTCAGCGCGAGCGACCTGCTGAGTTTCCAGCCAGAGAAGCCGATCACCGAAGCGGGCTTGCGCAATAACATCTCGGTCGGCATTCAGTACCTCGGCGCCTGGCTCGCCGGCGAGGGCGCGGTCCCGGTGTTCAATTTGATGGAAGACGCGGCCACCGCCGAGATCTCGCGCTCGCAGATCTGGCAGTGGATCCGCTCACCCAAGGGTGTGCTGGAAGACGGCCGCAAGGTGACAGTGGAGCTCTTCCGCGAGCTGCTCGATGAAGAGCTCGGCAAGGTGAAGAGCGCGAATAGCGATGGAAAGTACGACGAGGCCGCCAAGCTTTTCGAGCGCCTGACGAGCGACGACCGCTACGTCGAGTTCCTGACCCTGCCGGCGTACCAGCAGCTCGACTAACACTCGTAAAATGGGTAGCGCCATGCGCTACTCGGTCTTCTCGGTCAACGACCATCACCCGCGCCTTGCGCGCACGGTGCCGCAGCTCTACGCACAGGTGATGCGTCAGTGCGAGCTCGCGGAGTCGCTCGGCTACGACACGTTCTTCTGCGCCGAGCACCACTTCCACGAGTACGGCGTCGTGCCCGATCCGGCGGTCATGCTCTCGGCGCTCGCGCAGCGCACCCGCCGCATTCGACTGGGCAGCGCCATCTCGATCCTCACGTTCCACGATCCGCGGCGCATCGCCGAGACCTATTCGATGCTCGACCTGATGAGCGGCGGGCGCCTCGTCTTCGGCGTCGGCTCGGGCTACCTCGCGCACGAGTTTGTCGGCTATGGCATCGACCCGCAGGAAAAGCGCGATCGCTTCAACGAGGCGCTCGACATCGTCACGCGCCTGATGGCCGGCGAGACGCTGTCGTACAAGGGTCGCTATTCCGCGAGCGACAAGGTGGTGCTGAACGTGCTGCCGCACGAAGGTCGCATTCCGCCCATCTACGTCGCCGTGCTCGCGCGTGACGCTGCGTACCACGTCGGCAAGCAGAAGAATCGCATCTTCACCGTGCCCTACGCGTCCTGCAAAGACTTCTGCGACATCGGCACAATGCTCGCGGAATACCGCAAAGGCCGCGCCGAGGCCGGCCTCGCCGCCGACGAGGACGACCACGTCTTCACGCTGCACACGTACGTGGCGCGCTCCGACGAGGAAGCCAAGCAGCAGGCGAAAGCGGCCTACGACCTCTACGTCGACACGCGCCTTTACGCCAGGAAGCACGTTTACGAGGACATCATCGCCAACGGCATCTGCCTGTTCGGCTCGGTGGAAACCGTGGCGCAGAAGATGGGTCAGCTGCATGAGATGGGCATTCGCCATGTGGCGACGATGCACAACTTCGGCGCGCTCGAGCCGAAGCGGGTCGAGCGCTCGATGACACTCTTCGCTCGCGAAGTGATGCCGCGGGTCGCGAGCCGCATTGCGGCGACCGTCTAGGAGGCTATATGCACAGAGACCAACCATCGGCGCTGCGAATGGGCCTCACGCCGCGCATGCTCAACCATGCCGCCTACGTGACCCACGATGTCGCGGCGACCGCCGACTTCTATACGCGCATCCTCGGCATGGAGCTCGCGAGCACCATCTTCGATGATCACGTGCCCTCGACCGGCGGCGACTTTCCGTACTTCCACATCTTCTTCCGCATGGCGGACGGCTCGTGCATCGCTTTTTTCGAGGTCGCCGACCTGCCGCCGCGCGCGAAGCCCGCGCATCCGGCGTACGAGGTGTTCGATCACATGGCGCTGCAGGCGAAAGACCGGGAAGAGCTGGGCCGCTGGCGCGAGTGGCTCGTGAAGAATGGCGTCGAGGTGCTCGGGCCGGTCGATCACAAGGGCATGCTGGAGAGCATCTACTTCCACGATCCGAACGGCCTGCGCCTCGAGCTCACCGTGCCGCATGACGCGCAGTGGAACGGGCACACCGAGCAGGGCTACGAAGACCTGCGCAAATGGGTCGAGACCAAGGAGCGCGCGAAGCGCGAGGGCCGCGACCCGGCTAACGCGCTCCTCGAGATGATCCGCGAGTCGAAGAAGCGCTACGTCAGTCGAGCTTGATGTTGAGCGAGCGAATGAAGGGGAGCCAGCGCTTCGCTTCCGACTCCAGAAAGGCCGCGAACTGCTCCGGGGTATCGGCGATGATCTCGAGCCCCAACGCGCTGAGCTTGCCGCTCACCTGCGGATCGCGCACCGCGCGCACGATCTCGGTGTTCAGCCGGCGAACGAGCTCGTTCGGTGTGTTCCTCGGCGCCACCACGCCGACGATCGGCGCGATGTCGAGACCCATGTAGCCGAGCTGGCCGAGCGCCGGCACGTCGCGGAGCACCACGAGGCGCTTGTCGGCGAACGTGGCGATGGCGCGCAGCTTGCCGCTGCGCAGATGCGGAAGCAGCACCACCGTGTCGATGACGGCGATCGGCACTTGTCCCGAGATCGTGTCCTGCACCACGGGCGCGATGCCCCTGTATTGCACATCGACGATGTCGAGTTTCGCGCGGCGTTTCAGCGCCTCCATGGCGAGGTGATGCGCGAGGCCGCGGCCGGGCGAGCCGAAGTTGTGCTTGCCCGGGCGGCGCCTGACCTCGGCGATGAACGATTTCAGGTCGGTTCCCGGGAAGCTCGGGTGCACCACCAGCACGAGCGGTGCGCGAATCATGTCGGCGATCGGCGTGAAATCGCGCTGCGGGTCGTACGGCAGCTTTGAGTAAAGCGCGGTGTTGAAGACGAGGGCGCCCTGCTCGGCGCTGAAGACCGTGTAGCCATCGGCCGGCTGCTGCGCGACATGTTGCGCGGCGATGATCGAGCTCGCGCCCGGCCGGTTCTCGACCACGATCGGCTGGCCGAGGTTCTGCGACACCTTCGCCGAGACCAGCCGCGTCACGCCATCGGCGCCACCGCCGGGCGGGAAACCGACCACCCAGGTGATGGGCTTCGACGGATACTGCTGCGCGCGCGTTGCGGGCGCCGCGGCCGCTGCGGCGAGCGCCAGCAGGAAGTGGCGACGTTTCATCGGCTCAGTTTAGCTCCACGACCACCGGCGCGTGGTCCGACGGACGCTCCCGCTTACGCGGCTCGATGTCGATCGTGCACGAGCTGCACTTCGCCGCGACCGCGGGAGCGAGCAATATATGGTCGATGCGCAATCCCCACCCGCGCTCGAAAGCCCTCAGCCGATAGTCCCACCACGTGAACTGCTTCTCCGGCTGCTCGAACAGCCGGAAGGCGTCCTTGAGCCCCGTACCGATCACCGCCCGGAACGCGGCGCGCTCTGGCTCGGAGAAATGGATCTTGCCTTCCCAGCGCTTCGGGTCATGCACGTCGCGCGGCTCGGGCGCGATGTTCAGGTCTCCCATCACGGCGAGGCGCGCTCGACGCGGCATTTCGGCGCGCAGCCATGCGGTAAGCGCCTCGTACCAGCGGAGCTTGTAGGCGTACTTGTCGGTGCCGGGCGCCTCGCCGTTCGGCGCGTAAAGACAGAGCACGCGTACGTCGCCGACCGTCGCTGCGATGACGCGCTTCGGATCGTCCGCAAAGCCGGGGATGCCGTGCTGCACATCGGTCAGCGCTTCGCGCGCGAGGATCGCGACGCCGTTATAGGCCTTCTGGCCGCAGTACACCGCCTGATAGCCGGCATGGCGCAGCTCGACGATCGGGAAGTTCGCGTCCTCCGTTTTCGTCTCCTGCAGGCACATCACGTCGGGCCGCGCCGCGCGCAGCCAGTCCAGGAGGTGCGGCAGCCGCACCTTCAGCGAATTGACGTTCCAGGTCGCGAGCTTCAGGCCGCGATCATGCCGTTGTGGCGCAGCAGCGCGTCGACGCGCGGCTCGCGGCCGCGAAAGGCACGGAAGGATTCGGCCGCCGGGCGGCTGCCGCCCACGGCGAGAATCTCGTCGCGGAAGCGCTGTCCGGCGATCGGGTTCAGGACGCCGTTGTCTTCGAACAGGCTGTAGGCGTCCGCCGAGAGCACTTCCGCCCACTTGTAGCTGTAGTAGCCGGCGGCATAGCCGCCCGCGAAGATGTGCGAGAAGCTGTTGGGGAAGCGGTTGTAGTCGGGCGGCAGAAGCACCGCGATCTTTTCGCGCACCTCGCGCAGCAGCTCGAGCGCGCTCTTGCCGGCGCCGGGCTGGAAATCGGTGTGCAGCCGCATGTCGAAGATCGCGAACTCGAGCTGGCGCAGCATCGCCAGTCCGCTCTGGAAGTTCTTCGCCGCGATCATCTTCTCGTAGAGCTCGCGCGGCAAAGCGTCGCCCGTGTCGACATGCCGCGTCATGTGACGCAGCACGTCCCACTCCCAGCAGAAATTCTCCATGAACTGGCTCGGCAGCTCGACCGCGTCCCATTCGACGCCGTTGATGCCCGAGACGCCAAGGTCCTCGACCCGCGTCAGCAGGTGATGCAGTCCGTGGCCGAACTCGTGGAAGAGCGTCAGCACCTCGTCGTGCGTGAAGAGCGCCGGCCGGTTCCCCACCGGTCGCGAGAAATTGCAGGTGAGATACGCAACCGGCGTCTGCAGCGCCGCGCCCTTGCGCCGGCGCGCGATGGCATCGTCCATCCATGCGCCGCCGCGCTTGGTGTCGCGCGCGTAGAGATCCATGTAGAACTGGCCGACGAGCGACCCGCCGGCGTCGCCGATCTCGTAGAAGCGTACGTCTTCGTGCCACTTGGGGGCGTCAGCCGCAGAGATGCGCACGCCGTAGAGCGTCTCCGCGACACGGAAGAGGCCCTGGAGCGCGACCGCTTCCGGAAAATACTGCTTCACCTCCTGCTCGGAGAACGCATAGCGCTGCACGCGCAGCTTCTCCGATGCATAAGCCAGGTCCCATGCCTCCAGCGGATCGAGCCCGAGGCTCTCGCGCGCGAAGTCGCGCAGCTCGGCCACGTCCTTCTCTGCGAACGGCCGCGCGCGCCGCGCCAGGTCCTCGAGGAAGGAAAGGACCTCTTCGGGCGACTGGGCCATCTTCGGCACGAGCGAGACTTCGCCGTAATTGCGGTAATCGAGGAGCTCGGCGAGCTCGCGGCGCAGTTCGACGATGCGCGCGATGAGCGGCGTGTTGTCCCATTCGGGCTTGCCGAACTCGGAGGCGCGCGTCGCGCTCTCGCGATACATCGTCTGGCGCAGCTGCCGGTCGTCGGCGTACTGCATCACGGGCATGTAGGAGGGCGCGTGCAGGGTGAATTTCCAGCCGGGCTTGCCGTCCTTCTCCGCCGCCTCGCGCGCCGCGGCGAGCACGTCCTCGGGAATGCCGCCGATGCGGCTCTCGTCCACGACGATGGAGAAGGCCTTGGTGGCGTCGAGCAAATTTTCCGAAAAGCGCGCGCCGAGCCGCGCCAGCTCCTCCTGGATCTCGGCGAAGCGCGCCTTTTTCTCAGGCGGCAGCTCCGCCCCGCCAAGACGGAAATCGCGCAGCGCGTTGTCGACGATCCGGCGCCGCGCCGGGCTGAGCGTCACATAATCGGGCGAGCCGGCGAGCGCCTTGTACTTCTCGAACAGGCGCTGGTTCTGGCCGAGCCCGGTCCAGTACTGCGTGAGCTTCGGCAGGTTGGCGTTGTACGCCTCGCGCAGTTCGGGGCTGTCGAGCACCGCATGGAGATGCGCCACCTGGCCCCAGGCGCGGCCGATGCGCTCGTTCGCGTCTTCGAGCGGCGCGATGAACGCGTCCCAGGACACCGTTGCCCCGAGCACGCGCTCGATGGTCGCGCGGCCGTCGGCGAGCAGCGCATCGACGGCGGGCGCGACGTGTTCGGGCTTCAGCTCGCCAAAGCGCGGCAAGCCGGAAAAATCAAGCAGTGGGTTCAATCTTTCAGTCGGAGCATTCATTTCGCAGCGCGCGCGGCGCGCACACAGTTTTCGAGGAGCATGGCGATGGTCATCGGGCCAACGCCGCCGGGTACCGGTGTAATCGAACCGGCGACAGCGGCTGCGGCGGCAAAATCGACATCACCGCAGAGCGACCCGTCGGAGAGGCGATTCACGCCCACGTCGATCACGCAGGCGCCTGGTTTGACCATCTCGCCGGTCACGAGTTTCGGCCGGCCGACCGCGGCGATCAGCACGTCGGCGCTGCGCGCGATGGCGGCGAGATCGCGGCTCTTCGAATGACAGATGGTGACCGTCGCGTCCTTTTGCAAGAGGAGCAGCGCGAGCGGCTTGCCGACGATATTGGAGCGGCCAATCACCACCGCGTGAGTGCCGGCGAGCGCGACGCCCGCGTGCTCGAGAAGGCGCATCACGCCGGCCGGCGTGCAGGGCACCATGCGCGGCTCGCCCGCGAGCAGCGCGCCGAGGTTCGCCTCATGAAAGCCGTCGACATCCTTCGCCGGCGATATCGTTTCGAGCACCTTGTGCGCGTCGACCTGCTTCGGCAGCGGCAGCTGCACGAGGATGCCGTGCACCGCCGCATCGTCGTTCAGGGCGAGCACGCGATCGAGCAGCGCTTCTTCACTGATGCTCCCGGGGAGCTCGTAGAGCTCGGAGCGCACGCCGGTCTCTTCGCACGCGCGCACCTTGTTCTTGACGTAGACGCGTGAAGCGGGATTATCTCCGGCGAGCACCACGGCGAGGCCGGGGCGTATGCCGCGCTGCGAAAGCGCGGCGACTTCGTTCTTCACCGCGCTTCGCACCTGCGCGGCGAGCGATTTTCCGTCGAGAATCCGCGCGGCCATCCGGGGGGCGCAGTCTAGCACTCGTGCGAATTTCTGGTTAAGCTTTGCCGCGCCCCCCGCAGCACATACACATCGGATACCCCTTATGTCCGCCGTTCCGCAATTTCCCGCCGCCAACGATCCGGACGCGCTCGAGACGCAGGAGTGGCTCGATGCGCTGGAAGCAGTCCTCGAGCGCGAAGGACCGGACCGTGCGCACTATCTGCTCGAGCGCCTGGTCGACAAGGCGCGCCGCTCCGGCGCCTACATTCCGTTCTCGTCGAACACGGCGTACGTCAACACCATTCCTCCGCACATGGAGGAGCACTCGCCGGGCAACATCGCGCTCGAGGAGCGCATCCGCTCGATCTGCCGCTGGAACGCGATGGTGATGGTGGTGCGGGCGAACAAGAACGACGACGAGCTCGGCGGCCACCTGGCGAGCTTCGCCTCGGTGGGCACGCTGTTCGGCACCGGGCAGCAGCACTTCTGGCACGCGCCAAGCGACGGCCACGGCGGCGACCTGATCTACTTTCAGGGTCATTCCTCGCCCGGCGTATACGCGCGCTCGCTGATGGAGGGACGGCTTTCGCCGGAGAAGTTGCTCAACTTCCGCCGCGAAGTCGATGGCAAGGGCGTCTCCTCCTATCCGCACCCTTGGCTGATGCCCGACTACTGGCAATTCCCCACGGTATCGATGGGTCTAGGGCCGATCCAGGCGATCTACATGGCGCGCTACCTGAAGTACCTGCAGGCGCGTGGCATGGCGCAGACCGAGAACCGCAAGGTGTGGGTGTTCTGCGGCGACGGCGAGATGGACGAGCCGGAATCGATGGGCGCGATCGGCCTCGCCGCGCGCGAAAAGCTCGACAACCTGATCTTCGTGGTGAATTGCAACCTGCAGCGGCTCGACGGACCGGTGCGCGGCAACGGCAAGATCATCCAGGAGCTCGAGGGCGAGTTTCGCGGCGCCGGCTGGAACGTGATCAAGGTGATCTGGGGCTCGTACTGGGACCCGCTGCTCGCGCGCGACAAGGACGGCGTGCTCCAGCGCATCATGGAAGAGTCGATCGACGGCGAGTACCAGAACTACAAGGCGAACGACGGCGCCTTCGTGCGCAAGCACTTTTTCGGCAAGCATCCGAAGGCGCTCGAGCTCGTCTCGCGCCTGAGCGATGAGGACATCTGGCGCCTGAATCGGGGCGGCCACGACCCGCACAAGGTGTACGCCGCGTACGCCGCGGCCGCGAAGCACCGGGGCCAGCCGACGGTGATCCTCGCCAAGACGATCAAAGGTTTCGGCTTGGGCAAGCAGGGGCAGGCGAAGAACCCGACGCATCAGCTGAAGAAGGTCGACATCGCGACGATTCGCGAGATGCGCGACCAGTTCAACATTCCGATCCCCGACGACAAGCTGGAAGAGCTGCCGTTCTACATCCCGCCGCCCGACGCGCCGGAGATGAAGTACCTGCACGAGCGGCGCAAGGCGCTCGGCGGCTACCTGCCGCAGCGCCGCCAGAAGGCGGACAAGGTGCCGGCGGTGCCGGCGCTCTCGGCGTTCGACGCGCTTCTCAAAGGCTCGGGCGAGGGGCGCGAGATCTCCACCACCATGGCGTTCGTGCGCGTGCTGACGGCGCTGGTGCGCGACAAGGAGATCGGCAAACACATCGTGCCGATCGTGCCCGACGAGGCGCGCACTTTCGGCATGGAGGGCATGTTCCGCCAGCTCGGCATCTTCGCTCCCGAGGGACAGAAGTACGAGCCGGTCGACAAGGACCAGGTGATGTACTACCGCGAGGACAAGGCGGGGCAGATCCTCGAGGAAGGCATCAACGAAGCGGGCGCGCTCTCCTCGTGGATTGCGGCCGCCACGTCATACAGCCACTCGAATGTGGTGACCATCCCGTTCTACACCTTCTACTCGATGTTCGGCCTGCAGCGCGTCGGCGACCTCGCTTGGGCCGCGGCCGACCAGCGCGCGCGCGGCTTCCTCCTTGGCGCCACCGCCGGCCGCACGACGCTGAACGGCGAAGGGCTGCAGCACGAGGATGGGCACTCGCACGTGTTCTCCTCGGTAATCCCGAACTGCGTGTCGTACGACCCGACCTATGGCTACGAGGTCGCGGTGATCGTCCACGACGGCCTGCGCCGCATGGTCGCGAATCAGGAGGATGTCTACTACTACATCACCCTGATGAACGAGAACTACGAGCATCCGCCGATGCCTGAAGGCGCAGAGCAGGGCATCCTGCGCGGCGCTTATCTCCTGCGGGAATCGAAAGCCAAGCACAAGACACGCGTGCAGCTCATGGGCTCCGGAACCATCCTGCGCGAAGTGATTGCCGGCGCCGAGATGCTGGAATCGGACTGGGGCGTCGCCGCCGATGTCTGGAGCGCGACCAGCTTCACGGAGCTCAGGCGCAACGGCCTTGCCGTGGATCGCTGGAACATGCTGCATCCGGAGTCGAAGCCGCGCGTGCCCTACATCACCGATTGCCTGGAGAAGCGGCCCGCGGGACCCGTGGTTGCGGCCTCCGACTACATCAAGACGTTCGCCGACCAGATCCGCCCGTTCATTCCGCGCGATCGCACGTACCGCGTGCTCGGCACGGATGGCTTCGGCCGGTCGGACTCGCGCTCCCGGCTGCGCTTCTTCTTCGAGGTGAACCGCTGCTTCGTCGCCATTGCCGCGCTCAAGGCGCTTGCCGATCAAGGCGATGGCAAAGCGAAGACCGTCGCCGATGCGATCAAGAAGTACGGCATCGACCCCGAGAAAGCCGACCCGACGAGCGTATGAGCCAGGTTGTCGTCCCGGACATCGGCGACTTCAAGGAAGTTGAGGTCATCGAGGTGCTCGTCAAGCCGGGCGACGCCGTCACGAAGGAGCAGTCGCTCATCACGCTCGAGTCCGACAAGGCGACCATGGAGATCCCGTCGCCCGCCGCCGGCGTCGTCAAGGAGCTGAAAGTGAAGACCGGCGACAAGGTCTCGCAAGGCTCGCCGATCCTCCTGCTCGATGCGAAGGACGAGGCGAAGGCGGCGAGCGCGCCGCAGGCGCGCAAAGAAGAGCCGAAGAAAGAAACGAAGCGCGAGGCGCCGACCGCGCAGGCCGGAGCCCCAGCGCCGGCGCGCGCCGCCGGACCGGGCGCGCAGCAGACGGTGGCCGTGCCCGACATCGGCGACTTCAAGGACGTCGAAGTGATCGAGGTGCTGGTGAAGCCGGGCGATCGCATCGCCAAGGAGCAGTCGTTGGTGACGCTCGAGTCGGACAAGGCGACGATGGAAATTCCGTCGCCGGCGGCCGGCGTGGTGAAGGAGCTGAGGATCAAGACCGGGGACAAGGTGTCGCAGGGCGCCCCGATCCTGGTGCTCGAAGCCGGCGAGCAGCGCGCCGAGCCGCGCGCCGAGGCGAAGAGCGAGTCGCCGAAGGCATCCGGTCCAGCACAGTCCGCGCCCGCCGCGGCGCCGGCGGCAGCCGCAGCGCCCGCGCCGCGTCCCACGGCGCCACAGCCGCGCGATGAGGGGGCAGCGAAGCCGCACGCGAGCCCGTCGGTACGCAAGTTCGCGCGCGAGCTGGGCGTCGACTTGAGTCAGCTGCAGGGCACGGGTCCCAAGGGCCGCATCCTGCACAGCGACGTGCAGGCGTTCGTAAAGGGCGCGCTTGCCGGCGGTGGTGCCCGCGGTGCGCCGGCGGCGAAGGGCGGCGCGCTGCCGTTCAACCTGCCGGCATGGCCGGACGTGGACTTCGCCAAGTTCGGCCCGGTGGAGACGAAGCCCCTCTCGCGCATCCAGAAGCTCTCCGGGCCTTACCTGCACCGCAACTGGATCTCGATTCCGCACGTCACGCAGTGCGACGACGCGGATATCACCGACCTCGAGGCCTTCCGCAAGGCGCAAAACGCGGAAACCGAGAAGAAGGGCTTCAAGCTGACGATGCTCGCCTTCATGATCAAGGCGTGCGTCACGGCGCTGAAAGCTTTCCCGCAATTCAATGCCTCGCTCGACAAGTCGGGCGAGAACATCATCGTCAAGAGCTACTACCACATCGGCGTCGCCGTCGACACGCCGGGCGGCCTGGTGGTGCCGGTGGTGCGCGAGGCGGACCATAAGGGCGTGTTCGATCTCGCGCACGAGCTCGCCGAGATTTCCAAGGTCGCGCGCGATGGAAAACTGAAGCCCGCTGATCTGCAGGGCGGCACGTTCTCCATCTCGAGCCTCGGCGGCATTGGCGGCACGTACTTCACGCCGATCATCAATGCGCCAGAGGTCGCGATCCTCGGCGTGTCGCGCTCGAGCCTGCGGCCGGTGTGGACCGGCAAGGAATTCGCGCCGCGGCTGATGCTGCCGCTCTCGCTTTCCTATGATCACCGCGTGATCGATGGCGCCACCGCCGCTCGCTTCACCACGTTCCTCGTCTCGGTCCTCTCCGACATCCGCAAGCTGATCCTCTAGTGCCCAGCTCCGAAGTGAAGGTCCCCGACATCGGGGACTTCAAGAACGTCGAAGTCATCGAGGTCCTGGTCAAGCCCGGCGATCGCATCGCCAAGGAGCAGTCGCTCATCACGCTCGAATCCGACAAGGCGACCATGGAGATCCCGTCGCCTGCTGCGGGCGTCGTAAAAGAGCTGAAAGTCAAAATGGGCGACAAGGTATCGCAGGGCTCCGCGATCCTCGTGCTCGACGCCGCCGATGGCCAGCAGCCCGCCGCCAAGGAGGCACCGAAGGTGGCGCCACCGCCACCGAATCGCCCCACATCTGCGCCCGCCGCGCCGCCGGTACGCGCCGCGCCCGGCGACGTCGATTGCGACGTGGTGGTGATCGGCTCGGGCCCGGGCGGCTATTCAGCGGCGTTCCGCGCCGCCGACCTCGGTCTGCGCACCGTCCTCGTTGAGCGCTACCCGACGCTCGGCGGCGTGTGTCTCAACGTCGGCTGCATTCCCTCGAAGGCGCTGCTGCACACCGCGGCGATCATGGACGCGGCGCGCGCGCTCGCCGATCACGGCGTCGCCTTCGCCGAGCCGAAGCTCGATCTCGCGAAGCTGCGCACGTTCAAGAACAAGGTGGTGGGCAAGCTCACCGGCGGCCTCGCGGCGATGGCGAAGATGCGCAAGGTGACCGTCATCCAGGGTGTGGCAGCCTTCACCGGTCCGCACGAGCTCGCGATCGACGCCAAGGAGGGAAAGAAAAACCTGCGCTTTGCGAACGCCATCATCGCCGTCGGCTCGCAGGCGGCGAAGCTGCCTTTCCTGCCGGAAGACCCGCGCATCGTCGACTCGACCAGCGCGCTCGAGCTCCCGAGCGTGCCGAAAAAGATGCTGATCATCGGCGGCGGCATCATCGGCCTCGAGATGGGCACGGTGTACTCGACCCTCGGCACGCGGCTCGACGTGGTCGAGATGATGGATGGGTTGATGCTCGGCGCCGACCGCGATCTCGTCACCGTCTGGCAGAAGTACAACGCGCGCCGGTTCGACAACGTGATGCTGAAGACCAAGACCACCAAGGTCGAGGCGACGGCGAAAGGCCTGCGCGTCTCGTTCGACGGCAAGGACGCGCAGACCTACGACATGATCCTGGTCTCGGTCGGCCGGACGCCCAACGGCAAGAAGATCGCGGCCGACAAGGCGGGCGTCGCCGTGACCGAGCGCGGCTTCATCGAGACGGACTCGCAGATGCGCACCAACGTGCCGCACATCTATGCCATTGGCGACGTCGCGCGCAACCCGATGCTTGCGCACAAGGCGGTGCACGAGGCGCATGTCGCCGCCGAAGCAGCCGCGGGGCAGAAATCGCAGTTCGATGCGCGCGTCATTCCTTCCGTGGCCTATACGGATCCTGAAATTGCCTGGGTCGGGCTCACCGAGGACGAAGCCAAGAAAGCAGGCACGAAGGTCGGCGTCGGCAAGTTTCCGTGGTCGGCCTCCGGCCGCGCGATTGCCAATGCGCGCGACGAAGGCTTCACCAAGCTCATCTTCGACGCCGACAACCATCGCCTGCTCGGCGGTGGCATCGTCGGCCTGGGCGCCGGCGATCTCATCAGCGAATTGGCGCTCGCCGTGGAGATGGGCGCGGACGCGACCGACATCGGCAAGACTATCCATCCGCATCCGACCACCAGCGAATCCGTCGGTATGGCCGCCGAGGCGTTCGAAGGGGTCTGCACCGATCTGCCCCCGCAGAAGAAGCGATGACGCAGGACGAGCAAAAGCGCGCGGTGGCGCAGGCGGCGCTGAAGTATGCGCAGGAAGGCGTGATCGGCGTCGGTTCCGGCTCGACGGTCAACCTGTTCATCGATGCGCTCGCCACCGTGAAAGGACGCATCGATGGTGCCGTGGCGGCCTCGGAGGCGAGCGCGGAGCGGCTGAAGAAGCAGGGCATCCGCGTGTTCGATCTCAATACGGTCAATGAGCTGCGCGTGTACGTGGACGGTGCCGACGAGGTCACCGAGCACCTGCACATGATCAAGGGCGGCGGGGGCGCGCTGACGCGCGAGAAGATCGTCGCCGCCGTGGCGAAGCAGTTCATCTGCATCTGCGATGCATCGAAAGTGGTGGGCGTGCTCGGCAAGTTTCCGCTGCCGGTCGAGGTGATTCCGATGGCGAGGAGCTATGTCGGTCGCGAGATGCTGCGCCGGGGCGCGCAGCCGGTGCTGCGCGAGAACTACAAGACCGACAACGGCAACCTCATCCTCGATTGCCATGGGCTGACGCTGCTCGATCCGCCGGCGATGGAAGCGGAGCTGAACAACATCGCCGGCGTGGTGACCAATGGCATCTTTGCCCGGCGGCCGGCCGATGTCCTGCTCGTCGCCGAGCCGGGCGGCGTGCGCACGATCAGCGCCAAGCGCCACTAGTTGCGCCGCGACGTCCTGCTGCTTTCCGCCGCGGCGTTCACCAGCTCGGCGAGCCTGCGCGCGACCGATCCGCTGCTGCCGCTGATCGCCGAGGACTACGGCGTCACCCCCGGCGCCGCGGCCGCCGCCGTCACCGCCTTCGCGCTCGCCTATGGATTGCTGCAGGTGGTCTGCGGCCCGCTCGGTGATCGCTATGGCCGCTATCGCACGATCGCCGCCGCCGCGTTCGTCTCCGCTTTCGGCTCCGCCGCCTGCGCCGCGGCGCCCGATATGCCGATGCTTATCGCCGCGCGCTTCGTTGCCGGCGCCACCATCGGCGCCTTCATCCCGCTATCGCTCGCGTGGATCGGCGACAGCTTTCCGTATGCGCAACGGCAGCCGGTGCTCGCGCGCTTTCTCATCGGCCAGATGGTCGGCATCGGCTTCGGCACGGCGCTCGCCGGCGCGCTCGCCGAGCGCTACGGCTGGCGCGCGATCTTCGTGCTGCTCGCCGCGGTGCTCCTCGTGATCGCGCTCCTCATCGCGCTCGAGGCACGCCGTCAGCCCCGACCTGTGGCTCGCGGCGGCATCGCGCAGAGCTTCGCGCGCATGCCGCGGCTTCTTGCCGAGCGCTCGCTGCGCGGACTGCTGGCGATCGGCTTTTCCGAAGGGCTGCTGATCTTCGGCGCGCTGGCGTTCGTGGCGCTGCATTTCCAGCGCCGCTTCGGCGTCGGTCCTGGCGCCGCGGGCTCGCTCGTCGCCATCTACGCGCTCGGCGGCCTCGCCTACGCCGCCGTCGCGCCGCGGGCGCTTCGCCGTTTCGGCGAGATCGGCCTCGCCACGCTCGGCGGTGGCGCGCTCGCAGCGGGTTATGCGCTGCTCGCGGCCAGTCCATGGCTTGCGCTCGCGGGCCTCGGTCTCGCGGCGATCGGCGGTGGCTTCTATATGTTCCACACGACGCTACAGACGAGACTGACGCAGGTCGCGCCCGCATCGCGCGGCTCAGCCGTGGCGCTCTTCGCCACCTTCCTTTTCATGGGGCAGGCGAGCGGCGTGTGGCTCGCCTCGCATCTCGCCGATGCGGTCGGCATCGCGCCGGTGTTCGCCGTCTCGGCGCTCGGCCTGGTGGTGATGGCGGCGGCGTTTCGCCGCCGGTTGCTCAGCTCGCCGCGTGCGCCGTGAGGACATCGGCGACGCAGGCGGTGAGGCGCTTGGCGTAGTCGATGTGCAGGAACTCGTTCGGGCCGTGCGCGTTGGAATGCGGTCCGAGCACGCCGGTGATGAAGAACTGCGCCTGCGGAAACTTGTCGCCGAGCATCGCCATGAAGGGGATGGTGCCGCCTTCGCCCATCCACATGGCCGGCTTGCCATAGTGGCGCCGCGAGGCGTCGTCCACGGCGCGCTCGAGCCACGCCGCGGTTGCGGGCGCGTTCCAGCCGGTCGCCGCCTGGCCATATTCGTAGCTGACACGGGCGCCATACGGCGGATCCTCTTCCAGCAGCTCCTTGACGCGCCGCGCTGCGCGCTCCGCGTCGAGCGTCGGCGGCAGGCGCAGCGAGAGCACGAGCTCGGTCTTCGGGCGCAGCACGTTGCCGGCGCTTGCGGGCGCCGGTAATCCGTCGGCGCCGGTCACCGCGAGCATCGGCCGCCACGTGCGGTTGAGGATCAGCTCGGCGACGTCGTCGTGCATCGCACGCATGCCGGTGACGAAGGGGAACTTGCGCCACACTTCCTCGCCGATCACCTGCGCCGCGCGCCGCGCCTGGCTCTTGCGCTCGTCGGGAATGGCGGCGTGCAGCGACGCCTCCTTCACCGCGCCGGTGGCGCTGTCGTCGATGCGCTCAAGAAGCGAGCGCGCGATGCGGAAGCTCGAGGCGACGACGCCGCTTGCGTCGCCTGAGTGCACGCCTTCGGTGAGCACTTCGACGGTGAGCACGCCGTTTACCAGGCCGCGCAGCGACGTCGTGCCCCACAGCTGGTCATAGTTTCCACAGCCCGAGTCGAGACCCACGACGAACGACGGCGTGCCGATGCGCGGCGCGAGCGCCTCGAGATAGGCCGGCAGATCGTAGCTGCCGCTCTCCTCGCAGCACTCGATGAGAATGACCGAGCGCCGATGCGGCCGCTTGTCCTGCCTTAGCTGCTGTAGCGCGGCGATGGCGCAGAACACCGCGTAACCGTCGTCAGCCGCGCCACGGCCATAGAGCTTTCCCTCCTGCATCACCGGCGTCCATGGCCCCAGGCCGGCACGCCAGCCGGTCATCTCCGGCTGCTTGTCGAGGTGGCCATAGAGGAGCACCGTGTCTTTCGAAGGCTGCGTTCCGGGCACATCGATGACGAGGCACGGCGTGCGGCCGTCGAGGCGCACGATCTCGAGCTTCATGCCGGGAAGCGCGTGCTGCTCGCACCAGCGCGCCGCGAGCTTCGCCGCCTCGTCGATATGGCCGTGGCGCTGCCAGTCGCGATCGAAGTGCGGCGACTTTGCGGGAATGCGGATGTAATCGATGAGGGCCGGGACGATGGCGTGCTGCCAGAACTCAGAAATGTTCATCAGAAGAAATCGATCGTGGGAAAGCGCGGGTCGACCTTGAGGCAGGCATGAAGATACACCGCCACGCCGAGGTCGCCGGTCCAGAGCGAATAGCGGCCACGGCCGTATTTGCCGCGCGCTGCCCGGCACTGCTCGATCGCCGCCATGGCGAAGGCGCGAGCACGGTCGAGCCAAATCGCGTCGCCAGATCGCCGGTGAAGTTTCAGGAAGGCGTAGCCATTGCCCGCCGTGCCGTGGCACAGGTTCGGCCCTTTGGCGAGCGGCCCGGCACGCCACGTAAGCTCGCCGGCGCGCACGAGCAGACGATTGAGCTCCGGCGAGGCGAAAGGCGCATCGGCGAAGCTCGTTACGATACCCGGAGCGCCGTGACACCACTGCACGAGAACCGGCGTAGGGTTTTCCGCAGCGCCCGCCCAGTTGGCGCCGCCCGTGTCCTCATGCGCGTTCTGCGTCACGGTCCGTACGGCGAACGCGGCTACCCGCTCGCGTTGACCGTCATCGAGCCACTGCCAGCCGCGCAGCAGCGCCAGCATGTGGCCGGCGAAGCCGTGGGCCGGTCCGAGATAGAGCCGCTGTTCGCCATAGAGCTCCTGTACGCACAGCGGGCCAAACCGCGTATCGGTGAACGCGCCGAGCAAGCGCTCGGCCTGCTGCCGATAGAGCGCGTCCTCGCCGACGAACAGCGCGGCGAGCATCGTACCCGGCATGCCCCAGAGCAATTCCTTCGCCGGCAAGCGAAGGTTGTTCGCAATGCGCTGCCTTAGCGCATCTCGTTCCCCCATAAGCAGCAGGACGGCGATATCGCCCATGAGGAGCGAAGCATGCCGTGGATACGGCGAACGCGACGCGTACCAGAGAGCATTGCGCTCAAGCAGCCTCGGAAAGTCGCAGTCGATCGGCTGACCGAGAAAGCGCAGCGCCCAGAAGACGCCGCTCGCGCCGGCGTAGAGCGTCGTGTCGGCGTCGCCAAAGCCTTCATCGAGCGGATGCGCGCGCCAATAGCCTTCGCCGTCGTGGGCGGCTCGCGTATCGGCGACGATTTCGTCGATCGCCATTTGCGCCGCCGCCGCGTCCCAGCGCGCGTTGCCGAGCGGCAAATGACGTGCCGGATCGAAAAGGTGAGCGCCCGCGGCGCTTCCTTATTTCTCCGGCGGCACGTAGCCCGAGGCGACGTCGGCGCCTTGGCCGAAGAAATGGCGCTCGGTCTGCTCCATGAGGTATTTTCGCGCGCGTGGATCAGCGAGGTTCAGGCGATTCTCATTCACGAGCATCGTCTGATGTTTGAGCCATTGCTGCCACGCTTCCTTGGAGACGTGTTCCCAGATGCGCTTGCCAAGCTCTCCGGGATACGGCGGGAAATCGAGGCCCTCAGCCTCGCGGCCGAGCTTGACGCATTTCACCGTCCGAGCCATGCAGAAATTATATGCGCTTCAAAAAGACCTTCGAGCCGCGGCGCCAGTTATAGAGCGCCTGGCGTTGAGACGGTAGCGCTGTCACCTCGCCGGGCCGGAAGCCTTGCTCGAGAAACCAATGCGCCGCATGCGTCGTCAGCGCGAAGAGCTTGCGCAGCTTGAGCGCCTTGGCACGCTCCTCGCAGGCACGCAGCAGCCGCTCGCCATAACCCGCGTCGCGGTATTCCGCTGCGACCGCGAGGCACGCGAACTCTGCGGTCTTTGCGTCTGGGAACGGATAGAGCGCGGCGCAGCCACGGATCGCGCCGTCGTGTTCGACCACCATGAAGTTGCCGATCTCGGCTTCCAGGAGCTCGCGGCTTCGCTTCACCAGCGTGCCCTCCGCTTCGAGCGGCTCGATCAGCGCCAGCATGCCGCCGACGTCCTCGATGCGCGCCGGCCGCAATTTCTCGAGCGCGTCGCCGCTGATCATGGTGCCGACGCCCGTGTGCGTGAAGAGCTCGAGGAGCAGCGATCCCGGCACGCGGCGCGACAACAGATGCGCGCGCCCGACGCCCGCGTTCAGCGCGCGCACGGCATGCTCTATTGCGCGCGTCGTCTGCGGCGTCAGCCCGCCTTTGCGCGCGAGCGCTTCCGCTTCGCGTGCCGTGAGCTCGCTCACCACGTCGCCGCGACGATTCGTCGGCAGGCGATCAGTGAACATGAGCAGCTTTTCCGCGCGCAGCGCCGCGGCCACGTTTTCGGCGACGTCTTCCCAGGCGAGGTTGAACACCTCGCCGGTCGGCGAGTAGCCGACGTGAGCGACCAGCACCACCTCGCCCGCATCGAGGGCGCCGCGGATGGCGAAGGCGTCGACCTTACGCACGGCACCCGTGAACTGGAAGTCGATGCCCTTGCGCACGCCGATCGGCCGCGCAGTGATGAAATTGCCGGAGTTCACCCGAATCTGCGAGCCGGCCATGGGCGAGCTCGGCAGGCCTTGTGACAGCACGGCTTCGATCTCGATGCGCAGCACGCCGGCCGCTTCTTTGACGGCGGTGAGCGCGGCCTCGTCGGTGATGCGCAGGCCTTGCGCATAGCGCGAGCGCACGCCTTTCGCCTTCAGCGCCGCCTCGATCTGGCGCCGCGCGCCGTGCACCAGCACCAGCCGGATGCCGAGCGCTGCCAGCAGGTTCAGGTCGTGGACAAAGGTGAGAAAGCGCGCGCGCTCGGTGAAGAGTTCGCCGCCGAAGGCGACGACGAATGTGCGGCCGCGAAAGGCGTGCACGTACGGCGCCACCTGGCGCAGCCAGTGAACGAACGCTTCGGGAGGTAGCGGCGAAGCCATTGTATTTTTTTCAAATTGTACGAGGTAAACCGGTGCCTCACGCGCGCGGTATGCTTCGCTTCCGGAGGTTCATCATGAAAGTGCTTCGCACCTTAACTCTCATCTCGCTGACAGCCATCGCGCTGCCGGCGCGCGCCGCGACCGACGATCCCGACTGGAACGCTTTCGGCCACGTGCTCACCCTCGTGCAGACGTTCGTGCGTATCGGCGCGCAGCCCAACCCCGACCAGGCACTCGCCGACGTGCTCGCCGGCCGCAACCCGGAGACCAACCAGGCGATCGCCAGCCTGTTCGCCGGCGCGACCGCCGAGATGCCCGAGGAGTATCGTGCGCGCGTCGCGTCCATCGGCCGCGACCTCGCCAGCTACGCGCTGAAGAATCCGGTGTCGTCCGCGGCTCAGACGATCTCGGTCGATCGCAGCCTGCAGGCGCGCAAGGACCTGACGGCGATGGGGCTGCGCTACTTCGACGAAGGGCAGTTCCTCGACGCGGTGAAGAGGAATGACCAGCTCGCGGTCGAGCTCTTCATCGCCGGCCGAGGCGTAAACCTCGACGCGCGCACGTGGAATGGCCGCAACGCCGCCGACATCGCCCGCGACAACGGCAACACGCAGCTCGCCGAGCTCCTTTCTAGAACCAGCCCGCCAAGAAAATAGGGACTGTCCCTATTTTCCCTAGAAGTCGCCGCGCAACGCACTGAGCGCGGCAAGCGCCGCGATCCCCGCCGTCTCGGTGCGCAGCACGCGCGTGCCGAGGCGCGCCGGCACGAACCCCGCGTCGGCAAACCTCGCGCCTTCTTCGGCGCTGAACCCTGCCTCGGGCCCCGCCGCGATGGTGAAGTCTTCGCCGCCTTTGCACGCTTGGGAGAAGCGGAACTGCGCGTCAGGCGCGAGCAGGATGCGCGTGCCGGCGCCCTCCGGGCGATAGTCCGCGGCCACGACCAGCGGACGCACCGGCGGTATGCGATTGCGGCCGCATTGCTCGCAGGCGGCGATGGCGATCTTCTGCCAGTGCGCATGGCGCGCGGCAGCGCGCTCGCCCTTCGGGCGCGCGACCGACGATGCCGAGAGCACGGGATGGATCTCGGCGGCGCCGAGCTCGACCGCCTTGCGGATGGTGAAGTCCATGCGCTCGCCCGCAGAGACGCCTTGAACCAGCACCATGCGAAGCGGCGATTCGCGCTCGATCGCGCGATGCTCGAGGAGATCGACGACTACCTTCAGCCGCTCGATCGATGCGACGCGCGCGGCGTATTCGCCGCCGCGGCCGTTGAACAACGTGACCTCGTCGCCCGTACGGATGCGCAGCACGTGCACCGCGTGATGCGCGCTGTCTTCCGGCAGCGTGATGCTCGAACCGGCGCGCAGCGCCGTGTCGACATAGAAGCGCGGCATGCTAGGATTTTTGCATGAAGGCGCCGCACTTCGATTTGCAGGGCGTCGATGGCCGCCGCTACAGCCCAGTCACCGCGCGGGGCGATAACGGTCTCGTCGTGATGTTCATATGCAACCACTGTCCCTACGTGAAAGCGGTGCTCGATCGCATCATCCGCGATTGCAGCGAGCTCGCGCCGCACGGCATCGGCTCGATCGCCATCATGCCGAACGATCCGGCGGACTATCCGGAAGATTCATTCGACAACATGAAGCGTATTGCGCAGGCGAAGCGCTTTCCCTTCCCGTACGTGATCGACGCGACGCAGGACGTGGCGCGCGCCTATGGCGTCGTCTGCACGCCCGAGTTCTTCGGCTTCGATGCGGGCCTTGAGCTCCAGTACCACGGGCGGCTCGACGCCTCGCGCCGCGACCCCATCCCGAACGCGCGCCGCGAGCTCTACGAAGCGATGGTGCAGATCGCCGCGAGCGGCACCGGACCGAAGGAACAGCATCCCTCGGTCGGCTGTTCCATCAAGTGGAAGACCTAGTCAGGCGCTGAACGCCGCGCCACAGCAGCCGCGCAAGGAACAACGCAGCGACGATGCATGCGGCGAGCAGGACGAAGAACAAGATCGGGTGCGCCACCGCGAGCCACAGCCCAATCGGCACGAGCGCATCTTCGGAGAGCGACGCCGCCCAGTTTGAGAAGGGCTCCGGCGACAGATTGAGCGTCGCGCGTGCGCCCGCTTTCGCCGCATGCATGGTGGCGGCGAGGCTGCCGCCGAGAATGCCCGCCGCCACCATCACCGCGGTCGGCGAATCGCCGAAGGCCATCGCCGCGAGCGCCGCACCGGCCGGAATGCGCACGAAGCTATGCACCGCATCCCATACGCTGTCGAGCCACGGCAGCTTGTCGGCGCCGAACTCGACCAGGGTCATGAAGCCGCTTGCCGCGATCACCACCCGGTGCTGCAGGACATCGAGATGGCCCGGCAACTCGACCCAACCGAGCGCGCCGGCCAGCCCGACGGCGAAGATCACCGCATACGCTCGCAGCCCCGCGCCCCAGGCGAGCGCAAGGGCGATGGCGATTTCGGGCAGGTTCATCCTTACATCGTGGCGCCCAGCACCCAAGGCGCGAACTCGTCCTCGCCGTAGCCGAATTCTTCGCTCTTGGTTTTACGACCGGAGGCGGTCTCGAGAATCAGACCGAAGAAGCGCTCGCCGGCTTGGGCGATGGTCTCGGTGCCGTCGATGATCGTGCCGCAGTTAAAGTCCATGTCGTCTTCCTGGTGGACGAAGAGCGGCGTGTTGGTCGCGAGCTTGAGCGACGGCGCGGGCTTGCAGCCATAGGCGGAGCCGCGGCCGGTGGTGAAGCAGATCATGTTGGCGCCCCCGGCCACCTGGCCGGTCGCCGACACCGGGTCGTAGCCGGGCGTATCCATGTAGACGAAGCCTCTGGCCGCGACCGGCTCGGCGTATTCGTAGACCGCTACCAGGTTGGTGGTACCGCCCTTCGCCACGGCGCCGAGCGACTTCTCGAGGATGGTGGTGAGGCCGCCCGCCTTGTTCCCAGGCGAGGGATTGTTGTTCATTTCGTTGCCCATCCTTTCGGTGTACGCCTCCCACCAGCGGATGCGCTCGATCAGCTTCTCGCCCACCTCGCGGCTCACCGCGCGGCGGGTCAACAGATGTTCCGCGCCATAGATCTCCGGCGTCTCGGAAAGGATGGCGGTGCCGCCGTGGCGCACGAGCAGATCGACGGCAGCGCCGAGCGCGGGATTCGCGCTGATGCCGGAATAGCCGTCCGAGCCGCCACACTGCAAGCCGAGAATCAGGTGCGACGCCGGCACCGGCTCGCGCTTCACCTTGTTCGCTTCAGGCAGCATTTCCTTCACGCGCGCGATGCCGTTCTCCACCGCCTTCCTCGTGCCGCCTTTCTCCTGGATGGTGAAGGCGCCGAGCTTGTCGCTCTTCTTCAGCCCTTGGGCGGCCATCAGCATGTTGATCTGGTTCGCCTCGCAGCCGAGGCCGACGATCTGCGACGAATAGAAGTTCGGGTGCCGCGCGTAGCCGGCGATCGTGCGCCGGAGCACATCCGTCGCTTCGCCCTCCGACGCCATGCCGCAACCGGTCTTATGCGTAAGCGCCACGACGCCGTCCACGTTCGGATAGTCGTCCAGCCGGTTCTTGAAGTGTTCGGCGATCATGCGCGCGACGGTCGCCGAGCAGTTCACGCTCGTCAGGATGCCGACGTAATTGCGCGTGGCGACACGTCCATCGGCGCGCTTGATGCCCATGAAAGTGGCCGGCGGCTCGATGTACTGCGTGGGCTTGACGCCGGTGCAGAACGCGTAATCGCGCTGAAAGTCGCCCATGGCAACGTTATGCACATGCACGTGATCGCCGGGCGCGATCGGCTGCGTGGCAAAGCCGATGATCTGGTTGTAGCGATGCACCGACGCGCCTTGCGCGACCGCGCGCACCGCGATCTTGTGGCCGGCGGGGATGCGCACCGCGGCGCGCACATTTTCCTTCTGCACGAGGGTGCCCGCTGGCAGCTCGGTGCGAGCGATGACGACGTCGTCGTCGGGGTGCAATCGGATGGTGAGATCGGCGGCCTGCAGCATGGGTACCTCGAAATGTTGGATCAGCGCTTACCGTAGGAATCGAGCGACGTCCTGGCGTGGCGGGCGATCTTCGCATCGGTCGTCTTCTCCGCGACCTCCTGCACGACCGGACGGTATTTCCCGTCGCCGCTGCTGGCGAGCGCCTTCACCATCCAGGCGATCTCGTCATTGTTGTTGCCATTGGCGCCGGCATAGCTGGCGAGAACCTCGCTCGCGAGCGCCTCGAAGACCGGCGCTTCGCGCACGCGACCGTAATAGACGCGCTTGGCGCCGATCTCCTTTAGCCGGAAGTCGCTCGCGCGGATCATGTTGATCGCGCGATTGGCATCGTCGCTCAGCTTCGCGTCGAACGACGAGCGGTCGGAGATGATCGGGTTCCACTTCTTGTAGTCAGACAAATCCTTCAGGGCGTGGCGCGCGTAGGTGGCGTAGTCGCGCTCGTGAAGGAACTTGTTGATGGTCGGCAGGTACTTCTCCTGTCCGGAAAAGCCGAGTGCGCGGATGTACCACGCGAGACGCTGGCGCGCGGCCTTGACCTCCCTCGGCGCGGGGTAATCGGCGAGCACGCGCTCTTCGATCAGGTCGAAGAGCCGCGCATCAGAGAGGCCCATCCAGCCGAGGCTCTCGGCCGCGGAGGCATGCAGCGTCTTGTCGCCGCGAAAGATCGCCAGGTAGCGCGCCACATCGTCATCGTTCGTCGCCGCCGGCGTCATGAGCGGCAGCAGCATGAGCAGGCCTAATACGAAACGCATGCGCGATCTAGTGGTTGTCGCGCGGCACGAACGCGCCGCTCTTGCCGACCAGGAAGTCGAGATCGGCGCCGTCGCTCGCCTGCAGCACATGGTCGACATAGAGCTTCCAGTAGCCGCGCTCGAGCGGCGGCTTGGGCGGCTGCCAGCGGGCGCGGCGTTGCTGCAGCTCACTCTCGCTCACCAGGAGCTCGAGCTTGCGCTGCGCGACGTCCAGCTCGATCTCGTCGCCGTTGCGCACGAGCGCCAGCGTGCCGCCCGCAGCGGCTTCGGGCGAGATGTGCAGCACCACCGTGCCGTACGCAGTGCCGCTCATGCGCGCGTCGGAGATGCGCACCATGTCCGTGATGCCGCGCTTCAGGATTTTCGGCGGCAGCGGCATGTTGCCGACCTCCGCCATGCCCGGATAGCCCTTCGGACCGCAGTTCTGCAACACCATGACCGAGCGCTCGTCGATCTCCAAATTCGCATCGTCGATGCGCCGGTGGAAATCCTCGATGTTGGAAAACACCACCGCGCGGCCGCGGTGCTTCATCAGGGCCGGCGTCGCCGCTGACGGCTTGATGATCGCCCCGTCGGGGCAAAGATTGCCGCGCAGCACGGCGATGCCGGCGTGCTGCTTGAACGGCGACTTGAACGTATGGATGACGTCGCGGTTCCAGCATTCGGCGTTGCGCACGTTCTCCCAGAGTGTCTTGCCGTTTACGGTGAGCGCGTCGCGATGCAACAGATTGCTCTCGCCGAGCTCGCGCAGCACGGCGGGCAGGCCGCCGGCGTAGCAGAAGTCCTCCATCAGGTACTTGCCGTTCGGCATCAGGTTGACGAGCGTGTGCACGCCACTGCCGGCGCGATCCCAGTCGTCGAGGCTGAGCTCGACACCGATGCGCCGCGCGACGGCGATGAGATGGATCACGGCGTTGGTCGAACCGCCGATGGCGGCATTGGCGCGAATCGCGTTCTCGAATGCCTGCTTGGTGAGGATCTGCGAGAGGCGCACGTCATCCTTCACCAGCTCGACGATGCGCCGCCCCGCCATGCGCGCGAGCACGTTACGCCGCGCATCGACCGCGGGATACGCCGCGTTGCCCGGCATGCCGACGCCGAGCGCCTCGACCATCGACGCCATGGTCGAGGCGGTGCCCATCGTCATGCAGTGGCCATGCGAGCGATGCATGCACGACTCCGCCTCGTGGAACTCGTCGAGCGTGATTTTCCCGGCGCGCAGCTCCTCCGACATCGACCACACATTGGTGCCCGAACCGATGTCGTGGCCGCGATACTTGCCGGAGAGCATCGGGCCGCCGGAGACGAAGATGGTCGGGATATCGACGCTCGCGGCGCCCATCAATATGGAGGGCGTGGTCTTGTCGCAGCCGCCGAGCAGCACCACGCCGTCGAGCGGATTGCCGCGGATCGATTCCTCGGCGTCCATCGACGCGAGGTTGCGGTAGAGCATCGCCGTCGGCCGCAGCAGCGTCTCGCCGAGCGACATGACGGGAAATTCGAGCGGGAAGCCGCCCGCCTCGAGGATGCCGTGGCGCACATGGTCCGCCAGGATCCTGAAGTGCGTGTTGCACGGCGTGAGCTCGGACCACGTGTTGCAGATGCCGATGACCGGCCGACCGTCGAACTGGTCATTCGGTACGCCGCGGTTACGGACCCAGCTGCGATAGATGAAGCCGTAGATGTCCTGGCGCGAGAACCACTCGGCGCTGCGACGCTTTTTAGTAGGTGGCACGACCGCCGGAGATATCGAATACGGCGCCGGTGGAGAACGAGCACTCGTCGGAGGCGAGCCAGCAGACGAGCGCCGCGATCTCCTCGACCTTGACGAAGCGGCCCATGGGAATCTTGGAAAGCATGTATTGCGCGAACTCCGGCGTCACCTGCTCGAGGATCGCGGTCTGCGCCGCGGCGGGCGTCACGCAATTGACGAGCACGCCGGTCTGGGCGAGCTCCTTGCCGAGCGCCTTGGTGAAGGCGATCAGGCCGCCTTTGGCGGCGGCGTACGCGGCGGCGTTCGGGTTACCTTCCTTGCCGGCGATCGAGGCGATGTTGACGATGCGGCCGTAGCGCGCTTTCACCATGTGCGGCACCACCGCGCGGCAGCAGAGAAACGGCCCGTTGAGGTCGATATCGATGACGCGCTGCCACTCGGCCACCGGGTAGTCGACCACCGGCATGCTCGGGCCGGCGATGCCGGCGTTATTGACGAGCACGTCGATCTTGCCAAGCTCGGCAAGGGTTCGCTTTGCCGCGCTTTCGATCGAGGCTTGATCGGCGACATCGACGCGCGGCGTTCCCTCGAGATCCCAGACGGCGACTTCTGCTCCCGAAGCCTGCAAGCGCCTGGCGATCGCGGCGCCGATGCCTTGCGCGCCGCCCGTCACCACGGCGGTGCGGCCGGCGAAATCGAATTGATTCATGGAGACGCGAAGTATAATCGCTGCCCTCCTGTAAGGACCCCACATGGCCGGACGCCTCGCCGGGAAAACCGCGTTCATTACCGCTGCCGCGCAGGGCATGGGACAGGCCGCGGCGCTCGCGTTCGCGCGCGAGGGCGCCAAGGTGTGGGCCACGGATATCAATGCGCAGCCGCTGAAGGCGCTCGACGGCAAGGAAGGCATTCGCACGCGGCCGCTCGACGTGACCGACGAAGCGGCGATCGCGCGCGTCGCGCAGGAGGTTGGCGACGTCGAGGTGCTGTTCAACTGCGCCGGCATCGTGCACAACGGCTCGATCCTCGATGCGGCCGTCAAGGACTGGGACCAGGCCTTCAATGTCAACGTGCGCTCGATGTTTCTTGTGACGCGCGCCTTCCTGCCCGGCATGCTGAAACGCGGCAAGGGCTCGATCATCAACATGGCTTCGGTCGCGTCCTCGATCCGCGGGCTGCCGAACCGCTGCGTCTACGGCGCGAGCAAGGCCGCGGTGATCGGGCTGACCAAATCGATCGCCGCCGACTACGTGCGCCAGGGGATTCGTTGCAACGCGCTCGCGCCGGGGACGGTCGACACGCCCTCGCTGCAGGGACGCATCAACGCGCAAGCCGATCCGGCGCAAGCGAGAAAGGATTTCATCGCGCGCCAGCCGATGGGGCGCCTCGGCAGCGTGGAGGATATGACCGGCATCATGGTGTACCTCGCGTCCGACGAGTCGCTGTTCGCGACGGGAAACGTTTTTTCCATTGATGGGGGAATGACGATATGAAGCTTTGCCGCTACGGCAAGCTTGGCTACGAGAAGCCCGGCATGATCGATGGCGAAGGGAAGCTGCGCGATCTCTCGAAGATCGTCGACAACTTCGGCCCGAATGAGCTCTCGCCGCGCGGACTCAAGATGCTGGCGCGCCTGAAGGCGGAGTCACTGCCGCTCGTGAACGGCAATCCGCGCCTCGGCGTGCCCTATGTCGGCATCGGCAAGTTTGTCGCCATCGGCCTTAACTACTCCGACCACGCGAAGGAGGCCGGCTTGCCGATTCCGAGCGAGCCGATCGTCTTCATGAAGGCGACGACCTGCATCAACGGCCCGTACGACGATGTCATCCAGCCGAAGAATTGCACCAAGCTCGACTGGGAGATCGAGCTCGGCGTGGTGATCGGCACCACGGCGCGCTACGTCGACGAGGCGAGCGCGCTCAACTACGTCGCTGGCTACTGCATCGTCAACGATGTGTCCGAGCGGGCCTTCCAGATGGCCACCACGCAGTGGGACAAGGGCAAGGGGTTCGACACGGCCGGACCGATCGGTCCGTGGCTCGTGACGACCGACGAGATCCAGGACCCGCAGACGCTCGACATGAAGCTCGACGTCAACGGCAAGATGATGCAGAGCGGCAACACACGCACCATGGTGTTCGACGTGGCGAAGCTCATTTCGCACGTGAGCCAGTACATGACGCTGCTCCCGGGCGACATCATTGCCACCGGCACGCCGCCGGGCGTGGGTCTCGGCATGAAGCCGCCCGTCTTCCTCAAGCCGGGCGATGTGATGACGCTGACGATCGAAGGCCTCGGGCAGCAACGACAAAAGGTCGTCCCGTACTCCGCTCAGTAGGTCGGCACCACCCGTCGGTCAGACGTTTTGCTGCGGTGGCGTCGGAGCGACGCGCATGCATCTCGTGCGAGCGCCGGCGTAGCTGCGCCGAATGGTTCCTCCCGCGAAAAAGTCTATTGGGGTAAGCTGCCTAACGCCTTGCAGCCATTTGGGAATCCACCATGAATAAGCGCGCTGACTTCATTACCGACCTCGAGCACTCCGCCTTCTGGATGCCGTTTACGGCAAACCGGCAATTCAAGAAGGCGCCGCGGCTGCTTGCCCGTGCCGAGGGTATGTATTACTGGACGCCGGACGGGCGGCAGGTGCTCGATGGCTGTGCGGGGCTGTGGTGCGTGAACGCCGGCCACTGCCGACCGAAGATCGTGTAGGCGATCAAGCGCCAGGCGGGCGAGATGGATTT
>Ga0081539_10001146_pt1 | contig 48005 bp, 30 predicted proteins | sample TabmetS4T2R2_FD_71023 | JGI IMG/M metagenome (GOLD analysis project Ga0081539, IMG submission 71023) | Tabebuia heterophylla rhizosphere microbial communities from the University of Puerto Rico - S4T2R2 | ecosystem: Host-associated > Plants > Roots > Rhizosphere ... | reverse complement strand
GACAACGGGTGGCGGATATCTACCGGGAGAAGTTCGAGTCCCGCGGCCTAACGAACAAAGTTATCCTGCCGGTCGAGCCGCATCGCGAACAGGGTCTGACGAACCATCACATCTATCATCAGTTTGTCGTGCGCGTCCCCGAGCGGGATGCACTGCAAAAACATCTCGCCGGCCGGGGCATCGGCACCGCGATCTATTATCCGCTCGGGTTGCATGAGCAGGAATGTTTTGCCGCGCTTGGCTACGATGCTGGGAGCCTGCCGGAGACAGAGCGGGCGGCGCGGGAAAGCCTCGCCTTGCCGATCTATCCCGAGCTGAGGGAAGAGATGCAACAAACGGTGGTCGATGCGATCGCCGATTTTTTCGCAAAATGAGCGGCGAGCTAAATTACCTCCACGAGTTCGTGCCCGGTTCCTCCGCCCGCACGCTGCTCCTGCTCCACGGAACGGGCGGAGATGAACGCGACCTGCTGCCGTTAGGCCGGGACCTTGATCGCGACGCTGCCTTGCTCAGCCCGCGCGGAAATGTTTTGGAAGACAACCGGCGGCGGTTCTTTCGACGGCTGGCGGAAGGTGTCTTCGACCAGGAGGATTTGAAGCGGCGAACGGATGACCTGGCCGATTTCGTCGTCGCCGCGGCGCAACAATACGGCCTGGATCGGAGCAAGCTGGTTGCGGTGGGTTATTCCAACGGAGCGAATATTGCCGCGAGCATCTTGCTGCGGCGACCTGAAGTTTTGCGCACCGCGATTCTTTTGCGGGCAATGGTTCCTTTCGAGTTGGAAAAACTTCCCGATCTCAGCGGCGTGCGGGTCTGGATCGGCGGGGGGAAACAAGACACACTCATTCCGCGCGAAAACACAGAGCGATTGGCTGAGATGCTAAGCGACGCGGGCGCCGAAGTGACAGCGCACTTCTTTGAAGCGGGCCATAGCCTAACGAGCGTCGAGTTGCTGCTTGCTCACCGTTGGCTGAGTGCGTCGTAGCCGGGGGCGGTGACCCCAGCGGTCTTGCAGCTTGACTCTAGCCGGCCTCACCGCCGCCGGCCACAATTAGTGGTGGGACAAAGAAATACCTGCAATTCCAGGTTGTTTCCTTTCGCAAGGCATGCGCAGGACCGCGCCTTGGAGGGCATCCGCGCCGTCGGTGCCCGGCCCGAAGCGTCCAATCAGCTTGCCAGCGACAAGAGACGCTCGGGGAAGCGACAGCGCGCTTCCCTCCAGCCACAATACTCACAATTGCGCCTTGGAAGCCATCCGCGCCGTCAGCGCCCGGCCACCTGACGCGACACGCGGAAAATTGCAGAAATTAATTTGTCGCACCACTAGCGCGATGACTCGCCTTCCAGCTCGATCTTCATGGCGAGAAACTGAAGGAGATCCTTTAACGACAGAATGCCTGTCAGCCGCCCGTTCTCGACCACGAGGAGTCGGCTCGCGCCGCTGCGGTGCATGCGCGCCAGGGCGCGGACCGCGTCGGTCTCGGGTGAGACTGTGTTCTCGCTGTTACAACCGCGGGCCAGTTCACCGACGGTGCGCCGCTCCCACTCTTCCCGCGGCACTTCCTTGATCCGGTTAATTGTGATGCAGCCAAGCAGGGCGCCATTGTCGACCACCGGAAACAACTTGTGGTGATAGCGGTAGACATAGTGATCGACCACCTCCCGGATCGTGGCGGAGGAAGGAACCGTGACCGGATTTTCGCGCATGAAGTGACGGACCGGTTCGCCGGCGAGCGCCTCGCGCAGGAGGAGTTGCTCGAAGCTCATGCGGGAAGCATTACGCAGAAACATCCCCAGGATGAACCACCAGACCCCGCCGATGAGATTTCCCCTGAAAAAGCTGAAGATACCGAGAATGATCAGGAGAAAGCCGAAGCCGCCGCCGATTGTCGAGGAGATGCGAGTCGCCCAGTGCAGGCTGCCCTTGGCCGCCCAGAGCGCCGAGCGCAGGACACGTCCACCATCGAGCGGAAAGGCGGGAACCAGGTTAAACAAGACCAGGATGAAATTGATCCACATCAGATAGCTGAAAACGGCGGTCGCCGGAACCGGCCATTGTGCGGCAGCTGAAGCTCCGGCGAGCAAAAAGCAGCAAAGCGAAATAACGACGCTGGCCAGCGGTCCGGCGATCGCCATAAAGAATTCCGATTTTGGATTCGGCGGCTCCTTCGTCATCTCGGCGACGCCGCCGAAAATGAAAAGCGTGATCCCTTTCATCGGAATGCCGAAGCGCCGCGCCACGATCGAATGGGCGAATTCGTGGATCACAATCGATGCGAAAAGTCCCAGCGCCCCGGCGACACCCATCCACCAGTAAGTCGCCGGCGGCAGGCCGGGATTTTGCATCGGGAAATAGCCGACCGCGAGTGTCCAGGTAACGAGGAAGGCGAGGACGAGCCAGCTCAGGTCAACGTGGACCTCGAAACCGAGCAACTTAAAGAGCGTGATACGTCTGCCTGACATCTCCCTGCTCGGAACCTCGACCCAATGCCGGGTCGAATCTAGTGGAACCGCCTCGCGGAGGTTTGGCGATTAGATAAGTTCGCCGTTGGTGGAAGACGAACACGAGCACGAACATTCCTGCTGCCACGGAGAGCATCACCCAACTGCAATGACGGCTGGTGTGGCCGCGGCACGCGCTCCAACTGGGAAATATTTTTGCCCAATGTGCGAAGGGGTGGAGAGCGACACGCCGGGAATCTGCCCGAAATGTGGCATGACGCTGGAGCGCAACCCGAGTTACCGAGAGCCGAAGCGGACGATTTACACCTGCCCGATGCATCCCCAGATCGAGCAGGATCTTCCCGGCGATTGCCCAATCTGCGGCATGGCGCTGGAGCCGAGGAACGTCGCCATCGGCGCGAGTGAAGAGGAAAACCTCGAGGTGCGCGAGATGACGCGCCGTTTCTGGACCGGCGCAGCGTTGGCGTTGCCGGTCTTTCTCCTTGCCATGTCACATCTCTGGCCTGCGGCGCCGGAGTGGATGCAGGGAGATTTCTCGCGCTGGATCCAATTTCTTCTCAGCACCCCGGTCGTCCTTTGGGCAGGCTGGCCTTTTTTTCTCCGCGGCTGGCGCTCGATCGTGCACCGCTCGCCCAACATGTTCACCCTTATCGCCATCGGCGTCGGCGCCGCATATTTCTACAGCGCGGTGGCGATGCTCGCGCCGCAGATTTTTCCTCCCTCCTTCGCCGCCCATGGGAAGATCGGGATTTACTTCGAGGCGGCGGCCATGATCACCGTTCTCGTTCTACTCGGGCAGGTCCTCGAGCTGGGGGCGAGAGCGCGCGCCGGCGGTGCGATCCGCGCCTTGCTCGATCTCGCGCCCAAAACCGCGCGCGTGGTTCGCAATGGCGAGGAAACCGACCTGCCCCTCGAAGAGGTGGAGGTGGGGGATCAGTTGCGGGTGAGGCCTGGTGAAAAGGTGCCGGTCGACGGCCGCGTGCTCGATGGCCTAACGACTGTGGATGAGTCAGTGCTCACCGGCGAGCCGATGCCGGTTGAGAAAAAACAAGGCGATCGCGTCACCGGCGCGACCCTCAACCAAACCGGCAGCATTTTGATCGAAGCCGAGCGGGTGGGGAGCGAGACGATGCTCTCCCAAATCGTGGAAATGGTCGCCCAGGCGCAACGGAGTCGACCCCCGATTCAGGGTCTTGCCGACAAGGTCGCCGGCTGGTTTGTGCCCGCGGTGATCTCCATCGCGATCGTGACCTTTATCCTCTGGAGCATCTTTGGCCCGGAGCCGCGCTTTGCCTACGCGATCGTCAACGCCGTCGCCGTGCTCATCATTGCCTGCCCGTGCGCGCTTGGGCTGGCGACGCCGATGTCAATCATGGTCGGCGTCGGCCGCGGCGCGCAGGCCGGGGTGCTGATCAAAAAGGCGGAAGCGATCGAGTTGATGGAAAAGGTGGGCACTCTGGTGATCGATAAGACCGGCACGATTACGGAAGGAAAACCGGCCGTGACGAAGGTTTTGCCTAACGGCTCAATTTCGGAGGAGGAATTGCTCGCGCTTGCCGCCGCCGTCGAAAGTCAAAGCGAACATCCTCTCGCCGCCGCAATCCTCCAGGGTGCAAAAAGCCGGAACCTTGCAATTGACGCGGTGAAGGAATTCGAATCCGTGACCGGTGGCGGCGTAAGCGGTCGTGTTGATGGTCGACGGGTGCTCGCTGGCAAGTGGCAGTTTCTCCGTGGTGCCCGCGTCGCTGGGGTTGAAGCACTGGAAGCGCCGGCGACTGAATTCCAGAAGCAGGGGGATGGGGTCGTCTTTGTCGCAGTCAACAATCGGACCGCTGGCCTGATCGCGGTAGCCGATCCAATCAAGCAATCGACACGGGGCGCGATCGAAGAACTGCATCGTCTCGGGCTCAAGATCATCATGTTGACCGGCGACAACGAACGCACCGCACGGAGCGTGGCGGAGAAGCTTGGAATCGACCAGGTCGAAGCCGGCCTCGAGCCGCAGCAGAAGCATGAACGGGTTCGCGAACTTCGCGGCAAAGACGGCCTGGTCGCGATGGCTGGTGATGGGATTAACGATGCTCCGGCCCTTGCCGCCGCCGATGTCGGGATCGCGATGGGCAGCGGCACCGATGTCGCGATGGAAAGCGCCGGGATCACCCTGCTCCAGGGCGATCTGCGCGGGATCGCGAAAGCGGTCCACCTGAGTCGCGCCATGATGCGCAACATTCGCCAGAACCTCTTCTTCGCTTTGGTTTACAATTCGTTAGGCGTGCCGATTGCCGCCGGGATTTTGTATCCCTGGTTCGGCATTCTCCTCAGCCCGATCATCGCCGGCGCGGCGATGAGCCTCAGCTCCGTCTCGGTCATCTTCAACGCGCTCCGGTTACGAAATGTGTGGCTCGGATAGGTCGCTCGCGTCCCGAGGTTAATTACTTGTCTTGCACGTCTGCCATCGGTGCCTTACGCTGGGTTCCTGATGAGATCGATGACCCTTCGCTTACCTGAAACATTGCTCGTCTCGATTGAAGCTGAAGCCCGTCAGCTTCGAACCACAAAGTCGGAACTGGTGCGGCGCAGGTTAGAAGAAGGGCGGGCCGGTCGCCTCTCGAACGAGACTTGGCCGGCAGCGGAAGAAATCCTTAAACAAGCCTGGAAGGCCAGGGTGCCGGCCCGGCGTCGGTCTTACCGCAATCCGCGCAAACAAAAACTGCTCGAAGCGATGCAGCGTGAAAAGCAGCGTCGTCGATAGCAGCGCCCTGATCGCGCTTCATGATTCGCGGGACGAGTACCACCGCTGGGCGAAACAGGCTTTTGCGCAGTTGGCCGGTCCGTGGCTGACCTGCGAACCCGCGCTGACCGAAGCTTTTTTCCAACTCACGGAGGTGGCGGCGCTCAGCTTGAGCAAGCTGCTTCGGCGAGGCATCCTGCGCCTGGCCTTCGACCTCGAAGTCGAGCTCACCGCCGTCCTCGACCTGCGGGAAAAGTATGCCGATGTCCCGATGAGTCTCGCCGACGCCTGTCTGGTTCGCATGAGCGAAAGCCTTCCCGAGCCGGTTATTCTTACCTGTGACGCCGATTTTCGTATCTACCGCCGGCATGGGCGCAGGACGATTCCGTTGATCACGCCCTGAAAGAGCAGCGCATCGGCTCTAGCGTAGTCGAGAGGGAGAATCCGCGCATTCGTTAGGGCATTGAGAGGGCATCGCGCAGGCCCGATTGGCGCTCGGTCGGGCGCGCGATCGCGGCCCGCAGAATTTCTTCGTGCGACCAGAGTACGACCTCCTCGCGCGCCCGGGTGATCGCAGTATAAAGCAGTTCGCGGCTGAGCAGCGGGCTGTCTTTCTCCGGCAAGATGAGGAGGAGCCGCTGAAACTCCGAGCCCTGGCTCTTGTGCACCGTCATGACGAAGGCGGTCTCATGTACCGGCAGCCGTGATGGAAGAAAACGGCGGAGACGGTTTTCCGCCGAGAGGAAAAAGGCGCGCAACTCGCCCCCGGTTTCCGGGTCTGGGAGGACGACGCCGCTGTCGCCGTTAAAAAGCGAAAGATTGTAGTCGTTGCGCGTGATGATGAGCGGCTGACCACGGTACCAGCCCCGCCGCGGCACGAGTAAACCGGCCTCGGTTAAAATCTCTTCCGCGATGGCGTTCAAGTTCTCGACCCCGAACGGGCCGTGGCGGAGCGCGCAGAGAATGCGGAATCGCTGAAGCTGTTCGAGCGCTTCTCGCGGATCGTCCGTTTCGAGCGCGCCGCGATAGCCGGCGACCACGCGAGCCCGAAGCGCATCGACCAGTTTGGGCGCGCCGGGGAGAGTTTGCCATTGCACTTCGCCCCGGTCGTCCTGGCGCAGGGTCGCGATCGCGGTCTCAGCATCTCCGACATTGATCGCGCTGCTTACCCGATAAATCCCGCCATCTTCCGCGAAACGATAGTTTTTCTGCAAGGCAACGACTGCTCCGTGCAGCGGTTCGTTAGGCGCAGCCGCCTCGGCGGCCGCGCAAATGTCAGCGAGGACGTTCCCCGCTTCGACCGAAGCGAGCTGATCGCGATCGCCGAGCAGAATGAGGCGCGCCTCCTCAGGCACGGCCGCGACCAGTTTCGCCATGAGCGCGAGATCAACCATCGAGGCTTCATCAATGATCACGACGTCGGCGCCGAACGGGTTTTCGGCATTGTGCCGGAAGTAAGGCGACCCGGGGAGATAACCGAGGAGCCGGTGAATGGTGGTTGCCTCGAATTCTTCGCTCACCTTACGCACCGCTTCGGTCAAACGCGCCGCGGCCTTGCCAGTCGGCGCGGCGAGTTTGATCCGCAGGTTCTCGCCCTCGGGGTGTTTGAGGAAAAGCCGGAGAATGTCTTTCACCGTCTCGGTTTTGCCGGTGCCGGGACCGCCGGTGATGACGGTGAATTTGCGCTCGACCGCTTTCGCCGCGGCGAGTTTTTGCAGGTCGTTCTGCTTTGTCTTTTTCGACCCGGCGGTGCTTGATCTCGACCGGCACAAAATGGCCGCGGCCAACTGCTGCTCGTATTCCCAATACCGGCGAAGATAAAGGCGGTCGCCATGGTCGAGGATTAGCGGTGTGAACTCGCCTGGCGCGCCGACTACTTTGCTGGCACGGAGGTTTTCCCGCAGATCCGCCATGCTCTCCGACCCTACGATTTTGCCAAGCGGAACGCAGATGTGGCCCTCGGCGCGAGCGCGACTCGCCCACTTCGCTGCGCGCCGCACCTCGGGCGCGGAGCCGCCTGCGAGGCGCTCCAGAAAATTACCAAACTGCTGATCGAGCGCGCTGAATTCCGCTTCCAAGTTCATCCCTCAAAAATTGTGTTCAGTTTTTCAATAAGCCCGCGGCTCACCCGCTGGAAATGGACTCCATTCTGCGACCGCTGGGGAGCAACTCCGCGCAGAAAAATATAAAAGGTGCCGCCGAAATGTTGCTCGAAATCGTAGCCCGGCTGGCGCAGCCGGAGATAGCGATGCAACGCGACGCTGTAGAGGCAGAGCTGGAGGGTATAAAAGTTGTGCTGCATCTCGTTTGCCATCGCGGTCGCGTGATAGGCGTGAGTGGTCGGTCCGAGCCAGTTCGATTTCCAATCGGCGATGTAAAAGCGGCCTTTGTGCGCAAAGACCAGATCGATGAACCCGGTCATGAACCCGTTCACCGCCTGGAACTGGAGCCGGTCGATTCGCAGCGGCAGCTTTTCCAGCTCGAAGAGCGCGGCCAGCTTCTTCTTCGTGAAGGAATTAATCGGGAAGGAAAACTCCAGCTCGGCGATGCGCGAGTCGTTCGGCACGTCCGCCAGGGAGAAGCGATCTGCTCCCGCGCTGAGCGGCAACGCGCAAAGCTGGCGCACATTCTCGGTCACGACATCGTCGAAGCCTTCGATCCCGTAGGCGCGCAGCCGGCGCTGCACGATCTCCGCTGCACCGGCCGGATTCGCGAAATCAATCTGTTCGAGAATTTCGTGCAGGCAGGTGCCGGAGCGCATTCCTTTCGGGAACGCGTGCATCCCGCTCGCCCCTGCTTCGTCGGGCGTCGGCTCGAGCAGCGGTCCCTCATCGAGCGGGTCGGCCTCGCGCCCGCTGATCAGCCGGCTGAAACTCGTAATGCCCCAACTGGTATCGATCGCGCGGGGGAACTGCCGTGCTTCCAGGTGCGGCGCGACCTCGCTCTCCGGATGAAAATCGATGTCGTTAGGCGAGGGCGTTTCCCCGATCGCGACATCGGCCGATTGGATCGCCGGTTGCGGGCCGGTGCCGAGGAGAAAAGCCGGAGCGGATTTCTCGGGTTTAGCCCTCGCCGGCCAGACCATCGTGCATCGATGCCGGGCGCGGGTCACCGCGACGTAGAAAAGCCGCAGCGCTTCGGCGAGCGCCTCCTTCTCCCGCATCGGCTTGGATTCCTCGCTCCCCGTGAGATCGAGGGTGAGGCGATAGTTTTCGTCCGGGTCGTGAAAGGTCGGACGGAGGATGGCATTGGCTCCGACGAAGGGACAAAAGACGACGTCGAATTCGAGTCCCTTGCTCTTGTGCACGGTGATGATGCGCACCGCCCTTTCGTCACTCTCCAGACGCAATTCGCATTCTTCGCGCGGCGCGATATTTCCCGCCTGCATCTCCTGGGCGAGCCATTTCAAAATGCCGGTCATACCCAACCGATGCTCGACGCAGGCGGCATGGAGTAACTCCGAGAGATGGAGGAAATTCGTCAGGCGGCGCTCACCGTCGCGATAGGCGAGGAGACGCCGGCGCACTCCGTGATCGAGCGCGAGTTGACGCAGCATCCGGATAAATCCGTGCTCGCGCCAGACCTGGTGATATTCCTGGAAGCGGAGCAATTCCTTTTCCCAGGCGGCATCGTCGCGCGCCAGTTGATCCAGTTGGTTTCCGTTGTAGCCGAGGGCGTCAGTGGCAAGGGCGGCCCGGACGAGTTTCTCATTCCCGGGTTCGGCCGCGGCCGCGAGCACGGCGCGCATCTCGTGCGCCTCGTGCGAGGTGAAAACATTCGCGCTGCTGTAAAGCACACTCGGCACTCTCCGCGCCCGCAACGCGACCTGCATTTCTGCCGCCTGCGCGTTCGTGCTCGTGAGCACGGCAAAGTGACCCGGCGCGAGTTTTTCCCCGCCAATCGTGCCGCCCCGCTCCAGCAATCGAACGATCTCGGTCGCGACGCAATCGGCCATCTTCTCTTTGCCGGACGAGATCCAAATGTGAAACGGCGTTTCCGCTTTCCCTCGAAAGAGAAGCGGCCGTTCATCGGCGCGCGGTCCTGGCTCGGCAGGGAAAAATTGAATCTCCTCGAAGTGGAAAGAGTCGCGCCGCTCGAAGATGGCGTTGACTGCCCTAACGAGTCCGCTTTCCGAACGCCGGTTGGTGCGCAGGGTGAATCGGCGTTGAGTCTCGCGCGCGGCGTTCAAATAAGTAAAGACATCGGCGCCGCGGAAGGAATAGATCGCCTGTTTGGGATCGCCAATCAAAGCGACAGTCGAGTCGCTCCCGTGATAAACGCGTTGGAAGACGGAATACTGGACCGGGTCGGTGTCCTGGAATTCATCCACCAACGCGACGCGATACTGTTCGCGAATCGACTTTGCCAGCGCCGCGCCACCGTCGCTCTGCAATGCGTCATCCAGCCGGGTAAGCAGGTCTTCAAAGGCGAGAACATTCCGAGCCTGTTTGCGACGGCGCAGTTCTTCCGGCGCCCAGGTGTGAAACTCCGCGCGCAAAGCGGCGCAAAAATCAGCGGAGGAATCGACGAATTTTTGGCAAACGCCAAAGATGGAATTTTTGGGGAGAGAAAATCCTGCCCTCAGCCCCTTGCCGGTGATGATCTTTTCCGCGAGAAGCTCGACGCTCTCAAATTGCCGCGCAGTCGCGGCTTCGGCCGCTGCCACTTCTGCCAAATCCTCCAGCATGCGTGCGAGAAGCGAAGGCTCTTTATACTCCCCTTTTGCCCAGGCCGGCCTGGCGAAAAAAGCGCGGACACCATCGGCGCATCGTAGCCAGGCATCGCGCACTTCGCCCAGCGCTTGCGCGACTTTCGCGGCTGCTTGCGCGGAACTGCCCAGTTCTTTCGGCAGAATGGTGAGCGTCGGATTCTTCGCCAGTTCTTCCAGGTCCTTGAGCAGCTTTTTCGGCGTAACTTTGCCTTGCAGGGCAAGCAACACGCCTAACGAACCGTCGGAGTCGGCGTAAAAATTTCTTCGCCAGAAATCCCAGGTCACTTCCCGAAGCAGATCGCGCTCGTCCGTCACCAGCTCGGCGTCGAAAAGCGTGCCAGTCTCGAAAGCCTGTTCCGCCAGTACCCGCCGGCAGAAACCGTGGATGGTGTAGATCGGCGCTTCATCGAAATTGGCCAGGGCGTCCTTCAATCGTGCCGCGGCCGCGCGATGATCCCGATATTTCTCCAGAACCTGCCGGAGCAGATCGTTCTCCGAGTCTCCGGTCTCGAAGGCGAGCAGCGCCTCTCGTAGCAGGTTGCGAATCCGGCCGCGCAGTTCGGCCGTCGCCAATTCCGTGAAGGTGGTAACCAGAATCTGCTCGATAGTCAGGCCGGACCGCTCGAGGAGCAGTTGCAAGACGAGCGCGCAGAGGGTGAAGGTCTTGCCCGTCCCGGCGCTCGCTTCGACGAGCAGTGGTCCTGGGCCGATCTCGGTTTCGAAGAGGGTGAAATCTCTCACGTTTGCTCCTTCGTCATGACCTTGAGCGCGGGCTCGAAAATCTTGATCGCGATCTCTTGAAACTCTGGCCCGAGCGGATCGGTCACATTGCGAAAAGCGAGATCGAAATAGTCGTCCTCGCGTTCCGGTCCCAAACCGAATTCCTCGTCGTGCGGGAGCGCTGAATCGCCCCACGCTTTTCGCGCTTTCTCCAGCGGAGAAGATCCTCTGGTCGGATGGACCGTTCGCTCCGCGAAGGCAAACGAGCTGCGAGGAAAAAAGGGCAGCGGCTTACGCAGGCCTTGCCAGTAAAGGTCGAGCAGCTGTGCGAGGAGTGTTCGCGGATCTTCGGCCGGCGGCGCGAAACGTTCGACCACCGGCTGCTTTTCTTTGGTCGCGGTGATCAGGATCGATTCGGTCGAGCGGAAACAATTGAGAATCAGATGATCGATCCAGGCGCGGAGGAGGTCTTTCGGTTTTCGTGTCGTTAGGCGCTGACGGAGGAGTCGGCCGTCGAAGAGGTTAACAATCCGCGCGCTGAGTTCGAACCGGCCGATCGTCAGCTGCAACGGCTCCGGCTGCGCCTGATTGCGAGCGTTTTGCCTGACGACCTCGGCGAAAAGGCGCGCGTTGGCCGCCAGCTCGCGCAAGTGCGATTCGCCCGCTCGACCCGGCGGCAATGCCCCGCCCGCCCGGGCCACCGCAAACAACGTTTCGAATTCCTCACTCGCCAGGGCGCGCTTCAGGAAATCCTGTTCCAAGGAATATTTGGCCAGACCATCCGGCTCGAATGGCTCGGTTTCCTCGAGGAGCGAATCGAGCCGTGAAATGCGCAGGCCGAGGCGCTCACAAATGAGAAACTTTGACGGATTGCCGAAGAAGGTGAGGAGCCGCGCGTGGTCGAGTTTCCGCCACTCCGCCTCTGGCGCGCCGAGCTTCTCGACAATGAACGACGCAGGCACGGTCCGATCTTCCACGGCCGTTCGACTGGCCAGGCAGTTTTCCGCCGAATAGCTGAAGAGCCCATCCGTGCCGGTGAAATATTTTGCACTGAATGGCTGGAGCGGGTGCCGGGTCACGCTCGCTCCGCTGTAATCGAGCAGCTCGCTCACGAGCACGCTTGGCGGGATCGCCTGGTTGTCGCGAATCGATTGCCCGACGTAGCTGACGTAAAAAACCTCACGCGACGAGAGGAGCGCTTCGAGAAACAGATAACGATCGTCGTCGCGGGTGGTGCGATCGCCCGGCTGCGGGTGTTGCGCGATCAGGTCGAAGGCGGGAGGGCGATCGTGGCGCGGATACGCCGTATCGTTCATCCCGACGAGACAGACCACGCGGAACGGCACCGCCCGCATCGGTTTGAGCGCGCAAAAGGTGACCCGGCCGACGAGAAAACCGGAGCCGCTCTCCGTCCGCGCGAGCGCCTGCTCGAGATGAGCGAGAAGGACATCGCGCGGCGCCGCTTCGGCGAAGCCGGAAAGCTCGGCGGTTTCGCCTAACGAATCGAGGGCGAAACGCAACTGGCGCAGCTCCGGTTCCCGTTCGTCGTCCGTCGGGAAGAAGCCCAGACTGATCTCGCGCAGCGCGTCCTGCCACTCGGTGAGGGAACGCGGCCGTGCCAACTCATTTGCAGTTCGGAAGAGCGCTTCGGCAAACTCGGCGAAATGGCCGAGCGTTTCGGCAAGATTCCCCTCGACTTGATCGCAGGCGAGAATGCCTTCGAAGAGCTGTTTCCCATGCGCGGGCGCGGCATACCCAAGGAGCAACCGATCGAGCCCGGCGCGCCAACTGTTCTCGCCAAACTCGGGCAGCCCCAGCGCGGCGCGATGGGCCGCGTCGATCCCCCAGCGGATTCCGGTTGCTTCGATCCAGGTGCGGATGATCTCGAGATCAGGCTCGGCCAGACCGAATCGGCGTTGCAGGGGCGCCGATTCGAGAATGCTCATGACCTCGCTCGCGGTGAAACGGCTCCCGGCGGTCTCCAGGATGCGGAGGAACGTGTCGATGACCCCGTTCTCCGCCCGCGCACCGCGATCGGAGATGCTGAATGGAATTGCCAACTCCTTCGGAGCGGTGTCGAAAATCGCTTCGATGAAGGGTGCATAAACGCTGATGTCGGGCGCCATGACCACGATCTCGTGCGGCTTGAGGTCCGGAAATTTTTCAAAGAGCGCGAGCAACTGATCGTGCAGCACTTCCATCTCGCGCATCGGGCTGTGGCAGGAGTGAAATTGGAGGGAAAGGTCGTCCTGGGCGATCGAAGATTTCGTTAGGCCAGAGGAACTGTGCAATTCAAAAATCTCGCGCTGGATCTGCGCCAGCGCGGTCGTTTCATCCGGCAGTCTAAAATGCTCCTGCTCCCGTGAGGGATTGAGGTCCGTCACTTTCTCGAGAAATTCGCGCCCGAGCTTGCCTAACGATGCCAGGAGCGGATTGCCGCGTTCGAATTGCAAATCGAGCTGCGCGCTCTCAGGCGCCTTGCGCCGGGCGCGCGCTTCCTCGCGTTCCGAGCGAATGTCGCCCCACCAATGCGGCGTCGGTCGCATGGTGAAGAGATGGACCGCAGTCCGCCCGGCGAGCTCTTCCAAAAACTGGAGGTAAAACGGCGGCAGGGTCGAGATACCAAAGAGTGAAACCCGCTCGGGCAGAGGCGCCTTGCCCGAACCCAGGACCTCTTTGAACTCCTCCGCCAGAGCGGGCGGATGCAAACCAGGCGCAACCTCGACCAATTTGCGCCAGAGCACCGCCTGCCAGTCGGATGCGCCGGCCCCCTTTTCCCATTCCAGGATCATGCGCGGACGAAAAGCGAGATAGCGGTCGAATGTGCTCGCGATCTTTTCCGCGACCTGAAACCGGCGCAACTCAGGGCGCGGCTGCTCGACGTATCGGCGCAGTTCGGCGAACTCTTTCCGCCTAACGAGACCGGGGAGGAGTGCCATGATTCGCCAGGTCAGATTCTCGCGCGCGTAAAAACGGCTGTTCGCCCGGTCTGGCAGCGCCTCCTCCATCAGCTCGCCGACGAACCGTTGGGGAAAGAGAAACGAGACGTTCGCACAGATACCGTGACGCCGGGCGAGCTGCTGGTTGAGCCAGCGTTCCATCCCGAGACTTTGGACGACGATCTTTTCGGCGCTGAACCGGTTCGAAAGCGGGGTGCGGATCAGCTCGGCGAGTGCGCCGGCCAGCTCTTCAAGCCGGTTACCGGTATGGAGATAAAACCCGCTTGTCTCCTTCACGGCCGGCACCATATCATAGTGGGTCGGACAAAAGCGGTCCAAGGCAGGCCCAAGTTCTGGTGAGCGGGCGCTTCGCAATCGTGGCCTTTACTTCGCATCGGTTGCGGCCTAGCGGCATACGGTGGTTGCGAGGCTCCAAGAGAGCCGTTTCAAAGCCTGGCCCCTACCTGCGACCACCACCGGAATGGGTTAGGTGGTCATTCTTCCAGTGAATTAAGCCGTCACTATACCGATAAAAGGACAATGCCCCTCTTACCACCGCACAAATCTCGCGCGGATCGCGGCCGACCACTTCCCGCTCCTGGCTGAGTTCACCTCTTGGATTTCCCGCCTGCGAAGTACGATCGCTGACAGTGAAAATCTAAAGGTCGAAGTGGAAAGGAAAGTGTTTCTTAGTGCGGCGGCCATTTTTCTTGTGTGAGCCGCTGGTTCACTTCGCTCATCCGATTCCTCAAGGATGAAAAGGCTTTGTCGTTTGGATTGATCCTCGGGATTGGTATCGGGTCGCTCTTCGTAGATGAAACGGTCGAGGCGGCGCAGAAGCGATTGGAAGAGGCCGGACTTTATCGGGGGCCGCCGACCGGAATTTATGACAGCGAGACTTCTGCGGCGGTGATTCGTTACCAGATCCGCCATGGACTGGCGATCACGGGGAAACTGAATGCCGAAACTTTAAAGGCACTGGACGTTCGGCCCTGGAAGAGAGCTGGGGCGGAGCCTTCGCCCGTGCCCGAAACATGGCGCCGGTTGCGCAACGACGACATGCAATTTTTAAAGAAACTAAATGCGGGCGAGATCCCGCCGCCGAAAGCGCCTCCAACTGCTTCGCCCCGAGAGGTCGTCGCTGCTCCCATCGTTGCGGAATCAACTACGAGGCCGAGGGTTGATCAAAGTAGGCCGCCACCGGGTGCGCCGAAAAATTTACCCAACCGCGGTCCGGCGCGCCCGAGCCCGCCGCGGGAGCAGAGCCAGGCTTTCGACAGAGAGCGTTTGCGCGACTATGTCGGCGCCTTTGTGCTTGCGGGGCTCGATCCAAAGGTGGGTGCGGAATTGGAGTTCTTTGCCGATCGGGTGGAGTACTTCGGCGAATCGAATGTTTCGCGGGAAAGAATTCGCCGTGATCTCCTGCGCTACAATAAGCAATGGCCGGGCCGCCGATTTTGGCTGGGCGGCGAGATCGAAGTAGATCGTACGCCCGGCGGAGCGATACGGGTTACTTTTCCGCTACATGACGAACTGCGTAATGGTTCGAGATCCGCCTCAGGGGTGGTGAAAAAGACGTTAATTTTGCGGGAGGCGGTGGATGGCAATCTGGAAATCGTTGGGGTAAACGAAACGAAGAAGCTCTGAAAGCTGAACGCTGAAAGCGCAAAGCTAAAAAATCTGTCTGGGCAGGAGGGGAGAGGCAAAAAGGTGACGATCAGGCGACGAGGAGCCGACTGCGCGATGTTGCGGTCTTGATTCCATTAGCCTTCGCCGTTTCAAAAGAAGGCGATTGCCTCTTCGGCATTGGCCAGAGCTTCAGCGGGGATGTTGTGGTGGACCGTTGGCGATTTTGCCTTCCACTCGCTCGACTTTGGCCGCGACCTTGTCGACGCCTTGCTGGATCGCTTCAACGTTCGGATGCACCTCGCCGAGAATGTCGTGCTCTTTCTTCGAGATCTCTTCGATGCGGCACGCTTGTTCGGCCAATTCCTCCAGAACGGAGTTCTGCCGCTTGGAGATACGGTGCATCCACCAGAAGCAAACACACCAGCAGCCCAAATTAGCCAAGTTAAGAAGATTCAGAAAGGTGTCGCTCATTTCACCGGCGTTTCCCCATGAATCGGCGCTCCCTGGCTCGGCGGAGGCGCCGAGCTATAGATGTTTCGAGGGAGAAAAGCCAATATTTTCTCAGAAAGCGATTGCGCCATTGGGGCTGCGACTGCTATCCGTCGGACATGCTACGTCCGAGAGAAGTCAGACCGCGGATGAAACAAGCCCGGCGCGCCGCCCGCACCGCCATCGAGCAATTTTCCCGGCCGCCGCTGGCGCGGATGATGCAGCTCCATGCTCAGCTTCAGGCGCGAAAGTTTCCCAACTGCCGCAAGCTCGCCCACGAACTGGAGGTCTCGGAGAAAACGATTCAGCGCGACATCGAGTTCATGCGCTATCAGCTCGGGCTGCCGATTGAGTATGACCAGCTCCATTTCGGTTTCGTTTATACCGAGCCGGTCACCAGTTTTCCCAACATCCAGGTCTCGGAAGGCGAGATTGTCGCGCTCTTCGTCGCGCAAAAAGCGCTCCAGCAATATCGCGGGACGCCCTTTGAGCTGCCCCTCCGCGCCGCCTTTAACAAAATCGGTCACGGGTTGAAAGACCGCATTACCTTTAGCTGGAGCGAGCTCGATGCCGCGATCTCCTTTCGCCCGGTTGGACAAAGCGTGGCCGACCTGGAGGTGTTTGAGCTGCTCAGTCGCGCGGTGCTCGAGTCGGCCGAAGTGGAGTTTCAATATCGCAAACTACGCAGCCGCGCGGCCGAGATGCGTCGGGTGCGGCCTTATCATCTCGCATGCGTCGACAACCAATGGTATCTCTTCGGCTTCGACCGCGTGCGCCAACAGGTGCGCACCTTCGCCCTTCCGCGGATCGACAACCCACGCCGCACCGGGGCGCGCTTCAAGCGGCCGGCGAATTTTTCAATCGGAAAATTTCTCGACTCGAGCTTCGGCGTCTTCCAGAGCGATGGGCGCAACAAGGTACGAATTCGCTTCCAACGGTTCGCGGCACAACTGGTACGGGAACGGGTCTGGCATCACTCGCAGAAGCTGAGGGAACTGCGCGACGGCCGGCTGGAGTTGCAATTGCAGCTTGGGAGCCTGGAAGAAATCGAGCGCTGGATTCTGAGCTGGGGCGAGGAAGCGGAAGTGCTCGAGCCAGCGAGATTGCGCCAGCGCCTGCTCGAAGTCGGGAAAAAATTTGTCTCTGAGTATTCGGCTGCGGCTGGGAACCGTTAACCAGCGAACCAGGGCCACGCTTCGGTTGGCGGGGTTATTTGCGGCCCAACCGCCATCCATTCAATGGGGACAGAAGGGCATCCATCGGTCGGGCATTCCAGCCGATAGCGCGCACCGCCTCGCCGGCGGCGGTAAACCTTGATCTGGCGACCGGTAAAGGTCTGGCCGCAACGATTGCAGTAGCGGTGCTCGTCGAGCGAGGTCCACGGGTGGAAAATGTCGATCTCCCGCAGAATCTTGAGCTTTTTCCCGGGAGCGAGCTCGACAAGATTCGCGGTCATGGAGACGAGAGTACGGGAGCTGGTCTGGCGCTGAACATCAGTCGGGGGACGCTTCGCTGGCTCGGTAAAAACCCTACCCTTATCCCCACCGGGCTTGTCAGATCGGAACCGGACGGGTGAAGCAGGTGAGAGAGGAAACTTGACTGGTGCGTGGACGAGGGGCGCGGCGACGACTGGCGTGGCAAGGGCAGAGGATTACTTTCTTTCATGAGGGGCCGGCTCGTTCTCTGCTTGTCGTTAGGCATGATCATCCCGGCGGTGGGCGCGGGGCCGGAGAAATCGAAAACCAACCCGCAGCTTGTGGAAGTGTTAAAGGAAATTTCTCGGCAGAAGATCGAAGCGAGCATTGGCAAACTCGTCGACTTCGGCACCCGGCACACCCTTTCGGTAACGACCAGCGAAACGCGCGGGATCGGGGCGGCCCGGCGCTGGTTGCAGGAGGAATTGGAGCGTTACGCCAAAGACTCGGGTGGGCGCTTGCAGGTGTCTCTCGACCAGTTCACTCAGCCGGCGGGCGAGCGCAATCCGCAGCCGGTCCAGGTGGTAAACGTGGTTGCGACGCTGCCGGGGGATCAGTTGGAGTCGCGCGATCGCATCTACGTAGTGAGCGGGCACTACGATTCGCGGGTGAGCGACGTGATGAACGCCACGGCCGATGCGCCCGGAGCGGATGACGACGCCTCGGGAGTTGCGGCCGTTCTCGAGCTGGCCCGGGTCATGTCGAAGAAAAAATGGGACGCGACGCTCGTCTTCATGGCGGTAGCCGGGGAAGAGCAGGGGCTCTTTGGATCGACTCATTGGGCGAAAAGAGCGCGAGAGAAAAACTGGGACGTGGCCGGAATGATCACCAACGACATTATCGGCAGCGCTCGCTCAGAGGTCGGCCATGCAGACAAAGGCCATGTGCGCCTTTTTGCGGAAGGGGTCCCGCCGCTCAAAGAGATGCCGGCGCGATGGCTCGCGCAGATCCAGACTGGGGGCGAGAACGACAGCCCGGCGCGAGAGCTGGCGCGTTTCATTAAGACAACGGCTGAGCGTTATCTCGGGGGCATGACGGTCGAGCTAATTTACCGCAAAGACCGCTACCTGCGCGGGGGCGATCATTCGCCTTTTCTCGCGGCGGGTTATCCGGCGGTGCGAATGACCGAGCCTAACGAGGACTTCCGGCATCAACACCAGGACGTGCGCAAGGTGCAGGGCGTGCAGTATGGCGACCTGCCGGAGTTTGTCGATTTTGAATACACCGCCCAGGTGACCCGGGTAAATGCGGCATCGTTAGGCGCGCTTGCTCTCGCTCCGGCCCGACCGGCTGGAGTTGAGATGGAGACGCAGGAATTGACCAACGACACCACGCTGCACTGGCAGCCGAACCGGGAGCCGGACCTCGCGGGATACGAAATTTTCTGGCGGGAAACGACCGCCCCGTTTTGGCAGCATTCGGTTTTCGTCGGGAACGTAACCCGCTATACGGTGGCGAAAGTATCGAAGGACAATTACGTTTTCGGGGTAGCGGCAGTGGATCAGGAGGGCAACCGCAGTCCGGCCGTCTACCCGGTGCCGTCGGCAAAATGAAGTTTCTCGCGCCCGAATCCGTCCTACTTTTCGAACTTCTGGAGGAGCCTTCATGAAATATCGCAATTTTGCTGCGCTTGCGGCTGCACTCGCGCTTGTTGCCTGCACTACCATGCACGATGCGGCCGTTTCCACTTTTCGGGTGGTTGACGCGCCGCATCAATACATCCGGCGTCAGCTTGGAATGGACGAAGCGCAAACCACGACCACCACTACGACGACCGAAACTACTTACGCTGATACGGGTTATCCGCCGCCGCCTCCGCCATCGTCTTCCTATCCCGTCTCGCCCCAGCCTTACCAGACCAATCAGCCGCCGCCTCCTCCGCCGGCACCGCCGGTCGAGACCCGCCGCGAAGTCGCAACGAAACGTCCGCCACCGACGCCGCCGGCCACCGGACCGACTGCCACCCCGCGGGTCGCGGCGAAAGAACGCACTTCCAAGCCCTCACCGACGCCTCGTTCGACCCCCGCCGAGCAGGCATCGAGCAGCGGCGACTTGCCTTATGCGAAGCCAGTACCGGGAAAGCCGGGCTACGTTTACAGCCCGTACGATCCGAACGGGGGCTATGTCGACGTCAAAGGTTTCGCGCCGGGGCAGAAGGTGAAAGATCCCTATAGCGGAAAAATCTTTCTCGTGCCGTAGGCCAAATCCTACAGGCCTGCGCTACGAGCGCTCGCGCTCGTGGACTTTTTTCTCCAGCGCCTTAATCCGCTCAAACCATCTGCCGAGTCGCCGCACATTGGCAAGATGCTCCAACGATTCCTTTAGCGGCACGGCGGGCGTGGCCCACCAGGTGCCGCCATGGAGATTCTTCGAGACGCCGGTTTGGGCGCCGATCATCGTGCCCTCTTCGATCTCGATGTGGCCAATGATCCCTGCCTGGCCGCCGATGACCACACCCGCGCCGATCCGCACACTCCCGGCGATCCCAACCTGGGCGACGATGATGGAATGTTTCCCGATGACCACGTTGTGCCCGACCTGCACGAGGTTGTCGATCTTCACCCCTTCCTGAATCCAGGTGCGGCCGAACCGGGCCCGATCGATGGTGGTGTTCGCCCCGATCTCGACGTCGTCGTCGATCTGAACGATCCCGATCTGCGGGATCTTTTTGTGTCCGCTCGATTCCATCTCAAAGCCAAAACCGTCCGAGCCGATGACCACGCCGGAGTGAACGATGACCCGATTACCCATCCTGGTTCGCTCACGGATGGTGACGTTTGGATAGACGATGCAGTTGTCACCGATCGTCGTTTCGTGGCCGATGTAACTGTTGGAGCCGATCCGCGTCCCGGCCCCGATGCGCGCGCCGGGCTCGATGACGACGTGGGCGCCAATTGCAACCTTCTCGCCTAACGACGCCTCGGGAGAGACGACCGCGCTCGAATGAATGCCCGGGAGGAAGGAAATCGGCGCCGGGGCAAACCGCAGCACGACCTGCTCGAAAGCCTTGATCGGATTGGCGAGGCGAATCTGCGCGGGCACGATCTGTTCCGTAAAGTCCGCCGGGACAAACGCGGCGGAGGCGCGGGTTTTCCGGAAGGCGGCGAGATAACGCGGGTTGCCATAGAAGGTGATTTCGCCCGGAGTCGCTTCCGCCAGCGGAGCCGCGCCGGTGATCGTGAGGCTGGCGTCGCCTGCCGTCTCGCCTCCGCTCGATTCGGCCAGCTCTCGCACGGTTAGAGTCATGGCTAGTGTTGTAGCCGGGGGCGCCGACCCCGGCAAGCGCGGGGCGAGTGAGGAGAGATTGCGAACGCCGTTTCGAGGCAGCTGATACGGACGCCTGCTCACCATCACCGAGGTAGATTCCCTGGCGCGCTTGGCGGACCGGCATGGAACTAGCTTTTTGCAAGTTGCGGCTGCGGCCGTAACCCGCAGATGGCGACAGCAGCAACATTTCAAAAGACCGACCAACGAACGACGACATCGGATCAGGAAGATGAAACCGGCGCTGAAATCGAAAACGAAGGAGTCCCGCAAGATCGTTCGGCTGCGGAACTGGACTATTTTGAAGTCCTTACTCGGGCTACGAACGATGCGGTTCGGGATTGGAATGTAAGAAGCGACACGGTCACCTGGCGTTACGGGCTTGGCTCAACGCTTGGCCATTCCGGCTCGGCGGAGGTCAACAAGATCAAATTCTGGCTCGATCATCTGCATCCGGACGATCGTGAGCCGGTCGAGCAAAGTCTTCGCCAGGCATTGGAGAGCTCGGACGAACGCTGGACGGCGGAGTACCGCTTTCGGCGAGGAGACGGTGTTTATCTTTCGATCTTCGAGCGAGCGCTGATCATCCGTTCCCCGAAAGGCGCTCCATTGCGCGTGGTCGGGGCAATGATGGATGTGACGGCGCGCCGACAATTGCAGGAAAGAGAGTGTCGCTCGGAGCGAATGGAAGCCTTTGGGCAACTGGCTGGCGGGGTGGCCCACGACTTCAACAATTTTCTCACCACCATTCTCGGCTACAGCGATCTGCTCCTCAGCGAATCGGCCGTGAAGGGCAGGGTGGCGACTCAACTCAAGGAGATTCGCGAGGCAGCCGGCCGAGCTTCTGCCCTAACGAACCAGTTGCTTGCTTTCAGCCGGCGGCAGTCGCTCGAGCCGAGCATCATCGAGGTCAATAGTCTGATCATCAATCTGGAGCGTTCGATCTTTCCCCTCCTCGGCGAACGGGTCTCGGTCGTCTGCAACCTTCACCCTGACCGGGAAGGCCGGCATGTGCGTGTCGATGCCTGGCAGTTCGCCCAGATTCTGGTTAACCTTGCGACCAACGCGCGCGATGCGATGGGCAATGGCGGCCGGCTCACGATCACCACCTCCGTGATTGAAGTCCGCCCGGGAGAGAGCACGCTGCTTTATCCTAATCTCGAGCTGCCCGCAGGAGAGTATGTCGAGATTGCATTTGCCGACACCGGCTGCGGGATGACCGACGAAGTCAAGGCGCGGCTATTCGAGCCGTTTTTTTCCACAAAAGGGCAAAACAGCGGGCTCGGTCTCGCCACGAGCTATGGCATTATCCGGCAAAGCGGCGGTTACATCGGGGTGGAAAGCGAACCGGGCAAAGGCGCGACTTTTCATATTTTCCTCCCGCGGGTTGCGGCTCCGGCCGTCAGTTACAAAAAACCGTCCGAGCGAAAACTGGCCACCGGCACTGAAACCATTCTTGTCCTCGAAGACGAAGTCGGCGTCCGCCATCTCTCAGTCCGCGTCCTGCGCCGGCTCGGCTATCGTGTTCTGGAAGCCGCGCATCCCGCCGATGCGAAGCGTCTCATCACCGGTCGTGGCGCGCCCGGGATCGATCTGCTGCTGACCGACATGGTCTTGCCCGAGGTGAGCGGGCGCGACTTCGCCGACTGGCTCCACCGGACGAGCCCGGAGACGAAGGTGATTTTTATCTCCGGGTATCTTCAGGAATCGCTCGATCCGCGCGACCGGCACAAGCCGGGGATGCGCTTTCTCGCCAAGCCTTTCAGCGCCGAGCAGCTGGCGAGCAAGGTCCGCCAAACGCTGGACGGGGGGCGTTGAGCGGGTTGAAGCTCGCAGCGTCGAAGGGCCGAAGGGGAGCTGATCGCCGTGGCTTGAATAGGCCTCGTTCGCTCGCTAGCGTGCGCGATGGATTCGCAGGCGCTCGCCCAAACCGCTTCTTCTCCGCCGCAACGCGCGCCTGAGGCCTCGCGGGAAAAAAGCGAACCACTCAGTTCCTTCGTTCCCCGCCACCTCGGGCCTAACGATGAGGAAGTCGAGCAAATGTTGGAAGCGCTCGACTTTTCACAGTTGGATGAGTTCATTAATGCAACAGTCCCGCGGGAGATTCGCCTCGCAGCGGCCCTGAGTCTGCCCACCGGCAAGTCGGAGCAGGAAGCGCTCGCCGAACTACGCGCACTCGCGCAGCAAAACCGCGTAATGCGCAACTTTATCGGGGCCGGTTATTCCGATTGCGTCGTCCCGCCGGTGATCCAGCGCAATGTGCTCGAGAATCCCGGCTGGTATACCGCCTACACGCCCTATCAGGCCGAGATCGCCCAGGGTCGACTCGAGGCGCTCCTCAATTTTCAGACGATGGTGACCGACCTGACCGGGCTCGATATCGCCAACGCGTCGCTCTTGGATGAAGCAACCGCTGCCGCCGAGGCGATGCATCTCTGCCAGGCTGTCGCCGCCAGCGCCGACCCCGGCAAGCCGGCGCGCGACTCCTTCTTTGTCGCCCAGAGCTGTCATCCGCAGACGATCCAGGTAGTTCAAACCCGGGCCCAGCCGTTAGGGATTAACGTCGTTGTCGGCGACCCCGAAATTTTTTGGCCTAACGAGGAATTCTTTGGAGTCCTTCTGCAATACCCGACGACCAACGGTGCGATCATCGATTGGGAACCGGTCGTTAAACGAGCGCACGAAGCCGGGGCACTGGCGATCGTCGCGGCCGACATCCTCGCGCTTACTCTGATTCGCTCTCCCGGCGAGATGGACGCCGATGTGGCGATCGGCAGCACCCAACGTTTCGGGGTGCCGTTAGGCTGGGGCGGGCCGCATGCTGGTTACATCGCGACGCGGGGACAGTTCAAGCGCCATCTCCCGGGACGATTGGTCGGGGTTTCCCACGATTCGCAGGGGCGTCCGGCGTATCGGCTTTCCCTCCAAACCCGGGAGCAACACATCCGGCGCGACAAGGCGACCAGTAACATCTGCACCGCCCAGGTCCTGCTCGCGGTCATGGCTTCGATGTACGCCGTTTATCACGGGCCGGATGGTTTGCGGCGCATTGCGCGCCGGGTGCACGATCTCACCTGTCAATTGGCCGACCGCTTGGAGCAGTTCGGTTACTCGCTCGGGCATGACGATTTCTTCGATACCATCCGCGTCAACCTGGGTAACCGCAGTAGCCGCGAGTTCCTCCGCCGCGCAGTCCAGCGCAACTGCAACCTGCGCTCGCTCGGACCGCACAGTGTCGGGATTTCGCTCGATGAAAGCACAACGGTGCAGGACCTTGAAACGCTTCTCTCCATTTTTGGCGAAAATCGGATTGTCCTTCCCGGCGCGACGGCAACAGCACGGATATCGAAGATCGAAAACCGCGCCTCGGCTTTCCTCACCCACCCGGTCTTCAACACCTATCACAGCGAGACCGAGATGCTCCGTTACATTCGGCGACTCGAGGCGCGCGATCTTTCGCTTTGTCATTCGATGATCCCGCTCGGCTCCTGCACAATGAAGCTCAACGCGACGGCGGAGATGTTTCCGGTCTCATGGCCGGAGTTTGCCCGGATGCATCCCTTTGCGCCTGACGACCAGACCACGGGCTATCGCGAGATGTGCCACCAGCTCGAGCGCTGGCTCGCGGAGATCACCGGGTTTGCGGCGGTCTCTTTGCAACCTAATGCCGGCTCGCAAGGCGAATACGCCGGCCTGCTCGCGATCCGTGCCTGGCACACTTCGCGCGGCGAAGCGGCCCGCAATGTTTGCCTCATCCCGACTTCCGCTCACGGCACCAACCCGGCCAGCGCGGTCATGGCCGGTTTCAAAGTCGTGGCGGTGCGCTGCCTCGAGGACGGCGACATTGATCTGGCTGATCTTCGCGCCAAAGCCCAGGCGCATAGCAAAGATCTCGCCGCCCTGATGGTGACTTATCCTTCCACCCACGGAGTTTTCGAAACCACCATCCGCGAAATTTGCGACCTCGTGCATGAGCATGGCGGACAGGTTTACATGGATGGCGCGAACATGAACGCGCAGGTCGGTCTCTGCCGGCCCGGCGATATGGGGGCGGATGTTTGCCATTTGAATCTGCACAAAACCTTTTGCATTCCCCACGGTGGCGGCGGTCCGGGCGTCGGCCCGATTGGCGTCGGGAAACATCTGGTAGAATTTCTGCCGGCATTCCCGGCGATCGAAGGTCAGTCGGCAGGCCATCCGGTCGCGGCCGCGCCCTACGGGAGCGCCAGCATTCTCACGATTTCGTGGATGTACATCCGGATGATGGGGGCGGCTGGCCTAACGAAAGCAACGAAGATCGCGATTCTGAATGCCAATTACATCGCAAAACGGCTTGACCCGCATTTCCCGGTTCTTTTCAAAGGAAAACACGGCTTCGTCGCACACGAATGCATTCTCGACCTGCGGCCCTGCAAGAGCGCAGGCGTCGAGGTCGAAGACGTTGCCAAGCGCTTGATGGATTACGGCTTTCACGCCCCGACCGTTTCCTGGCCGGTGCCGGGCACGGTCATGATCGAGCCCACGGAAAGCGAACCGAAGGACGAGCTGGATCGTTTTTGCGAAGCGTTGATCGCGATCCGCGGCGAGATCGACGCGATCGCTTCCGGCCAGGCCGATCGGCAAAACAATTTGCTCAAGAACGCCCCTCACACTGCGGAACAGATCGCGGTCGACCGATGGGACCATCCTTATTCCCGAGAACAGGCGGCTTATCCCGCGCCCTGGACACGCCGGCAAAAATTCTGGCCGGCAGTGGCGCGAATCGACAGCGCTTACGGCGACCGCAATCTCTTTTGCTCCTGTCCGCCACCGGAGGCGTTCGAGGAAAATCGTTAGGCTGTCTCGTTAGGTTTTGCGCCAAACGCGCAGCCCGAGGGCGATTGCGGAGGTCGTCAGGCCAAGGGTTATTCCCCACCACATCCCGATGACGCCCATGCCTAACGGAAAGGTAAAATACCATCCGGCCGGAATCGAGATGATCCAGTAGGCGATAAACGCTATGCAGCTCGGAACTGCGACATCGCCCAGACCGCGTAATGCGCCCGCGGACGAGACCTGCAGAGCGTCGCTCACCTGAAACGCCGCCGAAACCAGGAGGAGGTTGGCGGCCAACGCCCCCGCCTCCGGGTTCGTCAGGAACCAGCCGGCGATGGTGCGGTTAAAATAAAGGAACGATTGCGCGCTGCAGGCGGTGAACCCGAGCACCAGCGCCCAGCCGCCCAGAAGAATGAAACGCAACTGCGCGTGCCGTGCCGCGCCCCAGGCCTCACCCATCCGAACGGTCAGCGCCTGAGAAATCCCCAGCGGCACCATGAAGACGGTCGCGGCGCACGTCATTGCCACCTGATGGGAAGCGAGCGCATTTGGGCCAAGCGTGCCGATGAGGAGGGTGACCATGACAAAGGCACTCACCTCCGCGAGCAATTGCAGGCTCGCCGGCAGACCGAGGCGAATCTGGTCCCACATCGCGGCCCAATCGGGCGGACGAAACCAATGCGAAGGAATCCAATCCCGCACCGTCGGCGAACGTCTGCACCAGACGATCATCGTCGCGAGCATGGCAATACGCGCGAGCAGGGTGGCCACGCCAGCGCCGTCGAGACCCATGCGGGGCGCGCCCAAGTTTCCGTAAATGAAGACCCAGTTGAAAACCACGTTCAGTCCCGCGCCTCCAAGGGTGATCCAGAATGGCGGCCAGGGATTGTTCATCGCGTCGGCGTGGTTTTTGATCGCCATGGCGGCGAGCGCGGGGATAAGAGACATGGCAATAAGCAGGAAATAGCGTGGCACCGCGCGGATGATTTCCGGCTCCTGACGAAAGAGGCCGAGGAACGGCTGCACGCCCCAAACGCTGAGCATGGTGAGCGCGCCGACAAACAGTGCGAGGTAAAACCCGTGGCGAAGCGCAGCGCGCGCCGCCGGTTGATTGTTCGCCCCGCGCGCCTGCGAGACGCGGATAGAGATCGCCATGGAAAATCCAAGCCCCACGACGAAGGGAAGATAAAGAACGTTGTTCGCGAAGGTGGCTGCGGCCAGAGGAAGGACTCCAAGCCGGCCCACCATCAGCGTGTCAGCGAGAGCGATAAGAATCTGGCTGAGTTGTCCGGCCGCCAGAGGCAGGGCCAAACCGGCAGTAAGCCGGGCTTCGCGGACAACGTCGCGGTACATAGGGCCACGCGGCATAACCCCGGCGCCCAAAGCTTACAGAGTTATCATTTTTTTCTTGCCCTTCTGCTCGCGGTCCTGTTTTCTCGCGCGATGCAAAGCCAACCTAAGTTAATCGTCGCGTTCGCCTTGTTCGCATGTGTCTCACTCCTTGTCCAACCGACCTCTCTTGTCGCAGAGGAACCCGTTCCCGAAGCCATCGCCGAGGACGAGGAGAGCGGCGATGACGATCTTGAACGGAATGATCGGAGACGTGCATCTGCTCCCGCGCAACTGCCGACCACGGCTAACTCCTCTTTCCTGCTGTCAGCCGTTGAAGATCACGCGCTTGGGCTGGTAACCCGTGTCGGCGAAACCGAGGAACTGGTAATCAAGGGCGATTCCATACCGATTGAATACCCTGCCCTCCCCGAGGTCGAAGGGACCCGGATCAACTCCGGAAAAAAGACTTCCTTTGTGCGACCGGAAGAATTCCCCACGATCGCGAACAACGACTATCGTGAATTGCTCGGCACGACCCCCGGATTGCTGGTGAGCGAAGAGCCCTCTTCACCGATCGTCAATTTTGGCTACCGCGGGCTCGATTCGCAACGGAGTGAGTTCATGCAGGTGCTCAAGGACGGAGTCTCGATCAAGAACGAGCAATTCGGCTTTCCCGAGACCCATTACACGCCGATCCTCGATGCCGTCGAGCGGGTGGAATTCATTCGGGCGGGAGCGGCGTTGCAGTTTGGTCCGCAGCCTGGCGGCGCGCTTAATTTCATCATGAAGATGCCCCGGACTGATGTGCCGTTTGAATTCGCGACCAAGAATCTCTTCGGCAGCGACGGGCTCTACCAGAACTACACCAACTTCGACGGCACGATTGGGCCGTTTGGCTATTACGCTTATTACGATCATCGCGAGCGAGATGGTTTTCGCACCAACGCCGATTACGACCTGAACAACGGCAGCGCCCGGCTGGTGTACGACCTGACTAACGACAGTCGGCTGATCTTGACCGCCGATTTGTACAACGAGGAACATGGCGAACCCGGTGGACTAACCGAGGTGCCGACGCCCGGCGCATCGCTCTACCAAGTCGATCGCAACGTGACGACGCGCTTTTTCGATCGCTTCCGCCTGAAGCGCTACTATGGAACGCTTGAATACCAAAAGGTTTTCTCCGAGCAGACCCAGCTGGATATCAAAGCCTTTGGCGGCTTCCTGCAGCGCTTCAGCAAACGGCAGCGCGGAGGCGGTTTTGGCGTGGCGCCGGATCCGAATCCAGAGCCTGGCTCAGCTGCCAGTACCAATGACATCCAGACACGTGATGACTACACCGAAGGGGCGGATCTGCGATTGCGCCACGATTACGAGCTGGCGCACGACACTTCGACGTTAACCGGCGGTCTCTACGTTTATCACGCGTTGCAGGACCGTTTCGATGAGCGCGGAGATACGCCCGATGCGGAGACCGGTTTGCTTCGTCGCTTCAATACCGGCGAAACCACTGATTTCTCACTTTTTGCCGAAAACCGGTTCCATTTTGGGCGGCTCTCAATCACTCCCGGGATGCGCCTGGAGTTTATCTGGCAGAGTCTCGATGAAAAGGTGAACATCACCCGGGCGCCGGGAGATCCGCTTCTCTCCAAGTCGGATTTTTCGTTCGTGCCCCTGTTTAGTTTGGGCGCCAATTACGTCCTGGTCGAAGGGGAAGTGCCAGGCCCGACAACGATGAGCAAGCAGGACGGTAAATCAGTGGAAAGCGCTCCGACGATGGTGGCCGGCGGATCCCCACGCCTCGAGCTTTATGCCACGGTCGCGCAGGCCTATCGCCCGCGGACTTACGGCGAGCTGGTTCCCACCGCGCCCGACGGGGTCGTTAATGGCGACCTTGAAGAAGGCCACTCGTTGCAATTTGAGTTGGGCGTGCGCGGCAAGCCGCTCCCCTACCTCACCTTCGACCTCGGTGGGTTCTATTTCGAAGTGAATGATCAGGTGGGAGAAATTACCGGCGTCAATGCGGCCGGAGTCACTTTCACCACGACAGAAAACGTCGGCGACGCACGTTACGCTGGATTCGAGGCCGCGGTCGAGCTTGATCTTCTTGCCATGATCAATGGCGGGACCGAGAGCCCCTACGGCCAGCTCAATTTTTATGGCAACGTCACGATTCTCGACACCGAATTCACGGCCGGGCCAAACGAGGGTTTCGACACCACCTATGCGCCCGATTATCAGGTCAAACTCGGCGCGATCTATCGCTGGAAACAGCTGGTCAAAGTGGGCCTGATTGGCAACATGGTGGGCGATTCTTTCGCGGATGCCAACAACACGCCCTCCCACTTCATTCCCGCCTACACTGTGTGGGACCTGACCGGAGAGGTGAACTTTCTGAATGGCCGGCTCGGCGTTTTCGCCGGGATTCGCAATCTCTTCGACGAAGACTTTTACGCGGAAATTCGAGACGAAGGTATTGTACCGGCGTACCGGCGAAACTATTACGGCGGATTCAGCCTGAAATTTTAAGGGCGATCGCCGGCTCGCCAGCTGAGGGGAAGCCGCGCTAGGCTCCGGGTCTGATGCGGATTCTGATCGCGCCCGATAAATTCAAGGGGTCGTTAGGCGCGGGCGCCGTGGCAGAGGCGATCGCCACCGGGATTCGCCAAGCCTTGCCCGCAGCTGAGATCGCGCTGATCGCGCTGGCCGATGGCGGAGAGGGAACCGCCGAGGCGATTCAACTCGCCCGGGGCGGGGAATGGATCGAGTGCCCGACCCACGACGCGCTCGGCCGGCCTCTTCCGGCTCGCTACGTCTGGCTGGCGAATACCCGGCGCGCGATCATGGAAATGAGTGCGGCGGCCGGCCTCTTCCGGCTCGGGCCTAACGAACGCGATCCTGCGCGGGCGACCACCTTCGGCGTGGGAGAAATGATTCTCGCGGCCACGAGGCGGGGTGCGACCGAGATCATCATGGGCATCGGCGGAAGCGCGACGAACGACGGCGGTTTCGGCATGGCCCGCGCGCTCGGGTTTCGCTTTTTGAATCAGGCGGGCGAGGAAATTCCTCTCGAAGTCCCGGCTTTGCTCGACCTGGAGCGGATCGAATTGCCTAACGACCTGAAACTTGCAGCAATTGTTGCCGCCTCCGACGTGACCAATCCGTTGCTCGGTCCGCAGGGGGCGACCCGCACATTTGCGCGGCAAAAAGGCGCGACCAACAAGCAGTTGGAAATCCTCGAGCGTGCCCTGGCGCGACTGGCCGATGTCGTCGCCCGAAGCTTGGGACGCGATTTCCGCGATGTACCCGGGGCGGGCGCGGCCGGCGGGCTCGGTTTTGGGCTGATCACCTTTTGCAAAGCCACAATCCGTTCCGGGTTCGAAGTGGTAGCCGAGGCAGTCGGGTTGAAGGAGAAAATCGCCTGGTCGGAAATCGTGATCACGGGCGAGGGGAAACTCGATCAACAGACCCTGGCGGGAAAAGGACCCGCCGGAGTAGCGCAGATGGCCAGGGCGGAGGGCAAGCGCGTTTTCGCCATCGTCGGGCAGGCGCCTAACGACTCGAGGGTGCGGGCGCTCTTCGATCAGGTCGTGACCCTGGATGATCGGAGCCCTGGCTATCGGGAAACGCCGAAATTACTGGCAAAGAAGGCCCGAGCCCTCGCTGAGAGCTGGCAGTAACACTGGCTTTGCATCAGCATCGCTGCGCTGGCTCGCTTCTTGCGTTAAATGAAAAGGCTTGCCTAGCAAACCCGAAGGGTGCGAATGATTCGTAACCGAATCCCATGACACCAGTTCTCCGATCCGGAGGTTGCCGTCGCGCTCTGCGGGCGATTCTAGTAATCAGCGCCGAGTTCCTCCTGGGGAATCTGTCTCGGGCCGATCCCGCTGGCTTTGCGCAAACTGGAGACCTGAGCGCCGCGCGAAGCAACCATACCGCGACGGTTTTGCAGAGTGGACTTGTCCTGGTGGCAGGCGGACTCGACAACATTGACGCCGAACTAACCAGTGCTGAACTCTACGACCCAGCCAGTGCGACTTGGAGTAACACCGGCAGTCTTGTTACATCGCGCCGGGATCACACGGCGACGCTGCTGGCTGGCGGACGGGTCCTTGTCGCCGGCGGTTTTAATCTTGCCGCTGGCGAACTGGCGAGCGCGGAACTTTACAATCCGGGAAGCGGAACCTGGACGGCCACGGGCGATTTGACCGTGGGGCGTTCTTTTCATACGGCGACGTTTCTCCCAGACAATATGGTCCTTGTTGCGGGCGGGCTTGATAGTAGTGGCGTAACCGCGACCGCTGAAGTCTTCGAATCCATGACGGAAGTCTGGGTCGGAACCAACGACATGCTCGAGGCGCGCACCGGTCATACAGCGACCTTATTGCAGGATGGATCGGTTCTCGTGGTAGGTGGATTCAATCCTGCTGCCGGGACGCTGGCTTCCTCCGAATTATATCTTCCCGGGCAGGGAGCCTGGATACCAACCGGCAGCCTGACCACGCCTCGGGAAGAGCATACTGCGACTTTACTCGCAAACGGGATGGTCCTTGTGGCAGGCGGAAACAACAGCAGCGGCTTTGTTGCCGACACGGAAGTGTACGATCCCCAGATCGGAGAATGGCTTTCGGTCGGCAGCCTTACCACGGCGCGTTCCTCACACACGGCGACTTTGCTGCCGACAAGCGGCCTGGTTCTGGTTGCGGGTGGGAATGGTGCGACCGGTTCTCTCGCCAGTGCCGAGCTTTACGATCCTGCCAGTGAAACCTGGTCAGCGACCGGCAGTCTTAACAATGGTCGCTACAGTGATGCGGCGATCTTACTCCCCAACGAAATGGCGCTCGTCACGGGCGGTCGAGGAACAAACGGAACGCTTGCCAGCGCCGAACTCTACGACCCTTCACCGCCGGTTATAATTAGCCCGTTGATGGCGACGGCTACAGTCGATCTCTCCTTCAGTTATCAATTTGAAACCAAGGGTGCAACCTCGCTCGCAGTTACTTCCATTCTTCCGGAGGGGCTGACCTTCGATCCCGCATTGCGCACCATTGTTGGTAGTCCGAAAACCGCGGGAACGTTTCAAGTCGATCTGAGCGCTTCCAATCAGTTCGGCTCGACCAGCGCGAGCCTCGTTCTGACCATTCAGTCGCTGCCAACGGCCGGCCCAATCATCATCAGCGTCACCAGCGCGACCGGTCGCACCGATAGCTTCTTCCGCTTCCAGGTCATCACCAGCGGTGGCAGCCCGGCGACGCAGTTGAGCGCGACCGAATTACCTGCGGGTTTGACGATCGATCCGGCCACGGGAGAAATCTTTGGGACGGTTGCGATCGATGGAAGCTACCTCACTACACTCTTCGCGACGGACGCCGGAATAACCAATTCGGCTACGCTCCAACTGACGTTCACTTCCGACCTCGCGGTGCCGGTGATTACGAGTCCGATTCGTGCCGCGCTTTTTCCTGGTTTAGACTTTTCTTATCAGATCGATGCGCCGAGCTCGGATACCTCAGATCCAATCACCTACTCAAGAATCGGTCCCCTCCCGCCTGGGCTGCGACTGGATACGGATGTGGGTATCATTTCCGGTATTTTTTTGCCTCCTTTTGGCTCGGGCCCGGGACCGGCTCTGGCTGGCGGGGTCGTGACTAACACCCAGATCTATGCCTGTAACTCCAGTGGTTGTGCCTGCCAGGGTCTCTATTTCTTTCTTCCCAGCGGCGCCGCCGATATCTCAACCCGGCTGAGTGTTGGAACTGACAACGACGTGCTGATTGCCGGTTTCATCGCAGCAGGGAACGCCGCCATGAAAATATTGGCGCGCGGCATTGGGCCCTCTCTTCCGCTAGGTGAAAAATTGGCTGACCCTTTTCTCGAATTGCACAGTGGCAGCAGCACGATCGCCAGCAACGATAATTGGAAGAACAATTCGGGCGGTGGTAGCCAGGAAGCGGCGATTGAAAGCACCGGCATAGCCCCGACCAATGACTTCGAGTCAGCGATTCTCGCGGGGCTGGAGCCGGGAGCTTACACCGCCGTTCTGAGCGGAGTAAACAAACAGACGGGGATAGGTTTGGTCGAGGTTTATAACCTCGAGGCCGCGAGTTCCGATATAACGGCCACCGCCTATCTGGCCAACATCTCGACCCGGGGTAAGGTGCAAACGGACAATAACGTCATGATCGGCGGCTTCATCAACCAGGGCCCGAGGCCGATCCAGGTCTTGATCCGAGCGATCGGACCTTCGCTTTCCTCGCAGGGAATTAATGGAGTGCTGGCCAATCCGATGCTTGAGGTCCATACGCCGGATGGAACTGTCATCATCAACGACGATTGGGGAAACTCGGCCCAGAAAACAGAGATCGAGGCGACCACCATCGCGCCAACAAATCCACTGGAATCAGCCGTCCTTCTGACTCTCCCGGTCGGCCCGGGCGCCTACACCGCCATTGTGCGAGGCGCGAATAACACCACTGGGGTCGGCCTGGTCGAAGCATACTTTGGCGATCCGTATCTCACCGGCTGTCTCGGTTCTTCCTGCCCATGAGGCAGAAATCGTCCCACCGCTGACCACGACCGCTGCGCCGCGCAATCTGGCCCCCGACCGATGACAGGCCCCGCCTCCAATGCGAGCTTCCCCGGCGATGCGCGCCCGCCTGACGAAAGACTTTACCTTTGAATCCGCCCAAACCCTGCCCGCCGCGCCGGAGGGGCACAAGTGTCGCCGGATGCACGGACATAGTTTCAAAATCGAAGTGTCGGTCGAAGGCGAGGTCGATCCCGCGAGCGGCTGGGTTTACGATCACGCAAAAATCAGCGCGGCGATGAAGCCGCTCGTCCGGCAACTAGACCACGCTTACTTGAATGAGATCGCGGGCCTGGAAAATCCGACAATCGAGAACATGGCCAGATGGTTCTGGGAAAAGCTCGCCCCGCAATTGCCGGGACTCTGCGAGATTGTAATCCACGAAACACCGACCGCTCGCTGCGTCTATCGGGGGTTGTAGCGGTCGCCGCGGCTACAGGTTAGAGCCGTGGCGCATGCACGGTGCCGGTCTCGATTTCCTCCGGCGCTGCTCGATCATCCGGCTCGCGATTTCGTGCACCATCCCGAAAGTGGGGAAAACAACCTCGTCCTGAAGGTAACTTGGGCTCAGGGTCTGGTGGTAATCGTAAACGATGGCGATAGTGTTTTGCGGCGTGGACATGGGCAGGGACTTTTCCGATTCACCATTCACGATGCACGGGAATCGAGGCTGGGAAGCCGGACTTCCCCTCTACTCGATCGAAAAATTCCTCGAACAATCCACCGTAAATGGTTCCCCGCTCGGGATGGTACTGGACTGCGAGAGCATAGGGATAATCGCGCAACCGAACCTGCTCGATGATGTCGTCAGTCGAGGACCACGATTCCACCACGCAATTGTCCCCCAGGCGATCGATCGCCTGATGATGCGAACTGTTGACATGATCGAAACGATGCACGGTCCCGCGAGCGTGCCGCAGCGGCTGGATGTCGCGCCTGTTTTGTTCAGGCAAATTGTGGCCTGCAATATCGAGCCGCAGTGTGCCGCCCAGGGCGACATTCAACAGTTGCATTCCTTTGCAGATCGCAAAGATGGGCAATCCCCGCTCGAGCGCGTCGGCGGCAGCGGCAAATTCCCATTCGTCCCGCGGCAGGTCCGCCTTTTCAAGGATCGAGGGGTCGGGCACCGGTTGCCGGAGAAACTTAGGCGCGATATCGGCGCCGCCGGTGAGAAGGAGCGCATCCATCTCTTCGAGAACAACCGGTCCGGTAGCGGCATTGTGGAGTTGGATCGCGGAACGCATCGCGAAAAAGGGCGCGAAGAGACTTTCGTCGCGCGGACGAATCCAACTGGCGAGGTTAGGCATCGGCGAAGCTGCGTCTGGTCGCCAGAAGTGTAAAGCCGCAGGGAGGCGGTTGTAGCCAGGGAGCGGTGACCCAGGATGGCGGCCAGGGAGTTTGGCAAGCATTGCCAGAGTCAGCGCCCCTGGTTGGGTCCGCGAGCCCGAGCCGCGTGCGCGGTTGGGATTCTCCCCTTATCGTGCCTCTCCATGCATGACATCGGAAAGCAGTCCCCGGCCCTCACGACAGACAACCTGACTCATTGTTACGGCGAGCGTATCGCGCTCGACCGGGTTTCGCTCGAAGTGGCGCCTCGCCAGATTTTCGGCCTGCTCGGTCCGAACGGCGGGGGTAAGACCACCCTGTTCCGCATTCTTTCCACCCTCGTTAAGCCTAGGAGCGGTTCGGCAAAAATCTTCGGTCTCGATCTGCTTCGCGATACCGCTGTTTTGCGACATCGGCTCGGCGTGGTTTTCCAGGCCCCGAGTCTGGACAAGAAGCTGAAGGTGCGGGAAAACCTCGCGCACCAAGGGCGCCTCTACGGTCTGACCGGAGGGCCGTTGCGGGAACGGATCGATCATCTCCTGCTCGAGTTCAATTTGCGCGACCGCGCGAGTGATCTGGTCGAGACGCTCTCCGGAGGGTTGCAGCGCCGGGTCGAAATCGCCAAAAGCCTGATTCATCGGCCGGAACTCCTCCTCCTCGATGAGCCCTCGACCGGGCTCGATCCCAGGGCGCGGATCGATCTTTGGCAAACGCTTTACCGTCTGCGCGACCAGCAGAGCGTGACCGTGCTCCTCACCACCCATCTGATGGAGGAAGCGGAGCGTTGTGATCGGGTCGCGATCATCGACCATGGCCGGATCGTGGCGGAAGGCGAGCCGGAGACCCTGCGCGCCGGGATCGGTGGCGAAGTCATCAGCGCCCGGGCGCGGAATGCATCGTCGTTAGGGGAACGGATCGCCGAGTCGTTAGGCGTGGAAGTCAGCGTCCTGAATGACGAAGTGCGGATCGAGCAACCGGAAGGGGCGCGCTTCATCAGCCGGCTGATGGAAGGTTTCCCGGGCGAAATCGATTCGGTTACCCTGGCCAAGCCGACGTTGGAAGATGTTTTCATCGCCAAAACCGGCCGGCGCCTGCGCGAAGAGGAGGAAGAGGACGAAGTTGCTCGATGAACAACGGGCGTTTCGAGGTAAACGAGAATTGGAAACTCGCCGGGACCAGTGGTGCGACAAATTAATTTCTGCAATCTTCCGCGTGGCGCGTCAGGTGCCGGGCGCTGACGACGCGGATGGCTTCCGAGGCGCGATTGTGAGTATTGTGGCGTGCGAGCCGTTTTCTGGAGGGAAGCGCCGCTGTCGCTTCCCCGAGCGTCTCTTGTCGCTGGCAGCTGATTGGACGCTTCGGGCCGGGCACCGACGGCGCGGATGCCCTCCAAGGCGCGGTCCTGCGCATGCCTTGCGAAGGATCAACTCAGGTCAACGCGATTGCCTTGAAGGAACTGACCACGTCGTCCGGGCCGGCTTCGGTGAAGAAACTTTCGTAAAAGCCGGGGCCGAGGTCCCAGTGATCGCCCTTGTAGTATTCGTCGCGGTAAAAACGCCAGATGCCGCTCACGACGATGAGAGAACTGATCCGGTCGTTCCAGAAATCGCCCAGGTAATGGAAGCTCAGGTTGGTGCGGGCGTAGGCGCCTTTGAAGCAGATATGATCGTAAACGATCAACTCCGGCAGCCGGAAATTCCCCTCCACTGGCTTTTCGTGCTCCGGACCCGCGGCGCAGGCGTGATAGCTGAGCGGGCCGACTTTCCATTTGGTGTCGATAATCGCGCCATTGTCTGGCGACAGCTCGGTCTTTGGTACTTGTCTCATAGGCGACGTTGGATTGGTGGAATTTGATCAGCGGAGCGGGTCGTTGTCGAGCGCAGCTTTTTATTTTCTGCCTTCTGACTTTGCCTCTGTCTTGTTTCAGATCCGATGCTCGCGATTGTCCGAGCGCAGACGGATGGTTTTGTTTTGCAAATCGTGCCAGGCCTGGATGAAACGCACGGTTTTGCTCTTCGCCCGCATCAGAACCGAGTGGGTAATCGCATTCGGGCCCTGCGCTTTTACGCCGCGGAGAAGGGCGCTGTCGCTGATCCCGGTGGCGGCAAAAATGATGTTTTGGCCGTTGGCCAGATCGTCGGCGAAAAAAATGCGCTCGAGATCCTCTCGGTGGCCTTCGTCGATCAGTTTCTCGCGTTCGGCTTCATCCCGCGGCCACATCCGACATTGCATATCACCGCCAAGACACTTGATGCCCGCGGCGGCGAGAACGGCTTCCGGAGCGCCGCCGATCCCGAGGTACAGATCAATTCCACTTTCAGGATAGGAGGGCGCCATCGCCGCGGCGATGTCGCCATCGCCAATCATGCGTAACGAAGCGCCGACCCGCCGGATTTCCGCGACGATCTCTTTGTGTCGCGGCCGGTCGAGCATCATGATGACGACGTCCTGGACGCGCTTGCTGAGTGCGCGGGCGACGGTGATGAGGGTTTCTTCAATCGGGCTCTCCAGCTTGAGGGTATCGATCCCCGTTTTCTTCATGCTGCGAATGACCTCCGGCCCGTAGGCAAGTTTCATCATGTAAAACGAGGGGATGTCGCGGAGGGCCACTTTCACTCCCGGCTCGGGGCTGGCGGCGGCGATGCAGGTGATCGAGTTCGGCATGCCTTTGGAGATGTTGGTCGTGCCATCGATCGGATCGAGTGCGATGTCGAACTGCGGCGCGCCCGGCAGCCACATCCCGAGTTGTTCGCCTTTGAAAATCCCGGGCGCGTCATCCTTGATGCCCTCGCCGATCACGACTTCGCCGCAGATATTCATGAGGTCGAACATTCCGCGGATGGCGTCGCAGGCCGCGGCGTCGGCTTTTTCCTTTTCGCCCCGGCCCATCCAGGGAAGGGAATTGAGGGCGGCGGCTTCGGTGGCCCGGATGAAGTCCAGCTCGATGATGCGCTCGATATCGTCGTAGTTTTGCTTCGGAATGCGCAGCATCGAGGGGACGTTCGCAAATGCCCCCGCCCATGACAAGGGCGAGCTGCACCGGATTGGGTAGCGCACTCGTTTCGAGTGCTGGCGACGGTGTTCCACCGTCGCGAACTTTCCTGCGGGTGTGGTCGAAGAGATCGACAGTCGATTGGCCTGGAGCCACGGGAAAGAAAGTTCGTCGCGCTGGAACAGCGCGACCAGCACTCGTAAGACGAGTGCGCTACCCGTAGATTGCAAGCCGGCCTCAGGGATGCTTCGCGTTGCCTGGCTTGGAAGAGACTTTTTCGTTAGGGGCGACCTCGTATTCGGGCTTGGGCTCGCCTTTGAGCCAGTGGTCGAACCAGCCGACGATGTGTTCGAGTCGCTCGACCCGATGCCACGGCTCGCCCGAGCGCGAAAGTTCGTGCGTCTCGCGCGGGAATTTCACCATCACGGTCGGGATTTTCCGGAACTTGAGTGCACGAAACATTTGTTCGCCGCCAGCCTCGGGCGGGGTGCGGGTGTCCTCTTCCCCGAGCACGAGCATGAGCGGGGTCTTGACCTTGTTGATGTAGGTGATGGGGGAACGCGCCATGAAGTCGCCGGTTTCGTCGGCAAAGGGCGGCGATTTGAACCAATTCGCCTGGAAGAGCGTGAAGTCGGCCGTGTACCACCAGTCGGCCCAGCTTGCGATGTCGCGCTGGGCGACGGCGGCGGCAAACCGGTCGGTGTGACCGACGACCCAGTTGGTCAGAAGCCCGCCGCCGCTTCCGCCGGTCACCCCCATTTTCGTTTCGTCGATCCAGCCGCGCCTAACGATTTCGTCCACCGCTGCCATCAGGTCCTTGAAATCGTCGCCCGGGTAGCGGTACTGAATAATGTTCCCGAACTCCTGCCCGTAGCCGGTGCTCCCCCGTGGGTTTGGGTAAAGCACGACGTAGCCTTTCGCCGCCATCCATTGGAATTCGTGCTCGAAGACATAGCCATAGGCCGCGTGCGGCCCGCCGTGGATGTCGAGGATGAGCGGATACTTTTTCGCCGGATTAAATCCGGGCGGCTTTTGCGCCCAGGTCTGAACGCGTTGGCCGTCGAAGCTTTGATACCAGATTTCCTCCGGCTCGGTCAGGTTGAGCTGATTGAAAAGGAGGTCGTTGGCGTGGGTGAGCTGGCGCGGCTCGGCGCCGGGTTGATCGAGGAAAAAGAGGTCGCCGATCCGGGTTGGGGTCGAGAGGAGGAAAACGATCTTTCCTCCGTCGCTCGAAGTGGAAAAGCGGGTCACCGCGTGGTTGCCATGCGTGAGGTCGTTAGGCCGGCCGTTTTCCGCGTCGAAAGCCGCCAGCTGGGTGCGTCCTTCCTTGTTGTAAATCTCGAGAATACTTTTGCCATCGGCCGACCAGACCGGCGCGACCCGACCGGCCGCGCGGGGCGGGGCGTTATCGCCAAACACACTGTCACCAGCGTCAAAGTCGAAGCCAGCCGTGAGGTTGGCCGGTTTCGCATTGGGGGCCAGATCCATGGTCCACAGATCCGGCTGGGTGTAGGAGTTCACCGGCTCGTTGACCGCTGCGATGAACGCGACGCGTTTGCCATCGGGATTCAGAGCCATCGTCCGGATGCCCATCGGAATGGCGGTGAGCAGTTTCGCCTCGCCGCCTTTCGCCGGGACGAGATAAAGCTCCGTTTTCGGGAGCTGGTAGTACGGCTCATCGACCTGCCAGGAAGTAAAGTAGATTTGCGCGCCATCCTTCGACCAGAGGGCGTTACCTTCCTCGAAGCGGCCTTTCGTCAGCTGGCGTGGCTCGACTTTTTCCTCCGCGCTCCGGGGCGCGTCGACGATCCAGAGATGAGTCGGGCGCTTGAAATCGAGGTAACCTTCTTCGTCGTCGCGATAAACCGCATGCGTGATGAGGTGGACGTCGCTCTCGTGCTCTTCCTTTTCCGCTTCCTCTGCTTTCTTCTTCTCGTCAGGGGCGTCAGCGCGGCCGGGGTCAACGCTCCCGGCTACAGCGTCGTCAGGCGCGGATGAGTCCTGCCCGAGGGCGACGCGTTTTTCTTCATCTTCCTTCTTTTTCTTCCGAGCCTGTTTTGCGAGATCGTCAGGGTTGGAGGTGCTGGTGAAAAGAATCGATTTGCCGTCCGGCGACCACTTTGGATCGCCCGCGCCCTTGGGCAGATCGGTGAAAACAAAGGCGTCGCCGCCCGTCATGGGGAGCAGGCAAAGCTGGGCCGGTTGTTTTTTTCCCTCCTTCTCCGGCACCCGGGTAAAGACGATCCATTTTCCATCGGGCGACCAGCGCGGGCTGGTGTCGCGCGGGCCGCTTGTAAGCTGGCGCGGTCCGGCAGATGCGAAACCTGGCGCGGTCGGCACCAGCCAGATGGCGGTGTCGTAGCCGTTTTTCTTTTCGTCCACGGTCACGCGCACGCAGGCCGCCGCGCTGCCGTCAGGCGAGAGCTGTGGATCGCCGATCCAGACAAAGTCGAAGAGGTCTTTTTCGGTAATCAGACGTTTGGCTGGGGTGATCCCGTGCGCGAACGCAAGAGTCGTTAGGCAGAAAATCGAGCAGAGAAGGGCGGCTGCGGTTCGATTCGACATGCGCCTAAGCTGGCATTGGCTGTGCGACGTGCAATCTGGCTCTGGGTAGTACGGGCTGGTAGCCCGTCGAAGCGAGGTGTTACCTCGCTTCAGTTTGCGAAGCAATTCACGCGTGGTCGGAATCTGTAATGAACTGCCGGCAGCGGCTGCGCCGCACTTGAGCCGCGCAGACTGCACGGCTCGACGGGCTGACAGCCCGTGCTACCCCGACAAAGAACAATTGCGCCCAACTTTTGGTTGCGCCGCGGCTAACTCGCTCCTTAGTCTTGCCTCGGTTATGTTTCGTTTTCGGTCGTTTCCGCTCGCGGCGTTCGCCGGTTTGATTCTTCTTTTCACCTCCTGCGAACGCCATCACCTCGGGGAAATGCCGGAATTACAACGGGAACATCTCCATCCGTTCGAGCCTGCGGCCGAGGAACCAGTGCGCGGTTATCCTACCCCGCATACTGCGATTTCGCCGACCCCGGCGAACTTTTTCCCGAAGGAACAACGCTAAGGAATCGGATTCAGCCCTAACGAAAAAGAGAGCCATGGCCAGCCACAAATACCTTACCTCGCCGCCCAACCTCACCAAGATGCCCCCGGGCGTCCCCTACATCATCGGGAACGAAGCGGCGGAGCGGTTCAGTTACTATGGGATGAAGTCCGTCCTCACGGTCTTCATGGCCCATTACATCCTGAACCAGTCCGGCATCCTCGCGCCGATGCAGGAGAACGAAGCCTACATGTACACGCATTACTTCGTTTTCGGCGTCTATTTTCTTCCCGTCCTTGGAGCGGTCCTGGCCGACGGCTGGCTCGGTAAATACTGGACCATCCTTTCGCTTTCAATTGTCTATTCGTTAGGCAATCTTACCCTTGCCTGCATGGCGACTTCCTGGGGCATCGCGATCGGACAGCGGACGATGCTGGCCGTCGGACTTTTCCTTATCTGTCTCGGCGCCGGCGGAATCAAACCGTGCGTCTCAGCCAACGTCGGCGATCAGTTTGGCAAATCGAACCAGCACCTGCTCTCGAAGATGTTTGGCTGGTTCTATTTTTCGATCAACGCGGGATCGTTTATCGCCTCGCTTCTGTGCCCGTGGTTCCTGGCCAATCCGAAATATGGGCCGGCCTCGGCCTTCGGCGTTCCCGGCATCATGATGGTGATCGCAACCCTCTTCTTTTGGGCCGGTCGCAATAAAATGGTCCACGTCCCTCCTGCCGGCCTCGGCTACCTGAGGGAAACTTTCAGCCGGGAAGGGCTCATCACCCTCGGGCGGATTGCGATGGTCTACGTCTTTATCCTTGTCTTTTGGGCGCTCTGGGGAATGAGCAACGGCGTGGAATGGACGCTGCAGGCGGAGAAGATGGACCTGCACTGGATGGGAATGAACCTGATCGCCGCCCAGGTACAAACAGCAAACCCCATTTTCATTCTGCTTTTCATTCCCTTGGTGAATTACGTCATCTATCCGGCGATCGACAAAGTTTTCCCCCTCACCCCGCTCCGAAAAATCGGGATCGGACTTTTCCTCACCGGTTTGTCCTTCGTTGTGATCGTCTGGATCCAGGGGCGAATCGATGCCGGATTCAAGCCAAGCATCAACTGGCAATTGCTTGCCTACGCCATTCTCACCTTAGGCGAAGCGATGGTCTCGATCACGGGGTTGGAATTTTCCTACACCCAGGCGCCGAACACGATGAAAAGCTCGGTCATGGCTTTGTGGCTTTTCACCGTCGCGGGGGGGGAACTCTTCGTCGGCCTCTTTAACGGATGGGTCTTGAACCCGGACGGAACCAGAAAGCTGACCAACTATCAGTATTTCGAGTTCTTCACCGCTTTGATGTTCGTCACTACGGTCGTGTTCGTCATTGTCGCCCGCTTTTACAAAGGGCAAACCTATCTCCAAAGCCAGGAACCGACGCCGGACGAGATCGCGACCGAACCGCTCCTGCACGGCGGCACCCCGAGCTAAGCTATTGTCGGGCAGGTTTGGACTTTGGGCCCTGCTGCCAAAGCGCCGGAGGGACATGCTTCCGCATGTCCACACCGCCGCCTGCCTAACGATCTTGCTCCGTCCTGCAAGCAGCCGGACAAGGTTGGAACCTTGCCCGGCCCAAAACGGTATTAGTCTCGTTAGTCCTGCGCTAACTCAGCCGAGCTTTCCCGGTTCCCAGATGATACGGCAGATGCCGAGTCAGCGGCGTCCGTGCGCCACTCATCTGACAAATCCCCGCGTCCGGCGGCTCCGGGAGGACGTGGCCAAGGAACTGCGGGCGCGAGTAAGCCAGCAGCTCCTGCTCGAGATCGTAGGCCAGGGAAATCAGGCGCGGCTCCTGGAGATAACCGCCATACATCCAGATCCCAACCGGCTTTCCTTTTTTGGTTAGGCCAACCGGGATCGAGATGTTGGGATAACCCGCGACCGCCGCCGGGCTCGAGGCAAAGCTGTAACTCGGCGCGATAATCGCGTCGAGATTGTCCCGCCGCAGCGCCGCGTCGATCCCTTCGTCCCGGCTCAATTGCAGACAAAGCGCGCGGGCCTCGAGATACTCCGGATCGTTCAGGTCGCCGCTCGTCGCTTCCGACAGTTCAAAAATCTCCTGCCCGAAATATTTCATCTCTTGTGGGCAATGATCGATGTTGAACTGGATCAGGTCGGCCAGGGTGCGCATCTCGGTGTTCGCCAGGGTGGCGAGGTATTCGGCGATCTGGACCTTGAACTCGAAGAGCAGGACCGTGAACTCGGCGTTCGAATAAACATGCGAATCGCCCGAGTCGGTCTCGACAACTGTCGCACCGAGGCTGCTGATGACATCGATCGCCGGCTCAACCACGTTGATCAGTTCCTCTTCGCCGCCGTAGTTGCGGGTAAAATAACGCCGGTCCATCCCGATCCGCGCCCCATTCAAAGAGCCGCGCTGGAGGAATTTTGTGTAATCGCGCGGCACGCCCGGCAGCCGGGTTTGGATCACGCCTAACAAAATCGCGGCGTCGGTTACGGTCCGGGTAATTGGCCCGGCCGTGTCCTGGCTGTGCGCGATCGGAATGATCCCGTCCTGCGACACCAGACCGATGCTCGGCTTGATCCCGACGCAAAGATTGTTGCCCGACGGGCAGACAATCGAGCCGTCGGTCTCCGTCCCGATTGCCCCCGCGCAAAAACCAACCGCCGGCGCCACCGCTGAGCCCGAGCTGGAACCGCAGGGATCAAACTGGAGCAAATAAGGGTCGCGGGTGAAGCTGCCGCGAGCACTCCAGCCGTTGAAGGGAGCGAACCCGCGAAAGTTGGCCCACTCCGAGAGATTCGCCTTTCCGAGAATGATCGCGCCCGCGTCGCGCAGCTTTTGCACTACGACCGAATCGGCCGGCACGATGCTGTCGACCAGCGCGAGCGACCCGGCGGTGGTCTGCATCTTGTCGGCCGTGGCAAGGTTGTCTTTCACCAAAATGGGAACGCCGTGGAGCGGACCGCGCACCTGACCGGCGCGACGTTCCGCGTCCAGTTGTTCCGCGATCTCGAGCGCGTCGGGATTAGTCTCAATCACCGCATGTAGGAGCGAGTTGAGCTGCCGGATGCGACGGAGGTATTTCTCGGTTAAACCGGCACTCGTTAGGGCGCCGGTCGCGAACCGGCTCTGAAGCTCGGAAATGCCCAGGTCAAAAGCACCTTCCTCGGCTTGAAGAAGTGAGGGCAGGCCGCCCGCCAGCAAAGCCGCTCCACCCGCGAGAGTGGTGGCGAGAAAATCTCGGCGACTGATCTGCGCCGAGCCAGAAGATTCACGATTGACGTTCGCGCTCATGACGCAGTCTGCGCCCCGAATACAGAAGAGGTCAAGCTTTCTCTCCCGTCGAGAGGCCGGATTCTGCGCGACGTGCGCGCGGCGCTCTGTTATCGTCGCCTGATGCGCGGGGTTTCGGCCGTTGCCAGCTTGTTCCTCTCGGGTCTGCTGATGAGCGGCCTCGTCGCCGCCGAACGCGGCTGGTTTGGGATGTCGGTTAACGTTTTAGGGGAGCGATTTTCTTTTAATCCCCCCATCAAACGCATCACGATCGAAAAGGTGCTGCCGGATTCCCCCGCTGCTCGGGGCCGCCTCGCGATCGGAGACGAAGTCGTGCAGGTGGAACGCCACCGCGTCGCTGGTAGCAAGGCGCGCGATCTGCAACCGTTGATGGAAAAGTCGGTTGGCCAGCCGCTGCACCTGAAACTGAAACGCGGGAGCGGAAAAGTTTACGATGCCGTCCTTATCGCCGCGACCCCGCCCAAATCCTAGCCTGCTAGCCCCCTCCCCGCGCCTCCATGTCGCCTAACGACGAATTTATTCTCGATCTGCTGCGGGATACCGGGCTGGTGTCGCGGCGACAAATCGACGCCGCGCGCGCCAACCTGAACGGCGAAAAAAGCGTAGTCGACGCGCTCGTCCGACAGGGCGTCGTGACCGCGGACGATGTTTCCCGCAGCCTCGCCGCCCACGCTCAGATGACCTGGATCGATCTCGCCGAGATCGTCGTCCCGCAGGAGATCATCGACGAGATCCGGCCGCAGGACGCGCGCCGTTTCAAGCTGATCCCGATCGCTCGCAATGAGCACGGTCTCGTCGTGGCGACCGGTGACCCGCTCGATTTCGACAGCATCGACAGCCTCAGTTTTCTGCTCAAAAAAGAGATCGAGCTGGTCTGCACCACCCCGGAGAAAATTCGCCACGCTCTAATCAAGTATTACGGCAGCGCGGAGGAAGCGGTCGATCTCCTGCGGCAGAAAATCGGCGATGCTGCCCTCGAGGAAATCGACATCGCCGAGGGGGCGGAGTTGTCCGAGAGCGACAGCGGCGACGCCCCGATTATTCGGCTGGTTTCGCTTCTCCTGCTCGAAGCGCACAAGCTTGGGGCGAGCGACATTCATCTCGAGCCGCTCGAGAAAAGTTTTCGTGTCCGCTTTCGGATCGATGGCGTTCTGCACGAGATGCAGTCGCCGCCGAAAAAGCTGCAGTCGGCCATCATCAGCCGGCTCAAGATCATGACCGGCACGATGAGCATCGCGGAAAAGCGCCTTCCGCAGGACGCCCGCATCCAGGTGAAAATGGGGCGCCAATCAATCGACCTGCGTGTTTCCACCATCCCGACCAATCACGGCGAGAGCATGGTCATGCGCGTGCTGGACAAGACCAGCCTGCTTCGCGGCCTGCCCGAGCTGGGATTTTTTAGCGACGACCAGGAAACCTTCGAGCGCCTGATTCGCGCGGCCGACGGTATCATCCTCGTGACCGGCCCGACCGGTTCGGGAAAGACGAGCACCCTTTACGCCTGCCTCAATTACATCAACAAACCCGACCGCAAGATTATCACTATCGAGGAGCCGGTCGAGTATCAGATGAACGGGATCAACCAGGTGCAGGTGAACCCGGAGATCGGGATGACCTTCCCGGCCGCGCTCCGTTCCATTCTGCGCCAGGCGCCGAACATCATCATGATCGGCGAGATTCGCGACCTCGAGACCGCCTCAATCGCGACCAACGCCAGCCTCACCGGCCACCTCGTTTTCAGCACGCTGCACACCAACGACGCGCCGAGCGCCGTCGCGCGTCTGATCGACATCGGGGTGCAGCCGTTCTTGGTCGCGACCTCGATCCGGGCGATCATGGCTCAGCGACTCGTTAGGCGGTTGTGCCTCAACTGCAAAGAGCCGGGCCGACTTTCTCCGTCGGAATTGCGCGCCCTCCAAATCCAGGAAACGCAATTGGACGAGGCGAACATCCTGCGCCCGGTCGGGTGCGACCGATGTCGCCAGACCGGTTACAAAGGGCGGATGGGGATTTTCGAGATTTTCCAGATCGACGACGAAGTCCGTCACATGGTCAGCGCGCGCGCCTCGACCATGGCCTTGCGCCAGCGCGCCCGCGAGCTGGGGATGCGCACCCTGCGCGAAGACGGCGTGCGCAAGGTGCTCGCCGGCCTAACAAGCGCGGAGGAAGTGATCTCCATCACGATTGGCGATGCCGACTGAAATCCGAAGCACGAATTTCGAAATCCGAAATAAATCCGAATGACAGGAATTCAAAGGCTCAAAACGGGCGGTACTCGCGCGCTCCTGGTTTCAGATCTTCGAAAATTTGAAATTCGTGGTTGTTTCGAATTTCGATCTTTGGATTTCGGATTTCCTTCGTCATGAACTACGAACGCCTCGCCGATCTTTTCATAGACCAGGGTCTGATGAACCGCGCCCAGGCCGACGACGTTTTGCTCGAAACGATCCAGAACGGCAAAGCGATCGATCAGGCGATGATCGATCACGGGATCGTCGATCAAGCGCAATTCTACCGCGCAATCGCCGATGCTCTCGGCACAGAGGTGATCGATCTCGAGGCGGTTGAGTTTACCCCGCGAATCCTACGTCTTATCCCTGCCGGTCTGGCCCGCTTGCATCGCGCATTGCCAATCGGCGAAGAGGGCAGCGCGATTCGCGTCGCGCTGGTCGATCCGCTCGATACCCAGACGATTGAAGACCTCCGCTTTGCGCTCGGTCGCGACATCGAGGTTGCAGTTGCCCCAAGTGGGCAGATCGAGGAACGCCTGCGCAAGCACTACGGCGAAGACACCTCGAGCATGGAGGAAATCCTCAAACAACTCGGCCAAGCCGGTGAGCTCATGACCCTCGCGGGAGAAAAATCAATCGGCGAAAATATTGAGGCGGAGGCGAACGCAACCCCGATCATTCGCTTCGTCGATCTGATTTTGTATCAGGCGATCCAGGACCGCGCGAGCGACATTCATTTTGAACCGTTCGAGAACGAATTCAAAGTGCGCTACCGCGTCGATGGCGCGCTTTACGAGATGGCGCCGCCGCCGCGCCATCTCGCCCTGCCCGTCATCTCGCGCGTGAAAGTGATGGCGAATATGAATATCGCCGAGCGCCGGCTCCCGCAGGATGGCCGCATCCAGAAGAACATCGCGGGGCGCGCGGTCGATCTGCGGGTCTCGACTCTACCGACGCAATTTGGCGAAAGCGTAGTCCTGCGGGTGCTCGATCGCTCGACGGTGAATCTCGATCTCGAGCAGCTCGGGATGCCCGATTACATTTTCCAGTACATCCTCGAAGTGATCGAGCGGCCGAACGGCATCTTCATCGTCACCGGGCCGACCGGTTCCGGCAAAACGACCACGCTCTATTCCTGCCTGCGCAAAATCAACACGACCGACTCGAAACTCCTGACCGCGGAGGAACCGGTCGAATACGACCTGGAAGGCATCATGCAGGTGCCGGTAAACGACGCCATCGGCCTGACTTTTGCCCGCGTCTTGCGCGCCTTTCTGCGGCAGGATCCCGATCGCCTCATGGTCGGTGAAACCCGCGACTTGGAGACGGCGCAGATTGCGATCCAGGCCTCGCTCACCGGGCATCTCGTTTTCACCACTCTGCACACGAACGACGCTCCCGGCGCGATTGCGCGCCTGATCGACATGGGAGTGGAACCGTTTCTCATTTCCTCCACCCTCGAGGCGGTTCTCGGCCAGCGTCTCCTCCGCAAGATTTGCCCCGATTGCCGGACGGCCTTCCAGCCTAACGAGTCGTTTCTCGCCGAATTGAATATCTCGCCTGACGAGATCGGCCCACGCCATTTCTTCTACGGCAAGGGCTGCGAGAAGTGCAACCAAACCGGTTACAAGGGCCGGATCGGGATTTACGAGCTGATGAAGATCAACGACCCGTTACGCGCCCTGATCAACGAACGCGCGCCTTCGGTTATCTTGAAACAAAAAGCGATCGAGCTCGGCATGGTAACCCTGCGTCAAGACGGCGTCCGCAGCATCTTCGAAGGCCACACGACGATCGAGGAAGTTTTGAAATACACCTGAGAGAAAATCCGAAATCCGACTATCGAAATCCGAAACAAATTCGAATGGTCGAAATTCAAAGCACGAAACGCCGGCATCGGGCTGTTTTAGTCATTTGAAGATTGAGTTTTGATCATTGTTTCGGATTTCGA